>Ga0335073_10007927_pt1 | contig 14879 bp, 12 predicted proteins | sample Lox_Sample_22_FD_207093 | JGI IMG/M metagenome (GOLD analysis project Ga0335073, IMG submission 207093) | Soil microbial communities from Loxahatchee National Wildlife Refuge, Florida, United States - Lox_Sample_2.2 | ecosystem: Environmental > Terrestrial > Soil > Wetlands | place: USA... | reverse complement strand
CGAGCAGCAGGAGATCGTCGGCGAACTGCAATTGCGCGCCAACGCCGCAGGGCTCAAGGGAAGCGTCGTTCCTGTCTGGGAGTCGCTCGGGCGCATGGCGTTTCTCGCGCCTTCCCGGTGGCACCCGTTCTTTCAATCGATCAGTCTGCAATTTGTACACGCTAATCTGAACAAAAACATTTCATGGTAACCAGCGCTGTAGGTCCGCGCTCTCGCGAAGCTAGCTTAGCTAGGGCGAACTCCGCTTTTCAGCCGCGGCTCGACCCTTTCTCGCCGTTGCACCACCAGTGCACGGCCTGAATATTGTCGGGGTGATCGTCGCGCTAGGCGCCGTCCATGCCGCGGGGACTGATATGGTCGGGAACGACGTCACCGTAGTCGGTGAACTTCTCTTTGCAAATACCGCAAATGCCGTTCTGGGTAACGATCTTCCGGTCGAGCAGCTTGCGTATCTCCCCGTTCGAGCGCAGCTCGCGGTATCCGCGTGGATGCTGGGGATCGTTGATGCGCCGAACGCCCAACTGACGCCGGCGGCTTTTTTTCGGGATTGCCTCCCTGCCGCAGCAGGACAAGGAGCGGTGTATGGGGCAGAACTGGTTTCGGCGGAGTCGCACGAAATCCTCCTGGTTAGCCAAAAAGCGAGTGATGAATTGGAATTAGGAATAAGGTTTCGCGAAAAGGAATGCGCGATTTAGAGGAATAGAGACCGTGTCGACTGTTCAACGAAGCTGAGACCAAATCAGCCGTGGTATTTCTCTCAACATTTCCCTCGGCGATCTCAGTTGTTCGTTGCACTTCTTGCGCATCGGGCGCAGCCCGACTAAGCAAACTTTGCGGTCAGAAAGCTTGGGTTGGCTGATGCCGGATCGGCATCCGGCGCGATCCTGATGAATGCTCTTCCGAGCTAGTCGACGTGGTGTCGACTAGCCGGGACTTCGGGAACCGGCAGGTAGGCCCTAAAGAAGTCGCGCCAGAAGCGCACGACCACTTCCAGCAGGTGCCCGCCTGGAAGCCATCGGTGCTCCGCTGCTTCCTCTCCGAAGTCGATCAGCAAATAGCCCTTTCCATCTGGTCCTACGGGAAGAGAGCCTTGAACATAACGGACCGGCACGTCCCATGCACCCTGATCGAAGCCAGCGTGAATCGTGTCAAACATGAACGGAGCCGCGACGACACGCACGGTGTCGAAGGTTTGCGTGCCGCGCACGTGTTTGGTACCATTCGCGATCTCATGAACAAAGGTCATCCAAACTGATCGGGAGTCGACCCATTCGACGAAATCCTTTAAGGACCGCACTCCGAGGCGAGTGCGGAGATCAGCTTTTGAAGTAATCTGGTCATGCCACACCCAGTCAACAAGATGGTGCGCCGTAATGAAGCAGTGCACGGCTTTCCGTCCGGAATGGGGTTCGGCCATGAAATCGTCGAAGTCTTCGACCAGCATGGCATAGAAGTCGTGGGCGGTCACTAAATCGAACATAGGCGCAGAATGAAAACGTCCCCTCTTTCTGCTCAGTGTAGGCTTCAATCGTGTAGTGCGGCGTTCCGCGGACTGCGACGGCTGCCTGGGGGATCGAGGCCCTGAGCATACTCAATCGAAAATCCGTCCCTCATTCCAAACGAGGAGCGAATCCCGCACCCGATCAAATGGGTCATCGTTTGAGTAGCGCCCCGGCAGTTATAAGATTAGCCGTGCGGGCTCAACTTGCTGCAAGTGCGATTTTGCGATGCAAACTCTGACCATCGCCGCCAGCGTACGACCAGGCCGCGTCGCCGTGCTTTGCGACATAGCCGATCCGGAATGGAGGCATTCCTGCCGTCATATTCTTGAGATTTTCTCGACACTGTGGGGCGGTCATGGCAACATCATCATTCCCACGGATGGCAAGACGATACAGCCGATCTTCTGGCAGATCCTAGAAACCTTCGACCCGGACCATGTCTGCGAATACCGGCCCTCCCTGCGCGACCTTGAGGAACGTGATCCTCAGGCGTTCGAACAGATCGTGGCCCAGCAGGTTGAGCCGTGGCCCGATGGACGTCAACCGACAGACGCAGAGATGGAGAGGGTCCGCAAGGGCATCCGGAATGCCGATAATTCCAACTTCGCTGTGACGCCGGCACTGGCACAAGAGCTTAAAGCTCGCATCGCGCCATTCTTTTTTGAGAACTACATCGTTGGTCCGGGCACCTGGAAGGCTGGCGAGGTTCCCGGATTTCCGCATACCAGGATTGTCGAAATCATCGCCGAAACGGATCAGGCTGACCGGATCGTTCTACCGGCCCGGTCGCTGCCGCCGGCCGAGTCGCTCTGGTATTCGGCGACGCTCGGAACCTGCGATGTTGAGTTCGAAAGCAAGCTCAAGGATGCGGGAATTACGCCATTACCATTCGGCGATGGATCGTGGACGCAGGATGCACTCTATGAGCAGAGAAATCTCATTTCATATGCAGTCGATCGCGACTCGTATGAGAGGTACGCCACGTTGAATGTGGCCATGCCAAATACCACCCAGTCCGATAGGCTCCGTCTGACTCCGGCAGCTCTTTCTCTGACGAACCTTGGCTGGTTCCGTCAGAAGCAATCCAGGCTGTGGGCGCCGAAAGCCGTCGCCATCGCGGGCAATACGATCAATGACTTTTGTTTGTACCTGGCCCTCAGCCGCATGCGTGAGAGGGTGTTCTGGATATTCCCACCAATCACAGAGGCTGCACTGACTGGGGCAAGTGTGAACTACAGGAATAGCCCTGTCGGTGCCTTTGCGAATTCTCTACGCATGGCAACGGAATATGTGCAGCGGCACGCCGTCGGACTGGATCTGCTGAGCGCATCGCTGAGTGAGAGTCAGATAAATGCTGTAAAGAGCGAAATCGCGACTGCTGCCAGAGCTCCTCTATATGGGGACGTTTTCGGACTGTCGGCCAGCGTTATACCGGAACATCCGCTACGGTATCTTGAAAAATCGAACGCTTCAAAGCTCAGTGTTGAGCAGGTTCCGGACGCGGGAATCATCGAGCTTTTCGAGACACCGAAACCGACATCGTTTCGGAAAATCAATCCTTCGAACCACCGTTGGATAACAGAGCTCGAGCTACAGGCGAAGCAGCCCGCCAGGCATCCTGCCTTAGGCAACTGGTACCTCAGCGGGGCGAACCAAAGTACGAATGAGGTCCGAACCTCAGGACGCGGACTAGCCTACACGTGTCCAAGCTCCATCATCTTCAGTGGGCAGGACGTCGATGCAGTTACGGTCCGGCCGAATATCCGCGTGCCGACAGCGAGGGAGATCTTCGAAAGGGTGGCGGAGTCGGGTGGACTGGTTTGCACTACGTCCGACAAAGGCTTCTATGCGCAGGATGCCATTGCCAAACTGGGAGGCCTGAACAAGGCTGGCCAGTTCTTCCGATCTGAATCCGGTCGCGCGTTGATTGCTGCCTATCTCGATAAGACCCCAAATCAAAAGGGACAGTACAACAAGGGCGTCCGCATTGGAGAGCGGCGGTATCTCAGCGCAGCGGATTTCCTCCGGGCCCTGAAGACGGTTGGACAGACCATTTCTTACATTGACGAATTCGCCGAGAGAGGCATTCTCTATCGGGGATTCATCTTTCAATGCGCGTTCTGCCGCAACTCAGCCTGGTACCCGCTTAAAGATCTGAGTGACCGTTTCACCTGTCCCCGCTGCCATCGGGAGCAGGTCTTCACTTCGAAGCACTGGAAAATGCCCCGTTGCCAGCCCTCTGTGTACTATCAGCTCGACGAGCTGGTGTATCAGGGCTTGGAGAACGACATGCACATCCCCACGCTGGCGCTCGACACATTGCGGCGCTCGGCCCAGGGATCGTTTCTATATGTCGAAGAGCTGGAGTTTCGAAAGCTGGGTGACGCGAAACCGCTGATGGAATGCGACCTGAATTGCGTGATCGATGGGGTACTGACGATCGGAGAAGCGAAGACGGCCGACCGGCTTGAGAAGACCCGCGCGGCCGAAGCGGCGCTCGTCGAGAAGTACCGGAGCCTGGCGGTGAGTCTGGGGGCCCGCAGTGTTGTTTTTGCTACCGAGGCCGACAGCTGGGATCGCACGACCGCTCGGAAGATTCTGGAAGTGCTGGAGAAGGATTCGCTCGCCGTGCGCCTTCTATCAAAGGTGGAGTTGTTCAAGACTTAAAGTTGCCGCTACTGATCAAGGCGACCCGACCAACCCCGATACACTGTACGCGAAGAAAACGAGGCGCAGATGCAGAGAATCACCGCGGAGATGACGGTCCGGGAGGCCCTCCCACTGCTCTCGCCCGCGGAACAGATCAGCCTTCAGTATTGGGCCGCGGAGTTCGGCACCCCGCTGTGCGAATTTCACCTAGGCCACATCCGCACCTATGAGATGCAACGCCTGCAAACGGAAACGCTCTACACGGTTAACGCCGAGGTCTCCGTCTTGTTGCGTTTGCTCGAATCGATCGGCCTTGGAGACCAAATCCGGCAGCGCTATCAGCCGCTGCGCGATCCCGATGAGCTTTCCCCGGAAGAACGGGCCGCTCTGCCCGAACGAGCGCGCAACTACATCGAGAAACTCGAAGACGAGATCAAAGAAGTCGAAGCACAGAACTCTCACACCAAGGATCGCCTGCGCAAGGCAAACTGGGCAAGATGGTCGCGTTGAACCGGAATCCCGCCATCTCCAGCTAAGCGATCGCGGTGCGCTTGCGCCGCCCGGACTGCCGGATTACCGAGCCGCGTAGACGGCGGTTGTTGCGCCTCCGTGAACCCGTTTCGAGCCAGAGAAGTACCGCGCCAGCCCTTGCTCCACACCAGAAAAACAAGGAATCGCATCCCATTAAAAACACGCGCTGCGCCCCGAAATCCGAGCGGTGCTCGTCGCTCCGCCGCCGGCTGCCAACGCCTTTTCCGGCATGTGCTCTGCCTTGTGGTTTCCAATGGCATGTGCGTATCGAGGGCGCGTAAACTGGATGCCAAATGCTTCTCGACGAGATCATTGAGCTTGCTGCGGACAACCAGCAGTCCATCGGGGTTCTGCTGCGCAAGTGTCTGATCCTTGCCCACCAAATGAAGAACGAGAATCTCAAGGCATGGGCTACCAAAGAACTGAATGGCTATCAGGAAGACGACGATCTGCCTGATTATCGGCTGACCCCGGCGCAGGCGAAGGGAAACTTCGTAGGCTGGGGCCACTCTCAGGTGAATGGCTACCCGATACCTCCAGCAGTGCTGGAAGAAAAGCACAAGAGATGGGCAACCACGGTCTCCCTCACACAGGCCATCGGCACCTACGAGGACCTGGTTAAGCGCGCGAAAACGGACGGAACGATCACTCTGAATTGGCCTACCAACTTATCCTTGTACTATCAGGACCGTATTCCATTGAACAACGGCATGAATCTGGTGAGCGCCTACCAGGAGATTCCATTGCCAAGCCTCGTGGAACTCCTCGAAACGGTGAGAAATCGCGTGCTCAGTTTCGCTCTGGAGATCCGGTCGGAGATCGGTCAGAACGATCAGTCCATAGACAAATTGACAACCGTGCTCGAAAAGCGCGTGGACCAGATCTTTATTCAGCAGATTACCGGTGGCAACTTCAACATCGCATCCGGCGGTTCCACGATCATCGTCCATCAACAAGACATCTCGATCGGCAACTGGAATCAACTGGAGAAGGTTCTCGAAAACTCCGGAGTGTCGCAGCCTGAAGTCGAAGAACTCAACGCAGCCCTCCAATCTGACAACGGTTCGATGGGATCTTCTGTTGGGAAATGGATCAAAAAAGTTGGACCAAAGGTGATCAGCGGAGGTGTCAAGATTGGAACAACCGTGGGCCAGGCCATCCTGACCGAGTACCTGAAAAAATACTTCGGGTTGCCGAGCTAAGGCGGAATACTAATTCCGAATGAACTGCTCGCGAGGTGAGATTTGACTTGGGTTGTCGGTACCCCCACCATGTTTGGCTACGGCTTCGGCCTCTCCGATATCCGGGTGACTGTGGGAAATGGCACCGAAGTCGATTGCCTGCAGAAGATCTACCCCGTCGCGCGATGGGTTGCTGCCGGGTTCTCCGGCTCGGTCCAGATCGGGTTTGCCCTGATCGACAGCCTGAGCCGATGGGGCAACGCAATTGAGGAACCCTATGCGATGGTGCCGGCGGTGCTGGCGAGGGAATGGCCGGCCAGCGCGCGAAAAGTCTTTGAACAATTTCCGGAAAACGAACGCCGCGCCCGGGCAAGTGTGCTCATGATCTCAACCGATCCCCAGGAAGACAACGGCAATCCCGACTGGCCGCTCTCCTATGTGCACATCTTTCGCTCGCCGGATTTCGAAGCGGAAGAAGTGAAGGTGCATCAGATGGGATCGATTGGAAGCGGATCAGTGTTCGAACAATGCCGTGCCGTGATCGATGAATTCTCCCAGAGCTTCGAGCGGAGAATGTTTCACATGCAGGCTGGCGTGGGCAATCACGGCGGAATGGGCACCTCCATCGGCCACGACCTTACGGCCTTGTTGATGCGCGCTCAGCCGGCAGGCATCAGCAGCCATCTGCACTACTGCTGGGTGTACCGCGGCCGGATCGTCATTGAGAGCAACAACCGCATCATCAAGGGACCGTGGACGATCTCTCCTCTGGGCCACACGCAGGATGAATTCGACGATCGGGACGAAACACTTGATGATGGGGCCATCGCTTTCCGCATGCCCCCGGTCGCCACCACCTGGGAGGAACTGGTCGCAATCCTCCGCGAGCGTGGCCTCGAGTGCGCCTCTGCGGTCGCATAACCTCGTGAACATCGAATAAACACGCCCTGAATCGGTAAACTGCACTCTTCCGGGTACCACACTCGATGTTGTGAAATTTGGATGCTCGTGATCGGAGAAGAATGAAGCTCGATAGATTGATCGCCGGGTATGAACCGTTGCTCGCGCGATTAATAGATGAATCAGATGGTGCGATGTACCGCGCCTTCTACCTGCAGCCCAACCCTGAAGTGAGATTAAATGTGGAGCAAAGGAAAGAATTCCAGCGCGTCTACGTCATTGGGATTCTGGAACGCTCCCATCTTGCCTGCACAACCTTCCTGGCGAGATCGCATCGCTGGCTGAGAGCCTGTGGGGCCGCCCTTGAATCCTCGAATGTTCTCGGTTTCGCAGCTTCATTGAGAGGCTTTCTCGAATCGGCCGCTGACGGGTTCGACGTCATAGGCTATCTGCCGGAGACATTAAAGGGCTCCTTCGAGCATCTTTATGCGCTCCTTTATGAGGCAGGGCAAAGAGATGCTCCCGCAATCATCATGAAGGAGCTGGAAGATCGGCTGATTCATTATGCATTTGCAACTCGTCAGCCCAGAATCGGCCCATCCATGCCCAATCATACGGCGAAGTCCCAGGCCGATTACATCCGAGATTTTGAGAGGTTCGGAGCTTCAGGGGCCGGGGATCTCTATGCAGATTTGTGCGCGTTAACCCATCCGTCTTCCGCTTCTATTAACTGTTTTCTCATCGAAGGCGATGATCATGTGAGCTTTACTGCTCAGCACGACGACACGGCTATCGAAATCATTCTTCACAAATATGAGGAATGTGTTACCGACATCTTTCAATATTCTTTGAATTCGGCTTTGGTGGCGCTGGCTTATTTGAGCAGGCTGAATGCGGACTGGATCGCCCCTCGCGATGCGGAGGTGAACGCGATTGGGAGGGCAGCGAGCCAATTGAAGCAGGTCGACGCATTCATCAGAAGCCGCGCCCAACACCGCGCTGTGCCCGCGAGTCTTCAAAGACTGCTCCATTCCATCCTCCTGAGTCTAGGAATGGAAGGATAAAGTGGCCTCGACTCCCGGCGACCATCCGCCCAGCCAACTTGCTCCCCGTCGGCGCCGCGCCTATTTGTATGGCCAGTCGTAATTGTTCTGGGTTTCGATGCCGAATCCATCTGAGGGCTCGGTGAGTGAAGTACTCACGATCTTGAAGCTGTCCGGGTTCATCGGCTCGAAAGAGACCTCGATCTCGACCACCAACTCCACGTCCCGCTCGACCTCTTCGTCGCGGTGTTCCACGTACATAAGGTCACCTTCGGAGTAGACTGCGGTGGCCGAATCATCGTAGGAGAGATCGGCCTTGTACTCGGCGTCCAAGCTCCACTGCAAGGTGGCGGTTTCCTTGTCGATGGTCAGTATCTCAGGCTCGTCGGCGGGCGTGAGCTTTGTAATCTCGACGGTGGCGTCGCCGTTCTCATCCTCGACCCAGTAGAAGCGGTCTTCGAAATCGTGCTTGGCTTCGGCTGTGACGGGGCCGATGCGCTTGAGTGTCTCGGCGCGCACGAAAGCCGCAAGCCCGGCATCGTCGGAGGCCACCTGATCCAGCACCTCCACGATAGTGTGCTTCGGAACCAGTTGCGCGAAGGCGGCACAGGCCTCCTGGAAGAGCGCATCGCCCGAGACGACGAACACCGGTAGTTCGTTCTCTTCGGCGTACTCGCCTAGGGCCTTGATGGCGAAGGCGTCCGGGAACTCGTGCTTCTTGGTCTCCTTGTTGCCGAAGGGTGGCGCAGCCGTGAAGTAATGCTCGAAGATATCGCCCACGCTGACCTCGGCGACATCGAGGATCGTCGCCTTGGTCTCGGCGAGAAAGGCGTCGAACTGATCCAAGAGATCCTTGGCGACGGCCTCGGGGTCGAGCTTGGTGACGGTCGTCTGCACCGCGGGCAGTGAAGAATTGAACAGTGCGCTGGCCTCCTTGATGAAAGTCCGGTGCTTGACGAGTTCGTCTCCGACCGCCTGCCGGATGCGGGCCTTCACCTCGTTGACGGTGATCGTGGTCATCACCAGCCTCAGCCGCCCCTCGGCCAGATGCTTCTTGAGAGCCTGAAACGACTTCCCGTTGAAGCCAAAGCCGGTGGCGACAAACACCTGGGTATCGAGCGAAACTGCCTCCACGATAATGTTGCCCGCCATGACATCGATGGTAACGGATCGAAGTCGGATCAGAATTACGGGGACGCCCGCCGCGGGAAGTTAGTTTGTACCTTCGAATTTGATCGGGTGAATAGACTAAACAGTGATGAACCCCAAACAAAAACGGACGATCGAGCGCGACGTGAGTACGCTCTTCTCCAGCCGGGCTTTCTCCGCTCGGCCCACGATGGAAGAGTGGACGGAAAATCCCACGGTAAAAACCGAACGAGGCGATCGACCGTTGTCGACCGTAGGTCTCGCCGCGCTGCGTCGGCTAACCCCTCTCATCGCCGATATGCCCGAAGTGCGCGAATCATGCTCCCCCAAAGAAATCGCCGAGGAGGTCTTCGAGCGTTATTGCAGCTGGGTCTTACGCTCGGGGAAACCAAACTGTCAGGAATTCACCGACGATGTGCTTTCCGCTTTGCGCGCCAAGGTGAAGGTTCACGAACTTCTGATTGCAATCGAAGGCATCGATCTCGTCGATCAGGAGACCGTCGATCTGGGCAAGATGAGAATTTGCAAGGCCGACCGTAAGCTTCTCGAAGGAGTCGAGCTGGGGGGAATCCTCAGCCCGGACTGGGTGTATGAGCTCTTCCAGGACAGACTCTGGCTGACCGGTAGAAGCGAAGGTAGCCCTGCAGTGGCGCTGCGAAGATTCGAACATCGCGCGGCACTCACCGTTGGGCTGCTCGCAGTCTGCGGAGCGCTTCTCTACAAAGGAGCGATCTGGCGGTCGCACGTGCGCCTTGCATCCTCGCCCTCCTCTCGCTCGGCCTGGTCGATCCTGTGCTGGGAGCAGGGGGGAACGGAGCCTCGTCTCATTAACAGCGCTGAGGGCACGCAGAACCTGCCGCTGAGCGCGGAGTCGATTGCGTATCTGCGCCGGGTCTGCTTCCTCGACCGCATCATGGTACTGGTCGACGAAGTCGAGCGGACGGAGGTTCAGGATGCGATTGTCCGCGCCTTGTATTGGTTTGGCGACGCCCACAGCGACCGCAACCCGGTCATGCGCTTCATCAAGCTGTGGACCTGCGTCGAATGTTTCTTCGCCATCGACGAGACCGAGATCACCGAAGCCAATGCCCGCGGAATCGCCACGCTCTTGACCTTCGTCGGTTACGGCATCGTCGAGCCCAAGGATTACCTGAAGTTTAAACGACGGCTCAAATCACTCTACAAACTGCGGTCAAAAGCCATCCATCGTGCTGAATTCGATCTCGTCGTAAACGCGGACCTCGAAGAGTTTTCCCACTGGGTCGCCTGGATGATCGTTTCCATGGTCGCCCTCGCCGAGAGAGGGTACAGAACTCTCGCGGGTGTGAAAGACCAAGCCCTCCGACTGGATCGGATCACCGCGAACACGGTCGCAGCGAAATGAAGAGGCGGCCCTCAACCGGCGCTCCAACTCTGCTCGCACGTTCCGCGCCCAAAACTAGAATGCGGCACACGTATGGCACATCAAATTCGACCGAGCTACGAGAATTTGAAATCCCCAGACGGCAAAAAGGAGCCCGGTAATCCTCTGCTTTTTCTCCAGGCCAAGCAACGGACCAGACCCGGCTGGCGTCAGCTCTCGTCCAGTCGTCTACTCAATCTCATGCCGCGCCCATAGAAACGACTTCACCAAACGGTGCTCTCCGAGTCTCAGTTGAAGCCCATATCACCGGAAATGACGGCGCCTCACTCGGGAACCGCCCGCACAGGTCGGTGAGAAACACCAGCGTCTGCGGCACGACGCCATGCTCCCGGAGCCACTCGAAGCACGGCCGGAAATCCGTTCCGCCTCCACCGACCGGAGAGAGTGAGACCGGCTGTCCGGCCTGATACGTCTCCGTTTTTTGGACGGCCGCGTCGAAGTAGAGCACATGGACAAGTTGTGGCCGCTGTCCTGCTAGGATCGACCGAATCTCTGCTTCGAAAAGCCCCAACTGCCGGGAGCTGACCGATCCGGAGCAGTCAACGGCAATCGCGATCTCTCCAACTCCTTCTGAGGTGATTCCCGGGAGGTACAGCCCGGCCCAGACGTGGCGCCGGTTGGGACGCATCCAGCTGTAGTCGGATGGGATCGTATCGGACCAGGCCCGGCGGAACAGTTCGCGCCAGTCCACTTTCGCCGCTTGCGATGCCTCGATAGCCCGGACAGCCCCTCCCGGGAGCTTGCCGGCCACTTTGGCGACGGTCTCGGCCTGCTCGACAGCGATCTGCCATTCCCGTGCCTGCTCCGCGACAGAAGGACCTGATTGTCCATCCGGTTCTGGCGCGTCCAGAACCTGGCCCACCCCGCCCCGGGTCGAAGGCGCCTGAGGTTCGCTTCCGGCCTCATCGTTCTGAACAGAGTCGTCCTTCGGCGCACTCGATCCATTTCCCGCTTGGCTCTCAGACTGGCCGGAGGAGCTCTCCTGCTTTTCGTCCTCCTCGATCAGGTTGTAGATTCGTTCCGCGCTCATCCCGCGAAACCTGTCGTCAATGAGAACATCCTTTGGCAGCGTCAGACCGGCATCGAGCAGCATCGGATTGATGGCAAAGTCGCAGGCCATGTTCCAGCGTGCCTGATCGCGATCGCCGCGCCGGGTGTGGTGCTGCAGTGCCGGGTGCATGACCTCGTGGGCCAGGACGCCGGCCAGCTCTGCCGCATTCAGCGTGTCCACAAATTCCGAGTTGTAGAAGAGCGACACTCCATCGGTGGCCATTGTCGCGACCGACCGTGATGGTTTGCCCCCGAGCCTGAACAACAACGAGCCAAAGAAAGGATGGTCGAGAAGGAGCGTGGTCCGCGCCTTCTGAATGCGGACTTCGCTTGGGATTGGGTGATGATGGATCATGACACTGGAGCCTCCATGTAGGCCGCCATGTGCGCGAAGATGTCGTCGGCACTCGCAGCACTCGCAGAAGTATCACTGTCGGTGTTTTGCCCACGCTCCCGTAAAACTGCGTCCATCTTCGTCAGGATCTCGGCGGCATCATTCGCGGTCGCTGCGCGCAGAATCTCGTTTTTCTTCAGCTCGCGCGCAGTGAATCCGCAGAGCCTGTCCCTGATTTCCCCGGCGAAGCGGTTGAGTTCTTCATCTTGATTCACGTTGAGACGCGGAAGAAGATCCACCAGCTCGCCGATATTCGTGACCAGCGACGCGTGGAAGCGCGACTCCGGTTCATTGAGACGCTCGACCATATGCGCAACGACGCCTTTCAGCCGCGTCCACAGATCCTCGGTCCCTTTCTGGAGCGACTGCCGGACGTTGTCATCGATTTCCCGTGCGACTCGCGCCTGTTCTTCCTCCGACAGCGTGACCCGGAAGTCGTTGCCGCTCGGGATGGGCAGAACCTCGAGCTTGACCCCGAACTTGTTCCGCAGCTTGTCTGTCGATGGATAGTCCTCTTCCCGGAAAAGCCCGTTTAGCTCCGGCCGGACCTGCTCGATGTAGCTGGGATAGACCGCCAGGAACTCCTCCACCTGCTGCGAGAAGGTCGCCTCGAACTCCCGCATCTTCGTGGTCAGCTCGAAATAGAAGTGCGCTGGCAGCAGGCGATAGCCTTCGTCAGACCAAGGCAATGTGATCTTGTAGAAGTACTGACGAATCTGCCCGGAAAGAGAGCGCAGCGATTCCAGCCGTTCCGCTTCCCGAAGCAGCTGCTTGTTGTAGCGGCCGGCGCCGGCATAGGCTCCGTGCTGCTCGGCAACTTCCCGGCTGACCTTTCGGTCATGTTTGATCGCGGTCCAGACGCTGATGTGGATCGCTGCCAGCATGGCGCGTTCGGTAATCATTGCAAAACCTCCCGTTATGTGGCGAGCAACATAACGGGAGTTATGTTGCGTTTGAGGTTATGTTGTGTAGAAGGCGATCACACGCTCTCCTATTGGTCTGGTGGCATTTTGCCCACAACATAACTGAACTCGATGGTGTACGTTAGGTGAACCACAGGTCGGATCAAGGTTGCAGAGCTTGATTTGGCGCTGAGGCTAGGCTGACTTTGCATTCTTGTGCAAGCGCCCAATATTTTGGGCATTGATCGGAGGGAGTGACCCCGCTCACGCTAAGGTAAGAGTCGCCGACCAACCACCCAGAACTCCCCAGATCAAACATAGTCCGGGCTGGAAACGTGCGTTGGCCTGTTGGCAGGAAACGACAACAGAACTACAAACGACCAGTGATGTCACAGCTGGCGAAGCTGCCGCGCAGTATAATGCGCATCGGATTCAGTTGCAGAGGTTGAAATCCGCCAAGGTGGAGTGACCTGATCGGTGGTCTGGTCCTGGGGGTGGGTTATGGCCAATGCGGTGGTTGAATCTGCGGGAAAGCCGGCCATCAGGCATGCCGATCATTCAGCGGAATGGCCGCATCCTCCGGCGGCGCCCGGATGGATGGCATGGACGCCGCATGCGGCTGTGCTTTGGGCGCTTGCCTATGGGTTGGTACGCGTCTGGTGGGCGATTCATGGCGCTCCCGGTTCCGGTCCGATGCACCTCGACCTGATCGTGTTCACAGGCTGGGGAGCTGTGGGCTTGTGTGCCGCCGCGGCGCTGGTTGCGTTCGGATTGAGGACAGCGCCGTGGAATCGGTCCCTGCTCGTCGCTGGTTGGGCGGTGTGCGCGGCGCATCTGGCTGCCTGCCCGATATTGCTTCTGGATCTGGTGGGTGGATTACTTCCTGGCGTTGGAGTGGCGTTTGATCCGAAAGCATTCGCGAGCCGAGCGGCATGTCTGATCGAGGGCATCCTCGTGGGCGCGGTCGCTGTAGCCTATCGGCGCCGGTGGCACAGCGCCTGCCTGTTCTGCGGCCGATCTGGAGTGAGCGCGCGGCTCACGCAACCACCCCGATGGGCCTGGTGGGCTGCTTACGCGGCAGTCGCTGGTTGTCTGGCGCGCCTTGGCGCCCAGGCATCAATCGGGTTTGGTGTAATGCAGCGACCCCCGGGCGTGACTCGATTGGCGTTCGAAATCGAGAGCCTGGTGTTTGAGGCGGCGTTTCTCCTCGCTGGAACTGTGCTGCCGCTGGCGCTGGTTCACGCCTGGGGGCGGGTCCTTCCACGGTGGGTCCGGCTGCTGGCAGGCAGGCGCGTGCCCCGATGGCTGCCGCTTGGACCAGCGTTCGCAATCTCCACTTTGATGACAGTCTACTTCGGGCTCACTTTGGTGAAGCTCGCAGCGGACACATTGAGCGGCGCCTGGCGACAGAGCTTCGGCATTTTGCCTTTGGCGTTCTTCTGGGTCGCCGTGCCCGCTTACTGGATATGGGGCGTTGGGCTGGGGATTGCGGCGATTTCCTACTACCGGATCACCCGTCCCCCATGCAAAGCGTGCGGTCGACTGTAGGACTCCGCACTGCAGGCCGAGGATCCCAATGCCCAGTTTTGATCCATGGAAAGAAACTCCGCGAAAATCTATCGTCGTTCTTCTGCTTTCTGTTTTTCTTTTCTTCACGACGATTGGATTTGCAGACGACATTATCGCAATGGGACGGCAGCATCCGATCCGATTCTTGCTCGGGACCGTATCCTCCGGGCTGTTCGCGGTCTTCTATGCGGTCGCGGGCATCTCGTTGCGAAAACAGTGGTGGAAAGCGGTTCTACCGTTATTCGCGGTGCAGTTTTTGGGGATGGGTTTACTGGCGCACCGGTTCCCAGATCAACCAGAGCCGGCATCCATCACCGCCGTGGAGTTGGGGCGCCTGCACGTTCGCTTCACCTTAGACAGCATCGCGACAATCGCCGCCGTCAGCCTGGGCTATGCTGGGTTCTTCTACGTCTCGGTGAATGAAGCGCGGCGGTATGTGAAGACACGCACGGAAAACGTGTTGTTCGAAACTGAAATGGCGGCGGCGCGTCAGATACAGCAAGTCATTCTCCCAAACCCTCACCAGTCGTTCTCAGGGTTTGTCGTTGAGTCCGTTTACAAGCCCGCACGCCAGGTAGGGGGCGAC
>Ga0335073_10007925_pt1 | contig 14880 bp, 13 predicted proteins | sample Lox_Sample_22_FD_207093 | JGI IMG/M metagenome (GOLD analysis project Ga0335073, IMG submission 207093) | Soil microbial communities from Loxahatchee National Wildlife Refuge, Florida, United States - Lox_Sample_2.2 | ecosystem: Environmental > Terrestrial > Soil > Wetlands | place: USA... | reverse complement strand
CGTTTGGGGACTGAGGTTGGTGGCTGGGCGCTGGCCATCGGAGGAAGGGCTGGGACGGGTCCCATAAAACGCACAGCAAACGCACAGCCAACGCAAGGCCAGCCAGACAGAATTGGTCATGCTCGCTGCCCATGTATCACGGCAAAGAACCGAGTCAAGGGTTTTGGCTGTGGGCGGTTCTCGTTCCGCAGCGGATAATTTGGAATGCTGTGCACATCGACTTTTCAGACTGCGAGCTTGTTGACCCTTTATTCCCACGACCCGGCGAGTTGAAAGTGTACCGGCTGGCGCTTCCACACTCCGGGTGCCGGAGCGCCATTGCAATTTGCCAGCGGCGCCGAGTTTTGCGTAGCAGCTGGATGACGGGAATATTCTCCCTAATGCTGGTCTTCGCAGTGTCCCCGCCGTTGACACATCCATGAGGCCATGTGCCGGCGGGAAAGTCGCCAACGCCATCCGCAGTTTTGCGCGGTGCAAGCCATGAAGAAGCAAGGGTATCCACGCTCGCTGAGGCAAAGGAATCTTCTGCGACGATGCGATTGAAAAGATGGCTTGCGTGCGATTGACGGATCTGACGCTCCATGTTAATTAATTGCTGCTCCATAAATGCAATTCTCGTTGGAGTGTGCCGCCCAGCCTAGTTAGATGCCAAGTCCCTGAGCGTATGTCAGACATTGAGGAGCGGCATCCGATGCTCGAGGGAACAAAGAAACTTTCCGTGCAATAAAGCCCAAATCACTCATCCGAAGAAGCAGGGTGAGGCAGAGCATATTAGCCAGAACCTAGCGTGCGACGGAGGCAGCCCGCCAGACGGAACAAGCCAGCAAAAAAGCCTATTCCACACATCGGCCATCCCAGCAGCGCACAACTCCTCTTGGTTGGAAAGGCCGGCAGCCACTGATGAGCCTGCCCGGCTAGTGGAGCAGATTGCATTCGCGTTGCCAGTGCTTTCTTCTGCTCTGGGACCCGGCCCCATGTTCCATCTCCGCCATCCCATCCTCCCTCCCACACCCACCCCCAAACCCAAAAGACACCCGTTCCTCAGCACACGTTTTTTCTCGCTTTCGACTCTCTCATAATCCAACCCTCTCTCCCTCTCCACCACCTCCTCAATTCCTCGACCGGCCCTCTCGTCGAGCACCATCGACTCCTTCTCGTCGATCGAGACCAGCGAGCCGACCCAGGCGAAGCGCCGTCCGACCCGCTGTTTTCTTTGTCGCACGCCAGCCGTCTGAGTGATACGCGGCGACTGCAGCGCTCTCTCGACTCCCTCCCTCCCTCACGCTCCCGAAATCCTACCAACTGGACTTCTTCTTCGTTGCTGATCAGCCTTCCAACACCGGTACGCTCACCGCTCTCTTCGTTGCTGGCCGATTGCTCGTTTCCGGGTTGTATTGGCTCCGCCTGCGACCCGTCGAATCAGGCTCTCTCCCACCAGCATGGTATGGGACCCAAGCTGACATTCGCGTCCAGAACCACGATTTTGGAAGACTCTAGTAATATCGTCTCGCTGGTTGGCCATCGACCACTATTGTAGTTCATCGTAAGTTTCATCCATCCTCAGCTCGACGTCAACGCCGACTACTGGTGCCCTTTGGTTTCAGAAGCCGACTGGGAACGCAACTTACAAGCCCCCTCATCAGCGGTTCCGCTTCGCCTCAGCCATCTTCAACCACGCAATACCCTCCTGACACCTCAATTATAGAACCATCGTCTCCACTGTCGAAACTAGACGTCGCAGCAAGTCGACTTCTAGCTTAATTTTTTCATCATGGCGTCCGCGTCGGGTATTATCCAGGTCGCCAATGAGACCGAAAGCTCGTCTTCGAGGATCACGAAGGAGGGCAAGAAGATCACTTATCGCATGAGAGTAATTCAGCAGCCTGAACGTGCTAGAGCCTGTGGATCTGGTGCCAAATGTAAGCACTCTTCTCTTTGCGTGCTCCGGCGTTCGACTAACCATTGGACCACAGCATCTGCCGATCGACGTCCCGTCGACCCTCCACCGATTGTCGAACTTCGCATCTTCGAGGGCCCTAGTGCCGAGACGGACATCACCTTCTCATACAATGCCAACTTCTTTCTCTTCGCCACGCTCGAGAATGCCCGCCACCTCGCTCAAGGACGCGTTCCACCGCCTTCTCAGCCAGCATTCCCCGTCTTGACTGGCACTCCAGTTGCCGGCATGGCATATCTCGACCGCCCAGCACCGGCCGGTTACTTCATCTTCCCGGATTTGTCTGTCCGCCACGAGGGCAAATACCGGCTTAGCTTCTCTTTGTATGAAGAATTGAAGGAGCAGAAGGACATGGACAGCGAGACACCACAGCACGCCGAAATCCAGAAGAGTGCTCATGTGTCCCATCGCCTAGAGGTCAAATCGATTCCCTTCACCGTATTCAGCGCCAAGAAGTTCCCTGGTCTGACTGAGAGTACGGCATTGAGCCGCATGGTTGCAGAACAAGGATGCCGTGTCAGGATCCGACGTGATGTTCGCATGCGACGACGTGAGAACAAGTCAAGCCGTGACTTTGATGACTTCGACGACGACGAGTACAGCCGCCATCGCGCGTCGGCTACTCCAGACGCGTACAATCAAGCCGCGTCCATCGGAACTCCTCGAGCAGCGGCTGATGGTGCTGATCGCCCACGCTCCGGCAGCAATGCTAGCCAGTATGGTGCTGAACGAAGGTCCTCAATGGAGATGGCTCCTGGCTACCAACAGCAGTATTCGAATCCTCTCACACCTCAGACTCCTCATTCCAACTACAATGCTGGTCAAATACCTAATCACTGGCAGCCTCCGCCACCACAGATGGGTTACATGCAGCCTCCACCGCCAACGACATATTCGCAGCAGCAGAGCTATCCATCTCAAACCGGCTCTAACATGTCGAATCAGGGCTACTTCATGCCTCCACAATTCCCGTCGTACGACCATAGCCATCAGCGTCACAACAGTGTCGAGTATCCACGACCACCAAGTGGCCCATCTCATGCCACCGCTACATCTCAGGCGACAGTGCCACAGTATCCAAGCTCCAATAACGCCGCCATCTCTTATGGCAGTGTGAGCGGCAGCTCGTATAGCCAACCTCAGCAGATGTCTCCGGCTCCAGCTCTTCAGCCAATTCAAACGGCTAATGGAGTACCTCAATCGGCTGCTCCATACCAATCGGCGTCAGCTTCGTCGCCAATGCCCAAGGTTGAGAATACCCTCTCGCCCACTTATCCTGCACATACCGCCGAGGCATCGGCATCACATAGCAGCTACTACGAGGTTTCACCTCCCAAGTACTCGATGCAGCAGCAGCCGAATGGTGCAACGAAGCGAAGCTATTCTGCCACCTTCGACACCGAGCACATGGACCAGCGCCTTCAGCAAGGTGCTCGACCGAGCTCGAGTGCCAATGACCCGGCATACGCTGCCTACAGCCTTGATGGCGGCGTAGATGAAGATGGATCGTTCGATACCGAGCCCGCCATGAGCTACAGGCGAGCCGACGGCACCGAACGTCGGAGACGCGTCCCCATTCTGAGCTAGACATAGTCATCATGCGCTAGAGTCATTGGAGTTTTGCTTCACTTCCGTGATTCGAATGAATCCCTGGGATTTACATTCAATTGGCGAGCGGCGTTTTCAAGGAGCACAATTTGGGATCTTTTTTGGCAAGTGGAAGTTGGAAAAGAGGCGAACAGTGAGCGGAAGTTGAGGTGTAATGGTGTCTAAAGGAATAGAAGAGAGTAGCAATGGTGTTTCGAAGGCGATGAGAGAAGTGAGTGTAAGAGGAGGTTTGGGATTGAAAAGCATCAACAAGCAGTCAACGCGACAACATTTCATATTATGCTCAACCATCGACATTTGGATCTTCACTTGTTTGGATCTTTGCGAACCCTCGGTATTAGGGGCCGATGATGGACTTTTTCTTAATGACTTCGCTTCCATGAGGCTTGTTTTGGGTTGCGAAATACCCCTATTCTACCGTTCTCAAACCAACGTCTCGCAGCCCAGATGCCTTTTATTCGACATATATGCGACGTACTTCGGAAAAGTCCAATTCGGGCAAGATAAGACTGGCAAATATTTCTCATAGAATCTTCGTGTTAGGCGGACCATTTATCGTCGTCCAAGGGCAGAGGCATCGAAGAACTATCTGAGCTCGCTTAAGGAACTTGGCTTACAATTTACTTGTGCATTTGATTCCACATTGTAACATGTGTACACAGGAACTAGGTACGCTGCATGCCTACGTGATACCATCCAGCCGCGGCAAGACACAAGGAGCTATGGAATAGGGGGCTCACTGGCGTTCGAAGGGCAAGAAAGTGACATGGATTTTCAGGATTTCATGTGCAGAAATCTTGAAAGACAAAAGTTCTATAAGGCCGCTCTCTGCCGCAAAACAGGACAGTTTTGTTGATGTGAGCCAGTCAATCGTCAGCCTCGCACGTGGACGGACAGCAAAGCAAACCAGAGGGTTGTTTTGACGCAGGGGCCACAGCCCACCACCCGCGAACCCCATTGGCCGAATCGTCACTCGCAGCACCCACCACCCACTGCGCTGTGATGACGGAGAATAATAAACATTCCGTCTGAAGAAGTAGGATCCATCTACCTTGCCGCTTTGACAACCTGCAGATATTCGTGTCTATTCTTCTTTACTTTCTGTCTGAGCATCATTACTTAAGTATATATTTCTCTGTCGATACATTTTCACAGCGTAGGAATCCCAAGACGCGGTTGTTTACACACCAATCGACCGGGTGATGCGAGCTGCAGTTGAAACGCTGCATGGCTCCCGTTAACGTCTGCTCAACTGAGCCTCATGTATGTTGACTTCCAATGATTGGCTTGCATCAATTGTTGCTAACAGCTCGGAAGGACATGCATCTTAACAAAGAGAACGATCCCAGAAGCGACATCTTCGACAGCACATCTATCGAGCCTCCGCTCCATACTTCGGATTCTGCTCAAAACACGAATGATGAAGGGACGCCAGTCAACTTTTCAAGGAAGAGAATGCATCACAGGCAGACTTCAACGGTGGATGACACCGAGCCCAGCAAACGCCCTCGGCATACTGGCCGTCCACTGAGCACGATCGATCTGAACAAGAAAATGAAAACCACGGCGGAATCAAACCATGTATCTCCTCCACAGCCTCAGGTTTCCTCACCACCACGAGCCTCAAAGTTCTTCGAAGCCAGCATGCACGATCGACCTAGTGAGAAACCCCCGAGCATGTTTACTCGCCTCCATATTCACAGCCCGCCGAGCACCGACATGGAGGCCTTGATGGACGATTACACAACCCTCAGTTCATCTCCAACCAAGCTCTCTACAACGATGCAAACTCAACTGAAGGGTTTGACACATCATCCAAACATGTCCATCACTAGCTCTGCTACGATACAGACTAATGATACTTCTCTAACGAAGAGATCGAGTATCTTCCGCTTCGGCCGTTCAATGGCTTCTTCTTTCAATCCGTTGAACATCTGGAATAGCCTGTCAAACGGTTGGACTCAAGCGAAGGATCAACTTGAGGAAGAGGCAAAGGATACTCGCCAGAAGGAGTGGGATGAGCGTAAAGCAAAAGCAGAGCAGATGTACGCTGAGTTCAAGAAAGCCAATCCACCAACGATCACCAAAGCGGTCAAACGTGGGCGCGAAGTTGAAGATGAAACGCCACGTCCGTCTGTTGACTCGGCGCCAGTCATTCCCATTCCCACCGGCCCTGCCAGCATTGGCCAAAGCGGTCGCAAACCGTCTTTTCACTTCCGTACTCCATCACTGTCCAGCCTGAAGAAAATTGCCTCTGAGGTTAACCTGCACAAACGATCCGTCTCGTTGTCCAAGTCACCTGAGAAGCAAGCTGCGGTGGAGTCGACCGTTGTCCAGAGCACTGTCTCGAAAAAGGACGTCGACCGCCAAATCAGGCTCACCAAACGCGTCAGCGACTTAGAGGTGAAACTGGAGAAGGCGCGCAAGGAACTCCAAGAAGCCATGGGCACCGCTCCTCCGGTGCCACCCATTCCACAAAAGCACACACAAGGTCCTAGTCCTCTGTCGAGCAATCGCCCAGTGAGTCGCCACATCAAGAAATTCGAGCCATTGCCAAGTCTACCTTCCGAGCGCCTTTTGTGTGCGGATCCAGCGCGCCAGAGTAACGTGCCCGACATAGCAGAGCAGTACTTTGCGGCCGAGGCGAAGACCGACGCTCCACCAGCTGCCGGCGAAGCTCAACCCGAGCCAGAAAACACAAAGTACGCCTTCGCCGTCAAAGCCGCCGCCAAAGAACCCGCCAACTCCGCACCCACAGAGCCACCATCCGACCCGCAGCCCTCCTCCCCAGCGCGCTCCCCACCAGCCAAGCCCGCCGCCGCCCCCACGACCGCAAAGCTCTCCAAGCGGCGCAAGGTCGCAGCCGACGGGCTACCTGCCGACGCCCCGGCTCCCGCAACAGAGGCGGTCCCGCTGCGGCGCTCCTCGCGGAACCTCGCCGCCGCCGCCGCCGCCGAGCGCCCGCTGCCCGCGCTGCCGGCCTCGCCGCAGGACGAGCCGTCGTCGCCGCGCCGCCACGTGCGCCACCGCCACGCGCGCTCGCTGTCGCCGGCCAAGCCCGCGGCGTCACCCTCCGCCGCCGCGTACCGCGCGCGCGACGCGCCGCGCCGGGACGCCGCGCTGCCGCATGCAGATGCGACCGCCGGAGCCGCACGGCTAGAGCGCGAGCGCGACCGCACGCGCCGCGCGCTGCGCCGCAAGGGCCCGGTTGTTGCGGTGCGCCCCAACGGCAGGGACGTGCCGCCGCTGCCCCGGGCGGAGGGCCGGAGGGCGGCCGGCGAGGAGTGGGTTTGGCCGGATGATGTCTTTTAGCTGGAGTGGAGCTGGAGGGGAGAGAGGTTGGGACGAGGATGGGTGGTGGAGGATGGAGGGAGTGCGTGTAGGTTTGTACTGCGTGGGGGTGTACATTGGATGTGAATATGGGCTTCGAATGATTGTGCTTGAGCGTGAATGCGCGAGGATGGCACGACGATAATGCTTTGCTTTGCTAGCGAGCGTGTTATGTTCTCTTCTTTCCGGCGTTGGAACCGGCCATGGCTTATGTTCAGGATACTGGCGTCGCGCTGTGGAGCGTGACATTAATTCGGATTCACTTCACGAAAGGACGTTTGATGACCCCAGAATGTATAGCGAACAGGTATTGCTTCTATGTAGTGGTTGCCAGACACCGAAGAAGGTTACATTTCAATAAGATGGGGTTCATATTCGCACCGCTGTGGCTACCAAATTTCCCTATCCAGCATTCTGAAGCCTCTCACAGAATGGCGGTCCTAAGCCTCAACTTTCTACTAGATTCGATTCAGGGTTACTAGATCTAGAATGCTATTATTTAAAATATCGAAAAATAAGGAATATAGTTGCTAGCCGAACACGATTGTCGTACTCGACAGCTATTAGCCAAGAGATATTCCAAAACACGGATATGCGGCCTTCTAAACTGGGAGGATCTCGGAGTAGCTTCGGAGATGCGAGCTTCTGGATATAACGGCGCTGAACTTCTTCTTTCTCTTCGCTGTCGTGATACTGTCTTGCAATCCAAATCATATCGCAAGGACAATGAATAGCAATTCCAAATGAACGACATGGTCGATTCAACATACTCTGTTTTTTTCAAAATGGAATTATCCATCGAATAAGGTATATAAAGAGGAGCCCGATGAAGTATGGATCTGACAGAAATCAAACATCAAAAACATCTCTCAGCGTAACTGAAGCCTAATCAAAGTTTCTTGTGAATCTATAGATATCAAATATCGATCATCCACCACCGACATGCCTACTCTCACTCTCCGAGACGGTACAGAGATCTACTACAAAGACTGGGGTAACAAATCGGGCCCTGTTGTAGTCTTCTCTCATGGCTGGCCATTGAATAGCGACAATTGGGAGAGCCAAATGTTCTTCCTCGCCAACCACGGCTGCCGCGTTGTTGCCCATGACCGTCGCGGTCATGGTCGCTCCTGCCAGCCGTGGTTTGGCAACGACATGGACACCTGGGCGGACGACTTGAGTGAGTTGATCGAACATCTCGACCTCAAAGACGTCATGCTGGTCGGCCATTCCACTGGCGGCGGTGAAATCACCCGTTACATCGGGCGCCATGGCACCAGCCGCGTCTCCAAGGCCGTGCTCGTCAGCGCAAATCCGCCTCAGATGCTGAAAACCGATGCCAATCCCGAAGGTCTTCCGCTTTCCGTCTTCGATGGCTTCCGAGAGGCCATGATCAAGGATCGAGCGCAATTCTTCCTCGACATCCCCAATGGTCCGTTCTTTGGGTTCAACCGCGAGGGTGCAAAAAAGAGCCAGGGACTGATAGACAGCTGGTTCCAGCAGGGCATGATGTGCAGTTTCAAAGCCGTGTATGATTGTGTCAAGACATGGGAGGCCGATTATAGCGAAGATCTGAAGAAAATGGACATTCCTGTACTGATTCTTCATGGAGACGACGATCAGGTTGTTCCCATCGGAAACTCGGCTTACAAGTCCGTCAAACTGGTACCGAACGGCAAATTGAAGGTGTATCCTGGTGGTGCTCATGCTCTTCCTAACATGAACACGGATGAGGTCAATAAGGATCTGCTCGACTTCCTGAAGCAGAACTAAGGAAGATGCGGAATTTTGCAGTTGCAGATATCGGAACCTACTAATTCGCTCCTTAGTCAAGTGGAACTTTATGTTTGCGGGTATTGAATGATGCTAAGTCGCTCTTTAGTCAATTAAATTAGATCTTCGCTTGGTGTGGCAATTGTCGCACCTACAACTTTTGGTTGCTTTCCCATGATTAATATTTAATACTGGATCGTAAAATCGCCGGCTTGCTCGCTGGTGAAGTGCGTCAAGCCAGCACCCTTTAACCCGAACGAGATTCCCTTTCAACAAAACTAGACCACAGCACAGGTTGACGAGAAATTCCCTCCCAAACCGGAAGTCTTCGCTGTCGCTTTAGAAGCTCTTTTTGTTACCTGCTTGTCCTAGTGAAAGCTCGTTGCTTGCCATACGCCTTACGCATTTGGAAGAACAATGTCAGACGTGGGAGCCTAATGTAGTTTTGGTTTTCGTGTCATCATCAAGTACCGAAGAGGAAATATTTGGGAGCAGAATAGCTCTCTCTGTCCTTGAAGCCACAAGTAGAGCACTTATCTGAACGGTTTGACCTGTAAAGTAGGAGCTAACATATTGTTCAAGGCCATGTAATTTTTGTCTACGCTTCAAAATACTCCCGCTGCCGAATCACCCACTACGAAAGCGTTTATCGTGGTATGAGCTACAAGGAAGGCAGAGCTTAGTTTTGGGGTAGAGCAAATTGAATATTGAAATTCGAAACAGTTCAGGCGTAGTGGCTTAATTGACAACACCCAAAGGCCGGACACTTTGCGGGTTATGAAATATATCACTCGGGTCCCATTTTGTCTTCAGCTCTTGCAGTCGTGGGTATAGCTCTCCCCAGTAAGCCGGCCCAGCCACTGCGCCTGTACCCAACTCCATGTCAACGTAGCCGGCATATGTCGTCGCGATCAGCTTCGGCTCGGCCAGTGCATCAAGCATTATCTTGTGAAAGCCGAGGAAGTAGGCTTTATTCTCCTCCAAGATATGCGGTATATTGATGATGTAATTTTCATAAAACATGATCTTGTCGCGGTGGCCATACGATGTTGCGTCCACGGAGACGTCGTTGGTGGCTCCACCCTGCGCCGAGAAGATGAATACGCAAACCTCGTGAAAACCCCTTGGCGCGCTGACGATATAATTGATCATATCGTCAACGACGGCATCACTTAGCGTATCCTGTTGGCGAAAGCCTAGGCTCTTGTTGTAAAAGGGACTTCGGATATTACTCGCATGCAGCACCTCCCCTTCGGCAAGGTAATCCAAGTGACCCAACCAGCCTCTAGCGTCGACGGTCAGATCTGAGGGCTTTGGCAGACGCTGTGGTATGTTGGTGGCCTGGAATTCCTCGTCTGTGCCATAGAAGATGGCTTCGATGATCGCTACCTCGCCGGAGATAGTGATGAGGGTGCCGAGTCGGCGGTCGAGGTTGGGGTCATAGGCCAAGTCCCGCCACTGTTTAAAGACCTGACTTACATCGTGTGTGCCGAAGCTATATGTATAAGTATATTGCACGACGTTGCCTGGCTCGGGATGGGTACGCATCACAAATTCGGTCACGATACCGAAGCTGGCACCTGCTCCGCGTATGCCCTATGGGAGTTATTAGCAGGTAGATTAAGCCATTAGTTGGGGATACGTACGTAGAAAAGGTCTGGATTCTGCGTTGTGCTGGCTCGAAGAATGCTGCCATTCGCGATGACAACCTCTACCTCGACAATGTGGTCAAGGCAGGAGCCCCACATACGTGACATTGGTCCAAGACCGCCCTGCCAGAGCAAATTAGGAAAAGAGAGATTCGAAGGGGAATAGGCTGGGGCGAGAGCCGCAGCGTACAATTGTTGCATGCCCACCAATACCAACCCCAGGACAGACGCCATGAGCGAAGGCCCTGCCGCCAGCATCATGTAGTTTCGTCGTCACATCTCCGAGCAGTGTTCCTGCCCCGATTGTGGCATACCACGTCACTTTGTCCATGGTAAACTTCTTCAATTCGACGAGATCGCAGGTGATAGTCTTGGTGTTTCCAGGCCCACCAAGACCTGGCTAGTCAGACACGTCTTACACCGGTCCGTATGGCATAGAACTCACCGAAGTTGGCGTAGGAATGCCCTCCACACTTGGCTTGCACCTTGTACCCATTGTCGGCTGCAAACTTGACTACGTCGGCGACCTGCTGTGCCGTCTTTGGGCGAACGACGGCGGCTGGTTGTGCGACGACGGGCTTATCGGTATTGTAGGACTCAGACCATTTGGAATAGAACCAATCGTGTGGGATGGCAACGTAGTCCTCGCCACAGATGCTGACGAGCGCTGAATGCAAGCTCGCCATATTGAACTTCGCTAGAGTCAGTTTCAAGGACTAGTGAGAGCAACCGAACAGGATGCGCAAAATATCACTAGAGGTATTCGATCGGCCGCTTCACTCGATGTAGGTAGTTGTTAGAGCCACTCGTGAATCACGACTCTGAATAGAATTCACGCTGGCAGGTAGGAGTGTTAGGTTGTAGGTTGAATCAATGAAAACCGTGGACCTTCCGGCAGGCTATTGAGAGGTGTGGTCTGGAATTGTTATGATCTCTCTAGGCGATCGAGGGAGCTGAGAGCGCCTCTTTCTACAGGGAGGCGATCCTTCCCGCAATAAAGGCCAGCTGGGTTCCCTTTTTAATCATTTTGAGCTGTTGCGCCCTAAGCTAGATCGTTCTGGTGCAAAGTGGGCTTTGTATGAATTCGGTGTAGAGATCATACGACCTTCAACCTCAGTTAGCCGCATCTTACTTCGTTGCTCTACATCCCGTCTTTCAGCTAGGAGCTTCGTAAACACTCCCACAGTGGTATTTAGACCATGATGCGAGCTTAAGCTAGACTTAGAAAAGACCAAGATGCAGAGAACTTTGCAAAACTCAAACATTGGGACTGCACAGCGTGGCAACCAACTGAAGCGCAATAGGAAAGACTTCAAAAGCCACAGAGACAATTCCTCAGCTCCAAGGCGGCACGAACAAGCCTCTGATGTCAGCTGACGACAGCTTCGCACGACCCGTAACGCTGAGGTACAGACTCGTATGCAAGCAAAAACAAGCAAGGGCTTAGAGACCACATGCGATTGGCTTTTTGCTGTCTCGCTACTCAACCGCCTTTTTGTGACTGGTGGCTTGGTGCAGCATCGGTGAGCTGGGCGTATCTTGGTGAAACCGAGCAATAGTCACTGACGTCCCTCACCGTAGAGTGCGATTGTTAAGGTATTTGTGAGTGTGATTGATACTTGTAACTAGTTTTAATCATCACAGTAAATAATCTAATGGAAGGTGAGCCAGGGATTCTAGTGGTTGTCTCTCTTGGTAACCCGCGCTCGCTATCACCGACCCGCGAGCCCTCCGTTGGAACCGGCTATATTCATCTTGAAGAGAGATGAAAATGGCGTTGCCAGTGACAGAGTATACATGTACGTAACGAAGTAACGAGAAGCTTATCGAGGCGGAGTGCTAATATGTGTAAATAATTCGTTAAGAGCGGCTTTATTTGACATCGTGAAGTGAAATGGGGTGTTTTGGTGCCATGGACAGATTTGATGGCGTACTGCTTGATTAACACATCTCTAGCGCATCACAAGCCTTCGGACGGTTTAGGTAATGGATGTCAGCACTCAATATTCACAATCTGTGCTACCCTACGGCCATTTACAGACGACTTTCCAGCTTCTCAAGCGTATCACCCAAGGCATAATCTTTTCTATACCGCTTGCTCCGAACCTTCTCACCATCGGCTTTGGTCACGTACCTCGCCTCAACAGCAGGATTGTAGTCAAACTGACTTGTCCTCTTCACCTCGTCATTGCTGATCTCGGAGTTCTTCTTTCCATCGGCACGCTTGTACACCGTGATTACGACAGTCCCGCCAAGGCCTAGATTGTGCTGAAGAGCCACGTCTGTGTTTTTGACTAGACGATTATTGGCCCATCCTCTCAATTGCCATGTCAACTCTGCGCACTGAGCGAGACCAGTCGCTCCAAGCGGGTGTCCCTTCGAAATGAGACCACCCGACGGGTTGACAATTGGGCCCTTGCCGCCGTAGGTGATGTCTCCCCTTCTCACCATCTCATGCGCCTTGCCCTTTTCGCAAAATCCAAGTCCCTCAAGCAGGATCAGTTCGTTACAAGAGAAGCAGTCATGCAACTCAGTCACCGTAATATCCTTCGGTGTCACCCCAGCCTCCTTTAGGGCTGCCGCCGCAGCTCGCTTGGTCATGTCGTAACCAACCAAATCCATGCTGCTCTTCGAATACAGCTGCGGCGAGTCGGTCATGAGAGCTTGGCCAGCCATAAGGATGGCCTGTGAGCGCAGGTGTGGCCGGGCTGCGAGGAACTTTTCGGACACGATGACGGCCGCACCAGCACCGTCGCTGGTTGGGCTACACTGCAGCTTGGTCAAAGGGAAGTGGATCATGGGCGACTTCTCAATCTCTTCGAGGGTGTATGCTTGCTGAAACTGCGCGTACGGGTTCCGCTGAGAGTGTTCATGGCTGATGCGTGCGATATCTGCAAAGTCGCGCGGCTCGGCTCCATACTTCTCCATGTACTCTTTTCCAGCATTGGCAAAATACTGCGCATTTGGCGGAGACTTGTCAAAGCCGCGTGTCTCGGCCATCATCTTGACGCTCAGCTCTAATGGGGATGGTAAGTCCGACCTGCCTACGATAGGTCCGGCCTGCATCTGCTCGAAGCCGATTACGAGAACACAATCTACGGCGCCTCCTTTGATAAGCGTCCTTGCGAGGTGCAGACCTGTTGATCCAGTAGCGCAGGCATTGTGCGTGTTGTATATTGGGATCCTGCTTGATTGTTACTCCAGTTTTCTGTGAGCGCTTTGCAAGAAACAACGTACGTCGACATGCCAAACTGATAAAATATCCTCTGGCCGCTTGAAGTGCCAGCCATACAGGAGCATGCCACTCCAGTCTCAACGTCGTCATAATTAATCTGTGCATCAAGCATCGCCTTCACACCAGCTTCATACCCCATCTCAGGATAACCGCGAAGCCGACGGGGCTTGATGAACTTAGTTAAGCCTACGCCCAACACATAGGCGGGAATGCCGTTTGAGACCATGGTTCGTTTTCGAGCTGTAGTGTCTATTCACTTTGGTTCACAAAGCTTCAAGAGGTGGAGAGTGAGTTATAATGTTATTAGCATTGCCTCGCTAATCTAGAGTATCGTTCTTACCCCGATTACCGTTGACTGCCTCGGCTGCATAGGTGACTTCTTAAAACGAGCTCTAGCAACTTGACTACTGCGGAGAGTTGCATTTGCCGGACAGTGCCGCGCCTACTTAAGACCCGGCTTCCGGCGCCACCAATGGTACGATGGCTTGATTGTCGGTTGGTGGGTTCAAAGAGGGGAACTTGCGCTGGAATTAGAGTAGGTCACAGCGTCAAATTAGTTCTCGTTGGTTGCTGGAAGCTACATGATCGAGATTAAGAAATGTAGGATATAACTTCTTTTAGGGTCTGTTATTATATTTCATCCCTCGTGTGATAGGAACAGATAATCGTGGCAATCGTCTTTGATCTCCGTCATGGGAAGAGTCTAATGAAGCTCATCGAAGACAAGAGTGGCCCGGAGAGCATGTCCGAAGGCGGTACCACCTAAACTGGAGGGAAATTCTCGTCAACAAACTTTACATCGATAAATGCTCTGCATTTACTTCGTAGCTGGCTATACTAGGCGCGACTTTTAAATCCAAGCAAGAGCGGCTCCGTGCCCATAGGGGTATCCTGTAAAGTAATCGTCGTGGATCCCACATCATCGATGACGAGCGCGGTCTCACCCATACTCTCATAGAAGGTATCACAGCTCAATTCATCCATCCCCTTACCCGCTGGTCGAACTTCCACGGACGGTAGTAAGATCTTGCCAGGTTTGAGAGGAATCAACAGAATCTGCCAAGTCTTGACCTCATCTTCCTTTGCCGAGAACCGAGTGCGGCGCTGGCCTGCAATCAGCCAGGTATCAGGTGGTGCGTCCAGTTCGAACACAAAGTCCAGCGCTCCATCCGTGTCTTGCGTGAGAGAGTCATATACGTCTCCCGAATCCCATCGACGAGTATGGAAGATGCTCAGCTGTGCGGACACTAATGCACCAGTGGCCAGAATCTGCGATGCGTTCTTTTGAAGTAACAATTTGGCGGTGTGGAGAACAGGCAGCCTAGGAA
>Ga0335073_10007924_pt1 | contig 14884 bp, 16 predicted proteins | sample Lox_Sample_22_FD_207093 | JGI IMG/M metagenome (GOLD analysis project Ga0335073, IMG submission 207093) | Soil microbial communities from Loxahatchee National Wildlife Refuge, Florida, United States - Lox_Sample_2.2 | ecosystem: Environmental > Terrestrial > Soil > Wetlands | place: USA... | reverse complement strand
TCTTTCTCTTCCGTCTTGGGTTCCCGACTAGGGAATCCCAGCCGAAACACCTTTGGGTGCAGACATGTCTTTCGATGTACGAGGGCGACATTTACTTGGTGACTCGTCATGGTCTTCGAAGAATACGTTACTCACTCTGTCTGGCTATCAGATCGACGAAGCGGAGCGCATTGGCCAGCTGTGTTATGGAGACATGCAATATTTTCCCTCTTCTAGCAAGGCGGCTCAGACTTACTTCAATGATTTCGATGCAATCGCGATGACCGGTTCTTTTCGATCATGGCTGAACTCGCCGTATGTCGAATCTCATCAACGAGATGTGGCCATTTGTTATACTGCGATTGCCTTTCCAAAAGCTCACGACTCCAACGAACATTATTACGCCATGTACAAAACGCTCCAGCGTGGAATCGCGCCCCATATTGGTGGAATAGACGACGATACTTCGCTCGCTATGGATACACAACCCTATTTGGAAAAGCTGAGAAGCGTCGGAAGGTTGAGAAAAGCTTTCGTGACAAAGCAAGGGTATGTTTGTCTCGGTCCTGCGAAGGCACAGCTTGGAGATGTCGTGTGTGTCTTTAGTGCAAGTGAATTGCCTTGGCTATTACGACCTACAGGGAAAAGGAGCTATCAACTTGTCGGTGATGTATACATTTATAAACACATGTATAGGAGACTATTTGAGAAGGAAAAGCATGTTTTACGAAAATTTGTTCTGGAGTAGGTGCTCCATCAGCCGCGTCACGGCGGGACGCGTCCCGAAGATAAGTTTACGAACAAGGCCAACCTGTGAAAGAAAGGTGGAAGGACGTATCTATTCCAGAGGCTTCACTGGTACTGCCTGTCACCTCCCTGCAAAGCTATGATCAGGCTGTTATGGTGAGGAGCATTGGATTGGTTGATAATCATACCTTCTGCATGTACCTGAGCACGAAATAACCACAACAAATGACGATCAATCAACCATCATAATAATCTCTTTTCTTTTGGGTGTCTATTACACAGGCAAAGAAGGCCGCTTTTACGCCAGAGCCGAGACACGGCCTTTGAGATCCTCACTCGTAGAGTTCTCTTTTCTTCCATAGCACTTTGTAGTAAGCCATCCTCTTAGATACAAGACAATTGGAATAGTGAAGGTGGCACCCTTTTATACGGGTTAAGACGTACAAAAGGCCGATAACTATCGCAAAATGTGGTCAAGGAGTTTTGGTGGCGGCTCATCACAAATGGTGACGAGCCAGTCAAATTAAACCGCACTGTCACGGCCTCGACGCTCGTTTGGAACTTGCGCCAATGATGAGGCCGCCCAGTGACGAAACCTGCTGCCTAGAATTCGCCGTGGCTCTTCTCGAAATATCACGAAGTTCTAATATCTCACCTTCGTTATTCTGACATTGCAGTCGAAGACAACGGTTTTCTAGAAAATTCTGCTCTTGATTATCGATTTAGTGTTTGGTATCCGAATATCCGTCGTACGATGTCTGACAAGGGGAGTATCAGAAGCGGCCTTTTCACCACCATCTATGATTACGACCGTCCTCTTCTTTTCCGTAGGCTTGACTCCTCTCCAGAAAATGCCCGTCCTAACTTAGTCTACTAGGACAGCAGATATTAATCAGTAACACGGCATCCGCATATGTTACCAATGCTATTGCGCTTACAATCGGTCTCTTGTTACCGTGCTTCTTTGTCTTAATTAGGCGGAGTGTAATCGCAGTACTACTTTATTCCCGACATTTCATATCTTGGACGTATCACAAAATTGGGAAATCCGATTCAGGCAATACTGTAGCCCTGCAATCCTTTAACAGGTTAGAAGACGACCGCGAAGGTGACACATTCTTCCAGAAAATCATAGACCAATTACAAGCTCCGGGAGATGAAGATAATCCAATTAAAGCTGTTAAGAAAGTCTGCGCCGAGCACGCTGTACACCACATTCGGCTTGAAGATCCAAGGGTATGGCCAGAGTTTCTCAAGTACCTAGATGGCGTATGGGGCGGTGTACGGAAGCTGTGTGGCGACCTAGCGCTTGCCGTTGCCTTTCTCTTAGTCATAGCATTTTTCTTAACGATATTCGGAGTTGGCCTCTACGTTTCGATCGTCTCGGCAGACTTAGTAGACGGCTCTGTCGTCACATTCGGCTTCCACAATGCGGGTGACTGGCAAGTGAATCCTGATACCATCGGCTTCACCTACGGCGAAGGCGCGATTGTTTCCGAAAATAGGCAGTCGCGGATATGGGCATACAAGAAGGCTTGTTATAATACGAGTGATGATAACCCGGTTTGCAACACTTACTACCAGCGTCAACTACCGTTTCGGGCAACTTCAAACGTATCGTGCCCATTCGATGGCGATGCCTGCATGTTCGGTAATCTATCTGCCTACGAAGTAACCACAGGACTTCTGGACTCTAACCTTCTCGGAGTGAACGCGCCTGCTTCTAAGCGATTCTACTTCAGTCGGACTACGACGTGTGCGCCTTTAGTAACCGACGAGAGATACGTATTCTCCACTGGGAATCTGTCCTTTCCAAATCAGTGGGAGTACAACTATGGGCCTTCCTTTTCGTACTTCTTCCCGATGGACACCTATGTCACGCCCCGTGAGTGGAAGTTTGCGGCGGAGCTCAACGACATACCTCCATATCGAATGGCGTAAGTTCAGCTCCTAGCCGAAACTAGCGCTACTAATGAAATTTCTAGGCCCGTATTATATGACCCATTAGAGCCCAATCTCGGGGGACCCTCTACATTTTTACCTTTCCCAGAGTTCCAAGCTGGTGACAATCCTGTAACTATCATGTTCATCTCCACCGATGGCCCACACCTGCACCTCTTTCGTCGGGACGACCCAATATTTCCAGCCCATGCTAAAGTCGAAATCATTATCAACCCCGGAACCGACAGTGTTTTCTGGTACAACAATGTCTCGCGAGCTGGAGTGCTCGGCTGTGTCGATTCCAACCAGATCTGTGCTGACGCCGATGCCTCCCTATGCTGGAACCATTCAAACTTCTCCCGCGCTCGATCACACTTCTCGGACGACATTATCCGTCAACGGGCCTTATATCTGGTGCAAATTGCCCTCAAATACTCCAACATCTGGAACGTCGTTAACTATAAACAAGCCGACGCCTTAAGCGCATCCTCAGATATCAAACGCATCGTCGGCATCAACCTCACTACCGAACAGTGGAAAGTCGAGGTAGACGGCATATTCGCAGCATCGTTATCAGGCTTGCAAACACGCATCTACGACTTCGCTCACGGAACGTACGCCTCTCACCCTTACACGATAGACCTGACACCGAGGGAGCTGCAAGGGGAGAGCAATACCCAAGCCGCCGTACTGGTCGCGCGTATGTTCAAGTTTAGAGATGCATCGCTTAAGAATATCTCTACATTCTGGTTCTGGGGTATCGTCGCGCTATGTATTGTCGTGTTCCTGGGGAGTAGGAGGTTCTCAACTGCGAAGAGGAGGACTGAGGTTAAGAAGCAGACGGGGGACGGCGGGCTTTACGATTGGCTTTGGCTGTCAATTGTGTGGGAGTATGTTTTTTATGCATCGGGTAAAACTATACTCTGTTGGCTATACAGAGGGGCCAAATCTGGATTCGGCGCTTTGCAGAGCTCGTGGGTCTCGCTGAGAAAACGTTCCCGCTCCAAAACTTCTCCACTTGTAGATTTACAGGAGGAAGAGGTGGGAGCAGGGAGCTCTCCAGCCGAGGCCTCTACAGCTTAGAATCTTACAGTTCAGAATCACGGAGTCTGGGATCATGTAGAGGCCATGCAACGTCCTGTTTTGCGACCATGAAGTACTACTTGAGCAAGACTCGGTGGAGAATCCTGCCTGCTCTACGTTTCTTTAATATACTATTTGCTTTTACTTTACCAGTGATATTTACGTAGCAAGAGTGTATTAGTTTTGTCGCTAGACCAAATTCACGACGTATTATGGCTTGGGCGGGTATTTCATACTTCGAAATCTACATTAGACAGAAGGCGCATCGTCAGATGTTAATTTACGGGATAGGAATACTATCGGTGCCATCAAAGAGATATACAAAGCCACATCGTACAGCTTTGGGATAGCAGCCCATAGTCCTTGATTCCTGAACATCGCTGCTATCCAGCCCATGCTGGCCAGCGTGGAAGGAGGGTCCGCTCTCAGTTTAGTCTTGCGAGTCTCCGTACTTGCACCAACAGATCTTCCGCCGCCGCATCCCATCGCCCTTGGCTCTTGCAAGTGACTGAAAGATTATTCATGGGTGCTTCGTGTAGTAGAAAGCGTAGTCTAGAGTCTTCCGAGCTTCTTTCCACGCATTTAACCTAGCTTGAAAGAGCGTCTCTTCTTTCCGATCATGTAGATTGATAGATCTTGCTCTCCAGCTGATTCATCGCAAATCCCATGAGCTAGATCAAGATATCCAACACGCTCGTAGCACTCGCCTATATCTTCAAGGATCATGAAGAAGGGGCCGAATGGCGGATGTTGGTCAAAGAATTGCGTTTTCCCTCGCGCAGGATCATCGGGATTTCCAATGACAAGGATGTCCCATACTCTATTCTTTCGGGCGGTCCATTCCTCGTTGGAGTATTGTTTGTGGAAAACTACGTGGTCAATCTGTGTGTTGCTGCCTTCAGTAGTGAGCGACCAGTAACTGCGCAATGATACATTCGTGTGTTCCGGTATATGGTCAGAGGCGTGAAGACGGCACTTCAGAGACCAGCCTTCAACATGGAGATATTGTGATAGCTCAGGTACTTCATGAGCCAGGTATGCCGTCTCATAAGTGGACCAAGGTAAGATCTTCCCGTCTTTAGTTTCAAAGCTAAAGTTGATTTCGTATGGAACTTTAAACCCATATCGGTAGAAGTAGCTTCTCGGTGAGACAGGCATTTGCCAACCAGCCCACGACCAGCTTGGAAATCCGATACGGCGTTTGATGACTTGAGTTGTGGGGAAAAATCCAATCCAGCATAGTCCAGTCGCAAACCCTTCCATGTTAGACCACTTCGCAGAAGACCAGAGTACTGGAACGCCCCAAACATGCGAGATGGGGCATTTGGGATTTTTGAAGTACCTGAGAACTCCAAGGAAAGCGTCAAGAGTGTCTTCTTCAAATGTCAAAGATCGCTCTGTGTATTCTGCTATCCGGTGCTGAATCAACCACGGCTCGTCATTGACTTGATATAAATATTCCGTTGAGAAGAGACGATGCCGTGTATCCAGGAGAGTGATCTTACCATCGGCTTTCTCACGCTTCATGGTAGCACCAACTTGCGCATTCATGAGATCTTCAGGTTCTGTAACCGTCTCCACACACGCCATTCCGCCGCATTCAAAATAGACATGCTTCTCGGTGAAGATCAGTCGTCGTTTCGAAAGGAGTGCTTCTTGGTATGTCCAGCCACGACGCATCCATTTTGAGTTTCTCACGTCTCGCACTGGACTTGACAAGGCCGAGACTACATCGTATTCGTCGACGGCAATGCTAGGCTGGGCGATTCTACATCTGCTGCTGACGCCGGGTAATCCAAATTCTGAGTCTTCTCCACACGCAGCAACGATGATTAGAGTCGCGCAGTTGTAGATCAAATCCATGTTGGCGATTTGCATGCGCTTGACTTGGTCGTCGAATTGCGGTATGCAATATCGGTCGACCCACAAATACTGAAACCCAATTTTCATTGTGACGTTCAATGCGTCTTCGATTGTCCGCGGAAGATTAGAGTAGCCTAGCTTATTGCTCTGACGCATTTGCTCGTTCACGTTGGTTCCCCAAACATAGCTCAGGGCCACAAACTTCGTTCCTGGAATGTACGGCTCAAGTTTCCTAGCCTCGCAGTTCAGCAGCTGCAAGCCGGCAATTTCTGGTGCTTTAGAACGGGAACAAGAGTCTCCGTGATGACTGTCGCAAAGTTGAAGCCAACCTCGAATAACGGAAAAGTCTATTTTGTCCGGCTCAACAGGACGTACAGAAACGCAATTCTTGGTGCCGAACTTGCGCCTCGAAACAAACAGTGGTCCGACGATATCGAAGTTGTCCAAAGTTACGCGGTCGACATCGAAGACTCGCCGAGGCTGTGGATGTGAGAGAAGCAGAACATTATGAAATAGAACGGCTTTGGGAACTTGGATAGACTCGGCGTATTTTGAGATATTACGACTAGAGAGTACCACAAGGCATAGATTTGCACCTCGAAAATAGGATTTGTTCGACTCCCAGATCGCTGCGAAGAATTTGCAGAGACTGCAACTCCGGTTGAGCCAAGTCTTATCAACAACACCAATATCTCGCAGTGAGATGGCAGTAGAGGCTCCAAGTATAGTTCCACGATCGTTGTAGATGGCTTCGAAGTTGATTTGAGAACAAGAATCGCAACACTCCACAGTTGATGGCGTCTCAACCTGCTTTAAAAATGTTTTCTCACACATGTCGATCATACGCTTCTGTCGTTGCATCTCATCGTGTTCGATGAAAGGGTCCAGAGGCCCAGAACCCGGCGGAGGACGGTATGGGAGAGATGAAAGTTCTGAAGCATGTTGGTCCCGACGATCCATCCCACAGCCAACATCGTCCACAGAAGCCGCTGAAGCCGATGCCTCCTGTCTACGAGGCTGTAGCGTTTTTATTACTCTAATGATAGCGTCCATCAGATTCTCGTGGGGATGATGATTGCCTAGAGGCTAAGTTTCAGAGCTACCAGTGTAAGATAAGCTGTGGGCACATCGCATGTGGTCCTTCTGACGATTAAAGTCGCGGCGTAATGTGTAGGAGACTGAAAAATACCAAAGGGCTATGAGGAACACTTGAAGAGAATGTCATTGCAGACACACAGTTTGAGGTCCAAAATCGGTGGATGCTCTTCGAACTGAAGAAGGAGGCGCAGTCAGGACCTCCACCGCTTTCCGCGGCTTCGACTGCAGCTTTGATTTCAGAACAGCTTGAAATCTTCTCACAAGTTATAATGTTTATCGCACATTCTATAAAGAAGAGAAGACCGAAAAACCACCTCTTCAAAAACAACAATTTAACCATTGCTGCCCATCTCGTGAGCCCACTCTTTTAGCACACCACAGTGCGACATTGAGGTTGTTCACGAAGGGTAACCCCTTGTCAGTGAGAAGTGAGCTACTATCTAAAGCCAGTTACTCTGTACAAAAACCATTTTATCCACCGGAAAGAAATTCTATGCATTAATATCGCGGCATCTCGCTCACTAAAGCACTTCCTCAGCACCAAGCGCCATCTCCCGCTTGTTCCTTTGTTTTCTCCTTTCTCTTCTTCTCTTCTTCTTTTTCTTCTCCTCGTCCTTCCCCTCCTCCTTCTTGTCCTTAGGCCGTATTCCGTAACGTAGTTGGCGAACCTTCGATGTAAGAAGTTGGTTTGTAAGAATTGTCGCCCTCCTCTAAGTGCTGTTCGTCTACCTCTTCAATGGGAATAGGCGTCGGTGATCGATTTCGCTTCTACTTGTACGGGATGTTGGGCTTATTGATGGACGCTTCCGCATTTGTCGGTGATGTATCCAGTCCGATTGTACATGGATCACGCGCCGTATCTCGATCCAATTAAATTTCTCATCTACATCTCCAAATGAACATTACATGAGAAAGATTTCACCATTCAAGTCAACTGACAAGTGTATGTTCAAGGTCATGCCATGCCGTTTCAAGTTTGCTTTTCCAAGCATTCCTTCTTTTTAGGTCTGGAGACCAGAAATGCCAACGGCAATTGTACCTTCGATGACGCCCGAGGCGAAGGCTATCGTTTTGATATCATTCAAATCCAAAATATGTTTTTCAATCGTGCTGTACAAATTGGTAAGCCCTGGACTGAGAGCCTTTAACGCAGCGATAACTCCTTGACGGAAAGTAGGGTCCGTAATGGTTTGGTTCTAAAATATGTCAGCGTCTTGACCTTCTTGGTCATATAGAACCGTTTCATTCATACCCGAGCAATGACGTTGGTAAGAATCGCCTGAGTGACATCCGAGATACTCGATAGCGTGTTGGTCACGGTCGTACTCTCAGATACTGATAGTATTCCTGATCCAGTTGCATCGGTCGTAGCATTTTGAACGGTTGTTTGCAGGGTGCCAAGTTCAATGGCGATGACAGTTTCATTTGGACTGGCGCTGCCGCCGAGAGCCGTTGCGATATTCGTCAAGAGGCCTTGGATAGAGGTGAGATCTTGCTCGAGGGCATCGCAGCCTGAGGGAGGAGTGTAAGAAGCGAAAGTTGAACCGACGCCCAGAAGGGTAATGATGATACCGTGGAAGAGCATTCTGAATGAGATTCGGTAAGATGAGAAATGGACACCAACTACGGTCCAGAATACCAATCTTGATTTTGAGGATCGACCAAGTGACAAAATCCAAAGACTTCGCCAAGTTGACTCATACATATATACGCTTCAACGCACCATCTCGCTTAAACAGGATATCGTACCGCACGGTCAGTAAGCATGCCACAAGTAACAGACATAAGCGTTAGCTTTTGCTTGCAAGTTATCGATCAATGGAGTCAGCGTGCCCAAAATAGAGTGAACAATGAGATTGATCGATACTACGCTAGCTCGCTTCCACCTAAGAGTCGAGTGGGGAAGTGAACGGATGTTGAGAGGTCAGCATTGACTCCAGAGCACCTCTACTCCACCCAATGCCACTCTCGAAATCCATGTTCCTCTAGTCAGAGTGGCCTTCAAGACTTGGGTCAGCACTCCGAACTTCGAAGAGACTCTCACGGTCGCGATTGAGCAGGGGTCATCAACCGAAGTGGGAAGCGATGGCGAACAACGAAGCGATGGGCGACATGACCAATACTGCAGTAGTTCTCAATGCAGACTGCTCTCCTGGAGGAGAAATGGCTGTAGAACAGTGAGAAATGAACCATATCTTTATTGACTTACGAGGGAGAGGGTTCAGAGGTCTAAACCGCAGATCTGTCCGTCACACAGCGCGTGTCCGTACATAAGGTAGAGAGACGCATTAGTGGGTTAGTTGGATCCCAGATCACGTGTCATTGAGCGCTCTTGCTTACTCCGTATACTCTACTGTGATCCGTGCTTTAGCCGAGGGGTCAATAGATTCTCGCATCGTAGAGATGCTGTAAGCAAGCGGAAGGAGAAGAAGTGATGACGATAACCATCTAGTAGACTGTTGTATCGACGCACAAGAGTGGGAGCAAGGGCCAACGAATGCCGCCACCTCCGGCGGGCAAGGCTGTGACGCTGAGATTATGAAGAGTATTGAGTAGAAATGGCCATACGATACTCTTATAGAGGATTTTCAACGGAAGTACTGAAGGACACAAATTTCGAAATTAAATCAAAGGCCTTCACACAATATTCTGGGTAAAAAATCATTAGCGCTGTACTTTTACATCTTCAACTCAGGTAGGCTTTTGTCCATACTTCACATACCCCCACGATTCAAGACCCTAGCTGGGAGAAATCAAGCAATCGTTTCTAATTCCATGCCATATCACCGTGCTTAGATTATAAAATAGTTATCCTTGCTCTACAGTCTTCACCTAAATGCATCCTGCGCGATGGATAGTAAAAGCCGAATGGGCCTCCGTCAGATTGAAACCCGAAATTTAGATTACGCGGCTATATCAGGTAGGAAGAACAATATCAAACCGCATCTTGAAACACTGCTCTGTAATCGCTCGAAACAGGCGAACAGCCGCTTGGAAACCTTGTTGTTGAATTTTGCACTTAAGTGACTCAATCTCTTCACCGCTCAACTCTTTAACTACCTTCCCATACTCAATTCGGTAAACAGATCGCGGAAATGCATGGGCATTGTAGAACACATTCTGTGCGAAAAGCTGAGTGTTTTGCTTGACGTTGATCCACACGAGGCACCCTTGTCAACGACACTCGGTGCCGGCCGATTACTCTAGCGACTTCGGCAGCCCTGGGATTGGTGAGGTTGACTTATACTGAGGCATATATTCCAGGCAATGTCTACTGACGGCGATACCGGAGAACAAATTCTGTATGCCTAGGACGCGATGCCTTTCTGCTAACTACGTTAAACACCTTATATCCTTCTATCACGAGCGGTCTACCTTACTTTGGTGCTCTTCTCCCTGGGCCGTAGATGACTATGCTTTCAGAACCGGTAAAGAACCCCAATCGGACTTCCCCGAGCTTTCTATTCTCAGTGCTATTTCCGGGACTTTGATCATAGGCATCAACAAGAGTGATGGAGATCATCAGTTTGACTACCAAAACTGGAATTGGCAATGAAAGAAAATGAATTACTGAAGCGAAGTTCGGATAGAAAATGGTCTTCATAGTAAGAGGCTTCGCAATGCATAAATATATGTCGTCTTTCCTCTTTCCTTCCTACTCCATATTACACATTTTGTTCTCACCAAGATGGTAACTCAATCAACGTTTGCCTCAGAGGAGGTATCAACTCCAAGAACCATTGAATTGTACGGAAAAGAGTACGCCTTGCCTCGTCAGCCTACCGTCGTGGTATGTGTTGATGGCTTCGATCCTGAGTACCTTGACTATGGCATCGAGAATGGTTTGATGCCGAACTGCAAGAAGTATCTAGAGACCGGGTTTCATGTCACCGGAAAGTCTTTGATGCCGTCCTTGACCAATCCAAACAATACATCAATCATCACCGGTGTGCCATCAGCCATTCACGGCATTGCTGGTAATTTCTTTCTGGACCGTGAAACCCGCAAAGAGAAGATGATTACTGATGATTCACTGCTTCGTGGCTCTACAATCCTGTCAGAGATGTCAAAGAAAGGTGTCCGCGTAGCAGCAATCACCGCGAAAGACAAGCTGAGAAAGATCCTGCAACACGATATCAGAGATGGGATCTGCTTCTCATCCCAATACGCAGCCGAATGCACTCTAGAAGAAAACGGCATCGAGAACGTTGAAGAGTGGATCGGTAGACCTACGCCGAGCCAGTACTCAGCTGACCTCTCGCTCTACGTTTTGGACGCCGGAATCAAGCTCCTTGAGGAGCAGCGAGCCGATCTTCTTTACCTCACGCTCTCCGACTACACCCATCATACATACGCACCCGGCGACAAGGATTCCAACGATTTCTCCGCCGCTCTGGACACGCGTTTCGGGAAGTTGGTGGAGTTGGGCGCTGTTCTAGGTGTCACCGCCGACCACGGAATGAGCGACAAGTCGAAGGACGACGGAAGCCCAAACGTACTGTTTCTTCAAGACGAGCTCGAGAAGAGGTTCGGAAGCGGCTGTGCAAGGGTGATCTGCCCAATTGCAGATTCTTTTGTGAAGCATCATGGTGCCCTGGGTTCGTTTGTGCGAGTGTATGTATGGGACGCAGGCAACATCGATCGCATGATCGAATTTTGTAAGACATGTCCTGAGGTGGACTTGGCGTTGAGTGGTGGTGATGGCGCTGCGCTCTTCGAGATGCCGCTTGATCGTGAAGGCGATATCGTCGTCGTATCGAAAGCCAACGCCGTGATTGGAGCAAAGGAGAGTGAGCATGACTTGAGCCAACTGCGTGGTCATCGATTGAGATCCCATGGAGGATTATCCGAACAATCGTTGCCTATAATTATGTCAACGTCCATTGCGAAGCCAGAGGAGGCTGCGAAGAAGAAGTGGAGGAACTATGATGTCTTCGATTTGGTCTTGAACTGGAAGGTTTGAACTGCTCGTTTTGCTATGTCAAAAGGAATAAATTGCAAAGACCAACGGAGCGTAATGGAAGGTAATAAGTTGACAAGCGAGAAAATATAGTACCCCTAATGAACTTAAATCTCCTCTCTGATCACGAAACCAATGGCCCAGAACTCAGAGTGCAAGACTGATGTCGAAGTGACATGCTCTGAGAAATAAAAAGAGCTTGAAGAGATAAGTAGTAGACGATTGGTAAGCAAAAGTGTATATGATTCCTCGAAGCTAGAAGGCTAGGTTAGAGAAAGGGGATACTTGAAGGATTCAGGGCCGGAAATGCGCATCTTTGACTCTAAAGTTACAGCTCAGCGCTGGTTATCGGGAAATCCGCCACCAAAAATGGAGGGTTTGGTGGCGAATTTAGAGACTCTTTCCCTCGATGCCGAGCACTACGCCTGCCGACCAGCCTCTGTTCAGAGTATGTCTAACAATGCTCTCACGCGTCCGCGACGGCAAATTAGCGGGTATATGCTTGGTAATCCCCTCAACTGATCTTCACAGTAAACACCATCCCATCCAAACAACGGTGAAAATGTCCAGCGCCAATCCCACACCCAGACTTCCCCAGGTCGTCGTCTCGTACACAAGCACCTCCGAGCCGAAATTCAGACACGTAACCACGAAACCAGCCCACGTTGTAAAGTACAGTCCCTTCTCGTTCATCTTGTACGCAGTGACAAGTCGGAGGATCCCTGATACTGCGGTCCAGGTGCCGTAGAAGCGCGCGGCCAGTGGTGTTAGTTGGTTGGTAAGCGGGTAGGCGATATTTGGATGAGCGTCCTTGTCGGCGGCAACGAAGGTTACGTAGCATAAATAAGTGTTAAAGAAGGCGAGAAAGGACATGAGGAGGAGCCAGTATGGCAGGTAGCTTCCGCAGGAAAGAGGGAGGAGATGAGCCATAATTGTTTATTGACAGCTGGAACGGAATCGTAGTACCGTAAATTGCGGATAACGTTTAAGGAACACCGAAAGATTTGCGCCCACCTGCTGAGTCTTCTAAACCCGTAGCTGCGAGATTTGGGGTTGCGGCTTTCGCGGTATACGATAGTTCGTGCGCTGTAAGCGCTAATAACTCACGAGGAGAAATACTACTCTCCACCAGCCAAAATGACACCCGCCAGTTTCGCTTACACAAAGGCTGCCGTTCGATTATGCTCACACATAAAGTTGGATACGGAACAAGCAGCTATTTAGAGAATCACCTTAAGCATATCGTAGCGTCTAGGTATGTAGACAACGTAATTTAAGCGCGAACAAGGCGGTCGAGTTGATGAAGAAAAGAGTCTATGGATAGTAGTCGGTCAGTCACGTAGGTTGAAAAAGGGAGGGACCGCTTTTAAAAGGGCAATCGTCCCGAATGGGGGCCGCTTACACTAAACCGGAGGCGGATTTCCCGGCAACAAAGATTATCGTACTATAAGATACATCAGGTATCATGTCGTCTCTCAAAGGCAAATCCAAATCGCAGCTGCTCGCCACTACATAGCCTAATTGAGACTTACCATGTGAAAATTGACCACAAGCCTTGAGGATATGCATTTGTACGTCAGATTGTGTCTCGGAGTTGTCATAATTAATCGCGGCTCTCGTAAAATTAGACGCCACGAGAGCTACGATATGCGTGGAGAAAACGAACGCCACCACCTGCTGTATGAAGCTATGACCATCTTCCAATTCGAGCTCCATCGCCAAAGTGTCGCGACTTCGCGTTTCCAGCCTGACAGCGCTACTCCTCCACTCATTCTGTCCCTTCCTTTGCGCAATGGCTCAGCCTGTCTTCAATCGTGTTGTTGACTGATGCATCTACCCGTTAAGGTCCTGCCGACGTCGCAAGACGAGGATCCGATTGAGTTTGAGCTTCAGACAAGAGCTGGTGACCGAATTGAATCAATTCGTGACGACGTGGAAAGGCGCTGCAGGGAGAAGTACTGGTCCACTGCTGTTTCTGAGTGAGTCTGCGGTTTTCTTGACTAAAGTTGCTTAAATCATCACAATGCTCGCCGCTGCTTTTATTCTTCTCGTGAACTCCGCCATCTAAAGTCAATTAATGAGATCTAACTCTCATTTCATCACGCGCGCACATCCAATTGTGCAGTAACTAACCCTTTCTCAGAGAGTTCTTCATCAGAAAACTAAAACTTGTCGCCTTGCGTTCATTGAGTTTGGGCCTCCAAGACCGACTGGATAGTGTAGCCTCCAACTCTGCGAGCGAGAAGTCACTCTATTTGCTCGCCATTCCAGGCCGAAGGCACCAACATGGTCAGAGGTCCATCTCGATCCTCACTGACTCTGCCGTTGACTTATCGGGTACTGAGAGCTATACTCACTCATCGAGGCGTTCCATCAGCCGGGCCCGTCAGAGTGACAGGCTCCAAGATCCAGCTCAGCTCAATGCACCTACAGCTTCAGAGACTGAGCATAAGACGCAACCCATTGTGCTTGATTTCAATTACTCAGAAGACTCATGTTCCGTCCATGTTCCGAACATTGGCATCGGCTCGGTTAGTCAACCACAAACTTCGACTAGAAGGCCCACAGAGCGACATCAGCCCACTGAAGTTACTTCTGAATCTGGATTAATCGGTACCCGAAACCAGAGCCTTGACATACCCCCGCAGTTCACAATCGAAATGGCTGAACAATCCAACAAGTCGTTTTTCGACGGAGCCACTGATACAGGCGATTCACACCCCAATCTTCCAGCACTTCGATCGCTTCCTATCACCAGTAAAACAAAGCGAAAGCGTGAAGAAGAAAATGCCATTGCTGGGCCGTCAGGACATAATGGTTCTTTTCCATCGAAAAAGCAAAAGAATATTGAATCTACTATTACCATTCATGTGTCCTCCGTACAATCAACTCCCGATTTTTCGGAAAGCAACCATTCTGAGGCCCAAATGGCCAGCTCGTCAGCAAGTCGGCCATATAACCGAGTTCAGAGGCCTAGCCGCAAGGCGTCAACGGGAGATCTGGCTGGCAAGTTTAGCAGGTGGACAGCCGAAGAGCTCCGAATTCTCAGAGATTGCGTAAAGAAACGAGTAAAATACAAGGACATAGCAAGGAGATACTTGCTAAGAAGATCGGTTAAAAGTATCGAACGCCAGATCGCGAAACTGAGGAAGGCGAACCCAAGCTTTCCCAATCGTCGACCACTAGAGATTCGGTCTGATCCGATTGAATCGG
>Ga0335073_10007923_pt1 | contig 14884 bp, 18 predicted proteins | sample Lox_Sample_22_FD_207093 | JGI IMG/M metagenome (GOLD analysis project Ga0335073, IMG submission 207093) | Soil microbial communities from Loxahatchee National Wildlife Refuge, Florida, United States - Lox_Sample_2.2 | ecosystem: Environmental > Terrestrial > Soil > Wetlands | place: USA... | reverse complement strand
GAACCAATGATCCTTGGATTTTAGATCCACGTGCCAATGGTCCTGACATCTATGCACCCGATGGAACTCCCTCTGGAGTCGGAAATCAAGTTTCCTGTGAATTCAACTTGATTTATAGATGGCATGCTGCTATTTCTGAAAGAGATGACAAGTGGACTCAGGAATTTGCACAGGCTACTTTTCCCGGGAAAGATTTTTCGCATTTGCCACTGGATGAATTTATTGCTCTTTTGGTTGCGTGGAATGCTTCTATTCCTAAAGATCCTGCGCAAAGACAATTGGACCATGGTCTCCTTATTCGAGATCCCAATACGGGAATGTTTGATGACAGTGCACTTATCCAAATTCTTACTGAAAGTACTGAGGATTGTGCAGGTATTTCTCCTTTCGCCTTGTTTTCTGTAGTGAGATGGAGCTGATGTCCAGCTGCTTTTGATTCTGGAGTACCGCTTATTTTGAGAATGGTCGAGGTCGCGGGTATTTACCAATCTCGTCAATGGCATACTGCTACCTTGAACGAATTCCGAAACTTCTTCGGACTTGTTCAACATGCCAAGTTTGAAGATATCAATTCCGACAAAGAGATCGCACTCAAATTGAGACAATTCTATGACCATCCCGATAATGTGGAAATGTATCCAGGCGTCGTTATCGAGAATCCCAAGGTACCCATGTATCCAGGATCAGGCTTGTGTCCTCCTCAAACCATCGGAAGAGCCATTTTGAGCGATGCAGTTGCTCTTGTCCGTGGTGATCGTTACAATACACAGGTACCTTACCTCCAAAATCTCATCTGACGACAGTCCTATTCACCAGCAAATTTGACCAATTTTGGTTTTGAGGCAGTTGCTTCCGATCCATCCGTTGCACAGGGATGTGTTATCTACAGATTACTTATGCGCGCTTTCCCAGGTTGGTATGAAGATAACACAATCTACGCAATGTATCCGTTTGTCGTCCCCGAGGAAACAGAAAAGATTCTCAAAGAATTGAAAACAGCTTCAAAATATTCATTCAAGCCACCTTCGCTACCTCAACAACCCACCTTCTTTTCAACCTATGCCAATGCAAAGAAGATTCTTGGAGACCAGAAGACGTTTAAAGTCCCTTGGGGAACTGCAATTAATACGCTTACTGGAGGAGTTTTGTTTATGCTTTCGGGAGATAAACCTGCTAATCACGCTCAACATGTCACGGTGTACAAGGCTCTTTACAATGAAGTTCCAGATGGGATGGACGAGGTATGGGACTTTTACAGCAAAAGAACCGAAAAGCTTCTTAAAGAACGATCCTACAAATTGGATAACTTCTACCAAGTCGATGCTGTTCGAGAGTACACCCCTCCTTAGTACTATCCTAAGTGTAGTATTATCAACATGGTCCATGTCGAATTCACCAGCTTGTTATTCAATTTACCATTGAAAACTGAGAAATATCCGCGTTTGCCATTTACCGAACAACAATTGTACGAAATTCTCGCATTGTTATTTGGATTCGTCTTCTTGAACAGAGATGAAGTGATGGCCTACAAAGTGAGGAGTGGAGCAGAACAAGCATCTTCTGCATTAGGAGAATTAGTCAAACTCAATGTCAACGAAGTTGCATTGGGAGGCTGGGTCAAGAAATTAGCTGATAATGTGACTGAACATCCTTTCTTGTCTAGCTATGGAAATAATTTCATCAGGAGATTGCTTGATGCAGGGTATTCTGCAGATCAGATTACTTGGATTATTATGCCTACTGCTGCTGCTGGATGTGCTAACCAGGGTCAACAAGTATTTGCCATATCTGACCTAGATCTGACGATAGTCAATTCAAATGTTGGATGTATATTTGTCAAAGGAGTATAGCCATCATTGGGACGAAATTGTTCGGTTAGCTCATTTGGACGATCCACATTCTCGCAAATTGTTAAGAGCATATGCTTTGGAAGGATGTCGTCTCTCAACACAAGCTTTCGGTTTATTCCGTAATGTCGCAGAATCCATTTCCATCGAAGAAAACCGTAAAACTACAAACTTGAAAGTAGGTGAAGAGATCTTCGTTAACTTGGTACTCTCCATCGTCAGGCGGTCGCTAACTTTAGGTCGGTGCGAATTTGGATCCAGTTGCATTCCCTGATCCTTTGGAAGTCAAACTCGATCGTCCTGAGAGTTCATACATTCTCTATGGATGGGGTCCTCATCATTGCATTGGCGAAGAGATTAACATTGTTGCCAACACTGCTATTTTGCGTGCTTTTGCAAGGCTTCCCAAGTTGAGGAGGGCTCCGGGACCTCAAGGAGAGTTGAAATATATCATTCAACAGGAGGTTGTCAAGGTGTTTATGCAGGAAGATTGGGGTAGCTATTGGTTCTTCCCAACAAGTATTTCTCTATCTGAAGTTTCCTGACTTTGTGTAGCCATGAAGGTCCATTATGATGCCGTATCTCCTGCTGTCGCAAACGATAAATAGGCATTGAAGTGCATGTAGTTATCCCTTCTGCACACGATTTTATCTCTTACTATATCTTAAAAGTTAGGAAGGATCGAACGGCTCTACGTATTTAGCTATCTCTCGCTCAAAGCATATCACTCTCTCTCTTGTCAACAACGTGCAAGAGGAATTCATAAAATTAATTAAAAAAAACTAAGTATAAATATAAGTTTGTCCATGCACGCCGATGAATCACCACAGTCTCAAAGTTTTTTCCGCCCACCTTGTTCAGTATCCTGTCTTCTTCGAGATTTCTTGACTACTTCCCAATGTTCCAATGCATTCTGTATCCAAACACTGCACGTCTCAAGTCCTTTCTCTACTACCGGTCTTCCATGTCTCTGCCAATGTCTCCACCATAACGGTCGAGTAATGTACCCCAAAATCCACAGTCCACAAATGCAATCCCAGATATGAACAATCCACCAATAATGCTGTGTCAAAAAGGAACAACTGGAATATTGGAATTCCCACACTACAAGTCAGTCGCCATAAAACAAATATAGAAGAAGAGGCGAAGGGGAAAGATACGATGAGTTTGATTATTAACGGTGCCAGTTAATAGTCCTACGTTTCCTTGAAAATCACCCATCATGCTTCGTACCGTAATTTCTCGTATCCCAGATTTCCTAGGATCGAATTTCTCGGCTTTCCATATTCCCAGAGATATATTATTTCGTAAATGAGCTTCTGAATCGGAAATCTCAAGAGGATGCGGTTCATGTTGATTTTCTTCTTCCTGCGGAGGATGTTGATAATTAAACTTTTCTTCCCTCGGTACTTCAACACCTTCCTGCACATACTCGTCTCCACCATTGTCTCCACCGTCATCCCGTTTTCGTAGTTCGTCATGCTCGAATAAATCATTCATAGCAAATCCATATTCTCGCTCAACATCAGAAAGTCGTACATGCAAAACATCACATCCCTCATGATCATGTCCATCGAGAATAATACCCTCCTCATGATCTCCAAAAACACTTTCCAAAATCCAATCGCTAGCCCATCTACTAAGATGATTCTGATGTTTAAGAGGTCTAAAATATCCCGTTATATTTCCCCATTGATCAGTGATGTTTAACGACCAATATTCGAAATGAGGTGGATCGCTGCAAATCCCTGGTCCTCTGTATAATGGGAGATGTGTAAGGAATACAGTTTGCGCTATTTGATGATGAAGTTCTTCGTCTTCTGGGAGGAGAGAGGAGAGGAAGGAGTGAGTGGCTTCTTGAAGCTCGTACACGGTTGATGGAGAGTCCAAGTTCAGTGAATTGAAAAGGACTATTCTTAGAGGAGGAAGGTCAGGGATTTCGAGATGGTGAACGTGATTTGAGGGTCCGAAGTAAGTTTCCCAACGTTCCAGACGTTCGAACGATAATTCTCCTCCGTATCCGACATCGTGGTTCCCTGTGATGTTCATGAATCTGTCTACCCCGTAAAGTTGGCCTTGTAGTCTCTATAAGTTAACCATATAAGTTAGGGAGAACAAACATCTCTGAAAATAATATCTGAGTAGCGATGTACTCTAGAAACAAACTCCTCATCACTAATCCACTGACTTCCAAATAAATCGCCAAGGACAACCTCGTGAGTAGCTTCAGGTAAAATCTGTTGTAGACAACTTCGATGAATATGTCTTAAATATCGATCATTTCCCCACAAGTCTATCCGGCCTACAGATTTAGCACTCGATATTACTTGCATTACCTCTCCAACTTCTCTTTTTCTTGTCCCCTTCGATTTGCGGATCTGCTAGTGCAAGTAGTCGAAACGGAGCATCTGGATTAGGCCACTCGCAGCCGTGTATTCGAGGATAATTGTAGATGTAGAGTGTGGACGGAATGGTTGTGAAGAGGATTAGGAGTAAGTAAAGTAAGGGAGAGGCCATTGACCTCGTCCCTCGAAGAGAGGAATTAGTGTATAATAGGAGACGAAGAGTGTCCCTGGCAAATGTCGCCGTGTCGTGCGTGACGGTTGTAGGAAATTTGGTTTTTTTTTTGCCCCTCGATGCAGATCGAAAGCTTTTCGCGCGTTTTTGCGTGGTACTGACCTTTGAGTTTTCAATTTTCATGTTTACATGGAAGAGAAGACAGGTTCATTCATCTTGCATCATATTATCGTGACTGGCTCTACTCAAACACCTCCGGATCTTTGTCCTACAGCGGGGAAGTCGTTTTCTTTCTATATTTCTCGTCCCACGGATCTTAATCCACGCTACGAGAAACGAAACAAATGCAATGTCAAACTTTTCAAATGCCATGTGGTATATCCTACTGAAATCGTCCCAAATCAGTCTGTGTCCATTTGGTTCTGATGTTCTTCTGTTGCACCCCGGAACTTGTCTTCAATCACTCCGCAGATTGCCATAAGATCATCTAGACCTTTCTCCAAAGCATCAACGGCTGTTTTCCCAGAGTCTCCTTCTGATAAGTTATCAATAACGGGAGGATTCTACCATACGTCTGTATCCGCATGTTTAGTTTCGGTTCGGAAGGATGTGGTATTGAATATCCACAGAATTCAACATCAGGACTGCATATTAGAATATACTTCAACTCGCCATACTTTTTTGTAATGACATAGCGCAGGGCATTTCCAAGAGTATGATCCTCATCTGTTATTTGAAATGTCACAGCTGTCAAATCTTCAGTGTGTCCAGGTAACTGGAACAAGTCAGCTTAAAAGTTTCGAATCGACAATATACTAATTGAATTTTGAATCTGTTGTTTGGTAGGCTGGTTGGCTGTTGAGCTGTTTCTGTTGCTTCACCATCTGCATTTGCTTTTGGCGCATTATCGGCCGCTTGCTTTCGTGCCATTAGTCTGTCACTCAACAAAGAAGCGATGATGAAGAAAATCTTTCTAGTTTCTTTGCGAGTAATGAAGTGACATAAAAAGTCTGGCTTTGATTTGCCGGTGCAATTGCTGTATGAGGCCACCAATAGCAGCCCCTGAAAATGTGATGTTTCAGGCACACCTCCAGCTAGTTGTATTCAACAAAGTATATAAGTCGTGCTACTACCACTACAATGCACTCCATTCACAACTCTTTCAACCTCTCTCAGACTAATTCCTCACACTCGCATTCATCGGAGACTGACATGGCCAGACTACTCGCCGCCGCCATAGAAGAATTAAAAGCCAGACGCCACCATGAACAGTTCCCAAATCGACCACATTCCGCACCCATTCCATCAAAGGAACACAATTTTGAAGATCCAGAAGACATGGCTACAACCAGAAAACGCGCTCGTTCTGAAGCTCCTAAGGAACCTACTAGAGCTTCTAAGCGCTTGAGAGGGATAGCTGCTGATAACGCGACCGCCCGTGACAATGAAGCTTTGGAGATCGTCGAACCAGTCACCTGTGATGCCATTGCGACGAAATCGACTAAGAAGAGGAAGTTGACTAGAACGACATCGGCAAATACACACTCAACCGCTGAAGAAGCTGAGGACTCGGATGTAGTCATGGCCTCTCAGTCTACCGCAAACGGCGGAGAAGCAGACGCGTCACGCTCAACCGCGCCTGAGGGTGAAACCGTCGCAACCGCCGACTCTCAAATGGATCATGACGCGACTTTTCAACCTGCTCAAGCATTTGAACCTCTCCAACAGCCAACACTACTCCCTCCTCCCTTTACCGATCGTTTCCCTGCACCTGTCCTAATTCACGGCCACCCATCCCTACGCGTCAGATTCCGCAATCTGTGCATCTATCGTCACCACGCCACCTCCCCATCCTCAGAATGGCAATCCCAATCTTTCCTACAACACATAACCACACCCTCCCTCCGCCACCAACTTTCCGCAACCCTGGACGTAGAACGCTTCCTCCGTCTCCCAAACGACTTATTCGGCTCCATCACGCCAGAAGAAGAAACCCCGCTCGTCAATCTAATAGTACTATTTTTCGAGACATACGCTATTCCAGATCATCCTCTTCCCGAATTCATGGACTTTTCGGACCCTTTTGTACGAGTATTCCAACCCAAACGTCTCTTGTGGTGGAAATCTCTTGCCGACTATTTCAATATCAATGCGAATCTCGATAAAATCTACAGTGGTCCGGCAAATTGGCATGCAGTATTCCATTCATTGCCTACATTTGCAGGACTCCGCGAATTCGGGGTAGTCACAGAACAATTGGGAATGAAGAGGGGACGTGAGAGAATTCATCTAGAGTTAGCAAGGAGAATTTCCTATGTGCAACAAAAAGGCGTTATTAAAGGGGACTTGTTGTGGAAGTATGTGAAGAAGGGACATGAGGAGTTGAGGGAGTATAGTGTTTCGTTTGATGACTTATTGAAAGCTGCCCCGTTTAAGGGACAGAATTTTATGGAGGTGTGTCCGATGTGTTGTATTAGGCCACCGTTTGCGGGAGATGTTATGGAGTAATGGTGGATTGTCAAAGTTGAGATGAATGAGATAAGTATGAGATAGAGGACATTGGATACCGTATTCTTAGCCTAAGGAATTATATCATTATGATGCATTGTAATTGAGACATCTATGCAAGTTACATATCATTGTACACTCCTGTAACAAACCTCCTTAAGGCCACTCATCTGCGATCTCCCTTGCCATCTCACAAACCTGGTGAAATGTTCTTAAGCATATGATACCCTAATGTACTGCACCTAATCCACAACAGCCTGCTCCCAATCCTGTCCTTCACACTTCGCTTTCTCCCGGTACCAAAAGAACTGTGCGAAAATCTGACAAATCAACACAACCAAAGCAAGGGTCATCAAACCGTAAAATCAAACACGACAGTCCCAGCAGAACCCAACAACCACGGCAAATTCAACATCAAATACTCCCTATCCGTCATCGCAAACAAAATGCTCGCCGAAAACGAAACATTTCCCAACGTCGAAAACATAAAAAACAACAAACTTAATCCTTCTGTACTCTTCAACCTCCAATTAAGATATATCTGCGGAATCCTCGCACTCAAGTATAACACCGCAGAAACATATCCAAGGATTTTAGGACCAAGGTCATCTGTTGAGGCTGATGGAGTATCATTATCACCACGAGGATGATTTTCAGAGGATAATGCCCAGCCTAGAATACCTGCTGCTATGACGAGGAATAGTGCGCCTACGTATTGCAGGACTATTTTGAGACGGGTTGAGGGTGGGGATTCGGCAAAGGAGGTTCGACGCGGGAGGAGGGGAGTTGATTCGGATGTTGTGTGACTGGAACGGACAGAGGAACGTCTATCGTTTTCAGGATGTCTGCGGAAATATAGTACTTGGAATATGAGAACTGAATCTGCGAGGATGAAGTAGGCGGATATGATTATCACAGAGGGAAGTAAACCACCCCAAATAGCTCTGGACATCAGTTTATGCAACTTTGAGGGAGACCAACCCAATCAACGAGAAAATATCGCCCGCAAACCATGCTAGAATAAACGGCAGAGCAAGAGCATCTCCTCTGATAAGACATCAGCACAGAATCCAAAACCAAGATATTGACATACGATTTCGTTTTGTAATTTTCAATGAGCTGAGGCATTAGGACCACGAGCCAACTTGCCAAGCTGATGGATCCTGAGATGCCGCTTAAAGCGGTCCATATGTCTTGTTCCAACATCATGCAGGAACCTCGTGCTGTGGGGATGCAAAACTTGGAGGCGCAGAAAAAAAGCTTAAAAACGGAAATTGAGAAAAGAGATCTTGAGATCTCGACTGCAGTTTTCGCGATCGCGAGATGATAGGTTGGATCAATTACCCTAGTTATATGCGGTAATTCAGCCCCAGATCTGGAAGAAAAGGAGCGAAATGAATGGGATTAGAGTCTTAGGCGTCCAAGAGGACAGTTACTGTATGGCGAGGCCCTTATCGGCCTCCGTAAGCATAAAGAAAGTTCACGCAACTGAAAGGCAGAATAAAGATTGCAACAATCGATTGCCAGGGGTTAAAGATATATGCAAGACCTACACTCATATGGGTATACTCATCCAAAGCCATTTGACAATCCGAAATAGGTTCAACTAAACGCCTTCCAGCGTCATACTGTGAACCACATCCTAATATCAGCATGTTTCACAACAGACAACTTACCGTGCTGGCAACCATATCGCAAAACTCCTCGAAAGATATCTTGCCATCTCCATCTTTATCAGCCTCCATAATAGTCTTATCCACAATCTGCAATCAGCAAAGCATCAATATAACGGAACAACTTGCTGCAACTGTTGATCCTTCAAATTGTTTCCCACCATCATCTTCAATACAAGAAACAATTCGCCATTCGAGATAAACCCATCACGATCCATATCGTACACTTTAAACGCAACTACCCACAATTAATAATGGCACACCAGTAGTAAGTAGTAAATACATTTTAACTTTTCCTCTTTGTTTCCTTTTGATGAAAATGCACTTAGTCCCGCAATAAACTCCTGGAAATCCACTGTTCCTGACCCGTCCTCATCGAATATGGCAATCATCCGTGACGCAAGGGGATTATTCGCAATTTGTGGTATTGACAGAAACTCTTCTCGATCCAGTTGTCCTGACTTTTAGCATGGAACACTACAAAATAGCCAACCTGAGCCATCCCGATCAAGTTTAATGAACCGGCGACGGAGACGTTCTATTTCCTCCCTGTCAACTAGAAATCAGAGACAGACACGAAGCAAGATCACAGTTTGTCGTAGAGACCATGTCATTGAGTAGCTGAGAATTCTGTTGACCCATAACGAAAAAGACTCTGAAATGGCAAAACAATGCAACGGTGGACTCTGATTTGCGTTTCTCTGACGAAGCGAAAGAGGAGCTCCTGAATAAGGGACGGCTTTGCGTCAAGTCCCCGTGGCTTTTCTGGGATTATCTCAATTCCCCACAATTGCGAGCCGAAACAAAGGCTAAAGCTCCGTCACGGCACACGGCAAAACATTCGACAGCTGGGCCAATTTCACATCAATGGGGGACTCAGTCCCTTCTCGGAAGGAAGAGGAGTTTGACGAAGTGAATGGAAATAGGTTTCATCATGTCCGAACAGCTTCAGTCATTCTGCCATCTGGCGATCGCGTTCGAAGAAAAGTTTCGCTCATGTCAGTATTTGATGAAAGTCCTATTGAGGAGGACGAACAGTCGCCTCTGTTAGATCCAGGGGCATCAGTTCGGACAAATCGCTCTTCAATGGCACCTAGCTTTGCTGACAGGGGTGTGCTCTGTGAGCAGAAACTTAGTCGAGTGGATAAATTCAAAAAATGGTTTTTCAGCGAAAATCCAAAAAGGTACGACTACTCTTAAGACGAACTCAAGTTAGGGTATTTAAATGTGCTCTCGCATATTGGCTGGGTAGTCTTGCAACATTTTGGGTTCCATTCACCAAGTTCCTTGGAAAGAGCGATGGGATACATCTCGTTGCAACCGTCACTGTCTATTTTCATCCTGCACGAACAATTGGAAGTACTTGCTCTTCTCTCCTCAGCTCATAGCAGATATGATTGAGACTACCGGCTTTGCTCTCGCCTCGCTGGCCTATAGTGTTGCTGTCTCTTCCGGTAGCATGGCAACTGCCGCATACTTTAATCAAATACATCATCTGCCATTAGGACACACTCTTGTTCTCCTCGTCTGGTGCGGCCTGGGAATTGGGTTCCTGGCATATGCAAAGCAGAAATTGGGAAAGCCGGCTTTTAATACCGCTTGTTCGCTAGCTTGTATGGTGATATTCGTGAATCTCATTAGAGATGGTATCTGCGCAGAAGCATCACGTCTAATGTACAGGGAGCGTCCAATTGGCTCAATTCAATGAAGATTACATCCTGAGGATATTGAAAATTGTATTAATGGGAGTTCTCATCTCGAATTTGGTTTGCTATCTGTTCTGGCCTCGATCAGCAATCACTAAATTAAAGTATCTCCAAGAAGACATTTTCATCTGACGTAGGAATGACATGATAAGTGCCATGGATGACTTTGCCGATCTATTTACACTGCTAGTTCGTTCATTCCTATCGTCATCTTCAATCGACACTCCTAAATTCGATAAGGTCTACGAAGACCAAAGGGAATGGTACAAGAAACTACGAACTAGTCTTAGCGAGGCGAAAAAGGAGTACTATCTGATCGGTCGCAAAGAGGAGTTTCTGCTAATGGCTCGTCTTATCGAAAGAATGGAGGGTCTTGGACAACATCTCGGTGGTCTAATAGCTGCATCCAAAGCTCAGACTCAGCTTCTTCTAAAGGCGAAATTGTTAGAGGACGAGTCGACTGAGAATTCTACCGCCAAATTGTGGCACATTTTCATCGATCATCTCGGGCCTCATCTGAAAGCTCTGGCCTTTACTTGCAAATACACTCTCCGCGAATTGCCTTTCTCATCAGCACCTGAATTCGAGATACCCGTCAATGCTCTCTTCTCAACGCGAATCACAAGGGCTTTAGATTTATATGCTACATCCCGGAGAGACGCACTCAAGGATTTGTATGAGCACCATATCTCTCTGAGTCAGCAGCATTTCAATGCCGATGAGATTGCTGCAAGTATCACGTACTTCTCGTTTTCGTTAGAAGAATTCGCTCGGGAGATCCTCGATTACATCGATGTTCTCCGCGAGCTCAAAAAATATAAACAATCCAAGCCGGTAAGAGAATGGCGTTGGCTAGCAATATGGCGAGCGACTGAACGATCCCGTCGACCATCGACATTTCCTATTCCCACACCGAAACTTAAAGAAGCTCCAAAACGCCCAAAGGGAAAAGATGCGGCCTTAAAGTTCCGCATCTGGAAGGCGTTTGAAAAATTTAAAAAGCCGGAAGTTAAATTCGCAATAAAGGTTGGATGGGGTGCTGTGTTACTTGCCCTACCTGCTTTTATTCCTCGATGGAGAGATACTTATACTCATTGGCGGATAGAATGGGCTCTCTTGAGTTATTTTGTGGTTATCGCGAATAATATGGGAGCTACTAGTAGCAGTGGATTTTGGCGAATAGTGGGAACTTCGACAGGTGCTCTTGCTGCTATTATTATGTATCTCCTTTTTTTTTTTTTTGACGGTTATCTTATTTCAGATGGGAAAGCTTTCCAGCAAATCCGTATTCTCTATCAATTATCGGGGCAATATTTTCGTCGGGCTGTTTCTATCTCATCGCCAACACTGCAAATTGGCAACCATTCGGTCGATTCATACTCTTAACATACAACTTGATTGCCCTATACGCCTATTCGCTAACCTTGGATATTGACGAAGATGACGACGACGAAGGTGGTATAAATCCAATGATCACATCTATCGCCCTGCATCGTATCACTGCAGTTATCGTCGGTGTTCTATGGGGAATGTTCATCACCGTTTACATCTGGCCAATGAGTGCCCGTTTCGAAGTCCGAACTGGCCTCAGCGAGTTATATCTCCATATAGGCTGGTTTTTCCGAACAAACAAGAACATTGCGGTCGTCGATAAATCTAATGGTGCCAATGCTACTACAGAAGCTACTGATGAGGTCGATGCCTCAGCTCTAAGTGGACTACGCCCGTTTTTGAATACCAAGGAGGAATTAGCCCTGCAAGGTCTTTTAATGCATCTCAAAGATCTGTTGCCTGCTGCAGAAAACGAACCGAGACTGAAAGGACCATTTCCAGTCGCTGAATATCGCAAATTATTATCGAGTGCACAAGATATTCTGAATATCCTCTCTCATTTTCGAATCACTTTGGCCGAAGAAGTTCAATCAAAGAGTGACACTGAAGCTCTTGTACAACAAATTGGCCCTAATATTGAGCAGATTTGTGATCGAATTTACTTGGGTTTTTATCGTACAGTCTCTTTTTACTTGTTTTGAATGTAGTGTTGTCTGCGTCATTACGTCTGCGATTTCCTGTGCCAGCAAGATTTCCGACTCCAGAGGCATTTAGAGATCGACTTATCTCACGTGTCTCTGAGATCCGCGCTAAGTCACTTGCGAGCGGCGATGTGCTGGACGAAAGTTTGACTTTATGCTATGCTTACAGTATAATCATTCTTTGTTGGGTGCTGACGATAGCCCTGATGACTGGACAACTTATTACTGCTTTTGAAGAGAGTGCCCATGTCTTACAAGGTTTGTTTGGAACGGAAATAGGGGATGAACTCGAAATTGAGATTCGATAATGGACTTTTATGGAGTTTGGAGTTATATGTCATTCATGACATGGACATATGTCTGAGAAAATCTTGTTGCGTACTATCCCTCCACTTCAAATACTGAGGTGGGTGCAATCAATACATAATGTGCTATTTATAAATCAAAAACCGCATACAATCTCCAAACTCCGCAATGAACCATCGTACAATGTATTCAAGATGCCTTACAAACCTTGGTCCATGCATGCCTCAGGAAATCGAAAACATGCTATATGCCAGAATCTAGCTGCACAATCTACTACACGACATATACCTTCCGTAAAGCCTTAGCATCCCATTCTTCCAAAGTGAGTGGATCTCGAACTTTACCGGGACTAACTCCCTGTTTAGCTCCCCAAGCTTCTAAATTGGCTTGGCTGTATACTCTTCCATTGGGTAGAGCAACTGGGTCATCCACTATATTTCGAGCATGTTGGGCATAGGGTACATTTCGAGCAATTGCATTTAATTCCGGTGAGCAAATAGGACAGAGAGACGTAGGTGTATCTGAGAAGAAGTTCATTGGCGGTCGTGCAACATTCGAGTAACATGATGGAGTTTTAAGAGCCGACAACCCCGCCGAAATGGCGATGTGTAGTAGTGGCGCAGTTGGAACGTTGTACAAGGTGTGATGCGCTAAAACGAACGAAGCGGCTAGTTGTCGCCAGCACTCTTTTGCATACAAATCCTGTCATGATTAGAGTGGAACGGAGATGGAAGGAACTTTGTAAGGTTGGACTTCAGTGTCGGGAGGGAAGGCTAGAAGGGTAGCAGCCCGTTGAGTTGCTTCTTGGTGTGTTCCAGCGAAAGGAACTAGGAATTTGCGATAATAAGCAATCGCAGGAAGTTGTTGACCTGATCGTACTAGTTCAATGAACTCTTGCCTTCGAAGCTCAAATTCGAGGTTACTCTTCATCCATATCAGTGAACATTCAACAAAGAAGACAAACGTTAATTTTGGAAATGGCTGCTTTGTTCTCATTCCACCAGGCCAAACACTCCGTCACACTTTCTCCCAGGAGTGCCTGCTCAATTTTCCGACATTGCGTGAAGACTTCGACGTCGACGAGATCCTACAGGAATTAGCTTCCATACACCAAGGATGCCATACTTCTATGTGTTTCATCTGTCCCAAGCGAATACTCGATTCAGACAGTCCCTTCCGAAGCATATATTCAACCAGTAGCCTATCCAATCGTTGGTCATTCCATTTCTCGAACTTGATATCTTCCAGAGTATGGCATTCAAACAACTCCGAAATATGCGCCACGCGAACCTTTGACCGATGAAGCCAAAGCTCCTCCTCAGCTTGTAAATCAACCAACTGATAAGCGTCAGCACAGTTGTTCAGAGATGAGAAAAACGGGTATACCTTTCTCTTTAACGCTTTCATTTTGTTGAGCATAGTATCGATGGAAGCTGCTGTTTCTTCCGGTGAAGCAGTTCCGGCTTGTGCTTTCTGTGCTGCTTCGGTGATACTGGAGGATAGAGTCTTTGTCTCTCTATCGATATTCTTCTGTGCGGTTTTGAAGTTTCGACGGATGACTTCAAGAGGAACTTTTAGCAAAGGTGCATCGAGGATGAGTTGATTCTCAGGAATGAGTTTTGTGGGATTTCCCATCGCTACAAAATCTATTCACACAACAGCCAGAGTGATGATGCAAGGTAGATTCACGTCCCGGAAGTGTCGCTGATTATGGTAGTAGGGAGACTTTAGTACGAGCCCCGCCACACAGCTGGAGCCATAAAATCCGATCACGCACAATCATCTTTGGCCCTGAGGCCATTATTTAAACCCATCCGGGCATCTACCTGTCCGCAGCCTTCAATTCGTACCTTTTTTCTTCGTCGATCCGAGCTCCCCGATTTCCCCAACAAACGCTGAGATGGCAATTGACCATCGAGACGCGACGATATCTTCTTCAAACACAAAGATAGAATCCGAATCAAATGCCTCTCCGAATACAATTGAACGTGCAGCTTCTGAAGCCGCCAAAAAAGTCGAGTCAATCATATTATACGCATTTCACGAACTTCCTCGATACCAACAGGACAATCACTACATTCTCAAAGGTTACAGGGGCGAACTGAATTCATTTAAACGATGTATCGGCAGTCTATGGTATTTACACAATGAGAGTGGTACTCACTTGCCATCGTCGTGGTTAACTTTATTTAGTGAATATATGGTCTCATTTACTTGGAGCAGTTGCGTTTGGACTGCTGGCTGGAGTGGCATCGTTTACTTATTTGTTACGATATCCTACATCCTCAAAAGCC
>Ga0335073_10007922_pt1 | contig 14886 bp, 15 predicted proteins | sample Lox_Sample_22_FD_207093 | JGI IMG/M metagenome (GOLD analysis project Ga0335073, IMG submission 207093) | Soil microbial communities from Loxahatchee National Wildlife Refuge, Florida, United States - Lox_Sample_2.2 | ecosystem: Environmental > Terrestrial > Soil > Wetlands | place: USA... | reverse complement strand
GACGCCTTCGGGACGGCTCCATCGACGCCGCTTACGTAGGCAGCACTCTCTCACCCGAACAGGTTGCCGAGGAAGAGGGGTTCCACGTGCTGGCCTGGGTGGGCGATCACTTTCAGATTCCGACTGTGGGCGTCGCCGTGGACCCCGCCCACATCCCGCTGGACAGCCCGGCGCTCCAGGCGCTGGTGCGGGCCATCCAGCGGGCCCTCCGGACGATCGCCGAACAACCCCGCCTGGCGGTCGACTACGTCGCCTCGTTCCTCAACCGGCTGACGCGCGAGGAAGCGCAGCTTTACTACGAACGCTACATCGGCCCGCACTTCACCCCCGGCGGTCAGGTGGACCTCAACATCGCCCGGCAGGCGGTCGACGCGGTGGCCGCCGAACTCGGCGTCGCCCCAGTAGCTGCTGACGAAATCTATCAGACGGCCCGGTGAACACCAGACGGGTCGGCCTCATTACCGGCGCTATCTACGCACAGTCTGCTTGAGAAGCGTCGGCAGCCACCGGGATCAGGTGCGGTTGCCGCGCACGGCGCGCTGGGCGGCGGGACAGGCGGCCGGAGTATGACCTTCTCGCGGGTTGATGTTTCGAACCGGCTATATCGGTTGCACCCGAGCGGAGGGTAGGGCTCCGCGGAGACGCAGGCTGAGCGCCGCCTCGGCGGCGGGATTCGCCGATCTAACGTTACTGAGACACCAGCGGCCGCGCAGTCGGTATTCCGACAGACGCAGAGAACGTTATTGGCCGAGTGCGCAGAACAGCTTCCGGTACTAATCCTTCCCGGAACAGGCATTTCGTCGGCGATTCTCGGCAAAAGTTCGGTTGCGATGGACGAGCACCGGGGAACTTCGGGTTCCCTTAAGGTCAAGGACGGGCAGATCAACGGGCCACTGATGTTGAGCGAGCGGCCTTCAGACTGACGATCCTTCTGCTAGATTTGCCGGAGGTCGCACCTTGTTTGGGCTCAACACCCTTGCCGCGCATCCAACTTGGAAGGCGCTTCGCTTCAGCAGCTAGCACGTCGACATCGCTCCAGAAGCGACGGCGTTCAGCGGTGTCCATTCTTCTTTCGACGGTCACGGCGTTTGGACTCCAGGCCCTTTATTGTATCGCTAAACAACTCGGACGCAAGTTGTTCTCGATACAAATACGACATCGGCAACATTGGGATTCTGGGCGCTGAAACCAGCGGATTCCATTTAACCGTTTTGCCATCCTTTTTTCTGACGAGCTCATATCCACCCCCGAGCGTCGTCGAGAAAAGTTGAAAGAACCGGCGTGGCCCAACTCCAATGAACGATTCGAAGGGAACCTTTTCTGTGGGTGTACCGTCCCCGGCACGTTCAACCTCGATTGCGTCCGAATGCAGCTTGGCGGCCTTGCTCTTCGGATATGGCTCGATGTAGACGACACGTTTTATGCCGGCCGCGATGATGTGCCTCGTGCAATTGTGGCAAGGAAAGGTGGTAGTGTACAGAGTGGCATTTCGGGGGCTTGCGTTTGATCGTGCGCAAGCCAGAAGGGCGTCCATTTCGGCATGGACGGCGCGCCCGTATTCGGTTAGGTCAAACAGCCCTGAGTGTTTTAGTAGCCGCCTGCCTTCGACCAATCGGTTCGCCTTGCTCATGCGCGGCCGGAGCGCTGCCATAATGCCATCGACCATCGCATCCCTGCTTTCATCGTTCGAATCGAAGCCTAGAATATGATCTCTTTTGTCACGCGGACCGGGCCAGTACAGCCCGCCTCCGAAACTGGGCACGTCGTTGCATCCAATTGAGATCAGGTCTCCCGAGTCGCCGACGATCGCGGCACCGACCTGACGGCCAAGTTGACATGATCGCAGCGAGGCCGCATACGCGAGGAACATTGAATATTCATCGATATTCGGCGTCGTATAAGGATGGCCGAAAACCAGATCGAGAAGACGTCCAAGCTCTGGGTCGAAATTGTCAGATGTGACGAAAAAGTCTGCCAGCTCGAAGGTCTTCCTCGTCTGCTGGCCGTAATCAGCCTGCTCGCCCTGATCCCTGCCAATCAATCGGAGAGCCTCGCGCTTAGGAACATCCAGGGAGTGCATCAAATGATGCAGCCGTTTATGCTCGGGTGAAAAGAAGCCAATCAAATAGAAGCCTGAACCATAAACTCGTCGTAGGGCGGCGACCTCATCCTCGTGCTTTAGGGAGTACAAGATGTAAGCGACTTTGCCAAGTGGCTTCGGGTTTTTCGTCCGAAACTTCCGGTGGCGATCTGCCGCAATTTTCGCGATGGCGGATAGCGCGACGACATCGCCTCGCCCCGATTGCCTCCTAATCATGTCGCCGATATCCATCAGGACATCTATTCGCTCGTGCTCCGTGTTCCAGACGGCTGATGTCATCGCCGCGAGATAATCACTCATCCGTAGCTCGATCGGTTCATACCCGAACCTTCGGATCTGCCCCGCAAGGCAATCCACGCCTTTTCGGTACTCGGTACCAACTGCATAGACAAGACCGAAGACCAATTCGCTCGCCGTATACTCGATCAAAGGGCGAACGCTCGGAAATGCCGTTCCTTCACGGGAATGGTCAGTTATCACTCTGTTGGACAAGTCCAAGCCTCCGTGCTATTACTCGATATTTGTAGGGCTCGAATCCAGCAACCGTGAGCACGATACCACCCCTCATGCGCCGGCTCAAGCAAGCCGCTTCTTAGTGACCTGCGCCATAGGGCCTAAATGACTTCTCTTTGAATCAAAGCCAGTTCGTTTTTAGCTGGTGGATAAATATCCTTTATCATCGGTGGCCATCGTCCCCAAAAAGCGCCGCCTCATCAGTACCGATAACTCGTTGAGCATCTCCGTAAGCATCAGAAGGGCGGTGACGCTCTGCTTCCGCGCTCCGGAGGCCTCGCGCACGGCCGCGTAGGGTTCGGTCTCCCAACCAACCCGCCCGCCGGCGATCTGCCCTCGCCCGATACAATAGGGGCTCGGGCCCTGCGCGGGGGCTGCATCCGAAATGACCAAAGTTCTGATTGCAGGGGGAGGACTGGCGGGGCTGGCGGCGGCGGCGGCGCTGGGTGGTGCGGGGTACGAGGTCGAAGTGTTCGAGGCGCGGCCGTTCGCAGGGGGACGGGCAACGTCGTATGCGGCGCCGGGCGGGGATGAGGAAGAGCCGGAAACGATCGACAACTGCCAGCACATCCTGCTGCGCTGCTGCGTCAACCTGCTGGATTTTTACGGGCGGCTGGGCGTGCGGGACCGCATCCGTTTCCATCGTGAATTTTACTTCCTGGAGCCGGGCGGGCGGATCTCGGTGCTGAAGCGCGGAAGGCTGCCGGCGCCGCTGCATTTCACGGGCGCGTTCTGGCGCATGCGCTGCCTGGATTGGAAGGACAAGGTCGCAATCGCGCGCGCGCTGCTTGCGCTGCGGCGGGAGCGGACGCGCCGGACCGACCTGGACCGCATCAGCATGCGCGACTGGCTGCTCCAGAAACGCCAGACGCCACGAGCCATCGATCGCTTCTGGCGGCAGGTGCTGGTGAGCGCGATCAACGAAGACCTGGACCGGATGGCCGCGATCCACGGATTTCAGGTATTCTGGCTGGGCTTCCTGGCTCGCGCCGATGCCTACGAGATGGGCGTGCCGTCGGTGCCGCTGGGCCAGCTTTACGACACGGCGGCGTGGAAGCGAACCGGCGAGGTGGGGATCCATTTCCGCAGCCCGGTGGAGCGGATCGAGGCGGGCGGTTTCCGCGTCGGGGGTGAATTACGCACGGCGGACCATTACATCTGCGCGCTGCCGTTCGAGCGGCTGGAGGCGGTGGGGCTGGAAGCGCCGAAACTGGAGCACTCGCCGATCACCGGCGTGCATTTGTGGTTCGACCGCGAAATTACGACGCTGCCGCACGCCACGCTGCTCGACCGCACCATCCAATGGGTTTTTAACAAAGACCGGGGGCGATATTTGCAGTTAGTCGTAAGTGCCTCGCGCGACTTGACGAATTTGTCGCGGAAGGAGATTATCGACCTGGCGATCGGCGATCTGCGCCTGTTCTTTCCCAAGGTGCAGGAGGCGCGGCTGGTGAAGGCGCACGTGGTGAAGGAGCAGCGGGCGACGTTTTCGGCCGCGCCGGGAACCGAGGAATTGCGCCCCACCGCCGAGAGCGGGCCGCCGAACGTGTTTCTGGCGGGAGACTGGACGCGCAGCGGATGGCCGGCGACCATGGAAGGGGCGGTTCGCAGCGGCTACCTGGCCGCGGAAGCGGTGACGCGGGCCGCGGGGCGGCCCGAGCGATTTCTCCTGCCGGATCTGAGTTGAGGGCAGGGTTAGGGATTAGGGATCAGGTCTGCGGCGCGCAGCTGGGTTCGCGCGGTCCTCGACGACCGCTGAGAACCGCGCGAACACGTGCTGCGTGCCGTGCGATTGGCCGCCCCAATCCCTTATCCCCAATCCCTTATCTCCACTTACGGCGCCGGGACTATCTGGTACATCAGCGACATGCCCTGATAGAAGGGCTGATAATAAATGCCGCCGCAGTTGTACACCACGGCTCCGTTGTAAGTGGGGATGGTGGCGCATCCGGCCGGAAGCATAGGAACCACCGTTCCGACGGCGGGTGGCGCATAATAGGCCGGCGGCGGCGCGGGCGTTGTTCCACCCAACGCCAGACCGGCGGCAAGACCGAACAGACCGGCCGCGGCAACGCCGCCCCAGCCGGGACCATGATGGCGGTCGATGACTACCGGCCGCCCGGCTCCGCGCGGCGGCGCGGCGCGGCCGACTTGCGTATAACGCCGCGGACCGTAGCTTTCGACGCGCGCCGAAACGGGCGGCGCCAGCGCGGTCAGTGTAGCGGCAGCGGTTAAAAGGGCCAGGGTTCTCATTTTGCTTGTCCTCCCTGCGGAAGATTTCCGGACCTGACGGCGCTCAAGGGTGCGGGCACCGCTCCCGCCGGCTTGGAGAATACGAAAGCGGTCGCGGGGATCTCCGCGTTCAGGCGCCAGTTAGAAAACTCGATTTCTTCGCGAGGCTGGCCGGGCTCGTTCTTGTAAGTGACGGCCATGCGGCAGGGTAAGACCTCATTCGGACCACTTAGCCAGAGCTGCCAATCGGCCTCCGGCTCGGTGAACGCCAGGTGTAAGAGCTGCTCGTTGCCGGAATTCGCCATCCCGATCGAATTGGCGCTGGCGAGCCCGTCGGAGAGGAATGCGTACGGATCGGCCGCCAGGAACGGCCGCAGCGGCATGTGGACCTGGAGCTGGTTTTTCAGGGTCTCGAGCGCCGACTCGACGGTCGCGCCGGCGGGTATGGTGGTATAGATTCTCCCGCTTACGGGCATGATGGTGACGTTCTGGCCGTCGTACCAAAGGTTGACGTCCGACGTATCCGATTGCGTCTGGAGCCGCATGCGATTGGGCCGTTGGACCTGCACGGTGATGGTGCGGTAGAAATTCAGCATCTGGCCGTTCGTGCCGGGCTCTTCGCGCATGATGCGCACGGTGAAAGAAAACGACTGGGCGCCGCGGAGTTGGTCGCTCATGGTTCTGAGCGCCTGCATGGCGACAGGATCCAGAGCGGGCGCCGTTCCATTGTTGGGCAGGGTGGCGGACCGGTTCGCGCTTTGGGCCGGGAGCGCCGGCGACAGGGCGAACGAGCCGGCCAGCGCCAGCATGGTTATTGGAAGCTTGGAATATCGACTTTGCATCATAATCGTCTGTTTGGGATTGCCATCGGGTCAAGTCCCGATCTGACGGATGCAGTTCGCGTGCCATGGGGCGAAATCGCTACAACGGGCCGATTGTGCCGGGAAGGACCAGTGGGAGCCGGCCGAGTGGACTGGCCCGACTTATGCGAGCCCCACGTTCAATAAAGTCCGAGATAGGCATAAGCCTCGCTCTGGCCGGCTACGCCGTGGCCGTAGGAGAAGAGAAACGGCAAACCCGGGTCGCGGAATTTGTAATAGCGCCAGGCGAAGGGGCCGGAGCCGGCGGGGGCCAAAGCGGGACTAGTGGACGGAAGACGGCGGCGTCGGGAACGATGAGATGCAAATGAACGTTGGGAAGGGCGCCCAGTTGAATTCGACGGCCGGGCCAAAGGTATCGGTCCCGACCGCCGTGCCGTCCGATGCGGCCAACGTGTAGAACTCGTAGTGCCGAAAATCGATGGGTTCCGGGTCGTCGGTTTGAAACGGCGGCCCGGCCATCAAAACGGAACTGAACGCGAAAGCGCAGATCCACTGCGCGGCTATCCTTATTCCGGTTCAACCACGAGGTAGCGCGTATTGCCTTTGTGGTACACAAACAGCAAAACGCGATCGGTGCCGGAGGCGGCGCGGACGGCATCGTGGAATTCAGTGGTGCTGGCGACGGTGTGGTGATTGATCTGGGCGATGACGTCGCCGCGCTGCAGGCCGGCGGCGAGAGCGAGGCTGGCCGGGTCGAGACCGGTCACGACGACGCCCTTGGCTCCGGGCGGCAGGCTGAGCTCATGGGAAAGGTCCGGGGTCAACTCGGTCACGTCGATGCCTTCCAGGAGACCGGCGACAGGAGCCGCTGAGACGGCGCGGGAGGCTTCGCCCTTGCCGGAGACCGGCTCCTCGCCCAGGGTGACCGGTATGTCGCGCTCCACGCCCTCGCGAAGGACGCGGAGGTGAACGGTGGTGCCAGGGGCGGTCATGGAAATGGTCAGGCTCAGCACGTCGTTTGTTGGCACGGGATGGCCGTTGACCGCGAGGATGAGATCTCCGGAGGCAAGTCCGGCGCGGGCAGCCGGGCTATTGGGACTGACTTGCGCGATGAGTGCGCCGCGCGGCTCACCCCGCAGGCCGAAGGATTGCGCGATGCCGGAAGTTACCTGCTGGGTGGTAACTCCCATCCAGGCGCGAATGACGTGTCCGCTTTGCAGGATGCGGTCCATTACCATGTGCGCCATATTTACAGGAATCGCGAAGCCGACACCCTCGAAGCCGCCGGCGCCGGAGAGCAGGGCGGTATTGATGCCGATCAATTGCCCGTTGGCATTGATGAGGGCGCCGCCCGAGTTACCCGGATTGATGGCCGCGTCCGTCTGAATGAAATCCTCGTAATCTTCAATGCCTAAGTTGCCGCGGCCGACGGCGCTGACGATGCCCATGGTTACGGTCTGGCTCAGACCAAAGGGGTCGCCGATGGCCAGCACGAAATCGCCCGGCCGCATTTGCGAGGAATCACCGAGCGGCACAGTGGGCAGACCGGTCGCGTTGACTTTGAGGAGGGCGATATCGGTCTTAGGGTCGGTGCCGATCACGCGCGCCTCGAAGTCGCGGTGGTCGGACATGCCGACCTTGACATAGCTGGCGCCTGCGATGACGTGCTCATTCGTGAGGATATAACCGTCGGGACGAACGATGACGCCTGAACCCAGGCTTTCCTCGCGTTTGCGGCGCATGGGCGGCGGGTTGAAAAACTGGCCGAGGGCATCCCGCGCATCCGCGCCGCTGGTGCTATGAACAATCTTGGAAGAGGAGACATTCACTACCGCAGGCAGGCAGCGCTTCACTACCGGAGCGAACCCGGTTTCGAAGTTCAAATGGCTTGCGGACTCATTCCCGGCCGGTTCGGCGAAGAGCGGCAACGCCATCAATCCGGCTAACAGGATCCCTTTTGCTCGCATGTATCCCCTCCAGAAGTTGAGTGGCGCGGCCCCGGCCTTGGGCCAGGGGCCCTTTGCCAGCACTAAGTGCAATTGCAAGGCCACCGGCGGCGCGAGCGGCAGGTCAAACAAACATAGATTTTGGCCCGGGAGATGCACGCTGTAATTACGAACAGGAAATTATATGGCGGACTGGAAAGGGGTTATGAAAAAGACGAGGCTTCTCTTGCCGGCGGCATGGATTGTACTGGCGGCTGCAGGTTATGCTTCTATCCGTGTCAGCACGGACTATAGCCACACCACAGATTTCGCCGAATATCACACGTATAGCTGGCTGAAGATAGACGCCGGAAATTCGTTGTGGGATCAACGAGTGCGCCAGGCCGTCGATGCGCAACTGGCAGCCAGGGGCTGGCACGAAGTCCCATCGGGCGGCCAGGCATCGGTGTCGGCGTTTGCGACGACGCGCGAACGGCCGACCGTGCAGACCTTTTATAGCAGCTTCGGACCGGCCTTCGGCGGTTGGGCCTGGGGCGGCGGTTGGGCTTGGGGCGGTGGCTGGACGGACGGCGTTGCGACGACGCAGGTGTTCTACACGCCGATCGGCTCGCTGGTAGTTGATATTTTCAACAGTCAGAGCCACCATCTCCTTTGGCGGTCCGTTTCGACGCAGGCGCTTTCCAGCAAGCCGAGTAAGAATGAACGGAAACTGGCGAAAGCAGTCAACAAGATGTTCCGCGATTTCCCGGCGCCCTGCCGGGGATGAAGCGGCCCCGGCCACGGCGCAATGAGCAGCGAAATCTTCACCCTCCGAAGCGCAGGCGGGACGAACCGGACCGGCAGTTCGCGGCAGCAACTTCTCGAGCTGCTGGTCTTTCTGTTTCTGATGGTCCCCTCGATCGTGCTGTCGTATTTCGCGCTGCACGCAGCCCAGCCGAGCTTCGATTTCATCGCGGCGGCGACGATGCTGCGGGAATTGGCCCTCGTAAGCCTCATCGCCTTCTTTCTGTGGCGCAACCGCGAGCCGATGACGCTGGTCGGGTGGACGGCGCGCGGCGCAATCAGAGAAATTGCCATCGGCGTGCTGCTGTTTCCTATGGCGCTTTTTATCGGCACGGCGGTTAACCAATGGCTGCGCACCGCGGGTCTTTCCGGCACAACGCCTGCGATCGCCCATTCGATGACTCCGGTGGGCGTGCACCAATTGGTGCTTTCGGGATTTCTGGTGGCGGTGGTGGCGGTTTGCGAGGAGACTATCTTTCGCGGCTACCTGTTCCTGCGCCTGCAGTCGCTCACCGGAAGTACGGCCGCAGGTGCGTTCCTGTCGACCATTTTATTCGCGGCGGGGCACGGTTATGAAGGCGTTGCCGGAGTCTCTACGGTGTTTACCCTGGGACTGGTTCTGGTCAGCGTATACCTCTGGAGGAAGAGCCTGATCGCGCCGGTCGTGATTCATTTCTTACAGGATTTTCTGAGTATCATTCTTCTGCCGGTGCTCCTCAGGAAGTGACTGTTCGCTTTAATACGTGGGCCTAACCAGCCTAGAGTACCAGTCCAGGATAGCGCTAAGTTGCTGAACCTAAGGTTTGTATGGCTAAGTCGATCACCCGACTTTCGCCCTGTTTTTTATCGGCATGGAGTCCTAGGGCAAAACCTATCGTAATTTCTTATTTCGCCCGATTTGGTGATTTGGTACTGTGAGTTTTAAGAGAATTGAGAAGGTATGATCCAGACGGCCCAGAGTCAATATGTAAGTCGCCCGCACATTGGGTTAACGGCCCGCCAAACGGAGGTGCTATTGCTCATTGCGGACGGTAAAACCACTAAACAGATAGCCAAAGAGCTCGGGATTTCCTTCAAGACGGCTGCCGCCCACCGTGCAAATCTCATGCAGAAGCTCGACATTCACGATACCGCTAACCTGGTGCGCCATGCCATTCGAACTGGAATTCTGGAGCCCTGAAACTCTCTTAGAAATGAAACGGTACTATTACGATCAGAACTGCAGGGACCTGACGGTTTGGTACGGTTTCAAGGCAAAATGACGAGGGGCGGGTAGCTACATCGCAAGCGAGATCCGAACGGGTTTGGCCTAGCACCTGCTCGCCCCTTCGTTCTAGGATGGTTGCCTGTTGTCAAGGGCACCAAGGAATCATAATTTCGCCGCTGGATCTCACCGCGCAACAGGCAGCGATGTGGCGCCCAACACCTCCCCCGCCGCACCGCGCCCGCTACTAGCGGTCGCTTTGCCTCCAGTTCAATCAGCAATAGGCGTCGATATCAGGGCCCCGGCGTAGTTGCGTCGCGAACTACGAAAAGGACTAGGAAGGTCCCGCCCCTGCTGGTGATTTCCCAAACACACTGGACTGCACAAAATTGGTGCAGCTTGCCCGCAACGGTGCTGCTGCAAACAGGTGCACCGAAAAAAGCGCAGCCGTGATCCCGCCTAGCCGCCGGCGATCGCGCCGATCACCAGGAACGGCTCCGCGCCGGAACAGACAGATTCGGGCAGCGGCGTATCGGGAGGGTCGTGTGAGAGGTCCTGCTGGCAGGCGAAAAAACGCACGAAGGGGCGGCGCTGGCGCGTCACGTGGTCGCGGAGGGTGCCGCACAGCGCGGGATAGCGCTGCTCGAGCGCATCCAGCACGGATCCGATTGTCGCCGATCCCGCGGGTTCGACTTGCACTTCACCTTCGACGCGCGCCAGAATGCGCAGGTGCGCCGGCAAGACCACGCGGATCATGGCAGTGTCTGCACCTCGACCGACAGCACGGCGGGGAGATCGCGGGTGATGGCGGTCCAATTCTCGCCGCTGTCCGGCGAAACGTAGACCTGGCCGCCGGTAGTGCCGAAGTAGACGCCGCAGGAATCGAGGGAATCAACGGCCATGGCGTCGCGCAGGACGTCGACATAGCAGTTGCTCTGCGGCAGCCCGCGGGTGAGAGGCTCCCATTCTGAGCCGCCGCTGCGGCTGCGGTAGACGGCGAGACGGCCTTCCGGCGGGAAATGCAGGGAATCGCTGGTGATGGGGACGACGTAGATGGTTTCGGGTTCGTGCGCGTGGACGTCGATGACGAAGCCGAAATCGGTGGGCAGGTTGCCGCTCACTTCGCGCCAGTTTTCGCCGGCATCGTCGGTGCGCATCACGTCCCAGTGCTTCTGCATGTAGAGGACGTCAGCGCGGGACTGATGCATGGCGATGCGATGGACGCAGTGGCCGACTTCGGCATTCGGATCGGGAATGTACTGCGAGCGGAGGCCGCGATTGATGGGCTTCCAGGTAGCGCCGGTGTCATCGCTGCGGAAGGCGCCCGCGGCGGAGATGGCGATATAGATGCGGCCGGGGTTGCCGCGGTCGAGCAGGATGGTGTGGAGGCCCAGGCCGCCGGCGCCGGGCTGCCAGCGGTTGCCGGTGCTGTGGTTGCGGAGGCCGGAGAGTTCGCGCCAGTTGCGGCCGCCATCGGCGGAGTGGAACAGGGCCGCGTCCTCCACGCCGGCATAGACCGAATCGGGATCGGTGAGCGAGGGTTCGAGATGCCAGACGCGTTTGAATTCCCAGGGGTGCGGCGTGCCGTCATACCACTGGTGCGTGCCGGGGGTGCCTTCATAGACGAACTGATTGCTGACGGGCTCCCAGGTTTTGCCGCCGTCGTTCGAGCGCTCGATCTGCTGGCCGAACCAGCCGCTGGTCTGGGAAGCATAGATGCGATTGGGATCGGCGGGCGAACCCTTGATATGGTAAATCTCCCATCCCGCGAAGAACGGGCCGTTAATCTCCCATTTTTCTCGCTTGCCATCGGCTTCCAAAACAAAAGCCCCCTTACGCGTTCCGACTAACACCCTCACTCTGCTCACCTCACCCTCCGGCGGGCTGATGCCCATAGTGGCTACGTTAGCAGGACCGAAAAAGAAATGCCAGAGCCGGACGGACTTCACCGGAGAACGAGCGGATCTCCTATGATCGAAGGAACCATGTCCCCACTCCAGGCGATGTTCGGCGAAATCGACATCTACCTCTTCGACCAGCTCCTGCGCGGCCGGATCCGCCCCGGCATGCGCATCTTCGATGCCGGCTGCGGCTCCGGGCGCAACCTGATTTACCTGCTGCGCGAAGGATACGAGGTTTTCGGAGTGGATGCGGACCCGCGGGCGTTAGCCGCCACGCGGGCGGCCGCGGCCGCACTTGCTCCGGGCCTTCCGGACGAGAATTTCCGCATCGAAGCGGTCGAGGCAATTTCGTTTCCGGAGAATTTTGCCGATGTGGTGATCAGCAGCGCGGTTCTCCATTTCGCGCGCGATCACGCGCACTTCGACGCCATGATTTCCGGCACGTGGCGAGTGCTGAAACCGGGCGGACTCTTTTTCTGCCGGCTGGCATCGACGATTGGAATGGATCGCCTGACGCCGGCCAGAGGGGAGGGACGGTTCCTGCTGCCGGACGGTTCGGAACGGTATCTGGTGAGCGCGGAGCGGCTGCTCTCCCTCACGGACGTTTTGGGCGGACGGCTCGTGGATCCGCTCAAAACGACCGTCGTCCATAATCAACGGGCGATGACCACGTGGGTGGTGCAAAAACTCGCGGGTCCGGCCGGCGTTTTCCCCCCTATTTGATCCGTCTGCTTCCCCACACCTGCGCTTTCCGTAGCGGATTGCCAAAACGTTTCCGGGAACCGATGTTTTTGCGCAATTATCACAGGATCGCCAATGAACTGTAACCATCCGTGCTCCAAGCTGTAAGTGGAGGGAAGCATGGCGCAGGATCAGGTGCGGTTTATGTGGGCGGACCCGGCGGCGGGACGCGGGTTCCGCACCGGCGTATCGCTTCATGGGCACACACTGCACTCCAAAGAGTGCCTGTCATTTCTGCCCACTTATCTGAGCGCGGTTCCGGGAGCGGCATGGTTCCTGCGCTCACGCCGGCCGGCGGTCGACTTCGCGCGCGCCTGGTGGACGCCACCGCTGGCGCCTGCCGCGGCGCTCGAACTGGAGCGAGAGCAGGTTGCGTCGCTGGACCTGACACCGCTGGTATCGCTTACCGATCACGACGATATTGAAGCCGGCATAGGGCTGCAGGCCGCCTGGGACCGTGCCGAAACGCCTGTCTCGGTGGAATGGACGGTGCCCTACGCGGGCTCCATTTTTCACCTGGGTATTCACAACCTGCCGGCGAGGAACGATCGCGCGTGGATGGCCGCCATGGAGGATTACACGTTGCGGCCGGCCGAGGCCGGGCTTCGGGAACTGTTGGCGGGATTGGCCGCTTTGCCCGATGTCCTCGTCGTCCTCAACCATCCGTTCTGGCTGGAGGAAGGCATCACGGAAGCCGTTCACGCGCGCGCTCTGCCGCAGATTCTGGCGGACTGCAACCAATGGTTTCATGCCTTCGAGCTGAACGGGACGCGGCCGTGGAAGGAAAATCGCGATGCGATCGAGCTGGCCGCGCGATACGGAAGGCCTGTGATCTCGGGAGGGGACCGGCACGCGTGCGAGCCATCGGCCTGTATCAACCTAACCGATGCCGCCAGTTTCGCTGAATTCACGGCCGAGATTCGGGCCGGGCGGAGCGAGGTGGTGTTCCTTCCGCAATACCGTGAGCCGCTGGCCGTGCGCATCCTCCAAGCCGTGTGGGACATCCTTCGGCCATACCCGGAATACCCGGAGCGCGAGCGCTGGACCGACCGGGTTTTCTACCGGCCCGAAGGTTATGACCGCGGCGTGCCGCTCTCGGCACTGTGGAATGGTTCGACGCCGTGGCCTCTGCGGGGCCTCGCCGGCCTGGTGGAACTGGCCGCCACAACCAGGCTGCGGACGGCGCTGCGGCTGGTTGCGGCCCGCGGCAGCGAAATGCCGGTATGAAAGCCTGCCTCTTTCACTTATGAAAAACCGCATCGCGGGCCTTTTGTCGCTGGTCTCGCTGCGACACATCCCGCCCGAACAGGCCGCCCTCAGTGTAGCGCTCGGCCTGACCCTGGGAGTGTTCCCGGTTTACGGTTGTCCCACGGTTTTGTGTATTGCGGCAGCGTTTGTGTGGCGTCCGCATATCCCTCTGCTGCACGCCATCAATGGCGTGACCTCGCCGCTGCAGCTCGCGCTGCTGGTGCCGCTCCATCGCATCGGGGCGCTGCTGGTGCCGGCCGTGGCCCCGGCCCTGGCGCGGAACGGGTGGTATTGGGCCGCAGTCTTCTCCAACTGCGCGGCGCGCCTCATCACGGGCTGGCTGCTGATCTGCGTGCCGGCCGGCGTCACCCTCTACTTTGTCCTGGTTTCCCTTCTGCGGCGCCGCGCCTACTGTAACGTGATTTGAAAATCCGGCTCGGCGGGAGCGCCCGGGAGACGGCTTAGAACAATCCGTTCGAGCAGCGGCGGAATTTCATAAACCGCGCGATTGCGAATGCGCGCGAGATTGCGGCGCATGCGCTGGTAGCGCTCCGGCCGCATCAGCTCGCGAATGGTCTCCGGGAGGCGGCGGTAACTTCCGATGACGATGCCGAGGTCCTGTTCCACGATCCAATCGCAGTTGTAGCGCTCGTGCGCCAGCGTGCGATAGTCGCGCCTCACGATGACCGGCAGGCGCTTGGCCACGGCTTCGCTGATCGAGCCGGGGCCGGGTTTACCGATGAAGAAATCCGCCAGCTCCATGTAGAACGCAACCCGGTTGGTGAAGCCCTGGATGTGCATCGGAATGTGCCGCGTGAGGGACGAGAGCTTCCTCCTCACCTCCTCGTTCCGGCCGCACAGCAGAATCAACTGCACGCCGGCTTCCGGCCGGTTGAGCGCGCGCGCAATCTCGACCATCTCCACAGACCCTTCGCCTCCAAACAGGACGAGACCCACGGGCCAATCCGGCCGTAAGCCGAGCTGGAGCCTCTCCGCCTGGCGATCGGGCTGGATGGGCCGCTCGAAATCGGGATGGAGGATCATGCCGGAAGTGCACGCGACGCGGTCATGCGGCATGCCCATGCGAAGCGCCTGGCGGACGGCGTGTTCCGAGCCGCATACGACGTACTGCTCCTGCCGCTCGATCCAGAAGTGCGGCGGATAGTCTGCGATATCGGTGAGGACAGTGACGAATGGGACGCCGGGGCAGACACGCTCCAGCGATTGTTTTAACGCGCGGTTGAAATGCGGAATCAGCGAAACGACCATATCGGGGCGTCTTCGCGGCCAGTAGCACTCAAGGGAACGAACCTGGCGATCGTGCGAGAGCCGGATGAGAAGGTGCGATAGGCGGGTGAGTTGGGCCGAGCCCGCGGTCCATCCTCGGCGCAGCATG
>Ga0335073_10007921_pt1 | contig 14887 bp, 11 predicted proteins | sample Lox_Sample_22_FD_207093 | JGI IMG/M metagenome (GOLD analysis project Ga0335073, IMG submission 207093) | Soil microbial communities from Loxahatchee National Wildlife Refuge, Florida, United States - Lox_Sample_2.2 | ecosystem: Environmental > Terrestrial > Soil > Wetlands | place: USA... | reverse complement strand
CGTGCCGGTCCCATTCCCGGTGCCGGCCGGGATCACCAAGGGCCGCAAGCACCGGGTCACGTGGACACGCTGATCGCCTGCCGGCTGCGGTCCGGGATCTACTCCGGGATCGTGCCGGACGGCATCGCTGACCTCGTCACCGGCGACGTGGACTGGGCCGGGGACTCCACGGTCCTGCTGTCCTATGTCAAGGGCAGGACCGCGACGGCACCCCGCGTCCAGCGCAACGACCGCGACATCCTCAACCTGCTGAACAAGCACGCCAAGGTCCTGCACCTCGCTCCGGCGGCCGCCTCAAGAATGAGGTCAGGACCCTGAAGGAACGTCTCGCGCAATCTGGCAGCACCATCGGCGAACTCACCGACTTCCGAACCCGCGCCCTCGCCCGGCTCGCCGCCCAGCACGACGAGATCACCCGCCTGCGAACAACCGCCTCCGAGACCAGCCGCATCCCGCGGTTGCCACGCCGGGCGACGACCACCGGCTCCTGAAACTGGCACCGACACCAGCTGCCAGGCCCGGATCTGAAAGCGGCACGGCGGCGGCAACGAGGGAAGGATAATCGCATGGATGCCCAGGCGAGAGAAGAACCACTGGCAGGCGGAGTCGACCAAGCCGGCGCGGTAGTCCGCGTCGGTGACACAGTGCGCCGGCCCGGCGGTCCAGCAGCGACCCAGGTCCGCATCTTCCTGACCCACCTGCACAAGGCGGGCTTCACCGGTGCCCCGCAGTTCCGCGGTCTGGACGACCAGGGCCGCGAAATACTGGACTACCTCCACGGCGACATCGCAATACCCCCGTTCCCGGACTGGGCGGCGGACGAGGACCTGCTTGTCAGCGTCGCGCACCTGCAACGTGAACTGCACAGAGCCGCCGCGGGTTTCCGGTTGCCTGCCGGGATGCGGTGGCCTTCCCGCCAGCTTCCCCCTGGGGCACACGGCGATCTGGTTTGCCACACCGACCTGTGCCTGGAGAACGTCGTAGTCCGTGAGGGCCACGCTGCGGCGTTCATCGACTTCGATCTGACGACGCCAGCCAGCCCGCTGTTCGACATCGCGATCGCGGCCCGTCACTGGATCCCGCTCCGCGACCCGGCCGACATTACCGACGCCCGCGCTGCCACGGATCTCATCCACCGCTTCAGCCTGTTCGCTGACGCCCACCACCTCGACGCCGCACAGCGCCACCATTTGATCAGGATGCTGGACGGCTTCCTCGACGATGCATTGCACAGCATCCGGCGGCACGCCGAGTCCGGCCACCCCGGTTACGCGCGGATGTGGGCTGATGACTACGAAGGGATGAACCGCCGATCACGAGCCTGGCTGATCGATCACGCTAGCGAACTGGGCAGCCCGAACAACCGTCATCCATGATGATCTACGACACGCTGGCCCTGTCGCAATGCAACACGCCTAGCCAACAGAGTCCCGAACGCTGCGGCCGGCAATCCTGCAGCTCAATCTCCACACGAACTCACCCGCACACAGCGACTGCGGGCACAAGGCACACGGACGCCTCTCGCTTCGCACCACGGGACATTATTTTCGACGCCCTAGAAACGCACGCCGAATTACTCTGACCGCGGCGACCCTTGTGCGAGGGTGAGCCATCGGAACCGAGAAGGCTGGTGGTGGCGTCTGCGGGCGGTGGGACTTCGGAGGCGGCGTGGAAGACAATCTCGCTGCACACCCGGCCAAGGCTCGAGGTCGGCGGACGAACTGTGAATGTCCCGGCGCCGCAGCTCGTCAACCCCGAGCGCGGCGAGGCCCCGGCAGCGCATTACCGCTGTGTCTGCTACGCGGTTACCAGACAAAGATCGGCTGTCTTATCCCCGTCACCAGTTTTCCGGCGTCTTGTGCGGAATCCGGGACAGCGCGTTCAGTGGCCTTTAGCGGTTGCTGATATCACTGCGGCGGCTGCTTCGAAAAGATCTTGGAAAAGAGGTGCGTATCGCGCCCCTAATCCGCGGTCATTCGCTATAATGTTCCCATAGAGCTGGAGCGGTTGGCGATCATCCGGAAGGAGGGCCGGCGAATGGGCGAGCACGAGGACCCCGTCTCCGGCCTGTCGCCGGAGAGCGGTGGATTCGGCGGCGCTGATCCCGGCTCTGATTTCGATGAGTTCGTGGCGTGGCTCGACCGGGAGCGGGCCGCTGGCCGTGAGCCGGTGCCGCCCGAGCGGGCGCCGGCCCAGGGGATCTCGGTCTGCCTCGGAGCCGACGGGATTGACCCGGGGCTGCTGGCGGCGCTCTGCGGCACGGACGGCGGCGGCGGTCAGGCCGGCGCGGGGCTCGGCCCGCAGTTCGCCCAGGATGCCGCTGCCGACGTGCTGGCTCCCGGCCCGGCGCTGGCTGCGCTGACCGAGGCGGCGGTCGCGGACGTGGCCCGGCTGAGCGATGACCAGCTGATCGGGGTGCTGCAGGCCGCGCGGCGCCAGGAGAACCGCGAGGCGTGGAAGAAGACGCTGGTGGTCGCGGAGTTCGCCCGCCGCCGGGCGGCGGAGTTCGAAGCGGCCGCCGCGCGGGGTGTCGCGGTGCACTGCCGGCCGGGCCAGTTCCCGGGCGAGGAACTCGCGGTCGAGCTGCTGGCCGGCCCGGTGCAGGCGTCGCACGTCATCGACGACGCGACCGACCTGGCTACCCGCCTGCCGCGGACGCTGGCCGGGATGGCGGCGGGGCTGATCGACGAGGCCCGCGCCGGGGTGATCGCCCTGCACACCCGCGAGCTGGCCCCCGACGACGCCGCGCTGGCGGACGGGGTCCTGGCCGCTCTCGCCCCCGCGGTGCGGCTCGATCAGCTGGTGCGCCGGGCCGCCGCGCTGGAGATGCGGCTTGCCCCAGAGGCGGTCAGGGCCCGCCGGGAGCACGCCCGCCGGACCCGGCAGCGGGTCGAGGTCCGCCGCGAGGAATCGGGGAACTCCTGCGTCGCGGGCCGCGAGATGGACACCGGCGACGCCCTAGCCTCCAGGGCCCACATCCACGCGCTGGCGCTGCGGCTGCGCCGCGCCGGGCTGCCCGGCACCCTGGACCAGCTCCGGCTGCTCGTCTTCGCCGACCTCACCAGCGGCCGTGACCCCCTCGACCGCCTCACCCGCCCCGCCACCGCGGACCCGTCCACGCCGGACCCGTCTGCGCCGGACCCGTCCACGCTGCACCCATCCGCGGTGAACCGGTCTGCGCCGGACCCGTCCACGGTGAACCGGTCTGCGCCGGACCCGTCTGCGCCGGACCCGTCTGCGCCGGCTCCCGCTGGCAGCGGCTCCGTCTCAGCCAGCCCCGCCGGCGACGCCGGGGTGCTGCCACCGGTCTGCGCCCTGCCTGCCGACGATGACCCTGCGCCCCTGGACTACGACCACGGCGAAGACAGCGACGACGATCCGGGCGTGCCCGGTTCCACGCCGCGTCCGCCTGCCCCCATGCCCGCGGTGATCAATCTGGTCGTGCCCGCCGGCACGCTGTTCGGCTGGGACACCGCCCCGGCCGAGGTCGACGGCCGGGAGCTGCTCGACGCCGAGGAGACCCGAGCGATAGTTGCCGCCGCCTCCCGGCACCCCGCCACCCGTTGGTGCCTGACCCTGCCCGGCCCAGACGGCACGGCCGCGGCCCACGGCTGCGCGCCCGGACAGCACCCCTGGACCGCGGAGGAACCCCACGGCAAGGAGAAACCCCCGGGCAGGCGACCGCCGGATCCCGACCAGGCAGCCCGGCTCGCCGCGTTTCTCCGCGGCCTCAACGTCACCCCCGAACCGGTCGCCGAGCCCGGCTGCGACCACGCGGCCGCCGAGCCCCGCTACACGCCAAGCCGCAAGCTGGCCCACCTGGTCCGGGCCCGCTCTGCCACCTGCGACGCGCCCGGCTGCGGGGCCCACGCAGTCCACTGCGACCTCGACCACACCACGCCCTACCCCCACGGGCCAACCGAGCAGTGCAACCTGAGCCCCAAATGCCGGCGCCACCACAAGACCAAGCAGGCCCCCGACTGGAAAGTCGAGCAACCCCAGGCAGGCCTCATCCGCTGGACCCTGCCCAGCGGCCGCACCCGCACCACCCGGCCAACCATCTACGACCTCAACGCCCTCAACGCCCTCAACGCCACATAGTTCCAGGGCTAATGAAAGCCGCGTGGATAACAGCAAAAAGCTCAGCTGCCGCGGTAGGTGGAGTAAGCGAACGGCGACAGCAAGAGCGGGACGTGGAAGTGGCCCGTCGTCGAAACAACACCGGTAGCGGATTCCGGGATCGTGAACGTGATGGTGACCTCAGGGTAGAACGCCGCGACAGCGCGGGCCGCGAAGTACGGCCCGGTCGCGAACCTCAGCCGGTACGTTCCCGAGGGGGTGTCGGCCGCGAACCGGTACCGCCCGTCCGCGTCCGTGACGCCCGACTCGACGTCGAGCCACTCGTCCCCCTGCTGGCACAGCGTGACCGGGACTCCCGAGGCCGGCGTGCCCAGGCTCGCGTCGAGGACGTGGGTGGAGACGGTCATCCGGCTAGGGCCTTCCGCACGCGCAGGACGGTGATCTTGCGGAGTTCGGCGGTAGCCACGATTCGTTCGGCATCGTCGTCGTTGTTAAGCCGCCGATCGAGAGCGGCCAGCATCTGCGTACCGCTGAGTCCGGTGGCGCAGATGAGGAACACGTGACCGAAGCGCTCCTCGTACGCGGCGTTGCCGGCCGCGAGCACCGCCCGCGAGCCGTCACTCACACCGGACTGCTCGGCCGCGGACTGACCCGATGCACGCGCGCCGATGCGCGGGTGGCCGTCCATCGCCTCGAGCACGTCGTCCCAGGTCAGCCTGGCGAAGACGGTCTCAACCGCCTGCTCGGCCGCGTCGGCTGACGGGTACGGCCGTCCGGCGACCATGGCCGCGGCGAACCGGCGCGACGCGCAGCACGCCAGCATCGCCCCGAAAGCCTCATCGGCGGGCGCTGCGTTGAACAAGGCAAGGCTCACGGCACCTCCCAGGTCACGAGCGTACGACGCCGAGTCAGCCGCGCCCGCCGCGCCAGGGCGGGCGAGGCCACCGGCCGGCGTGCCGCTGCCGGTCTCCGGTGGCCCCGTCCCGTCAAGCGAATTCACCATCTTCACCCGAACGGCCGGTGTTTCACCTCACCCCGGCAGCGCGTTCGCGGTCGCCACCGACGCGTAGAACTCCCCGCTGTCCTTCAGGATCCGCCGCCGCGTCTCGAAGTCCACGAAAGCGAGACCGAACCGCTTGTCGTACCCGAAAGCCCACTCGAAGTTGTCAAGCAGCGACCAGGCGAAGTACCCCTTCACGGGCACGCCGTCCGCGATCGCCGCGTGCACGGCCGCCAGGTGGCCGCGCAGGTAGGAGATGCGCTCGGGGTCGTGCACGTGCCCGTCCGCGGTGACGTAGTCGTGCCAGGCGGACCCGTTCTCCGTGATGTAGACGGGCAGCGCACCGGTCACCGGCGCGACCACCCGGGTCAGCAGCTCGCGGATGGAACCCGGTTCGACCAGCCAGTTCATCGCGGTGACGGGCAGGCCTTCCGGCTCGACGGACACCGTGCCCGGTCCGGTCACCGTCTCGCCGCGCCGGGGCTCACCGTCCGGGCGGAGCAGGCCGACGTAGTGCGGCGAGTAGAAGTTGACGCCGAGGAAGTCAAGCGGCGCGCCGATCTCCGTGAGGTCGCCGTCCCTGACGAGCCCGGGCACGGCGGCGGGGGAGTAGTCCGGGTTGCCGTCGAGCAGCGACGGGTACCGGCCGTGGAAGATCGGGTCCAGGTACACGCCGTTCTGCCGGGCCTCGAGCTCGGCCGCCCACCCGGCCGCCTCCGGCGTGACCGGCCGCTCCACGCACAGGTTGAGCGTGATCCCGACGTCGCCCGAGGCACGCGACGCGCGCAGCGCGGTGACGGCCCGCCCGTGCGCCAGCAGCAAATGATGGTTGGCGGCGACCGCCTGCCCGACGTCGCGGATGCCGGGCGCGTGCCGCCCGTCCCGGTAGCCGACGTGCGCGACAACCCATGGCTCGTTCAGGGTGATCCACTTTGGAACCCGGTCGCCGAACGCCTCGCCCGCGATCCCGGCGAACTCCGCGAACCAGTCCGCGATGTCCCTGTTGGCCCAGCCGCCGAGGTCCTGCAGTTCCTGCGGCAGGTCCCAGTGATAGAGCGTCAGCGCCGGCGCGATGCCCGCGTCGAGCAGCGCGTCGATCACCCGGCTGTAGTAATCGAGTCCCTTGGCGTTGACGGCGCCGCGCCCGGTGGGCTGGATCCGCGGCCAGGACAGGCTCAGCCGGTAGGCCCCGAGGCCCAGCCGCTTCAGCAGCTCGATGTCCTCCGGGTAGCGGTTGTAGCTGTCGCACGCGACGTCGCCGGTGTCGCCGTGGTAGGTCTTGCCTGGAGTGTGGCTGAACGTGTCCCAGATCGACGGCCCTTTCCCGTCGGCGTCCGGCGCCCCCTCGATCTGGTAGGCGGCGGTGGCCGCTCCCCACAGGAACCCTTCGGGGAAACGGAGCTGGTCGTCGGTCGACATACGTGGTTACCTCCTCGGCTTTCTTACGGCCCAGACATCGTACTCTTGACCGTTTCAGCTCTTTGCGTGGCAGAGGCCGCCGGCACGAACCGGGATACGTCCAGCCGATCTGCCACCGACCTTCAGCAAGCCTTCAGTCAACAGGGAGGACACGGTGACCGTCCGCACGCCGTCAGAAGAGCGGTGGCTACGGGTCTGCGCCTGCCTCAACCGCGACCGCTATGAGCTGGCAGTCCGGGCCGCTGGCGGCTACCCGGCCGAGCTCCGGGTGGCCGGCACTCCGCTGCTCGCCCCGCCGGCCTGGCGCCTCGCCGCCCCGGTACCGCTGGACAGCGTCCGGCTCGAGTTCCGGCCGGACGCGCCGCATCCCGACGTCCCCGACCTGGCGGCACTGGCGCCGTCCGCGTTGCCTGAGCGCGCCGACGGCACCAGGTACCGGCGCTACAGCGACGTGATCGCCGCGCTGGCCCCGCCGGCGGTCTTCGAGAACCGGCCCACCTACCGGCTCGTCGAGGCGAACCTGGTCGCCGGGGACGGCCCGCGGCTGGTCTTCGGACGCGGCCGGTTTTTCGATGGCGTGGACACCGGCGGCGCCGCCGGTTACGAGTACGCCGCCGCCGCGCTTGCCGGGCCAGCCGGGCCGCCCGAGGCAGGTGAGCTCCGTCAGGTGGCGAACCCGGCTGGGGACGCGGCCGACCGCTGCCCCTACCGCGCGGCGCTCGGCGGCCCGACGGGCCTCACCGGGCGAGCCGCGCCGATGGCGGTGAGCGCGCTCACGCTGCGGTACGACCGGCCGGCCGGTACCGCGGCGTTCCCGCTGCACTACCGGCACCCGGGCCAGGTCAGCCACGCGGGCGGCCTGTACCAGGTGATCCCGGTCGGCGTGTTCCAGCCGTCCGGCGAGGCGCCGTGGAACGAGGCGAACGATTTCAGTCTGTGGCGCGGCCTGCTCCGGGAGTACGCCGAGGAACTCCTCGGCGCGGACGAGGACTACGGAAGCGAACTGGCACCGATCGACTACGCCGCCTGGCCGCTCGCCAGCGCCATGACCGACGGCCTTGCCGACGGCCGGGTGCGCGCCTGGTGCCTCGGCCTCGGCGCCGACCCGCTCACGTTCGCCCTGGACCTGCTCGCGGCCGTGGTGATCGACGCTCCGCTGTACGACGAACTCTTCGGCGACCTTGTCGACGCCAACGCTGAGGGCCGCGTAATCGGGCCCCGCCCGTTCGACGAGCCGTCGGTGACGGAACTACTGACGGGCACGCCCCTGCAGGCGGCCGCCGCGGCGCTGCTGACGCTCGCGCTGTCCTGCCGCGACACCCTGCTGGGCTAGAAGGCTCGGCTAAGTGATCATGGTTTTGGTCGGCGGCGACGGCCGGCGGGCGGTGACCCGGTCGGCTCGTCCCCCTTCAGGACGCGTGTGCTGGTCCGCCTGCCGGCCGATCCCGGGCAGTTCACCGGCACCGTCGTGGAGTGGACGGAGGACGTTCCTGAGAGCTGGTAAACCCAGGCGGGTAAATCGCGTGGGCCAACCGCGTCGCCACCGGCGTCGCCGGCGCCGTGGCCGGGATCATCGTCGGCTACCTCGCGGCGGCCGGCTACTTCCTGAGCAACTTGCCCGACGGCCTGTCGTCGCCGACCAGCATCCCGGTGACCGGCCTGCTAGTGATCCTCAGGCCTTAGCGGCGATGTGGCGGTGCGCGTCGATGGTAAACGCATCGCTGGTGAACGTGGCCTCGCCTTTGGTGGCGAGGTCGGCGAGGGTCTGTCCCCAGACCGGCGAGAACTTGAACCCGTTGCCGCTCAGGGCGGTCGCGACGATGACGGCGCCGCCGGCGACGGTGTCGATGACGGGCATCTTGCTGGCCGCGACGGACTCGCCGTGCAGCGACCAGCGGGACGCCTCGGGGATCAGGTCGGGGATCATTTTCTGGATCTGCTGGCCGGCCCACTTCAGGCGCTCCCGGGGGATGGTGGTCCCGCGGTTGTCCCAGTCGCCGGCCTGGGGGAGGCCGAGGCTCGGCGTGGCCTTGACGCTGCAGCCGTCGAGGGACGGGATGCCGAACGCGTGCACGCCGTGGAGATCGCGCATGAACCCGGGGAACCGGCCGGGGGTGAACATCTCGATGTGCCGCGGGATGAACCAGATCAGCGGCAGGGTGGCGACCTTCACGATGTCCGCCAGGTCCGGCAGCAGGCGCGTGGTCCACGGGCCGGCGGTGAGGACCACCCGCTCGGCGAGCACCTCCCCGTCCGGGGTCAGCACGCGCACGCCGTCGGGGCGGGGCTCGATCGCGCTGACGGCGGTGTGGTAGCGGACGGATGCCCCGTGGCGCAGCGCGAGGTCGGTCGCCGCCACGACCGCCAGCTCGGACCGCAGGACCCCGCCCAGGGGGTCGAGCACGCCGATGTCGTTGTCCTCGACGTAGAACTGGGGGTACCTGGCGCGGAGCCCGGCGGCGTCGAGGATCTCGTGCGGCAGGTCGTAGCGCCTGACCGCGGACAGCGTCGAGGTCAGGGCGGGGTGCCCGCGCGGCCCGACGCTGAGCGCGCCCGCTTGCAGCAACGGGTCTTGCCCGTAGGCGGCCCCGAGTTCCTGCCACAGCTCGCGGGCGCGCAGCAGCGCGGGGATGAAAACCTCGCCCTCCTTGGCGGCGACGCGGAACAGCCGGGATTCGCCGGCGTAGGCGCCATCGGTGTGCACCCGCCCGAACTGCTCGATCCCGAGCACGTCGACCCCGCGCCTGGCCAGCTGCCACAGCGTCATGGAGCCGATCGAGCCCAGGCCGACGACCACGACGTCCCTGCGGCCGGCGCGGGTCACGCGAGCACCGGCCTCTCCCACAGGTTGAGTCTGGTTCCGATGCCGCCGGCCAGGGCGTTGCGGTACAGAATCGTGCCCCAGGCCACGTCCTCGACGGGCATGCCCCCGACCGACAGGATGATGATGTCGTCGTCGCCTCGCCGTCCGGTCACCTCGCCGGCGACGACGGCACTCAGGTCGACCAGGTCTTCGCGGGCCATGACGCCATCGTGGATCATGTCCATGAATTTTCCGCCGAGCAGTGAGTTCCGCTTGTGGGCGGGGTAGCCGGCGTCCTTGGCCCAGGCCTCGTACATCATGACGTTGTCGGCGACCTTGCGCACGTCGGGTTTCTGCATTCCCTCGTCGATGTTGCAGACGCTGGGCATGCTCAGGTACGCCCCCGGTTTTACCCAGTCGCGGACCACCGTCGGGTACTGGCTGGGGTCGCCCCTCATACCGGTGGTGCAGTAGGTGACGATGTCGCTGTCGCGCACCGCCTCCTCGATCGTGGCGGCCTCGGTCACCGTAGTGATCTGCGGGAACTGCCCCGCCACCCAGGCGGTGAAGGCCTCGGTGCTCGCGCGGCCGCGCCCCTTGACCTTGACGGTGTCGATCTGCGGGCAGGCCGTCACGAAGGCCGCAAGCGACGTGCGCGCCATGACGCCGGGCCCGACGATGCCCACGACGCGGGCGCCGGGCCGCGCCAGGAACCGGGCGCCCACGCCGGGCACCGCGCCGGTCCGGTAGGCCGACAGCAGGTTGGCCGACATCAGGGCCAGCGGCATCCCGGTGTCGGTGTCGTTGAGCATGAACATCAGGATCGACCGCGGGAGTCCCTTGCGGCGGTTCTCGGCGTTGGAGCCGTACCACTTGACCCCGCTGGTCCCAAAGCTCCCGCCCAGGTACGCGGGCATGGCGAGGAACCGTCGGTCGGGGCCGTTCCTCGGCATCGACGGGAACGGCGGGTCGTCGGGGAAGCTCAGGGCGGCACCGTGCGAGTTGCCGTTGGGGCCTGCCATGCGGTAGTCGCCGCTGTGCAGCAGCGCGAAGGTCTCCTGCATGGCGTCGACGCAGGCGGCCATGTCGGTGACCCCGGCGGCGATCATGTCTTCCTCGGACAGGTAGAGGAAGTCGATCGTGGTGCTTGACAACGAAACCCTTTCTGTCAGCGACCGTGGTGGGCGCAGTGGTCGCCGGCCGCCGTCGTCGGCGGGAGGTCCAGGGCCGGGTTGCCGTCGAAGAACCCGACCGGCTTGAGGTGGAAGCCGATGTAGGCGCACGGCATCACCGGCCAGTCCTCCGGGCGCACGACGTGGTGGGTGCCGACGGTGTACCAGAGGACGACGTCGGTGTTCTCCAGGTCCGCGTCGTCCGCGACGTAAGCCGGCAAGCCCTGCGTGTCCGGTGACTGGGCCATGTAGTCGCCCGCGGCGTACTTCTCCTTCGGGTCGTACCTGGTCACCCAGACCGGCTTCTGCACGAACCGCGCGCGATCGTAGATGTAGGACCCCCGCTGGACGAAGGGCTTGACCACGGCGCGCGGTTCGAGCTTGTAGGCGGTCTTCTCGCCGAGCTCGTTGACCCTGTCGGAGGTGATCTTCCAGTACCGGTTGGTATCCCAGTTCCAGTCGCGCGCGCCTTCGGACTCCGACTTGACCAGCGTCGCCCGGGTGTACCAGGCGTTGTGGTACGGGTTGAGCTCCTCGTCCTCGATGACGGAGTCGACCTCGTAGACGGAGTTGTTCGGGCCGTCGACCGCCATGTCCATGCGCACGCTGAAGAAGTGCTGGTGGTTGGGGCCGTAGATCCCCGGCGCCACCGCGACGCCGTACCTGGGCGTCTCTCCCTCGAACGCGCCGGTGGTGAGGACGCCGGTCAGCTTGACCTCGTACTCGATCGACCCGTCGGTGTAGAGGTACCAGAAGAACCCGTACTCGTAGTTGCCGACCGTGCAGATCATCGACACGACCAGGCGCCGGGACCGGCGCACTTCGACCTCCTGAGTGCGGAAGTCGGTGTGCTTCCAGGCGATCCCGTAGTCCTCCTCGTGCATGCAGACCGCGTTCGGGATGACCACGGCGTTGCCGAGGCTGTCGTTGACGACGCCGTCGAAGTAGAAGATCTCGCCCAGGCAGTCGCAGCCGAGGGTGAGCGGGTTGGCGGACATCCCCATGCCGACCTCGCCCATGTCGAAGACGTTCTTGTTCCAGTGGGTGGGGGCGACGTCGCCGTAGGGCACCACCATCTCCGACAGGGCCGCCCGGTACATGACCGGGCGCTCGGTGCCCTTGTCGTTGTAGGAGATGGTGTGGAGCACGAGGCCCTCCCGGGGGTTGAACCCGACCCGGAAAGCCCACTTCTGCCACGTCACCCCGTAGCCGTCGACGGTGAAGCTGGGGCCGTCGGGCTGGGTGATGACGATGTCCTTGAGGTCGTCGCGGAACCCGGTGAACGCCGGGCGGTTGTCCGGGCTGAACATGTCGTAGTGCTCGCTGTAGTTGCCGGCCGTGGGCGGCAGCGGCACCACGCCGTGGTCCTCGACGCCGAGGACCTTCATGGCGTCGAGGTCGAAGGTGACGATGAGGCCCTCGACGGGCCGGGCGTAGCCGTGCTCGCCGCGCGCCGACCGCACGAAGGTGAGCGGCCGGCAGACCGTCGGGCTGGTGTCGTAGTGGTCCTGCGGCCCGAGGAAGCCCGCCGGCCACGGGTCGATCATGCACAAGTCGAAGTCGGTGACGCCGCGCTTGCGCATCCCGTCGCGCCAGAGCGGGTCTTCCCTCACGACCTTCTCGACCTCGGTGAGGGTGTCGGACAGGTAGGAGGGGAAGCGGCCAGGGACCGGCGTCCACGACTCGATCGCGGCGGCGTCGAGGTTGACGACCGCCTCGTAGATGAGCTTGCGCGGCGCGTCGTAGGTGACCGCGAATGCCTTGCGCGCCGGGACCGCCAGCGGGTCGAACGTGAGCGTGGCCGGCTTGGGCGGCTCCTCAAGGGAGATCATCACGAAGCGGAGCGTCTCGGTGGCGTGCTCGCTTGCCTTGATGACCTCGGCCGCCTTCTCGATCTCAGCGCCGCTCAGCGGGTCGAGGGGATAGGAAGTGAAGGAACGTTCGCTCACCGGGGCGCCGATCGCGGTGTCCGCTGCCATGGTGCTACTCCTTTGGTCGCGCGAAGTCAGGTGCTGAATCGATTCGTCAATAGGGAGAAAATCAACACGTCATCCCGAACGGATGGTTGTTGCACGTATCTCCGCCTCCGCCCGCCGCCGGTCCCGGGCGGGCCCGCAAGTGCCGCCCGGGACCGGCACGGTCACACGGCCTCGGGTGCCTCGCTGGAGATGTCGAGCCTGGCCAGGTGGGCCAGTGCGTCCTCCTGGGTCAGCTTCGCGGCGGAGCGGCGGCCGAAGTAGAAGACCAGGCCCATGACCACGAGGGCGCCGGCCACGATGCTTCCGAGCCAGCTCATCCAGGTGCCCTTCGGCACATCGATCCACGGTGAGGCGAAGGAGTAGTAGATGCCGGCGATGGTGCTGGCCGTGCCGACGAGGCAGGTGACCCAGACGCCCGGCTTGCCGCCGGGGATCCGCCAGAAGTCCTCGCTGGCGTAGCGGTCGGCGTACTTCACCCGCGCGATCAGCGGCGGGATGAAGAAGAAGAGGCTGGAGAACAGCCAGATCACGCTGAGTGCGCCGGTCAGGTAGATCGTGACGTTGACCAGGCTGCTCTGGCTGAACAGCGCGATGATGAGCACCGAGGAGATGGCGCCCTGGATCAGGATCGCGGTGACGGGGTTGCGGGTGCGCGGGTTGAGGTGGGTGAAGATGCGGGGCAGGTGGCGCTCGAGCCCGGACACGAAGATGAGCCGCGAGTAGGCGATCGAGTAGGTCGCCAGGGCGGTGAAGACGATGACCGCGAGCACCACGGCGCAGACCTCCATGACGCCCTTCGGCATGGAGGTGCCGAGGTTGTCGATGACGCCCGTGACCGAGTTGATCTTCGCCGTCGGCAGCACGAGCATCGTCCCGATCGTGGTCAGCAGGTAGATCGCCACCAGCCCGATCGAGCCCCAGAAGATCATCCGCGTCGCGCTCTTCCTGACCGAGAGGAACTCGGCGCCCATGTTGAACGGCGTCTCGACGCCGACGAGGTAGAGGAGCACGGTGCCGAACAGGAAGCCACTGGCGGCGAAGTCCGGCTTGAACAGGTCACTCGCGTGGAACGGCGTGGCCGAGTGGACGCCGTGGCGGAGCGCGTAGACCACGCCGCCGAAGAAGATCACCGCGGTGAGCACCCCGTAGACGATGAAGACGGTGTTCATGACCTTCTGGCTGGCGGCCAGCTTGGCCAGCGCCATGCCCACGACCGCCCACAGGATGACCAGCTGCAGGATGACCGAGAGCGTCGTGCCGATCTGGGCGTGGAAGGCGAGCAGCAGCATCTGCAGCACCGTCGCCGGGCCGGAGGCGCCGTTGAGGATGACCGGCACCCAGGACAGGAACCCGCCGACGAAGGCCCAGTTGTCGTTCATCGTGCGGTAGGCCCAGATGTAGACACCGCCCTGGCCGGGCCAGAGGTTGCCCAGCTCGCTCACCGCCAGGCCGGCCGGAACGAGAAAGGTGACGATCCCGAGCACCCAGAACGGAATCGCCTGCCAGCCACCGGTCGCCATGACGGACGAGCCGGTGATCCAGCAGATGATGAATACGTATACCGCGGTCAAGCCGAAGGTCGTGAGCACCTTGGGAAGGATCTGCTCAGGGACCAGTTCCGTCGTCATCAGGGCGTCGCGTGCGGGCGCCGTTTCTTGGGCCATACGTTTTCTACTCCTCAGGGTGGGGCGGATTCACTCCGCCTGGATCTGGCCGTCCTTCATCCGGACCACCCGGCTGGCGTGCTCGGCAACGGCCGGGTCGTGGGTGCTGGCGACGACGGTGACGCCGAGCGTGGAACACAGGTCTCGCAGTGTCTGTACGACGACCTCGCCGGTGCGGTGGTCGAGGTTGGCGGTGGGCTCATCGGCGAGGATGAGCGCCGGGCTGGAGATCAGCGAGCGGGCGATCGCCGTGCGCTGCTGCTCACCGCCCGACATCTTGGCCGGCTGGTGGTCGAGGCGATGCCCGAGGCCGACCATATTGAGCAGGTCGATCGCGCGCTGGCGCAGGGCCTTGCGGTCGTAGGGCTCGAACATGAGCGGCAGCTCGACGTTCTCGACGGCCGACAGGAACGGGATGAGGTTGTAGCTCTGGAAGATGTAGCCGATGCTGTCGTGGCGCAGTGCCGCGTATTGGCTCTCGGTGATCTTCGAAGTGTCCCGCCCGGTGATCTCCACGGTGCCCTTGGTCGGCCGGTCAAGGCCGCCGATGATGTTCAGCAGCGTGGTCTTGCCGGAGCCGGAGGGACCCATCAGGCAGACGAACTCGCCGGGACGCACCTCCAGGCTGACGTTGACGAGTGCCCTGACGATCTCGTCGCCCAGCTTGTGCAGCTTCCAGGCGTCGGTGACCTTGACGACGGGACCGCCCGACGGCGCGGTGCTCTCGGCGGCGGGCACGGTGACTGTCATCGGTTCTCCTGCTTTCTCGG
>Ga0335073_10007920_pt1 | contig 14888 bp, 9 predicted proteins | sample Lox_Sample_22_FD_207093 | JGI IMG/M metagenome (GOLD analysis project Ga0335073, IMG submission 207093) | Soil microbial communities from Loxahatchee National Wildlife Refuge, Florida, United States - Lox_Sample_2.2 | ecosystem: Environmental > Terrestrial > Soil > Wetlands | place: USA: Florida... | reverse complement strand
CTGAGGGGTACCTCCTACTTCCTGTCGAACGCAGACGGGAGCGCCAAGGTCTGCGATTCAGGGGCACGATCGTCGCTCACTGGGCCAATCGGGGCTGAACTGAAACGTTCCAAGCTGTGTGTACTCTCCAGCGGATCGAAATTGGCGATCCCCGGCTCGCTGCGACGGGACGCCGTGCACCGGAAGGAAATGACTCCGAAATGCACACAGAATCGAGCGATCCTCGAGCGGCTAGCGCCCAACGGCTCGAACGAGCAGTCATCTTGGTGCTGCTGAGCGAGGACGACGGCCAGCGGCGATGGTCAAGGATGGAGTTGCGCCAGGGGATGGGCGTGGGCGAGGACGACTTCGCGCGGGCGATCGATGGGCTGCTCGACGCCGGGGTGCTGCAGCAGGAGCACGATTACGTTTGGCCGTCGCCGTCGACGCGTAGGCTCGACGCGCTGGAGCTGATCGGGGTCTGATCGACCGTCGCGCTGCTCGACGGGAGCCGATGCCTGGGACCTGGAGCGTCCGCGCGACCGTCGCGAGATAGGGTTTCTGCCATGAGCGATCGCGTTTTGCTCCTCTCGTGGGAGTACCCGCCGGTGATCGAGGGGGGACTGGCGCGACATGTACGCAAGCTGGCCGAGGCGTTGGTACGACAGGGCGTGAGCGTCGACGTGCTCACACGCGGCATCGAGTCAGGCCCACCGATGGGGCAGCCGGGTACCGACGAGCTGGCGGGCGTGAAAGTTCACCGAGTCGCGGAGCCTGGGTGGCCGCGCGACCTCGACCGCTTCGTGGCGTGGGTGGAGCAGATGAACCGCGACATGCTCGCTGCGGGAGAGGCGCTTGCGGAGGAGCATCGTTATGAGCTGATCCATGGCCATGACTGGCTAGTCGCGCAGGCCTCAGTGGCACTCGCGGAGCGGGCCGAGGTGCCCTACGTGACGACGATTCACGCCACCGAGCACGGGCGCCACCAAGGCTGGGTCCAGGACGCGCCGCAGTCGCATATTCACTCGGTTGAGCGCTGGATGGCCTCGCGCGCGGACGGGGTAATCGTGTGCTCGCACTACATGCGCGGGCATGTAGCGGACATTTTCGACATCGACGAGCGCCGGATCACGGTGATCCCCAACGGGATCGATCCAAGCGAACTGCAGCCCGCGGGGGATCTGCAGGCACTGCGCGGGCGCTTCGCAAAGCCGCATGAGAAGCTGGTTCTGCTCGTCGGCAGGCTCGTTTACGAGAAGGGCTTTCAGCTCGCGCTTGACGCGTTGCCGGGCGTCGTGCGCCAGGTAGAGAACGTTCGCTATCTGGTTGCGGGCAGTGGCACGCACGAGCACGAGCTGAAGGCTCAAGCAGAGCGGCTCGGGCTATCAGAGCACGGCGACTTCCTCGGTTGGATCGGCGATGACGTGCTGCACTCGCTGTATCGAATCGCGGATCTTTGCGTGGTTCCCTCGATCTATGAGCCGTTCGGCCTCGTGGCCCTAGAGGCGATGGCCTCAGGTTGCCCTTGCATCGTTGCGGACACTGGAGGATTGCGGGAGGTAGTGCCGGTCGGCGAGCGCGTGGGGTTGCGTTTTAACGGCGGCGACCCCGAGCACCTAGGCGTGATGATCGAACGGCTGCTGGTAGACGACGCGCTGCGTGAACGGCTGGTCACCGAGGCCTCTGAGCACGTGCTGCGCTTCGACTGGGACGACATTGCTCAGCAGACGCGCGGGGTCTACAGTCAGTTGCGTGACCTAAGGCCGCAGGAGGAAAGGGTGCAGGGAGGATGAGTTCAGAGGGAACGCTCGTTCAAGATCAGGGATCGGCCCTAGGCGACGGGTCGCTCGCGGGGTTGATGCAGGATGACTTTCCTCTGACGCTGCACCACATCCGTCGGCGTATGAAGACGTGCAGCCCGGATGCAGAGGTGCTCACCCTGCGCGAGCCGGGAGTCGTGGAGCGGATGACCTTCGGGCAGACCTCCGAGCGCGTCGATCGCCTGGCCCGTGCGCTGACGGGTCTTGGCATTGAGCAGGGTCAACGCGTGGCGACGTTCGCCTGGAACAACCAGCGCCATTTTGAGCTGTACTTCGCGATTCCTTGCATCGGGGCGGTGCTGCACACCTTGAACATCCGGCTGTTCGAAGAGCAGCTCACCTACATCGTCAACCACGCCGGGGATCGGGTGATCTTCGTCGACGATTCGCTGGTCCCGATCCTTGAGAAGCTCGCGCCGAGCTTTCGCACGGTGGAGCACTACGTGGTGATGGGCGAGGGTGACGCGGGCAGTCTTCCGGGCGTGCTGCGCTATGAGGAGCTGCTCGAGCAGGCCGGTCCAGGCGAGTACGGCTACCCCGAGCTGGACGAGCGCCAAGCAGCAGCTCTCTGCTACACGAGTGGGACGACGGGCAATCCGAAGGGCGTCCTCTACTCACATCGCTCGATCAGCTTGCATTCGACGGCGACGCTCGTCAGGGACGGGTTGGGTCTCAGTCGTTCAGACCGCGTGCTGACGGTGGTCCCGATGTTCCATGCGAATGCATGGGGTCTGCCACACGGTGCGGCCCTCGCAGGGGCGAACCTTCTGCTGCCGGATCGACACCTGCAAGCCGAGCCCCTGGCGGGTCTGATCGAAGCCGAGCGTCCGACGCTGATGGGCTGCGTGCCGACGATCTTCGCGGACCTGCTGCGCTATGCGGACGAGCGGCCCGACGTTGATCTCTCCTCGTTGACGAATGCGACGAGCGGTGGTTCGGCGGTGCCGCGCCAGATGATGAAGGACTTCGAGGAGCGCCATGGGGTCGAGATCTTCCATGCCTGGGGCATGACTGAGACGAGTCCGGTGGCCACGTTCTCACGCCCGATGGACGGCGAGCACGACGACGCATATTGGGATCTGCGTGCCAAGCAGGGTCGTCCACTGCCCTGGGTGGAGCTGCGTCTAATGGGTGATGAAGGGGATGAGGTTCCCTGGGATGGCTCCTCCACAGGTGAGATCGAGGTGCGTGGGCCATGGATCGCGGCGCGCTATTTCGCTGACGATTCGAGCGAGGAGAAGTTCGACTCGGGCTGGCTGCGCACGGGCGACATTGCCTCGGTTGACGAGGATGGCTTCGTACAGATCACCGATCGAGCGAAGGATGTGATCAAGTCAGGCGGTGAGTGGATCTCCTCGGTGGAGCTGGAGAACGAGATGATGGCCCACCCCGATGTGGTCGAGGCAGCGGTGATCGCGAAGCCGGATGAGCGCTGGGCGGAGAGGCCACTCTGCTGTGTAGTGCTCCGTGAGGGTTCCCAGACGACGGCCCCCGAGCTGGTCGAGCACTTGCGAGGGCGCGTGGCGAAGTGGTGGTTGCCCGACGAGTTCGCGTTCATCGCGGAGATCCCGAAGACAAGCGTGGGCAAGTTCGACAAGAAGGTTCTGCGAGCAAGCCTCAGCGAAGGCTCGCTGGAAGGTCGCGTCCAGGTCTAGCCTGAGGGCTCCGCCTCGTATTGAGACCGTAAGGCGCACGAACATCTTCGGCGCTCAAGTGCGCAGACGGGCGCGCCGATACGCGGAAATCACCATGTCGTGCGGTCCTGACCGACCGACACGCCTGATAGTTGTTCAGGCGGGTTAGCAGGCCCACGCCGGTCAACGGCGAACAAGGAACGAAGCTTTAGGTCTAGAATCGCCCGGCAAAGGGCAAGAAGCCCTCGCAGGGCAAGAGCATTTACCCCACATCATCAACGGGAGGTTGGCATGACTCGGACCGATGTCGTGGCCTCGAGTAGGCCGCGGAAGTCACTTACAGCACCGAAGAGGAAAGGATCATCCAGCCCTTTGCGCAGGCTTACGGTGCTGCTGGTCGCTCTCGCTCTGACGATCGCGCTGGTGCCGACGGCGGCGCTCGCGGCGGAAGAAGATCTCTCGGGTTACAACAAAACAACGACGACTACGACGACCGTGACGACCACGACGACGACCCCACCGGCAACTACCCCGTCGACCTCATCGACGCCGACGCCGACAACGGGAACTTCGCCGTCGAAAGAAAGCAGCACCCCGGAAAAAACGACAGCTCCGGAAACGTCCTCGAAAGAACCGACGACGACAAGCGAACCGACGGCGGAAAAAGCCTCGACGCTGCCGTTCACGGGCTTTGACCTGCGCTGGACGATCGGCGCGGGCGTGCTGTTGCTGGCGATGGGTCTCTCGATCGTGGCGTTCCAGCGCCGCCAGCGTCGCAACGAGCGCTGAAAACCGAGACTTCAGCAGGACTTGAAACGGCCGCCGGGGTACCGGCGGCCGTTTTGCTTTGCGCGGATAGTCGCGGGGGAAGAAGTGCAAGAGCGATGACCTAACTCAGCGCCGGCCGCCGGTGGCCGATGCGGAATCGATGGAATTGCTCGATCTCTGGGATCGTGGTCGCGCGGGTGAGCTTTGTTTTTCACCGGCGAGGCGTGGTCGTAGATGGCTGATGCGAGTCGTGCTGCCGGTGGCAGGGCTGCTCGTGCTCGTCGCCTTGACGCTGTGTGTGGCCTCGCCCGCCGGTGCTGCCCTGAGCGAACGACAAGACGCCGTCGCCTCGGCACCAACTCGGTTCCGCGCCAGTCATCCCCAGCCGACGCGGATTGGCCGGTGCGTGCTCCAGCCGAGGGCATCTTGCCCGGGAGTCGATCTCCGCGGGGCCGAGCTATTCGGCGCGAGGCTCGCGCGCGCCAACCTGGATGGCGCGAGGTTGCAGGGCTCGAACCTAGTGGGGGCAGATCTGCGAGGTGCTCGTCTCCTCCGAGCGTCGCTTGGGCCGGCGGCGCGACCACGAGCGGCGCGCCTGCCGGGGTTTCCCACCCGTTTGCAGCTCGCCGATCTTCGTGGCGCGCAGCTGGCTGAGGCTACGCTCGTCCGTGTCGTCGCCGTAGGTGCCGACTTGCGCGGGGCGCAACTGAGACGCGCTCGCCTGATGGGCGCGAACCTCGCGAACGCGAACCTGCGTGGCGCCAAGCTGGTGCACGCCGACCTACGAAGGGCCGATCTGCATCACGCGTCGCTGGTGAACGCAGACCTACGCGGTGCGGATCTTCAGCAGGTAGACCTCGGCGGCGCGGACCTGCGCGGCGCGCATCTGCGCGGCGTGGACCTGCTGCGTGCCGACCTGGCGGGCGCGGCGCTGACGCGACGACAGCTACGCGAGGCACGATTGCTGTGCGAGACGCTCTCCACGAGCGGTCGAGCTCTGAATCGGGACTGCGCGCGTCATGCGATCAGACCTCATCTGATCACGGCCTCCCGCTTGAAAGCTAACGTCGATCGTCACCACCGCAAGCACGGTGTCCGACGACTAGTTGTGCCCGTTGGCCCTCAGCTTGCCGGTCCCGGCAAGACGTCGCACGCCCCCGCCGGGCCGCCCAAGACAGCGCATGCATCAAACACCTGCGCACCGGGCGTGGGTCCGGTGTGTGCTTACTGGGACCTGATCGGCTTCCAAGGTCCCGGGGTCGAAGCGGTGAGCGGCGATTTCTACATGACCGACCTGGACTGGGCGAACCTCGAAGGGGCCAACTTCCAGGGTTCATTCATCGCGGTGGCGCAGTTCGACGGCGCGAACCTCTCGCACGCGAACTTCTCGCATACGACACCGGGCCTTGAGCCGTCGACAGATGCGTCGACCAACTTCAACTACGCGAACCTGGAAGGGATCAACCTCGAAGGCGCCGATCTGCGTGGCTCGCAGTTCCTGGACGCGAACCTGCGGGGTGCCAATCTGAGGAACACCAACCTCGACTACGCGAACCTCGATGGGGCGAGGCTGGACGGAGCGAACCTCGAAGGTGCCTACATGGAAGGCACGCAGTTCGACATGGCCAGTGTCGAAGAAGCCAACTTCCTGGGGTCGTTCATGTTCCAGGCAGACTTCGCGAACGCGAACCTGACTAACTCCCTGATGGGCGTCTACATGGAAAGTGCTCCTGCGGGCGGATTCACGGGCCAGCAGGGGAGCCTGAACCTCGACCAGGCGGGTTGGACCTGCGGCACGACGCTGCCGGATGGATCAAACGACAGCGACGACTGTACGTTCACGTTCAAGCTCTTTGGAGAACTGCTCGCCGGGATCGCCGAGAGCGTTTCGGGCTTCTCGTTCGGCACGGTCTCGAGCAGCGTGATCACCGCGGGTGTTCGGGCGGCGCTGGAGGACACGACCGAGAGCCTCGGCGGCACGGCGATCAAGCTCGCGAACTGGGCGCTGTTTGACGGCACCACATCTGGCCTTCAAGAGATCGCTGCCGACTCACCGACGTTGGGTGCGCTCAGTACGAACGTGCTGCCGGTCATAAAACAGATCGGGGTCAAGCTGGCGGATGTGATGTGGAAAATCGAGGCACCCGAAGGTCTGATGTCGTTGCCGCAGGTCCGCGAATACTTCGCGTCCCATCCTTCGACCTCAGAACACCAGAGTGTGTACAGCCCGATCTCGACATGGGAGTCCGAATGGGCAGCGAGTCTCTACCGCTATTGGTCGACGAAGCCGGCGGGGCGGGAATACGCCACGGTCGCCGGCTGCACCGAAGGCGAACCGCCGGAGTGCGAAGCGACGACCTTCCCGGCCCGCGTGCCGAACCCGCCGAGCGCAGAAGTCGCGCCTCTGGAAGAAGAAATGCCGGTGCTTCCCGTGGGTGAAGAAGCGGCGGCTGAAGGCGAATGCTTCTTCTGCGCGGGCTTCTTCTGAGGCTCGGCAGTCATACCTCAGAGCCTCGAATGCGGATGAGAGGACTCGAACCTCCACCTGGTTGCCCAGACACGGACCTGAACCGTGCGCGTCTACCAATTCCGCCACATCCGCGTGGGGAGGGCGAAGATATCGCAGATGCGCGGCGAGGCTTGGACGTCGCGGTGCACAGCTCACCACGATCGCCGGGTGCTTTGCTAGCCTCGTCGCTGTCGTTTCATGCCGCTATCGTCCAGGGGACTAGGACGCCGCCCTCTCATGGCGGAAACCCGGGTTCGAATCCCGGTAGCGGTACTTACAAGGCTCTCGAGAAATCGAGAGCCTTTCTCGTTCGGGTAACGACCCCCCGCCGATCGTCGGCGCTTGCCGATGAGTCAAAGACGCTAGTCGACGAAAACTCGCACTAGCACAGGGCTGGCGGCGGCAGAGCCGACGATCTTGCCTGAGCACGACACGGGGTGCTGTATCCAGATCGGACGGATGCGCTTCACCCAGTGACCGCTTGACACGATGGCTCGCCCGGAAGCACCGCCGCTTTCCTTGGGGGCTGAACCGACGCAACGTACCGACCAGCTGAAGCTGAGCGTTTCTCCCTTGGGCTCGGTGACGACGAGTAGGAAGGCTTGCGGGGCATGCACCTGGCCAAAGTTGGTGTCGAGCGCGCCGCTGGGCGTGGCGTTGTGTCGGACGATCAATCGTCCGTAGGTTTCGGCTGCCGCGGGTGCGGGAGACAGCACGGAAGCTGTCGCGAGGATCGCGAGGAACGGCAGCAGTCGCTGTCGGGTTGGCGACATTTGCGGACTTTAGGCTAGTAAAACGGAGCCTTTGGGGTCATCTGGGTACTCGTGGCCCCTTAAGTAGGGCTTTGTCCCGTCTTCAAGGGCGTTGCGGTATCGGATGTGCGGTGGCGACTGCCCCTTCTGGGACTGAAGACCTCCAGAAAAACCGGGCGCGTCCCAGTGATCAACCCAAGCGGAAGGCACGAATGTTCTAATCACCGGGAAAAAAGTTGGAGACGCGCCTCGACTTAACGCTTTGGATCATTGAATCTCTTGTAGGCAACCCGTGAGCAGCGGCGCTCCCTGGGGATGGAGCAAGGTGCTGTTGTTCGCCATCTGTGGGCAAGAAACCGTTCTTTACAGTCGAAAAGCACGAACGCGAGGAAGAAATGGCCTTTGCCCACCAGACACGCAGCGCGTCTTCGCGACTGCGCTCTAGACCGAGCGGAATACCCCGCGGAAGGGTCACTGAGATTCAACGCAGTCGAATGCTCGCCGCAGCTCTCGAGGCCGTCGAGGAGGTTGGCTACGGACGCATGACAGTAGCCCAGGTGATTAGCCGGGCCAAAGTCTCGCGCAAGACCTTCTACGACGTCTTTGCGGACCGCGAAGACTGCTTCCTGGCTGCGCTTGAGCAGGCGGTCTCGCAGATGGGCAAGCTTGTGCGCGAGTCCTACGAGCGGGAATCGAACTGGCGCGACGGAATTCGTGCGGGCCTGGCGGAGCTGCTTGCCTTCCTTGACGAAGAGCCGGCGCTTGCGCGTCTTTGCTTGGTCGAGGCGTTGGGCGCGGGACCCCGAGTCCTCGAGCGCCGGGCACAGTTGCTTGAGGAGCTTGCGGAGGTGGTTGACCGTGGGCGTTTCGTGACCAGCGCCGTCCGCGAACCGCCCGAGGTTGCGGCGGAAGGTGTTGTGGGTGCGGTTCTTGCGGTGCTGCACACGCGTGCCCTGGAAGAAGGCTCCGAACGCTTCTCTTCGTTGCTGGGGTCTCTGATGAACATCGTGGTCCTGCCCTATCTAGGGGCACGCGCGGCGAGTCGAGAACTGAGCCGCCCCGCGCCGGAAACCCGCCGCACGAACGACACGCCGCCGGTCCTGTCGCGTACGCGCGACCCGATGGCTGGTTTGAGCATGCGCTTGACCTACCGCACGGTTCGCGTACTCGTCGTAATAGGCGAAAATCCGGGTGCAAGTAACCGTGAGATCGCGGAGCGCTCTGGCGTTGCGGATCAGGGGCAGATCTCAAAGCTTCTGGCACGCCTCGCGCGCCTGGAGCTCGTGGAAAACACGGGCGATGGGCAGGAGAAGGGCGGCTCGAACGCATGGCATCTGACTCAGCGCGGTGCGCGCGTCGAGCGCGCGACACGTCCTCGCTGAGCGCGGACTGACAGAAATCGCCGGCTGAATACGGTTGGTGGCGCTGAGCCGTCGCCGACCGCATGGTGGCGCCATCGCTTTTGAGAAATCACCGCGGTAAGGCGTCCCGGCTGAAGCCCCCGCGTCGGAGGGGTAGGAAGTGCTGCGCTTCTTGCTGTGGCGAACGCTTGCCCTGCTTGCCCTGGCGGCGGGTCTTATGGGCGTTTGTTGGCTACTCGCGGGCGGCGTTGGTCGACTGCTGCGGAGGGGCTCGGATCGCGCTGCTCACTTCGACCCGATTGCCGTGGGATCCGCGCTGTCGCGTGTGCCGTTCCTTCTCTGGGACTGGACGCCGGTGGAAGGTGTGCGTCTTTTCAGGGTCATGACGGCGTTTGCGCTGGTGCTTGTATGGGCATTGCTGAGCACGCGATGGGTCACGCGTCGCGGTCGCCGCTACGTCCGTTTGCGCGTTGAAGCGCATCGCACAGACCAGGCGAGCGCTGAGGCGCTCGTGCGCTTGTACGGAGCCTTGCATCAGCAATTGCTGCGGCGCTGGTGGCGGCGTTTGATGTACGGACAGCCGAGCGTGGCACTCGAGGTTCATCACGAGCTTGCGGACGGCGAGGTGGGTCCTTTGGCGAGTCGCGCCTGGCTGGCCCTGAGTTGCCCCGCGGATCTGGTGAGGATGGCGGAGGCCGCCTTGCGCACGGCATATCCGAACTGCCTTTTGCGCAAAGTTGAGCCGCTGGTGGTCCCGGCCAGACCCGTGGTACTGCGGCTGAAGAAGGATGCACCGTTCATTCGCCGAGCCAAGCGTCTGGACCGCTTTGAGCACGAGCGCGAGCCGGCGATGAACGGTCTGCTCACGGTAATGGGAGCCTGCCGCGCCTCAGTGTTTCTGCAGCTCTCGTTGACGCCGGCACCGATCTTCTTCGAGCGCTTGGCACGACGCCGGTACAAATTGCACGAGCAGCGCATCTCGCGAGAGCGACGCGAGCATCTAATCGTCCACGACCGTTCGATGGTGGAGGAGGCCGAGCTGCGGGGAGGGCTTGATCTCCAGCATCGGTCGCTGTTCTTCACCGAGATACGCGTCGTGTCGAGTGAGCGGTCGGCGTGTGGGCAGGTGGCATCGGAGTTGCGTGTGGGAACCGCCGAGAACCGGCTCGTCGAACGTGGCACGACGATTCGTAATCGTCTCTTCGGGGTCTACACGAGACGAGTGCTGCGCGGTGAGGGGAACCCGCTGCCCGGCTTTCTACGCGGTGTGTTCGCGGCTCGAGAGCTCGCGTCGCTTTGGCACATGCCCTCGATCGACTACTTGACGGTGCCGCTTGCGCGGGCGGCACCGCCACTGGCGCCTGCACCGCCCACGATCATGCGCCCGTCGCACGGAGAGGGAATGTTGCAAGACGCACTCGGTCCCGTGTCGATTCCGGTCGAGCTGCGCAAGCAGAACACGGCTGTTCCTGGTGCGGTGGAGCAAGGCAAGACGAGCTACCTGATCGCCACCGTCGCGGAGGATCTACGCCGGGAGTCTTGTGCTGTGATCGTCCTCGATCCGAAGGGCGATGCCGCGGACGCCGCCATGAGCCTCGTCGCGCCCGAGCGCACATGCACCCTGCTCGACTTTGCGCGGCCGACTTGCGGCTTTAACCCGCTCGCGGTGGATGCGCCCCCTGACGTGATCGCTGACTACGTGGTGGGGGCGCTGAAGAACCTCTACACCGATGAGATCAAGGCCAGCTCGGACAGGTATCTGCGCAATGCGATCATCGCCGTGCTCGCCCACGATCGCTCGGCGACGCTGTGGGACGCGGCGCGGCTGCTGTCGGTCGGCGAGGACGGCTATGCCTACAGGCGTGTAGTCGCGGCGCATGTGCGTACGCTCCCCGAGCTAAGCGAGATCGCCACGTTCTTCACCTCCGAGTTGACCGCCCAGCTAGCCGACTCGCGCAGCACGACGACCGCGAAGTTGGATGCGCCGATCAACAAGCTCGCCCGCCTGTTGAACTCGGCTTCGATCAAGCGCGTGCTTTTGAACAACTCACTGTGCGTCGACCTCGATCGCGTGATCGCCCGCCGAGAGGTGCTCGTCGTGAAGGGCGCGCTCGGACTAATGGGAGCGGGGAACACCTCGGTCCTGATGCAGCTGATCGTCGGGATGCTCGATGCGGCGCTGGCTCGCCAGCAGGATCTGGTCGATGCGGACCGGAGAGTTACGGTTGCGCTGAAGGTAGATGAGGCTCCGCTCGTCCTGAACCGTGGGTTCGCAGAGACGATGGCGCTGAAGCGCTCGGCCGGTTTGGAGACCGTAGCGTGCTGGCAGACCGACGCGCAATGGACCGACCGCGAGGTTCGCGACCAACTCGACGCACTGTTTGCGCATCGGGTGTACTTCGCCACGGCGTCCGCAAAGGACGCGCGGGACGCGGTGGGCCTGACGATGGCGGAGTTCTCTGACACGGTCCGTCCGGGCATCGGCCATCTCTCGAAGCTCGCTCGTCCCGACGCGCGTCTGTATCTACCGAAGCACCACGCGATCGCGAGTTGGGTTACCCATGAGGGCCGCCAGGCACCGTTCATCGGGCGCACGGTTCGACTCCACGTTGATCAGGGACGGCTTGCTCTTCATGCAGCGCGTCAACGTGAGCGGGGCGGTTGCCCTTGCGCCGACCTCCGCCAGCCTCATTGGCAACGCGGCAACACTTTGGTGCCAACAACAACGCCAGGAGGATCTACAGCAACCCCACGAGACGCTGTCGTTGGGCAGGCTCGGGCTCATTCCCCGGCACGGGGCACAAGCCCTTCCCGGCCCGCAGGCGCTCGACTCGCGAAGACCGCGCGGCCGACGAGTCTCGCCGCGGCGCCGCCTCCCGGGACTTCCGCGCTGCCGCCGATTCCCTGTGCGAGTTATCGCGAGCTCGTCGAGCTCGACCTTGCGCAGAGCGTCCGCCGAGCAGGATCTCCGATCAATCCTTCGCAGCTGCGTCCCGACGCCCTTGACCTGGAGATGCTGGCGCTGATTGCACGGTGTGGCTATGTGCTCAGTAGCCAGCTGCATCGGCACTTCAATCCGCAGCGGGCGATCACCACTACGCAGCGCCGGCTCAAGCGGCTCTCGGACGCAGCCTGGGTCGAGCGCTTCCAGTTCCACCGTCGCGATGGCGGGGGCGTGCCGATGTGCTACGCGATCACGAGGACAGGGCGAGAGCTGCTGTCGAAACTCGAGGCGGAGGATGGCTCGCTACTAAGAGGACTAAATATCGAGGCCGGGTCGCAGCGAGAAGGCCGACGGCGCGGACAGGGCAGCTCGGATGAGCTCAGCCAAGCTCGTAGAGACGTGCATGTCACGGGATGGGCTCTCGCGCTAATCGCCTTGGATGCAGATCCGCGGGCGAGCGTTCGAGGGCGTGCCGAATCAGTGCTGAGCCCCCCGCGTCGGGGACCGGGTGCGACGCCGATGGGGCCGGATCACCTGCGCTTGCCAGGCGGGCGCGTACCACACGACTTTCTAAGGCCGGAGGGTAGGAGTCAAAGCGTGGAGGTCGAGCGCTTCGAGACGATCCGGCCCGACGCGACGGTTGAGCTTGACCGAAGGCGACTGGACGTGATGGTCGAGTTTGATGATCGACTTCCGTTGGGAGGTGCAGCCGCGGGGCTTCATCGCTATGACCACTTCTTGACCGGCTGGTCGGCACACGTGCCCAGACATGGCGAACGTCGACAGTCCGACCTGCTGCTTGTGTTCGTATGCCGCGATCGCTCGCGCGCTCGCCGCTGCGCGCAAGCGGCGGACGGCGCCATGCTCGCCTGTCAGGCCTATCCGGGCGAGTACCCTCAGGACTGGGATTACGCTGGCCGCTCGCGAGTCTTGTTCGTCTCTGAGCGCGACGTGCACGAGGGCCTGGACCGGGCGTACGGCGTGGCTCGGATACCTCCGGCCGCGCGTGTCGCACTCAGCGGCGGCGACCCCACGGCGGCAGAGCCGGCAGTCCAGTTGCGCGGGCTGTTCGAAAGCGGAGAGTTGGCGCGCTGAGCTCCGCGCGTCACGGTAGCGGCAGACGCAGTCGCCTCGTCGGTCGGAGCCGTTACCCCGCCCCCAGGCCACTCCATCCGCCGTTGCCCTTTGCTGTTGAGTGCAGGCAACGGCGTTCGACGGACGCTGGAATGGCATTACCAAGCCAGATCAACAGCCCGTGTGAGGCAACTGCACGGTGCGATCGGACCTCGCGACCGCTCCGAGGCCACTCTCTCGGGCGCCTGCGCTAGTTTGGCTGCTCCCCTTAGCCATTGCCATGTCATAACGCCGCTTGCGCAGCGGACCTCATTTACAGCGCGATCGCGCCAACTTCAAATCTGACTCGCGCTGTCCGTAGCACCTCCGAGACCCCTTAAGGGGTTCTCGGCTTTTGCCTGCCAGCACCTCCTAGGCGATTCGAGCGCTTGACGGCTCGGCCTGGTGCGCCTAGAACCGCCGCCACCTACGCCCCGCAGGCGACAGCACATGGCTGAGTCCCGACTACAGACAGGAGTCCACGATGCGCTCAACCACTCTGCCTTCCTCCTGTGCCACTGGCACGAGCATGCGACCCCGCCGTCGCCTTGGCCCTCACGTGCCGCGGAAGCGGCGCTCTGCCACACGAGCAAGGCACGGCTCGACGCTAAGCCACGGACGCACACTTACCACCTATCGCGACTGGCGAGGCCGCTCGCGTGAGATTGTGATCCTGGGTGGCGCAGCCGGGAGCACGCTCGTCCTCGATCGCGACGCGGGTACGCGTCTGGATCGACGGCTGCTGGCACATCTCGCCGCAGATGAGCCGACCGAGAATGCACTGCTCGTGTCGCGGAGCTTCGTGCGTCGCGCCGAACGCACGCGTTGCTCCTGTCGTCGCTTGAGTGCTGCCGATCTACGAGTCGTTCCGTTCTCTGATCAGGACAAGCCGGCACCCAGAGAGGCGCAATCAGCCGATCGACCCGCTCTCTATGACGAGCGAGGTCGCTGCTACCGACTTGCCTCTGTGTTCGGCTCGGTCTCGAAATCCGAGTTGCGCTGGTGTCGTGACAGCTCTGGTGTGGAGGGCGGTGAGTCGCAGCTGCTCAGTGTCCGCGAGACGGTGGCGGGACTTGAGCGCTACGAGCCGGTACTCACTCTTACGCGACAGGCGCTTGTCGACGCGCAGGAGGGGACCGAGGGCGCGGTCTCGGTCGCGACGATTCGCACGGAGCTCAACCGCCTGCTGCAAAGTCCGATCGTGCTCAACCGGGCACTTCGTCTGGCGGCTGTCGCGGCGATCGAGCAGCACGGTCTATCGATGAGTGAGATCGCGATGCGATGCGGGCGCGTGAAGCACGACGCGGCCGGCAACGCGAGCGGTGAGACGAGCTGGTTGGCCCGTCGGCTCGGGCTGCTGCCGGAGGGCGGCCGACGCGCACCAACCCCTTGGATCCACAGCAACGTGCTCGCGCTGATCGCGCGAGACGGCCTCGGCCTCAGCCCGCGCGAAGTCGAAGCAAGCTGAACCGACCGATAACGCTCACGCCTTCGCGGCGTGGGGCAACAAATCCGCGACGGCGGGCCTCGTTTGAGGTCCGCCGTCACTCGTTAACACGCAAGGCGATCGCTCGCGGCGGGCGGAACGCACCGGCGAGCTCGCGGAAAGGAAGGACAAGATGCTTCTCTCGAACGTCCTCTCGGGAGGTTTCGGCGCATCGATACGGCTCGATGAACTGCCACATGCGCTTGGCATATATGCGCTGGCACTCGTTGCTGGCGTACCGCTTGGCGCAGTCGGCGCCCACTCGATGCGTCGTTACGGATTGCACTGGAGTTGGGCGGGTGTAGCTACATGCTGCGCCTTGCTGTTGCATGGAGCGATCGCCGGCTGGGGCACGCTCGCGGTCGTGGCGAGCATTAGCGCGCTCGTGCGAGGCCGTCGCCGGCATCGTGAAGAGATCACAGCGGGTCAAGATCTAGCGCAGAGTGCTCGCTCAAGACATAGCCCGACTGACCTCATTGTGGCCGTATTCAACGAGTGGCGCCTACGCATCCGAATGCACAC
>Ga0335073_10007918_pt1 | contig 14891 bp, 13 predicted proteins | sample Lox_Sample_22_FD_207093 | JGI IMG/M metagenome (GOLD analysis project Ga0335073, IMG submission 207093) | Soil microbial communities from Loxahatchee National Wildlife Refuge, Florida, United States - Lox_Sample_2.2 | ecosystem: Environmental > Terrestrial > Soil > Wetlands | place: USA... | reverse complement strand
ATCTTCCAAACATATTCGCCAGTATTCAGATTGATGGCGCTAAGCGTGCCCCAAGGCGGAGCGATCCCAGGATATCCATCGGGGTCGAGAAATTTGTGATAGCCGGTAAAGCGGTAATTCATATCCGGCGGCGGAGGCTCCGAACTCGGCAGTTCCTTGGATGTTCCGCTCATAAGAAAATCAACCAGGGCGTCAATCTGCCCATCGTCGAAATTCGTAAACGATGGCATTCTTCCTTTGCCATTTTTGATCGTGGCCGCAATCTGCTGCGGCGACAGCCGTTCCGACACTCCGACGAGCGAAGGCATTGCCGGAGGCGACCCGGTCATCTTTTCGCCGTGGCAGACGCTGCACTGGCTCATGTAGAGACCCTTTGGGCTGTTTTCACCACTATTCGGTGCCAACGCCCCTGTCCAAGCCATCTCATTTGCATTGACGTAGAGAATCCCTGTTTGGGGATCGACCGCCGGGCCGCCCCACTCCGCGCCACCATCAAATCCGGGAAAAATCACCGTGTCCTTGCCTACGCTGAAGGGCACGAATTGCCCTGCGCTCCGGAATTTTCGAAAGTGCTCGAGGGCCCATTGGTGCGCCTCGGATGTGCGGTTTGTCAGCATGTCTTCGCTGAGAAATTGACGCGCGAAAGGCGCAGGTTTGGTGGGCAGTGGCTGTTCGCGGGCGGCAACTTCGCCGGGAACGGTGCTGGGGGGATACTTGCGATATTCGATGGGGAAGAGCGGTTTTCCGTCGTCTCGATCGAACAGATAAACGAATCCCTGCTTCGTCGTTTGCGCAACTGCGTCGATTTCCTCTCCATCGCGGTTCACAGTCACGAGCACGGGCGGTGACGGAAAATCGCGGTCCCAAAGATCGTGCCGCACTCCCTGAAAATACCAAATTCTTTCGCCGGTTTCGGCGCTCAAGGCAAGCAGACAATTAGCGAACAGATCGTCGCCCACGCGATTGGCGCCATAGAAATCAAACGCTGCCGATCCCGTCGGCGCATAAACGATTCCGCGTTTCGGATCGACGGCCATACCCGCCCAATTGTTTGCGGCCCCGCTGTATTTCCATGCGTCTTTTGGCCAAGTTTCGTATCCAAATTCGCCCGGGTGCGGAATCGTATGAAACGTCCAGCGCAGTTTCCCCGAGCGCACGTCGTACGCGCGAATGTCTCCTGGCGGCGCGGGCAAAGTTTCCGGGTCGCGTCCGCCGATAATAATCAAGTCCTTGTAAACAATCCCCGGGCTTGTCAAGGCGATGGATTGTTTTTCTGGATCGCGACCCAAATCGGCGCGAAGGTCGATCCGGCCATTCTTGCCAAACGAAGAGATGGGCTTGCCGGTGTCCGCGTCAAGCGCATAGAGAAAGTTCATCACGCCAACCAGGATGCGCTTGTCCTTCTCGCCAGACCAATAGGCCAAGCCACGATCGGGCTGCGTGCCCTTAATCCCCGAATCGAATTTCCACAAGAGCTTGCCGGTGGCAGCATCCAGCGCGAACACTTTCTGCGTCGGCGTGATTCCGTACAGCACCCCATCCACAATAATCGGGGTGGTTTCGAGGCCACCTGATTCACCCGTATCGAAGCTCCAGACAACCTGCAGCTCCTTCACATTCTCGCGATTGATTTGTGTAAGGCTGGAGTAATGCGCGTCTTCCGGTGAGCCACCGTACGACGGCCAATCACGGTTTAATTCGCTAAGCCTCTTGCCGGGGAAGTTATTGGGACTAGAGTTTGCAGATAATCGAAAAACGCGCGCATGAACGTTGCGCTGCGCTGTAAAAAGCAGACTCAAAACCGCCAGCGCGCCGCAAATCATCAGCGCCCGTCCTGAGAATCTTTTCATGCCTCGACTCCAAATTGCGTTTCCAAAATGCCGCGAGGAACGCGGCTCGCGGCGACGGCGTATCTTACCCCGGAACAAGCCGGCTGAGTTCCTGAATCCAAGTCTCTGAAACCTCGTGGCAACGTACTGCGAGGCTGGTATAATCCGCGCGAACTGCCGCGCAGTTCCTGCAGCGATGGGTTCAAATGAGGCCAACCATGTCCGCGCCTATTTCTTATGTGATCGCTTCTGTCCTGTTTCTAGCCCTGGCGACAGGAGGAGGCCGCGACCCTGCCTCGTCGACTCACGGAATGCTCGTCGTGGCCAACCAGGGCGACCATACTGCGCTGCTCATCGATCCGCGGACACGCCAAGAGTTGATGAAAGTCACCGTCGGAGTCAACGGTCACGAAGTCGCCGTGTCGCCCGATTCGCGCTTCGCCTATGTGCCCATCTACGGCAATTCCGGTGTCGGCAAGCCTGGCACCGACGGTCACGCCATAGATGTCATCGATTTGCGTGAACGAAAACTCGTGGCCACTATTGAACTTGGCAAGCCCTTGCGTCCGCATCGCGCAGATTTTGGCCCCGATGGCCTGCTTTACGTCTCCGCTGAACTCGACCATGCTCTCGATGTCATCGATCCCGCCACGCGCAAAGTCCTCGCCGAAATCCCCACCGGCGCCGCGGAATCCCACATGTTCGTCATTTCGCATGATGGAAGCCGCGCTTACACCGCCAACGTGGGCCCAGGCAGCGTGAGCGTCCTCGACCTCAAAACTCGTTCCCTCATCACCGTCATCCCTGTTGCAAAAACCGTGCAGCGCATTTCCATCACTCCCGACGACAAGCGCGTCTTCACGCACGACCAGGACAATCCACGTATCGCGGTCATCGACACAGCCACAAACAAAGTCGCCACTTGGATTCAACTCCCGGCAACCGTCTATTCCTCCTCGCCCACGCCGGATGGCCACAAATTGCTGGCCGCCTCTCCCTCCGGAAAGTTGTTCATCATCGATCTGGCCAGCTATAAACTGGAGGGATCCTTCGACATCCCGCCCGCATCCGGCGAACTTCTGATTACTCCTGACGGCAAGTTTGCTTTTATAAGTTGTCCGCAAGTGGGCGTAATTGAGGTATTCGACGTGCGCGGCGATAAGTTGTTGGAACCGATCAAGCTCACTCGCGGCGTGGATGGCCTCGCTTGGGCATCGGCAATTCCGTAATTCCGTCGGCAGAGAAAATATGGGCAATCCCAAGTACAACACCCCAAGTGCTCGCCCATGAATATCGACTGGGTTCGCGAGCTGTGTCTGTCTTTCCCGGGAACGACAGAAGAAGAAGTCTGGACGAACGACCTCACCTTCAAAGTTGCCGGAAAGATGTTCGCGCACACCGTGCTAATTCCGGCTCAAGTCTGGTTATCGTTCAAAGCCTCGCCGGAGAAATTTGCGGAGTTGACGGAGCGTCTCAATATCAGTCCCGCGCCCTACTTGGCTCGCGCCAAGTGGGTCGCGCTGGAGTCCAAAGAGGCTCTGCCGCCTGAAGAATTAGCGCCCTTGTTGCGCGAGTCCTACGACATGGTTGCCGCCAAGCTCCCAAAGAAAATTCGCGATGCTGTTTTAACAGGAAAGGCGTCCGTACGCGAAACGTCGCCACAAAAACGCAGGGCAAACCCCAGTTTGCGAAATTCGCGTCACAAAACGAAAAAGCCCTCCCGCTGAGGAGAGAGCTCTCAATCTCGCTTAATGTCTTAGGTTCTTAACGCTAGGCGGATGCCTTGGAGTCCGCTGTGCGGCGCAGCGGCTTGGCTCCCGGGAGAGGGAAACTCATGTGCCAAAAATTCGAGTCCGCCGAAACAAACTCAACACCTACGAAAGTCTTGTTTTCCCGGTCGCGCTTGACGGAGACCACTCTCGACTCGACGGTACGGTCGCTGTTCTCGTTTACGAGTATCAGCATCTGCCCCACTACCACAGGTTCGTCGAGCTGCAGAAGCGCTCCGTGCCGGTTCACGGATTGCGACTTTGCTTTCACGCGGAACTTATCGCCGTTCTGATCCTGCCCGTGCACGGTGATCGGGACGGTGATGCATACTCGTAATGTCCGCCGCCGCTCTTTACAACGAAAATGAAGTATCGCCATGAGAGACACTAACCTCTCGAGTGAGCTTTTTGACTCGGGGACCTAAGCCTGCCCATACTGGACTGGCTTCAGCGTCATTACTTTTGCAAACAGAGCGCTGAAGTGAACGGTCGACACGAGCGAAGAAACGAACACGAACGTCGTCCACATTGTTCGTATTCTGGGTTTTGGCACTGCTCCGAGCAATAGCGGGACGGTACCAAAATAACCCCTATTGCTGCGGTACTCTAGTACGTTACCTCTTCAAGTTCAACACCATTTTGGGAAAGTACCACGTTTGGGTAGTGCAAACTAGCCTCCAAACGTTTCGAGTTTTCCACAGCTAAGAGGTTCAGTCAGCACAGGAAAAACCCACATTTTCTCGCGTGGCGCTTTACCTCCTCGTCAGAGGGAAGCTAACTATCATGTATTCTGCAACTTATGGACAGTGCGCTGCAACTCGAATCAGTCCCTATCCCTCGATGGGAATGTATTCGACCTTCCACGGGCGAACCCTCAAGCTTATTCGCGCCACCGTCACAGGCAATTGAAAACGCCTAGGCCCGGCGCTCCCCGGGTTTACATAGAGCACCCCATCTTTTTCACTCTGGCCGGGCTTGTGAGAATGCCCGCTGACCACAATGTGAATTCCGGAGGAAACGGGATCTACATCCAAGTCCTGCAAAATGTGTAACATATAGATGGCCACCCCGCCCACCTCGATTAGTTCCGTCAAGGGCAGCGCTTTGGCCCAGTCACCTGTATCGACATTCCCCCGCACCGCCTTCACGGGAGCTATGCTCTTTAAGGTCTCGAGAATCTCCGGCGCGCCCACATCGCCTGCATGGAGGATTAGGTCTGAGCCTATGAGCGCACGCCCCGCCTCCTCCCGCAACAAACCGTGCGTGTCCGAAATCAGTCCGACAATTTCTACCTTTTGGGGCAAATATTTTCACACAAGGGAAATATGGTCGTCCAGGGAGCTGTGGTACCTGGATTTTGTAGTCGTTCGAAGTTTTTCACAAGCAACTTCACGGCACTTTCACGATATCCAGCGCATTCACCCGCGCTCGCTCTACAGTCAAGCCCCAATGCAGATGAGGTCCGGTCACCCGGCCAGTCGCTCCCACTTTTCCTAAAATCGCTCCAGCTTTCACGGTCTCGCCCACTTTCGCGTCGATCTCTGAGAAGTGACAATAAAGCGTATAGATCCCTAGACCGTGATCGACGATTACGGTGTTACCGGAAAAAAACAACGGTTCAGCGAGCACTACGCGTCCGCTCTGCGAAGCGTGTACTGGCGTGCCCGTCGGCGCTGGAAAATCCACGCCCGTGTGCGGAGAGCCGGGGTGCCCGTTTAAAACGCGCCTCCGCCCAAAGTTGGCGCCTTTGAACTCACCATCGAGCGGTAGGCGAAACGGGCCGTTCCACAAACGCTCCGGCGTCACTCGATCAAAAATCTCGCGGAGTCGCCTAGTTTCCGCCTCGGCCCTTGCCAGTTGCTCCGGATCTGGCTCGACAAACTGTTTTTTGACCGTCAGGCTTTCCGTGGGGAAGTGCCCCTCTTTCACTTCCACCATTTCTCGGCAGCTTACTTGCGCACCGCCTGGCATCTGCGCCGCCACGGTGAATTCGTACTTCCCCGCTGGTTTTTCCAGATCCACGCCAAGCAGCGCGTGCCTCACCTCTGCGCTTGTTGCTCCCTGCTCCTTTTCGCGTGCCAACCAAAAAGGAACGACCCGTTCATTCCATCTGCCAGATACTTCAACAATTGGCTTCGCGCTCCGCACCGTTACTAATAGGAGGCTCCCCTGTGCGGCACTCGGCGCGCTCAACTGCAACCGCACGCCGCTTCCACAATCTTCCCCTTGAGCTGCGGCCGCGAGCAGAAGCGCCCCGGCAAGAAATACTCCTGCACTATGCCGCCAGCAAAAACCTCGCAGAATATTCAACCTATTCCCCATCCCTTCAAATCTTGTTATTTCGGCCTCATGGCTTGAACCCGCGGCTCTAGCTTTGCAAAACGCTCGCGCCCCAGTTTCGATCCCATAATCAGCTTTTCTAGGCTAAGCATCAGTTCGGGATTCTTCGTTCTTTCTCTGACTTCCTTCAACATTGGCCGAACCTTCGCAAAAATAAAAAACAGTTCCCCGCAAAAAGCGGTGACAAAAAAGAGCTTTTCACTCAGTACTCCGTTCTCGACAAAGGACGCCGCCATTCCCCAATAGCTGATCACTTGCCTATACCAGTTGTTCTCGTCCGTCCCCGGAATCATGGCTATTTTCATGAATTCGTCCGCATCTTTCGGCCAAAATTTGGTCATCCACCATTGTCGCGCCTTGCGCATCTCCGGCTCGCGCCGCAAATCATACAACTCGAGTATCAAGCGTGCGTCCTCCGTGGTCGGTCGCTTCGCCATCGTGTTCTCCTTGAACGCTTTGACGCGTCATTCTACTCTTGGGGTAAGACGTTGTCCTTGAGATTCCCTGGCGCTCCTGGCAAGGCAGTTTTACCGGTTCTGTGAGAAGTCCTCACCACTGAATACGCACCAGTATCTCCATCGCAAGATTTACCAGCTTGCGGGTTCGGCCTCACACGGCGCTTGGCTCACCATTTTCGGCCGTCAGCCTTTCGCAGCTTTGCCGGCTCTCTTCCGCGCATATTCGATCAGCGCTTGACAAGCCTCCAGGCACGCCTCCCTAAAGTCCTTCGCGACCTTTGGGTCGACCCCCTCTGCGAGAAGCAATATGGCTGTACCATGCACCTGTGCAACAAGCGCCAGCGCCACCTGAGCGTAGTCTGCGGAGTTTCCGCCAAGATCCTGGGCCAACCTTTCCTTGACCAATTCGTAAGAGGGCATCGGCTCCTTGCGGCCAAGACGCTCCGCCCAATCCGATGTCAGCAGCAAATACTCGTTTCCGTTGCTGAGAGTGAATTCGAGCCCAAGCCGACAGGCCTCGGCCGTCGATCCTGCGGGCTTAAGGGCCGAAAACATTCTCTCTCTGGCCCGCTCGCGCAAAAAGTTCATCAGATCGTGCTTGTCGTGGAACCTCTCATAAAGCGTCGGCGTAGTCGTCTTCGCTGCGCGCGCCACTGCCCGCATCGTTAGCGCCCGTCCCCCTCCTTTACTCCAGAGCTGGTACGCGGCATCCAGAATCCGCCCCTCGAGGCGTTTATCAGCTTTTCGCGGCATTTCCAGTCCTTTTGTCCTGAGGTTTTAAACCCATTTAATACTGCGATTATATACTTGACAGCGTTAAAGAAACAACGTATAAATATCCTCTGCCGCCGCCTTTGTGTTTGGCTCGGCCCAATACAACTCAGCAAGGAGAAGTTAGCAACACGTTATGGCTAGATTCGAATATTCCGTTATTACCAAGGCGAGCCCTGCGCTCGCTTGGCTTGTTTTTTCCGATATTCATCGGTGGAACAATTTCGCAAATGTCTATGGAGAATTGCGCTGGGTAGATGGCTACCCCTGGGAACCAGGAAGCCGCCTTCAAATTGAAATCCTCCATCCCGTCCACGCCGTCATCGACCACGTAATTACCACATGCGTTCCAGGAAAGAAAGTGGGATGGATCGATCACGCGATCGGCGTCGCCATGGCCCAATGGGTTACCTTTGAAGAGGTTCCCCTGGAGGGCACCCGCGTCCACACTTGGGGGGAAATCGTTCACGCCGGCATTACCATCGGCGGACGCACAGTAGAGGAACTGCTCGCCAGCTTTACGCGCACCTGGTACGAAGCCTTCCGCCTTGCATGTAACCAGCTTGTCCTTCCCGGGGGAACCTCCACGGGGGATACATCCTTCATAACGCAATGATACGCGCCTGCTGCCGACCCTTTTCCGGAATAATCCGGAGGAGTGAAGCGTGGTATGCCCCGCTGCCATGCCTCGCAGCGCTAAGCGATGCCCCGGTGCGCCATTTGAGGCAAGGTCCATTCTCCGACGCTTACAAATAACTCCAGGCCTATCGCGAAGGAGCCGTTTCCCAGGGGTTGGCAATAAACTACGCGCGCTCTTGACCTTAGGCTCCCCAAAAGTGACCTCACCTTTACGTGCTCGTTCGGCTGCCACGGCTTGCTCGTGACCACCCGCGCGCCACGAGCGCTCACGTTTTCTGTGACTCCCTGTTGCGCCGCTGTATGGACATCCAGCCCAGACAAATCTACGGCAACGCGCAACTGAGAACGGTCTTCAAATCGGCGCACCTCGCTATCCATTGGACACCATATTGCTTTCTGAGCCGGGAACTAGGTGTGAACGTTGCGGCGGGTTCAACGACCGGCAAATCATACGCTTCTAACCCCCAAAATGGTCAAGAAGTTTCATCCCCGAAAAATCATCCTATTCGATAGGTAACCGGCCCGTTCCTAATGTCCGCCAGCGCGACATCCTTATCCCAGGACCGGACATCTACCCAGCCCCCGTCGTCTTCCCTTTCAAATAAATCTTTAATTTTCCGCTAGTTAACCCACCTTCAAACTCGGCTATGCAATTGCCCTTATTTTTCCTTCAACTTGAGTTTCACTGCCGTCCCTTGCTCGTCTTCAAGGAGGCTTCCATGAAAAAACACGAACGCATTCGAGAAAAGGTCACCATCCTCCCGACCTCTATGTATCTCTCGAAAATGCACGACGCCGGTTGGACGCTAGTGGCCCTCGAGTGGGAGCGCGAGATCGAAACCTCCTCCGCACCCGAACCTCCTGACGAAGCCATGCCTTCTGAGGAGATTCCCTTCGGCTTGCGCATTGCCGCCGACTGCCATCACCTCGAAGATGACCCCCTCGAGACGCAAACCCTCAAATTCCTGGCAGAACTCATTGTCCAGGACGTTTCCTTCACCAGCATGGCCGACGCCCTGAACATCCGCGACTACCGCACCCGCGACGGTCGTCCCTGGAACGCCGCTGCCGTCTTCCGACTCATTCCCCGCCTGATCGATGTCGCTCCGCGTATCCTGAGCGGTGCTGAATGGGACTCTCGCAAAAAGCAATTCTCCCGCGTGACTTGGAACTCATAGGCGCTTATTCTACCCGCCAGTTAAACAGTCTCGCATGACGTGCCTTGACGTCGTTCCAGTGGTCGATTGACGGCATGCTCGCCTCGCCGCCCGTGGGCTCGAGTCCGTGGAACCACGCAGTCTTGTTTCCAGAAATTGAGCGGAATTCGGCACGGTGATTCTTTGGCTTCGTCGAGGCATGGTCCTGCTCGAAATGGGCGAGTCGGCTGGCGTTAACTTGCGCGGCCGTCGCCTCCCGCCTATATTATGCGCGAGGTGATACCCGTGCCTAGCCTGCGCCACTTGGTTGTTCTGATTTTGTTTGCTTTCCTAGCTCCTGCACTCGTGTTGGGCGCCGATGCTCCCAAAATTGTTCAGAAGGACGGTCGTTGGGCGCTCTTCGTAGACGGGAGTCCGTATCTCATTCTCGGTGGGCAGATTCACAACTCTAGCTCCTGGCCCTCGGAGTTGCCCCAAGTATGGGAATCGCTCGCGACCCTGCACGCCAATACCCTGGAAGCGCCCGTTTATTGGGAACAGATGGAGCCTCAGCCTGGCCAATTCGACTTTACAAATGTGGATGCTCTCGTGAAAGGCGCGCGCGAGCACAATTTCCGCCTCGTTCTGCTGTGGTTCGGCACATGGAAAAACGGCAACATGCACTACGTTCCGCAGTGGATCAAGACGAATCCAGAACGTTTTCCCCGTGTAATGAGGGCGGATGGCCAACCCATCGACGTGCTCAGCGCAAATTCTCCCGCCAATCTGGACGCGGATAAGGCGGCGTTCACCTCGCTCATGGCCCACCTGAAAATTCTGGATGGCGTCGACCACACCGTCCTGATGATCCAAGTCGAAAACGAATCGGGCATCATCGGCAGCGTGCGCGATTATTCTCCCAAGGCCAACGCCGAATTTGCCAGCCAGGTTCCGGCCGACCTGCTGGCGATTGTTCACAAGTCTCCGGGCACCTGGAGCCAGGTCTTCGATTCCGAAGCGGATGAGATTTTCCAGCTGTACTACCAAGCGCACTACGTCAACGAGGTAGCGGCGGCAGGCAAAGCGGAATTCGCGATTCCGCTTTACATGAATGTGTGGCTCAGTTATCCGCCGGGGGAGTTGCCGCAAAGGGCCATGCTTCTCCCTGGTATTCAGTACCCCAGCGGCGGCGCAGTTCAAAGATTCGTTGGGCTGTGGCGCAAGCTCGCACCTTCCATTGACGCGATTGCGCCAGACATCTATGCCAGCGATGCCGGTTTCGTTCAGGACGTGATCAATGCGTACCGGCGCCCGGACAATCCCCTCTTAATCCCCGAAATCGGCAGGAGCGACAGTTTTGCCAAGTTCCTCTTCACCGCTTTGGGCGAGGGCGCCATCGGATTCGCGCCGTTTGGCGTGGACAAAACGGGCTGGAACATCCTGGGAGACGAACCCATCAAAGCGCATGCGCGAAATTTTGCTCTCCTCGGCCCAATGGACCGTGAAATCGCCAAGCTGAATTTCGAAGGCAAACTAAAAACTGCGGTGGAGGAGCCAGGGCAGATGCAGCAAGAATTGGATTTTGGCGGCTGGCAAGCGACCGTCTCCTTTGGTTTTCCCCAGTACGATGGACGACGGCCGCCTGGCACCACCGACGCACATGGTGTTGCTTTGGTCGCACAACTCGGGCCGGATGAATTTCTGGTCACGGGCGTAGATGCTAGTGTCAACTTTCACCTGCCGGGAAGCCTGCCGTGGCTGCGCATGCAAATTCTTTCCGCCCAGGAGGGCGCCTACGAAAACGGAGTGTGGAAAATGTCCCGCCTCCTCAATGGCGACGAGACAGACCGCGGCCTAAATTTCCACCAAGAACCCGAGGTAGTTCAAATCCATCTTGGCAAATTCTAAACAAGGCCAGCTTCTGGCAGCGGTGCTATCCCGCCGCGCAGGACTGCATGCCCTGCAGCTCCGTACTGACCGCAGCCGCGTCCCACCCGAGCTTCAACTGCATGCGCGGGACGGCGCGATGCGACTCGTATTGCGGCCTGGCATTGAACCCGTACTTGTGCTTGATCTGTGCGATGCGGTCCGACATCTTCTTGCGATACTCTTCGGGGGCGTAGCCGTTCTTCGCGTACCACTGTTCGTATTGTTTTGCCAGCCTCGGAAATTTTTCGCGGATAAAGGGCAAAAACTGTTTCGCTGAAGACGGCATCAGGAAAAGCACGCCGGACCAGAACCATTGTGCCCCGGCGGCTTTCGCGGCCTGTGCCACCAACTCCAAATCGCCGTCACGGTCCGTAACTCCTGGCACAATAGGCGAGGCTGAAACGCCAACGCGCAATCCTGCCTCGCTCAACTGGCGGACTGCTGCAAGCCGCAAGTCCGGCCGCGGCGCGCGCGGCTCGAGCATACGGGCCAATCTCGTCCGCAGCGTCGTGATCGTGATGTTCAGCGAGAGCTCCGACCGTTCGGCAATCTTCTTAAATAGGTCGATGTCTCGGACGATCTGATTTGATTTCGTGATGACCGAAATGCTCAACCCTTCGCGCTTGGCCAGCTCCTCGAGGCACGCGCGTGTCACGCCATATTCGCGTTCCGCGGGCTGGTACGGATCCGTCGCCGTTCCGATCGCAATGTGTTCCGCCTTTTCACCGCTAGAACTTTCCGATTCGTACGAATATTTGTGCGAGACGTCGTGAGCGAGCAGCGGCCCCGCATCCTTTTTCACAAAAATCTTTCGCTCGAATTCACCGCCATCCAGCTCCATGTACTCGTGCGTGTACCGCGCATAGCAGTACTTGCAGCCAAATTCGCAGCCACGATAAGGATTGATCGTCCATTCGAAGGGCACCCGTTTGGAATCACACCGGTTCAGGATCGATTTCACCGGCAGCAAAAAATATTCCGGCCGCTCGGCCGATTTCCGGTGGCTCTCCGCAGGCGGAGAGCATGCTGCGAGGCGGGCAATGCCTACCAGCGGTGCGGCCAGGTTTTGGGTCCGGATTTCCGCGTGGCTTTGAAGGCCGCGCGGAACCGCCTCTTGCGAGGTCGGCGGGGGGCAATCCGCCGTGGAGTAACCCGAAGCGCTGCCGCCTAAGCCAGCGATCGCTGAGGCATCTACCTTGTCTCGAACAAGCCTAATTTGCAGAAGCTTGTCCTCGACATGGCGGACACCGCTCGACGAATCACCGGCTCTTGGTTCTGGGCTTGTCGCATAGGGGCTTACAGGAAAGAGTGTTGCCGTGGATTGTCTAGCGTGGCGGCGTCGGACACCAAAAGTCCGCGCCGTGGAGGAAAGAACTGGAGACATAGCCCACCTCGAAGCACGGGGCAAGTATTTCGCTTTTTATTCGCCATGTCAAGTATTTTTCGCTTTTTCTTCGTGCGCGACGTCGCCCGTATCCTATTGCCCACCGCGGCTGACTTACTTCCTCGTCTAGATTGTTTGCATGCGTCCCGCAGGGTATCCTGCTCTTTCGGGAGGGTTCGGCGTGCGAAAGTTCCCTAAAGCGCGGTTTCTTCTTTGTGCGTCTATCTTCTTTGTTTCGGCTTCTTTGTGTCCGTCCCGTGCCTCGCAGCCGCACCCACAACAGCCGGTCACCCAGCCTGTCGTTCCGTCACCTTCCCAATCCGCTCAAGCCAAGACGCCTCCCACCGGGCCTGCTGGACCGCAATCCACCCACTTCCCCATTCTTCTCCTGGTTCAGGGCAAAGACCTTTCCTGGAGTCTTCGCATTGGCGAAAGGGGCCCCGAGCGATTGGACCGCGTGGGCTATCCTCCCATACCGCTTGATCCCGGAGACGTCGTTCGCGAAGGCAGCACCGATGTTTGGACTTACAACGCTCAAGACATGCAGACCGGTGCCGCGGTCGAGGTTCATCTCACGCGCGAGCCGTGTACGGACAACACCTCCACGACGAAATATGGCTTCAACGCCTTGGTAGACCACGCCCAGATCGGCAAGCTCGAGGGTTGCGCACGGATAGCCACGGAGCTCTTTCCTAGAATCAACAATCAACCCGGTGACGACGATGACGACCCCAAGGACAAGCCCGTTCCTCCAACCATCACGCACTTTCAATCGCCGGTCGCTGTCGCCTACATCACGGATAGCGGCAGGATGATCGTCAAGCGCGGCAGCATCGCACGAGCCGTCCCAGAAATCGCCGGCTACTCCCTTTGCCTGTCGCATGACGGCAAGAAGCTGCTCTTTGTCCGCGACGAGCAGCCCGCACCTCTCCGTACCATCAACGAGTACGATTTCGAGACTCGTCGCACCACGCAGCTGGTGCGCGCCGAGGTATCTTCTCCTTTCTGGTCCCCGGACGACTCGCGGATCGCCTTTCTAGAGAACGTGGCGGGAAAATGGCAAGTGTGGACCATGCCTGTGTATGCCCCGGAGAAAGCAGCGCCTTTCTACTCCGGCGAGGAGGACAGCCTCGAGGGCTGGGCGGATGCGCACACGATTCTTGCCAGCGACGTGCAGACCCTTTCCTGGATCGGCGATGACGGAACTGTGAAGCAAACGCTCTCCAGTGCGGACCTCTTCGGCAAGGACCAGTTCAGCGTGACCAGCGGCAATACCGTGCGCGTTCACCCGCTTAATCCGGACTTGCTGCTCGTTTCTGCAGAACTGCTGCCAGCGGCTGCCGGGGCAGCGTCAAAGGAAGCAACCGCCAGAGAGCTTGCCAACATAGCGGCTATGGAAAAGTCTAGGCCGGACAAGGATGCCCAAGACAATGATGACGAAAAGGCGAAACCGGTGACGATACTGCCCGGTCCGGCTTTCTTCCTCTACGAAATCCGTTCCAGGCGCCGGGTCCTTCTCAGCCCGCCAAGTATGTTGTCCGACAGCACCGAGTGGTCGGGCGACGGCCTTCAGATTTTCTTTACTGGCCGAGCGTCTCCTAGCAGCGCGACTGCGATTTATAGAATGTTCTGGGATGGCACCGGCCAGCTTAAAATTCACGACGGCAGAGACTATGTAATTGGCCAGTAGTCGACAACAATTTTCTCCTGTGGCGCGTCTTGGTTTTTCAGACTTCCAAGTTATCCTGCCCTCTTGAGCACCCCCCTCTGCGGGATTCCCCATCTGTGGCCCAGTTATTGGACTGATTTGGTCCGGTATTGGCCGATACGCCGCAGGCCTTTGTTTGCCTGCCCTGGCTCTTCGAGCCGGACGCTATACTTGTTTAATGGCGACCCTTCCGCCCGTCCAGCCGAGTCAGGTCGGCATCCTTATCTTGGATGACGACCAGAATTTAGGCATGCTGCGTCAAATCCTTGATTCAGAGGGGTGGCGCGTCCGTCCGGTGCAGGACCCAAAGCTGCTCCTCAGCGAGCTGAAATCCGGTCAGTGGTCCCTCGTCATCGTCAACATCGCCCTTGTCGGCATGGATAGCCCGATCTTCATTACGCTGCGAGAGCTGGCCAATGTGCCGCACGAAGAGGGAGGGCGCATTCGCGTTCTCTATCTTGTTCCGGAAATGACGGGCGGCCAGTTTGTGGCTCAGCTCGAGCTTGCGCGGGCGCCGTATGTCCTGCGTCCGTTCCACCTTCACGATTTCCTCGAGAAAGTAAGCGACCTCCTGGTTGAAGTGAAAGCTATCGAAGGGCCGATTCGCCAGGTGCGGCACGAATTTGGCGCCCTGCGCAAAAAGAAAAAGCAGGCGGGCCGATCCAATTCGATGTTCGCTTCGCGCGATTCGTATTCCTATAGCGACGAAGAGCTTGCCGAGTACGAGAAGCAGGAAGCCGATTCCTCCACGGGCAAGCGAAACAAACCCCGCACGGACCTGGGCGGCTCCGACCGCTGACCCCGCGCTCCTTCAGTATTCCTTCTTCCTACTCTTATTCTCGCGATTGCTTTGCCACGCTAACCATTCCACGATTCCTGCCCGGTTTTGAGCTGGCTTGACGGTGGCACAGCCAATCCTGGCTGTGAG
>Ga0335073_10007917_pt1 | contig 14891 bp, 13 predicted proteins | sample Lox_Sample_22_FD_207093 | JGI IMG/M metagenome (GOLD analysis project Ga0335073, IMG submission 207093) | Soil microbial communities from Loxahatchee National Wildlife Refuge, Florida, United States - Lox_Sample_2.2 | ecosystem: Environmental > Terrestrial > Soil > Wetlands | place: USA... | reverse complement strand
GTTGCCCTCGATCTTCGCCTGCACGAGCGCCTCGAGCGCCTCGCGGTACGCGTCCTTGAAGGCCGACGGGTCGAAATCCTCGGTCATCGTGTCGATCAGCGACGCGGCCATCTTGAGCTCCTGCGACCTGACGTCGACGTCCTCGTCGAGGAACTTGAAGCCGGGGGCGCGGATCTCGTCCGGCCACAGCAGGGTCTCGAGCACGAGCACGCCGTCGCGCACCCGCAGCGCCGCCAGGGCCTCGCGCTGGCGGATCGCGACCTTGGCGACCGCCACCCGGCCGGACCGCTCGAGCGCGTCGCGGAACAGCACGTAGGCGCGCACGCCGGCGGGCTCCGGCTCCAGGTAATACGCCTTGTTCGCGAGGATCGGGTCGAGCTGGCCGGACGGGCTGAAGTGCAGCACGTCGATCCGGTGCGCGGTCGTGAGCGGCAGGTCCTTCAGGTCGTCGTCGGTCAGCACGACGACATCGCCCGTGGCCAGCTCGTAGCCCTTGGCCACGTCGGAGTACGGCACCTCCTGGCCGTCGATCGAGCAGAACCGGCGGAACTGGATCCGCCCGCCGTCCTCGCGGTGCACCTGCCGGAACGCAACGTCGCGCTGCTCGGTCGCGGCGTAGAGCTTGACCGGAATGACGACCATGCCGAATGAGATCGCCCCGGCCCAGATGCTACGCATGGCCTAATCCTTACCCAGTTTTCGTACCGGAAAGTCCGCCAGCGATCCGCGGTCGCCGATACAGCCCAGGGCAACGCTTGACATAGTGGATGCTTGGGTACGTGGTGACAACGGGACAAGCAGGGGAAGAGGTCGGGTATTGAGCGAGATCGGCATGGAAACGCCCGGCGAAGACGCCGCTGAGCAGGCGCGGGAGGTGCCGGACGAAGAGTCCGGCGAGCTCGGTGAGCCGCGGGAAGTCCCGCTCGAGGTCGACGAGGCTGACGCCGCGGAGCAGACCCGCGACGTCGGCTACGACGACGAGGATTACCGGTGACGCCGGACTGGCACTACCGTTAGTCCTTATGGCTAGCACCCGGAGATCACGATGACCGCCACGTCGGCGGCCCGGCCGCGGGGGACGCGTCTCCCCCGGCTCGCGCGCCGCCGCCAGCTGCTCGACGCGGCCATGGAGGTCTTCGTAGCCCGCGGCTACCACGCGGCGGCGATGGACGAGATCGCCGAGCGCGCCGGGGTGAGCAAGCCCGTGCTCTACCAGCACTTCCCCGGCAAGCAAGAGCTGTACCTCGCGCTGCTGGACGAGAGCGTCGACCAGCTGGTCGAGGCGGTGCGCAACGCGCTGCGTTCCACGAACGATAACCGCCAGCGCGTGACCGCGACCTTCAGCGCGTACTTCGGGTACGTCGCCGAGCACCGCGGCACGTTCCGGCTCGTCTTCGAGTCGGATTTCACCAGCGATCCCGCGGTCCGCGAGCGCATCGACAAGGCTGACCGCGAGTGCGCCGACATGATCAGCCAGGTGATCAGGGAAGACGCCGGAGTGGCGGAGGACGAGGCGCACCTGCTGAGCATCAGCCTGGTGGGCATGGCCCAAGTCAGCGCCAGGTACTGGCTCAGCACGCTCGGCACCATCCCGAGGGAGGCGGCCGAGCAGCTCGTGGCGCGGCTGGCCTGGCGGGGGATCAGCGGCTGGCCGCTCACCGTCGAGGCATGAGCAGCGACCTGTCCCGGCGCGTCGGCTTCGGCAACATCCTCTAATTCCCCTCGTCTGGTACCGTGGGTGCCGATTGGGCAGCGGAATGTCGTAATCCCAGTTCGCGTTGACACTGACGCTGCTGTCCGGACGCCGCGCGCCCGAAGGAGGCGCGGGCGCTGGACGCTCAGCGCACGGAGGAACCCCTGACAACTCAACCAATGCAGTCTGCCGATCGATCCTACGCGGTGCCTTTCCGCGATCTCGGCGTCGACGAAGTGATCTGCACCGCGCTCGAAGCCGCGGGCATCCATACAACTTTTCCCATCCAGGCGCTCACGCTGCCGCTGGCCATCGACGGCCAGGACATCATCGGCCAGGCGCGTACCGGCACAGGCAAGACGCTCGCCTTCGGCATCCCGATGCTGCACCGGCTTGCCACCACGTTCGCCGCGGACCGCACCGCGCGGGAGCCCTCGGCGCTGGTCGTGGTGCCGACCAGGGAGCTCGCCATCCAGGTCGCCGGGGACATCAGGCAGGCTGGCCTGCATCTCGGCGCCCGGGTGCTCACCGTGTACGGCGGGCGCGCCTACGAGCCGCAGATCGACGCCCTCAAGGCGGGCATCGACATCGTCGTCGGCACCCCCGGACGGCTGCTTGACCTCGCCAACCGCAAGGACCTCAACCTGGGCAAGGTCCGCTCGCTCGTCCTCGACGAGGCGGACAAGATGCTCGATCTCGGCTTCCTGCCGGACGTGGAGCGGCTGCTCAAGATGACCCCCGCCGACCGGCAGACCATGCTGTTCTCGGCGACGATGCCGGGCGAGGACGACACGCTGGCCCGCCGCCACATGCGGCGGCCGACCAACATCAGGGCCGAGGGGCTGGACGAGTCCGCGCCGCCGCCGCTCACCAGGCAGTACGCCTACCGGACGCACCAGATGGACAGGATCGAGGTGCTCGCGCGGGTGCTGCAGGCCAAGGACCGCGGCCTGTCGATGGTCTTCTGCCACACGAAGCGCGCCGCCGACCAGGTGGCCACGGCCCTGGACGACCGCGGTTTCGCCGTCGCCACGGTACACGGCGACCTGGGCCAGGCCCAGCGTGAGCGCGCGCTTCGCGCGTTCCGCAGCGGCAAGGTGGACGTCCTGGTGGCCACCGAGGTCGCCGCCCGCGGCATCGACGTGGACGACGTGACGCACGTGATCAACTACGAATGCCCAGACGACGAGAAGACGTACGTGCACCGCATCGGCCGGACCGGCCGGGCCGGCCGGGCCGGCGTCGCGGTGACGTTCGTGGACTGGCGCGACATGCAGCGCTGGAAGCTGATCAACGACGCGCTCGGCCTCGGCCAGCCAGAGCCGGCGGAGACCTATTCGACGTCCGAGCACCTGTTCACCGAGCTGGCCATCCCGCCGGGCGTCACGGGCACCCTGCCGCGCGCGATGCGCGCGCGGGCCGGGCTGTCCGCGGAGGCCGAAGAGGACCTCGGCGAGACCGGCCGGGTCAGGTCCCGCCGTGACGGGCCGCGCTCCCGGACCCGGGGCAGGGGCGGCCGCGAGGCACGCCAGTCCGACGCCGCCGCCACGCCGCGCGAGAAGGCCGACCCGGCCGGCCGCGCGGAGGCCACCACCCGGAGCCGGCGCCGCCGCCGCACCCGCGGTGGCCGCGAGGTCCAGGGGAACGCTGCCCGCGAGGTGATCGTGGAAGTCGAGAGCGGTCACCAGCAGGCCTCCTGACCGTGTCCACGCCGACCTCGCTCGACCTGCCGGACCGGACGCGGCGGGTGACGGTGTCGTCCGCGCGCGGCGCGTTCGCCGCGCTCGAGGCACTCCCGCCGTCGGGGGCGGGTGAGCTGGGCACCGCGCTGCTCGTCCCCGGCTACACGGGCAGCAAGGAGGACTTCATCTCCGTGCTCGGCCAGCTCGCGGCCGCTGGGCGCCGGGTGCTCGCGATCGACATGCGCGGCCAGTACCAGACGCCAGGCCCCGACGACCCCGCCGCGTACGGCCTGGCGGAGCTGGGCGCCGATATCGCGGCCGTGGCCGGGGCGACCGAGACGGTCCACCTGCTCGGCCACTCCTTCGGCGGCCTGGTCGTCAGGGAGGCGGTTCTCGGCGGCTGCGCTCCCGGCTCGCTGACCCTGATGAGCTCGGGCCCCGCCGCCCTGCCCGGCCACCGCGCCGAAGAGCTCCGCACCATGCTGGCCTTCCTCGACGGAACCCCCGCGCATGAGCTGAAGGGCAAGATCGAAGAGGTCTGGCGCGGCGCCCTGGAACCCCAGGCGACCGAGGCGGGCGCCCCGCCCGGGATCCTCGCGTTCCTCGAGGACCGCATGCTGAGCAACAACCCGGTCGGCCTGGTCACGATGGCCGGCCAGCTGCTCAGCGCCGGGGACAAGACGGACGCCCTCGCCGACCGCGACATCCCGGCATTCGTGCTCTACGGCGAAGACGACAACTCCTGGCCCCCCGCGGACCAGGAGTTCATGGCCGCCCGCCTGGGCGCCCAGCGCCTCTGCATCCCCGCCGCTGGCCACAACCCGAACGTGGAAGCCCCCGCGACAACCGCCCACGCCCTGACAAAGTTCTGGAACGCCACGGAAGCACCCCGGCGCTTAGAGGTCCGCCAGGCCGTCCCACGGGCGCCGGGACACCGCGGCCGCCTGGCCTTCCGGGCAGTGGCGCAGGTAGTCGCACCAGCCGCAGGCCGGCCCTGGCCGCGGCGGGAACACCTCGTCGTACGCCTGCACCGGGAGCGGGGCGCGCATCCGCTCGTCGGCGTCGGCGCACTCGGTCGCGATCGCTTCCGCCCGCTTCAGGTGCCGCCGCAGCGACTCGGGCGTGTGGTCCCAGCCGAACACCTGCCCGGTCGGCAGGTGATGCAGTTCCACCCGCCGGCAGTCGCGGCGCAGCACACGCGCGGCCGCGATCGCGTACAGCGCGAGCGCGAGCGAGCTGCGGGCGTCGTCGACGCTCAGCACGTGGCGGCCGGTCTTGTAGTCGACCACGACCAGTTCCGTGCCGTCGCCGCCGCCGGCCGGCGGACGCGCGTCCAGCCGGTCGATCCGGCCGGACACCGCGATCACGTCGGTGCGCGTCGCCACCGTGCGCTCCACGCCGACCGGCTCGTCGGCCGGGTCAAGCCCGGCGGCGTACCCCTCCACCATCTGCCGCGCCCAGTCCCGGTACCTCGCCGACTGGGCGTCGCTCGCGTATCCCTCGTTGATCCAGCCCTGCTCGAGCAGCGTGCCCGCGGCCTGCGCGGTGCGCCTGGCGAGCGGCAGCCGCCACCAGCCTGCCAGCGTGTTGTGCACGCTCGCGCCGAGGCTGTTGTGCGCCCAGGGCGGCCCTTTCTGCGGCCCCGGCCGGTCCAGGTAGCTCATCCGGTAGCGGCGGGGGCAGTCCAGCCAGGTGGTCAGCCTGGTCGGCGTGCACGCGTAAAGCCGTCTCGGCATGCCCTCGAAACCGAGCTGCTCCACGGCGGCCATCGCGGGTCAGCCCAGGTTCACGGCCGGCCCGGCGGTGACCCAGCCGTCGAACCGCTTGCCGGCGGCGGAGATCGTGGTCTCCTCGCCGTGCCCCGGCAGCACCCGGGTGTCCGGTGGCAGGTCGAGCAGCCGCTCCCCGATGGCGGTCAGCTGCCGGGGGAAGTCGGGATAATCCCCGTCGTGCGGCGCCGGGCCGCTGGCGAGCAGCGCGTCCCCGGTGAACACGGTCCCGAGGTCCGCGCAGTACAGGCTGACCGAGCCCGGAGTGTGGCCCGCCGTGTGGATGACCTCGAGCTCCACGTCCGCGACTTCGAACCGGCCGCCGTCGGCCATCTCGATCTCCGCGTCGGCGTCCCTGTGCGTGCCGCGCCAGTGCAGCCGGTCGGCCGGGTGCAGCGCCACCGGCGCCTCGTCGCGCTCGGCCACCTCGACGGCGGCGGCGGCGTGGCTGGCGTGACCGTGCGTGCAGATGACCGCGAGGATCTCGCGGTCCGCCACGGCATCGAGCACCACGGCGGCATCCGCTCCCGGGTCGATGACGATCACCTCGTCGTCGTCGCCGATAATCCAGGCCGTGGCGTCCCCCGGCCGTTCGATCCGTGCTTCCATGAGCCGAACTCTAGTGCGCCCGCGCACGCGCGCGCACCGTTACCCGGCCTGGGCGGCGAAGGCCAGCGCGGACTGGGCGACCAGCTGGATCGCGATCGCGGAAAGCAGCAGGCCGGCGATCCTGGTCAGCAGCTCGACACCGTTGTCGGTCAGCACCCGGTGGATCACCTCGGCGAACCGCATCGACAGCCAGGCCGACACCGCCACCGCGATGATGGCGAGCGCGAGCGACACCCCGTTGAGCACCGTGTGCACGCGCTGCACGTACAGCATCGTCGCCACGATCGCGCCGGGGCCCGCGAGCAGCGGCGTGCCGAGCGGCACGAACGCCACGTTGGCCTTGGCCCGCTGCGCCGACGTCGGCTCTTCCGACTTGCCGGTGAGCAGCTCGAGCGAGACGAGCAGCAGCAGCAGGCCGCCCGCGCCCTCGAGGGCCGGCAGCCCGACCTGGGTGTAGGCCAGGATGGCCCGGCCGAACAGCGCGAACGCCACGATCACCGCGAACGCCACCACCGCCGCCTGCCAGGCCAGCTTCCGCCGCGTCCGCGCCGACCGGCCCCTGGTCAGGCCGAGGAACACCGGCACGATCCCCGGCGGGTCGATGATCACGAACAGCGTGACGAACGCCTCGAGGAAGAACGTCATCGCGGCGCCGCCCGGCCGGTCAGCGGGCGGGCGCCCGTCGCCTGGGCGAGCAGCCGCTCGTACTCCCCCGGCGGCGTCGTCTCGCTGCCAAGGCCGGTGTCGCTGAAGGTCCCGTGATCGTCGCTGCCGCCCGTGATCAGCAGGTTCAGCGAGATGGCGAGCTGAGTCAGCCGGGCCCGTTCCGAATGATCGTGGTCGGGATGGAAGACCTCAAGGCCAGCCAGGCCCGCGGCGGCCAGCCCGGCGACCACCTCATCAGCGATCTCATACCCCGGCGAGCGGGGGTGGGCGAGCACCGGGACGCCGCCCGCGGCGCGGACCAGGACGACCGCCCGGGTGAGGTCGGGGGCGTAGCGGCCGACGTGCGCGCGGCCGCCGTCGGCGATCCAGTCGGCGGTGAACGCGTCCGCCGGGGTCGCGACCACGCCGGCTTCGGCCAGCGCGCGGGCGATGTGCGGCCTGCCGACGACCGCGCCGTCCGCGATCGCCGCCACCCGCTCCCAGGTGACGGGCGCGCCGAGCTCCGCCAGCCGCGCGACCATCGCCCGCGCGCGGCGGGTCCGGTCGTCGCGGATGAGCTCCGTCTCGGCGGCGAGCGCGGCGTCGGCCGGGTCGGCCAGATAGGCCAGCAGATGGGCGCTGCGGTCTGCGGGGGGTCCGGGGGGAGAGCCTCCCCCCGGTTCGTTTAGCAAACACGACAGCTCCATGCCCGGGACCAGGGTCATCCCCGGCGGCAGCGCCTCCGCCGCCGCGGCGATGCCCGCGAGGGTGTCGTGGTCGGTGAGGGCGACGGCGTCGCACCCCGCCACCGCGGCGCGGCGGATCACCTCGGCCGGCGGGTCCGTCCCGTCCGAGGCGCTGCTATGCACGTGCAGGTCAATGCGCACGGCGGACATCGTACTTGGCCGCCGCCACGGCGCGCGCTAACCGGGCAGCCGCGGCGACAGGGCGCCGAACGGCACGTCCAGGTCCTGTTCCGTATCCCGCAGGTCGCGGAGCTGCAGGGGCTCGATGAGCAGCGCCCCCGCGGTGTCGGGCCAGAGCACGAACCACAGCCAGCTGCCCCCCACCTCGCCGGCGAACACCGCCTCGTGGTCCGCCTCGACGAGCCACAGCGGGACCTCGTGGAGCGCGACCTTGACGGTGGCGTTCGGCTGGCCGGCCGCGAAGCCGTCACCCGGGTCGGGGCCGGACAGGCCGGCCAGGCCCGCGCCGAGGCCGACGCCAGGCTCCTCCGCGACGATCAGCAGGTCGGCGGGGCCGCCAAGCGGGTTGGGGCCGGACAGCGCGACGGCCGACCCGCGGATGCCCGTGCGCTCGTCACCCGCCCCGCTGAACCCGCTGACCAGCCAGCCCTGCGGCAGCGGCCAGGGCACCCAGAACGGCACCCGCGCGTCCTTGAGCATGCCGCACAGGCCGTCCTTCGACGGCATCCGGGCCGGGGCTAGCGGGTAAATCTCACCGTGCAAATCACATCGCCACGCGCTCGACCACGCCGTCGGCGCGTGCGCCTCACCGCCGCAACGCGGGCATACCGCTCTTCCCACCACGCCACCCGTACCTACCCTTGGGGTCATGACTGCACACGTCATACCCTGTGTGGGCGCCGTGATCAAGGACGGCTCGGGGCGGCTGCTGCTCATCAGGCGCGGGCACGAGCCGGGCAAGGGGCTCTGGTCGATCCCCGGCGGCCGGGTCGAGGCGGGCGAAACCGACGCCGCGGCGCTCGTGCGTGAGGTGCGCGAGGAGACCGGCCTCGACGTGGTGCCCGGGCCGCTGGTCGGCAGCGTGCGCCGCCCGGCCGGGCCCGGCGGCGAGTTCGACATCAGGGACTACGCGGCGTCCGTGGTCGGGGGCGAGCTGGTCGCGGGGGACGACGCGGACGACGCCGTCTGGGCGGGGCCGGCCGAGCTCGATGCGCTGCCGATGGCCGCGGGCCTGCTCGGCGCGCTCCGCTCCTGGGGCGCCGTGTAGTTTCGCGCCGTGGGGGGTCAGGCCGCGGGGCGGGGCAGCCCGGCCGCCGCGCCCTTCGCCACCAGCGCCTGGGCCATCTTCCTTGACGCCTCGTCGATCATCTCCGCGCCGAGCATGACCGCGCCGCGCTGGTCGCGCGAGGTCGCGCGGCCGTAGGCCGCCATGATCTCCAGCGCCCGCCAGTACTCCTCCACCGACGGGGTGAACGCCTCGTTGACCACGGGCACCTGCGCCGGGTGCAGCACCCACTTGCCGTCGTAGCCGAGCGCCGCGGCGCTCTGCGCCGCCGCGCGGAGCCCGCCGGTGTCCTGGATCCGCGCGTAAGGCCCGTCGATCGCCTGCAGGCCGTTGGCCCTGGCCGCGACCAGGATCCGCATCAGCGGGTAGTGGTGCGCGTCGAACGCGTAGCCGTCCGGCTGCCCGCCCACGGTGAGGGAGCGCATCCCGATGCTCGCCATGAAGTCGGCGGGACCGAACACCAGGGAGACCAGGCGCGGCGACGCCGCCGCGATCGCCTCGACGGCCGCCAGCCCGGCCGCGTCCTCGATCTGCGCCTCGATGCCGATCCGCCCAGGCGCCAGGCCTTCGGCGCGCTCGAGCTGGCCGAGCAGCACGTCCAGCCAGACGACGGCGGCGGGCCCGCTGACCTTCGGCAGGATCAGCGAGTCAACGGCGTTCTTGGCGCCTGCCAGCACCGCGATGACGTCCTGGTAGGCCCACGGCGTCGTGACGTCGTTGACCCGCACCGCCACGATCTTCCCGTCCCAGCCGCCCGCGCCGAGCGCCGCCACGGCGAGCTCCCGCGCGGCGGCCTTCGCGCCGGGCGCGACCGAGTCCTCGAGGTCGAGCATCACCTCGTCGGCGGGCAGCTCCCGCGCCTTGGCGAGGAACCGCTCGCTGCTCGCCGGGACCGACATGCACGTCCGGCGGGGCCGGTAGGGAGTTTCCACGGCCCCGAGCCTATCGGGCACGTCTCGCGCGGCCCGGTCTCCCTCGGCCCCCTCGATCCCTCGGTCCGCCTCGGTCCGCCTCGGTCCGCCTCGACGGCCCTGATGGCCGGGAGCTGAGGGGAAGGTGAACGTTTGTCTACGTCACCGGCTCCCCGGTTGACCCGGGGGCGGGCGAGCTTATGCTGGCGACTGGCCGATGCCCGAGACGAAGGCCCCGAGGTCCCATGCGCAGCAGACGCGTGCCCGCGCCCGTCGCCGCAGGCGCCGTGCTCGCCGTGCTCGCCGCCGTCGCTGTCCTCGCCACGGCGCTGACCGCGTGCGGCTCAGGCGGCAGCCCGGGCGCTCAGACGCCGAACGTCATCGACGTCAGCGGCAGCCAGTGCGGCGGAGCATGGTCGCTTTCCGGCCCCGGCTGGCACACCATCCAGATCAGCAACCAGGGGACCGGCGGCGCCGAGATCGACCTGGTCGACCCGGCCAACGGCGCGGTGTACGCCGAGATCGAGAACACGGGACCCGGCACCGTCAACCCGATCACCATCGACTTCGGGTCGGGGAAGTACGCGCTGCTCTGCCTGTTCGCCGACGCCAGCCCGGTGCAGGGGGCGACGGTCACCGTGGCCGGGCACGCCGCGGGCACGCCGGCGGTCCTGCCCGTCACCTACAACGACCTGATCCCGCCGGCCAAGGCGTACCAGGCGGAGACCGAGGCGGCGCTGAAGGTGCTCGCGCCGGAGACGGCGACGCTCGCCGCCGCGGTGCGCGCCGGGAACCTGGCGGCGGCGCGCCGTGACTGGCTGACGGCGCACCTGCAGTACGAGTCGCTCGGCGACGCCTACGACGCGTTCGGGAACTTCGAGGAGGAGATCGACGGCCGGGCCGACGCCACCGGGGTCACCAGCCCCAAGTGGACCGGGTTCTACCGCCTCGAGTACGGGCTGTGGCACGGCCAGTCGCTCGCCTCGCTCGTTCCCGTCGCCGACACGCTCGACAGCGACGTCGGCCAGCTCGTCGTCTGGTGGCAAACGCAGCAGGTGCCGCTCGCCGACCTCGGGCGGCGCGCCCACGAGGTCATCGAGAACGCACTGGAGTTCCAGCTCACCGGGCACGACGACTACGGCAGCGGCACCACGCTCGCCAGCACGCTCGCCGCCATCACCGCCAGCCGCGTGCTGCTCGCCCTGCTGCACCCGCTGCTGGCGCCCCGGTATCCGGGGCTGCCCGCGGTTTACGCCGGGCTGGACCAGCTGCAGGCGCTGCTGGAAAAGGAACATCTCCGCAGCGGTTGGTGGGTTCCCGTGTCAGCGCTACCCGACTCCGCCAGGCAGGCGATCGACGCCGCCTGCGGACAGCTGCTCCAGGAACTCGCTCCCGTCGCGTCGATCACCGAACCGAGGAACACCGCCCATGACTTCTGAGCCTGACCAGGGTGACCGGCGGCGGGCCGGCAGGCCTGGGCGACGGTCGTTCCTGCGCGGCATGGGCGTCGCCGGCGGTGCCGTCGCCGGCGGTGCGGTCGCGGGCGGCGTCGCGGGCGGCTTTGCCGGCTACGCGTACCATGGCTCGCCCGCCGACCCGTCGGCCGCCGCGAACGCCGCCGCGGTGCAGGGGCGGCTGCCCGCCGTGCCGTTCCACGGCAAGCACCAGGCGGGCATCCTGCCGCAGCCGCAGCGGGCCACCGCCGTGGTGTCGTTCAACGCCACCGCCTCCTCGCGGGCGGAGCTGGCCAGCCTCTTCCAGACGGTGACCGACCGGGCCCGGTTCCTCACCGCGGGCGGCACGCCGCCGCCGACCGGGATCGGCGGCCCGCCGTCCGACTCGGGGGTGCTCGGGCCGACGGTGGTGCCCGACGGGCTGACGGTGACGCTGGGCGTCGGCTCGACGCTGTTCGACGGCCGGTACGGGCTCGCCGGGCTGCGCCCGGTGCACCTGACGCCGATGAAGTCCTTCCCCAACGACGACCTCGACCCGGCCCAGTGCGGCGGCGACCTGGTGCTGCAGCTGTCCGCCGGTCACGCCGACGTGGTGGTGCACGCGCTGCGTGACATCGCGAAGAACACCCGCGGCGGCATGCAGGCGAACTGGCGGATCGACGGGTTCTCCTCGCCCGCCCGGCCGTCAGGCACGGTGCCGCGGAACCTGCTCGGGTTCATGGACGGGATCGCGAACCCGGCGGTGACGTCGGCCCCCCAGATGGACTCGCTGGTGTGGGTGGATCCCACCGCCTCCGGCGAGCCAGCGTGGACGGCCGGCGGTTCGTACTTCGTCGTCAGGCTCATCCGGATGTTCACCGAGTTCTGGGACCGGGTGGACATCGAGGAGCAGGAGACGATGTTCGGGCGGCGGCGCGCGACCGGCTTCCCGCTCGACGGGACCTCGCTGTACGCGATCCCCGACTACGCCGCCGACCCGACCGGCGACGTGATACCGCTGACCGCGCACATGCGGCTCGCCAACCCGCGCACGCCGCAGACCGCCTCCAGCGTGATCCTGCGGCGGGCGTACAACTACGACCGGGGACTCGACGCCGTCGGCGACCTCGACATGGGGCTCATCTTCACCTGCTTCCAGCAGGACATCAAGCGCCAGTTCGAGACGGTGCAGACCCGGCTGATCGGCGAGCCGCTCGTCGATTACATCAGCCCGTTCGGCGGCGGCTACTTCCTCGCGCTGCCCGGCGTGACCGGGCCGGGCGACTATTACGGGCGGGCACTGCTCGCCTGAGCCATCACCTGAGCCATCTTGATGAAAAACGTTGACTTGCCGTTCGCCTTCCGGCCATATTGACCGCGCTGCACTGTCATTCAGCCATGAAACGGTTCTTCGCCTGGGGACGCGCTTCGGTGCTGCCCCGGCGGCGGCCACGCCAGGCCCGCCGGCCGATGAAGTCCCGAGTACTCAGGAGGCTGAGCATGGGCTTTAGCCCAATTGCCTGGAGCAGGCGCGGCCGTCTCCGGCCCTACCTCGCGGTCGCGGCGGTGATCGCCCTCGCCGCCGGCGGGGCGATCGGCGCCACCGCCGCGAGCGCGACCACGTCATCGACGCCGACCTTCGCCGGTTACCGGACCCCGGCAACCGTGTCCACGACGCTTTACCGCGACAGCACCTCGACCCCGATCAAGCACCTTGTCGTGATCTTCGACGAGAACGAGTCGTTCGACCACTACTTCGGCACCTACCCGTACGCGGCTAACACGGACGGCACCCCCTTCCACGCCAAGCCGGGCACCCCGACCGTGAACGGCCTGTACACGAAGATCACCAAGTCCGGCCCGGTCGGCCCGCTGCTGACGAACAACCCGAACGAGTACAACCCGCAGCGGCTGACCCACTCCGAGGCACTCACCTCCGACCAGAACCACGACTACACGCCGGAGCAGCAGGCCGAGGACAACGGCAAGATGGACAAATTCGTCCAGTACACCGAGGACTCCACGCCCGCGGCCGGCTGTGCCGCGCCCGAATACTGCCCGCCGGGCATCGTGATGGACTACTTCGACGGCAACACCACCACGGCGCTGTGGAACTACGCCCAGTACTACTCGATGAGCGACAACGACTGGGACCCGTCCTTCGGGCCGTCGACCCCGGGCGCTGTCAACGTGAGCTCGGGTAACACCAGCGGCGCCGAGGCGCTCAACCCATCCTGGGACCCGACCGATCCCGGCAAGGCGACCACGTCGAGCAGCATCGTGGACGTGAACTCCTCGACCGGCCTCGGCGTGCTGTACGGCGACAACGACCCGTACTACGACGGCTGCTCCGACAGCAACCACTCGACCGACGGCGCGCTCGCGGTGCTGACCGGCGAGAACATCGGCGACCTGCTGAATGCCTCGCACGTTACCTGGGGCTGGTTCCAGGGCGGCTTCGCGCCAACCTCGACCACCGACGGCCTCCCGGTCTGCGGCTCCGAGCACGAAAACATCGGCGGTGCCGAGGTGCAGGACTACGTCCCGCACCACAACCCGTTCCAGTACTACGCCTCGACCGCGAACCCGGACCACCTGCCGCCGAGCTCGCTGAAGGAGATCGGGTACACCGACCAGGCCAACCACCAGTACGACATCTCGGACTTCACCGACGCGCTCGACGGTACGGGCGGCGCCCAGCTGCCCTCCGTGAGCTACCTGAAGGCGCCGGCCTACCAGAACGGCCACCCCGGCTACTCCGACCCGCTGGACGAGCAGACCTGGCTGGTCAACACGGTCAACTCGATCGAGCAGTCCAAGTACTGGTCGTCGACCGCGATCGTCATCACCTACGACGACTCGGACGGCTGGTACGACCACCAGTCGCCGGAGACCGCCGGCGCGCTCGTCAACGGCTCCAGCGACTCGGCCACCGACACCGCCGCGTGCGAAGCGGTCGCGATCACCGTCGGCACCACCAACGACCGCTGCGGCTACAGCCAGCGGCTGCCACTGGTCGTGATCTCCCCGTACACGCGGTCGAACTACGTGTCGGGCAACCTCACCGACACCACGTCGGTGGTGAAGTTCATCGAGGACAACTGGCTGAACGGCGAGCGCATCCCCGGCTCCTTCGACGCCACCTCGGGTTCACTCGACGCACCAGGCGGCGTGCTTGATTTCTACACCCGGCCGCACTTCCAGCCGCTCATCCTCAACCCCGCCACTGGCGCCATCGTCAGCGGCGGCGAGTCATGACACGCTGAGTCGCGCAGTCTGGACCGTCCGCCCCCGTTCGCGGGGGCGGACGGTCCTTCGTAGCATTGAGGGCATGAGCTCCCCGCTGCCCACTTCCGACCAGGTGACGACCGCGCTGGCCGGCGTCAACGACCCCGAGATCGGCCGCCCGATCACCGAGCTCGGCATGGTCAAGTCCATCTCCGTCGGCGCCGACGGCGTGGTGGCCGTCGCGATCTACCTGACGGTGGCGGGCTGCCCGATGCGCGACACCATCACCTCGCGGGTCACCACCGCGGTCGCGGCGGTGCCCGGGGTGACCGGGGTGCAGGTCGACCTCGACGTGATGAGCGAGGAACAGCGCAAGGCCATGCAGACGCAGCTGCGCGGCGGACGGCCCGAGCCGGTCATCCCGTTCGCCCAGCCCGCGTCGCTGACCAAGGTGTACGCGGTCGCCAGCGGCAAGGGCGGCGTCGGCAAGTCCTCGGTCACCGTGAACCTGGCGGCGGCGCTGGCCGCTTCCGGGCACAAGGTGGGCATCATCGACGCCGACATCTACGGGCATTCGGTGCCGCGGATGCTCGGCGTGACCGGCCGCCCCACTCCCGTCGAGAACATGATCATGCCGCCGTCGGCGCACGACGTGAAGGTCATCTCGATGGGCATGTTCACCAAGGGCAACACCCCGGTCGTCTGGCGAGGCCCGATGCTGCACCGGGCGATGCAGCAGTTCCTCGCCGACGTGTACTGGGGTGACCTGGACTACCTGCTGCTCGACCTGCCGCCGGGCACAGGGGACATCGCGATCTCGCTGGCGCAGCTGCTGCCGAACGCCGAACTGCTCGTGGTCACCACGCCGCAGGTGGCCGCGGCCGAGGTGGCCGAGCGCGCGGGCGCCATCGTGACCCAGACCAGGCAGC
>Ga0335073_10007916_pt1 | contig 14891 bp, 10 predicted proteins | sample Lox_Sample_22_FD_207093 | JGI IMG/M metagenome (GOLD analysis project Ga0335073, IMG submission 207093) | Soil microbial communities from Loxahatchee National Wildlife Refuge, Florida, United States - Lox_Sample_2.2 | ecosystem: Environmental > Terrestrial > Soil > Wetlands | place: USA... | reverse complement strand
GAAAATGCAGGCGCCCTGCTTGCCGCCGGCGCGGTGAACGACGCCGTCCGCGTGCTGCGTTATCTCGAAGCGACGCAGGAAGCCGAGGGCAACTGGGCGCAGAATCTGTGGCTCGACGGGCGTCCGTATTGGAGCGGCGTTCAGATGGACGAAACTTCGTTTCCCATCCTGCTGCTCGATCTGCTGCGCCGGGAAGCTCCCAAGCAACTGGGAAAGTTAGAGCGTTGGTGGCCGATGGCGCGGAAAGCCGCCAGCTTCATTGTGCGCAACGGCCCCGTGACGCAGCAGGATCGCTGGGAAGAAGATGCCGGTTATTCGCCATTTACGCTGGCTGCGGAGATTTCCGCGTTGCTCGCGGCCGCCGACATCGCTGAGCTGACCGGACATTCCGAGCCGGCGCAAACCATGCGTGACACCGCCGACGCATGGAATAACAACATCGAGCGCTGGGTGTATGCCACGGGCACTGACCTGGCGAAGCAACTTGGCATTGAGGGATACTACGTGCGCATCGCACCGCCGGACACGGATGGTGCGGCTTCGCCGACACAGGGTTTCGTTCCCATCAAAAACAAGCCACCGGGGGAGGATGGAGACCGCGCGTATCACATCATCAGTCCCGATGCGTTGGCGCTGGTGCGGTTCGGATTGCGGGAGGCAGACGATCCGCGGATTCTAAATACGCTTCGCGCAATCGACGCTCTGCTTGCGGTCGAACTGCCGCAAGGACCGTGCTGGTACCGGTATAACGGGGACGGATATGGCGAGCACAAAGATGGCTCGGCATTCAACGGGACCGGGATCGGGCGTCCGTGGCCGTTGCTTGCGGGCGAGCGCGCGCATTATTGCCTGGCGGGCGGACATCGCGACGAGGCGGAAGCGTTGCTCACCGTGATGGAGAATTCGACGCTGGGGCAAAGCCGGCTGCTTCCCGAGCAAGTGTGGGACGCGGCCGACATTCCTGCGCTGGAACTGTTTCGCGGCAAGCCTACGGGGTCGGCGTGTCCGCTGGTGTGGGCGCACTCGGAGTACGTGAAGCTGCGGCGCTCGATTCGTGACGGGAAAATCTTTGATCAGCCTCCGCAACCGTATAAGCGGTATATCGTCGACAAGCATGGACGCCAGCATTGGGGTTGGCGATTGAACAATAAGACACGCACCGTCCCCCGCCATCAGACACTCCGTCTCAACCTTCTGTCGCCGGCACTGGTGCACTGGAGCCTCGATGGCTGGAAAACTCCGCAGGACAGCGAAACCCACGATACCGGAGTGGGCATTCATATCCTCAACCTGCCGACCGCGTCGCTGCCGCCGGGCAGCGAAATCGTGTTTACTTTTTTCTGGACGGGAGAAAATCGCTGGGAGGGAAGGGACTACACGGTCGCCGTGGAGTAATCTGCCAGCCGCGGCATGCGTTAAGGATGCGATTGGACTGAATCACTGCGGGGCTTCGCTCCCCAGGACAGCCGAGGGCGGCTGTCCCTACGTCGATAACTGGCTTTCCGCGCTTGTGTATAAGAGCTCGACGACGGTGCAGTCGTCGCTCAGGGGATTGCCGGCGCAGAATTCCGTTACCGCTCCGAAGATTCCTTCCAGGGTGGGAGATTTCGCCGCTGCGGCTTCCAGTCGCGAATCCTCAAAGAAATCTCCTCGAGAATTCTCCGCTTCGGTGACGCCATCGGTCACGAGAATGAAGCGATCGCCGGATTTCATCTGGCAACTCGCGCTTTCAAAGGTCGCATCGCCGAGCAACCCCACCGGAACGTTGCCATGCGGAGGGCGCAGGACCTCGCCGCGGCAGACCAGCAGCGGAGGCACGTGCCCGCAGTTCACGTATTCGAGTTCGCCATCTTTGCGGAGACGCGCCAGCAGTACGGTCGCGTATTTTTCGCCGCCCATTTTCTCCGCGAAAAAGCGGTTCACGGCGGTCACGACTTCGAGCAACGACATGCCCGCGATCAGGTGCGAATAGATCATCCCCTGGAGCGTCGAGGCCAATAAAGCTGCCGACACACCTTTGCCGCTGACATCGGCGAGCACGACCGCCAAACCCTCGTGCGTGTTGACCGCGTCGAAGAAGTCTCCACCGATTTCTTTGCAAGAAAGATTTCTGCCCCGCAGGCGGGCAAAGGGAACTTCGGGAATCTTCACTTGCATCAGGCGCTGCTGAATGCTGGCCGCAATGCTCAATTCCTGTTGATAGCGCCGGGCTTCTTCTTCCGCCTGCACCAGCCGCGCATTTTCGATCAGCGACGCGCCTTCGGTCGCGATGACGTGAAGGATTTTTTGATCGACCTGGCCAATGTCGCGCGAGGCAAAACGCGAATCGACATACAACACGCCCATGGCTTCCGCGGTGTTGAGCGACGGAGTTGGGGTTTGCGCATCGCGCGAGGACTGCACCTGCATCTTGCGCAGCGGAATGCAGACCACGGTGCGCAGATCGTAAGCCACAATGCTTTGACGGCCGGCAAGATCGACGGATTGACTGGTGTCGGTGAGCAGAAATTCGGAGTTCGAGCGCATCGACTCTTCCAGAATCGAGTGCGAAATGGTCTTGTCATCAAGCAGCGGCTCTTTTTTTGAGTTGCGCCCGGCCATGAGCCGCAGTTTTCCGTCGTCTTCCTTGAGAAAAACGTAGCCCCGTTCGGCGTGCGTGAGTTGCAGGGTTACGTCGAGCATGGTGATCAGGATTTCGTCGAGGACGCCGGCGGTGTTGAGCTTACGGGCGGCCTCCAGAAAGAGAGTCAGTTTTTCCAGTTCCGTGGCTTCGGGCTTGACCCCGATGACGGAGATCTGGCTGAGGAATTCGCGCGCAGTGTTGGAAGTGGCATGCGCGGGATTGAACAGAACGTAGGCCGAGTCGCGGGCGCCAAACTCCAGCCGGTCGCCACGTTCGAGTTTCTGCCGCTGGATGCGCTCGCCATTGACGAAGGTGCCATGTTTGCTGCCCAGATCGACAATGAAAAAATCCTGACCCTCCTGCATGATCTGGGCGTGATCGCGCGAAACGCGGGGGTCGGCGATGACGAGGTCCTTGTCGACCTTGCGGCCCACGTTGAAGGGCGTACGATTCAGGACGATGTTCTTCTGCTCGCTGCCCTGCACGAACACCAGAGCGGGAAATACTCCAGAACCGGAGCTATGGTGACTGATGCCAGACAGGGACATGCGGCTTAACCGGGACGATTTGCCGTTGAATCGCTTTTCTGGCGAACGGCTCGCCTATGCGTGTTGCTGCAACAGACTACTCTGCCGCGAAGGGCTCCCGCAAGCCGGATGCAGCCTGACTCCAATGATTTAGAGCGCTCAATCCAAAAACGAAGATCGGCACCATGAAATTCGAATAGTACGGCAGGAGCCAGATGTGTTGGCGCAACTTCGGAGTCAGCCAGGGATAGAGCGCCATCAAACTCAGCGTCGCCACCCATGGCCAGACCAGGGGCAGAAACCCAACTATGCCGGCGAATCGAAAAGCGGGCAAAATTGGTGAGGGCGAGGTGAGGGCCTCGACCAGCACGAGAATTGGAGGGAGCAGGAGCACCTGGTTGTACGGCATAAACATCGGCACGATGAGAATGGTAAGGGCTAACACGAGCGCGGTTGCGCGTGCGAACTCTCTGGTCGTCGCTTCCGATTTGCGGGAACGCCAGACGAGTGAAGCACAAGCGAGGAAGCAAAGAACTCCACCGATTCTGCCTACCAGCGGCCCAAACGTCCATGCCAGCACCGATTGGTTCTGGGTGTAACGATGATATTGGCCGATGGCGGTGACGAACATTTTCAGCCAACCGGGCAATATCAGTTCGGCTCCTCCAAGCAGGAGAGCCATGATGCAGGCAAATCCAAAGACGAAACGCCGGCGCGTCTGCCAAGAATGAAACGCCCACACAAGCAGCCATACGACGACGGGCCATGCCAGTTGAGGTTTAATGGTCGCAAGCGCGAGCAAACCGCCGGCAAGCAGAAGCCAGCCGCCAGACAGGCAGACGCAGGAGGCGGCGAGCAGTCCAGCCACGAGTAGACTCAACTGTTGCACCTTGATTCCCTGCACGATCGGCAGCCAGCCGATCGCGAGCGCGGCCAGAACAACGAGGTAGCCGAGAGAAACTCTCCATCGCAAGAAACGGATCCAAAGCAGAAGGCTCGCGACTGCAAGCGCGATCAGAAACCAATGGAATCCCGCGTGCACCTCGTCGAATGGAAAATTGAGGGTCGGAGCCAGCAGAAAAACGACGTATGCGGGATAGGCGAATCCCACCTGATCCTTGGGATCCTCGGCCCGTGCCGGGTCGAGCGGACGTCCGTAGTATCCGCGCTGAATCTCGCGGGTGATCTCTGCGCTGTAGGGGTTGCGCCGATGAAGTAGCAGTTCGCGCGCGCCCAGCCATCGGGGATAGAGATCGGAGAGATTTCCGCGTGGACTGCCATGCTGGGCGGCGTCGGCGATCTGCTGCGCCCGCTGGATGTGATCAATATAGAACCAGGTACTGGCGGAAGCCAAAACCGCGAGCACCAGAGCAATTCCGAGAAGGTGTGGCGATTTTCGCGCGTACGACAATTGGCGTACAGGGGCAACTCCGGCCGAATCCATGACAATCGTTTCATCTTACAACTCTTAAGAGTCAAACCATGGCATGAGGCGGGCATCGCCAGATTCATGCGGGTTTCAACATGTCGGCCGATGTTGGGCCTGGCTCAGTTTCGCAGGCCAGAGGCAATTTGTTTTTGCAGCCAGAACCGGCTGGTTTGCTAGGAATATGGCACCGTGGTAACTATCTTTGGTGCCGATATGCAGAAATTTACCACCTTTTTCCCTATCCATAGGGGTATCATTAGCCGGGGAATGGGGTAGTGTGCGGAGCTGGCAATCTGCGGACCACCACGCGGTTCTGCCTCGAAGGTTCGTTTACAATTGCCGCCACAGTCATTCCTTTATCAACATAAATTTAGGGGGAGTTTATGGAGTTTGTACGGAGATTATGGTCGGAACAGGAGGGGCAGGACATCGCGGAATATGCTGTGATGCTCGCGGTGATCCTGGTAATCGTGGTTGGCACGGTGCGGTTGATCGGATCCAATGCCAACAACGTGTTCTCCAACGTAGCCAGCTCCATCCAGTAGACGCCCGGGGTCCCTTGACGGCAGTAGCCGGATCGTCGGATTCGTGGTAGGTGTGTTCATTCCCAAGGGAAAACGATGAATCGAACGCGTCTGTTAATGATCGGGGCTTTGGCGCTCGCACTGGGCTTTCTGGCGAGCGTTACCGTCTACAAGAAACTGCAAACCGGCACCGGAGGGACATCGGAGCCCATGTTCGATGTGATTGTGGCTGCCACCGATCTGCAAGTGGGCACAAAAATCGACGAGCACGACATTAAGATCGTGAAGGTTCCGCAGAGCGCTCTTCCCGACGGGACTCCGCGCCGCCGGTCCGATGTGATTGGTCACGGTGTCATTGTTCCGATCATGAAGGGCGAATTCATTCTTTCGAGCAAGCTGGCGGGGGATAACGCGGGAGCGGGTCTGCCCTCGCTCATTACCAACGGCATGCGCGCCATCTCGGTACGGGTGAATGAGGTGGTCTCGGTGGCTGGGTTCGTGACTCCGGGAACGCGCGTCGATGTGCTGCTCACGGGAACGCCGGTGGGCAACACCGAGCCAGAAACTACGACGGTTCTGCAAGACGTGCTGGTGCTGGCTTCCGGCCATACGCTGGAACGGACTTCGACTGGCGAAGCGCAAAACACGGCGGTCATCACGCTGCTGGCGACTCCGGAAGACGCGGAGAAGCTGGCGTTAGCGTCTTCGGAAGGACACATTCAGCTGGCGCTCCGCAACCCACTCGACACACGCGATGCAGATGTGGCGGCGGCTTCGGCCCGCGGTCTGTACAAGGGCGTTGCTCCCGCACCGGTCGCGCACGCTGTAGTTCGTCACGTGATCGAAAAGGCGCCACCGCCGCCGGCGAGCACGGGAGTGAGCGTAGAAGTGTACGAGGGCGACAAGAAGAGCGAGAAAGTACTCAAACTTCCAGACGAGGGCTCCGGGGCCAAGTGATTACAGACTCGCCAATTCATTGCGAATACTCACACACCGGCAAGCAATCCCATAGGGACGAGAACCGGAAAACAAAAGTAAGCGCAGCGGCAGTAATTGGTCTGCTTCTGTTGCTCTGCGTACCAGCGTTCGCCGAGCGAGCGCGATCGTTCGATTCCGGCCCCCAGGTGCAGGCGCCGAATGGTACACAGACGACGACCTTGCCGGCGCAGTCCGAACCAGTGCAAGGCTCGGCTCCGTTGCGGGTTATGGTGGGTAAGTCGCTGCTGATCAACACCACCGAACCGATCATTCGCATCTCTGTCACGGACCCAACCATTGCCTCCGCTCTGCCAGTCACGCAGACGCAGATTCTGGTTCACGGGAAAACTCCGGGAGAAGTTTCGTTGTTGATATGGGATGAAGCGGAGCGCTCCCGCAATTTCGATCTGCGCGTGGATGTGGACGTAAGCGCATGCGCGGAAGAAGAACGCCGCGTCTTTCCAGATGAACAAATCGAGGTCACGCCGTCCCGGGCGGCGATCGTTCTCTCCGGTCATGTTTCTACCAAGGACGTCGCCGATCGCGCCGGGGAACTGGCCAGCGCCTATTCGCCGAAAGTAGTGAATGTGCTTACCTTTGGGCCGGTTGGGGCGCAGGAAGTGCTGCTGCAAGTCAAGTTTGCCGAAGTCGACCGCAGTGCTTTGACGCAGATGGGCGTCAATTTCATTTCCACCGGGGCAGCCAATACGCAGGGCACGATCACGACCGGGCAGTTTGGCGGTTTCGGGCCACAAACGCTGAATACGACTAGTCCTGGAAGCACGGCGACTACGGCGACCAACACCCTGAATAATGTTCTTAATCTGTTCGTGTTCCGCCCCGACATCAATTTCGGCGCGGTCATTCAGGCGCTGGAGACCAGGAATCTCTTGCAGATTCTTTCCGAACCCAACCTGATCGCGGTGAATGGAAAGCAAGCGAGCTTTCTAGCCGGCGGGCAATTTCCATTTCCGATCGTGCAGCCGGGACAGGGCTTCACTGCGGTTACAATCTCGTTCAAGGATTTTGGAGTGCGGTTGGAATTCACGCCTGTGATCATGCCGAACGGCAATATCCATCTGAAGGTTGCGCCCGAGGTGAGCACGCTCGACTTCACCAACGCGCTGACGATTTCCGGATTCACCGTTCCTGCTCTGAGCACACGCCGAGCCGAAACCGAATTTGAACTGCAGGACGGACAGAGCTTCGTCATTGCTGGATTGATGGATAATCGGGTTACCGACATTTACAACAAAATTCCCGGTCTGGGCGACATTCCGATTCTGGGGAATTTCTTCAAAAGCAAGAGCGTCCAAAAAAGCAACTCGGAACTGATGGTTCTGTGCACAGTGCACCGGGTAGGTGCGAGCACGGAAACGCCGGCGGGGCCCAGGAACCCGCAGACGTTTATAGATAACAACAAGTTCGACAAGGGAATTCGAGATCGAGGAAGTGCAGGGACGCAGTCCACACCCTCGAATGAGCGATAGGCCGGCAGTAGACGCAAACCACGCGGCGGGATTATGGCAGAGCTTTCAGTCGTCATCGTTGCGCCTGACAATGAACAGCGGGCCCTGCTCCAGGTGCTGGTCGACGGCACAAATGTGGCGCGGACGGTGCATACCTGCGCGAGTTTCCCGGTAGCGAATTCGGATCCGGTCGCGCGGCGGGTGCGGAGCGCGAATCCCGATGTCACGCTGATCGATATTCCCTCCGACAATCCCGCGCCGGCGTTGCGCGCGATTGAGCTTCTGCATCAGGAGATGCCTGACAGCGCCATCTTCGCTGCGGGCACGCTGGACCAGCCGCAAGTCATCGTGAATGCCATGCGAGCCGGGGCCCGCGAGTTTCTGCAGCGTCCGCCCACCACGTCCGACGTACTGGAAGCTTTCGTGCGGGTCTCGACCGCACAGCGCCGGGTGCGGGCCGAGGGGATTCGCGGCAAGGTTTTTTGCGTGCTGAATGCGAAGGGCGGCAACGGCGCCACTACCGTGGCCGTGAATGTCGCCCTGGCGCTGCAAACCGCCCACGGCCATACCGCGCTCGTCGATGTGGCTCCGCTGGGACATGCGGCGCTGCACATGAATCTCAAGCCGGTCTTCAACGTGGCGGACGCAATTCGGAACGTCGATCGCCTGGATGCTTCCCTGCTTGAGAGTTTCATGACCCGCCATAGTGGAGGATTGCAGCTCCTGGCGGGAACCAATATGCCGGCTGCCATCGACCCTGGGGCCGCGGAATTCGTGAAGCTGTTCGACATGCTGGTCACACATTATCGTTACGTGGTGGTCGATGCTTCGTCGCGATTCGATTCCGCCAGCCGTCTGATCGCGAATCTGTGCGAGACTGTTCTGCTGGTGGCATGCACGGACGTAGCGTCTTTATGGAGTGCGGCGCGGGTGCAACAGTATCTGGGAGAAACCGGAAGCCGGGAGCGCGTGCGTCTGGTGCTGAACCGATTTCGCAAGGTCGCGGGGTTCAGCGAATCGGATGCTGAAGCTGCGGTGGGAGCAAAACTTTTGTGGCGCGTGCCCAACCAGTATTTCGCGATCTCAACGGCGATCGACCGCGGAATGCCCGTCATGGACCAGCGCTCCAGCGAGATTGCGCGCTGCTTCGCCGGGCTGGCAGAGGAACTGACGCACAATGACCTCAATGTAAAACGTGAGGCCTGGTCGATGTTCAAGTCGGTGTAAGTTTTTCTTTCGTGGTGTTTTGTGCTCTCCGTGGTTCATCGGTTTCAAACACGAAGGACACGAAGTGACAGGAAGGAAATCTGAGTAGCGATTATGCCTAATTTGCAGTCATTCGAGCGGACCGACTATCAGCAGGTGAAGTCTGACCTGCACCGCAAGATTCTCGACCGCCTCGATTTAGAAAAACTCGGGAAGACTTCCGGCGACTCCGCGCGCGACGAAGTGCTGGTCATCATTCGCAATGCGGTCAATAGTGAAGTCGTGCCGCTCAGCTTTGCCGAACGCGAGCGGCTCTCGCGGGAAATCCTCGATGAGATTTTCGGACTCGGGCCACTCGAGCCTCTGCTGAAGGATCCGACCGTTTCCGACATTCTGGTAAACCGCTACGACCGGGTCTATATCGAACGCTCCGGGAAGCTGGAGCTGACGTCGTTCACATTCAAGGACAATTCGCATCTGATGCAGATCATTGAGCGCATCGTTTCGCGGGTTGGACGCCGCGTGGACGAATCTTCGCCGATGGTCGATGCGCGCCTCACGGATGGATCGCGCGTGAATGCCATCATTCCGCCCCTGGCGATTGACGGGCCATGTTTGTCGATACGCCGATTCGGGCGCGATCCGGTGACAGCGCGGCAGATGATCGAGAATCAGACGCTGACCGAGGCGATGCTGGAATTGCTTTCGGTGATGGTCAAGGGACGGCTGAATATTCTGGTTTCAGGCGGTACTGGAGCCGGAAAAACGACTCTGCTCAACGTGCTGTCGGGATACATTCCGAATTCCGACCGCATCGTTACCATCGAAGACGCGGCCGAACTTCAACTCAAGCAGGAACACGTCGTCCGGCTGGAAACTCGCCCGCCGAACATTGAAGGCAAAGGAGCGGTGCGGCAGCGGCAGCTGGTCATCAACAGCTTGCGTATGCGGCCGGACCGGATTGTGGTGGGCGAGGTGCGCGGCGAAGAGGCTTTCGACATGCTGCAAGCCATGAATACGGGCCACGAAGGCTCGCTGACCACGGTGCACGCCAATTCTCCTCGGGACGCTCTGGCGCGTATCGAGAACATGGTCTCGATGGCCAATCTCAATATTCCGGAGCGGGCGGTCCGCAGCCAGATTGCGTCGGCGGTGCACGCGGTGGTGCAGATTGCGCGGCTATCCGACGGAACGCGCAAAGTCATCACCATCTCCGAGATTACCGGCATGGAGAGTGATATGGTCGGCATGCAGGACATCTTTTCTTTCGATCGCACGGCCATCGACGGGGACGGAAAAGTGCGGGGGATTTTCCGCGCCACCGGCGTCCGGCCAAAGTTTGCCGAGAGGCTGGCCACCGGCGGCGGCCGCTTGCGGGCGAGCCTGTTCGAGTCGAAAGCCGAGGTTTAATGGCTATGTCTGCCCTTCTCATCGCGGTTGCTGTTTTTGCGGTCGTCGGCGGCGCGGCATTTGCGATCTTCTCGGTCTTCGACCAGCGCAGCGCCCGGGCCCGACTGCTTCGTGAACGCCTCGCCGAAGAGCGTAAAGCTCCAGAGCGCACCGCCGAGGAAGAACTGGCGCTGATCCGCGACGAGCAGCTGAGCAAAATTCCCGCACTCGACAGTCTGCTCCGCCGTTCTGCCCGGGTCGAGCAAATCCAGAAGACGCTTTCGCAGGCCGGATTGAGCATTCGCGCAGGCAACTTTCTTGGGATTTGCGTTCTCACCGCGGTGCTGGCCGCGATCGTGGTTTTCATCCTCAGCAAACGAATGGAGATTGCGTGGGCTGCGCTGCTGGTGGGCTTCTTTCTGCCATATTCCTATGCTTCCATCAAGCGGCAGAAGCGCTTTGCCAAGTTCGAAGAACTGTTCCCTGAGGCGATCGACACACTCGCCCGTGCAGTCCGCGCCGGGCACGCTTTTACAACCGCGCTGGAGATGATCACCAATGAGATCAATGAACCGGTCGCCAGCGAATTCCGCCAGCTCTATGAGGAACAGAAATTCGGCATGCCGGTGCGCGATGCTCTGATGAACCTGACCGAACGTATGCCTTCGGTCGACGTGAAATTTTTCGTCACCGCGGTCATGCTCCAGCGCGAAACCGGCGGCAATCTCGCCGAAATTCTCGACAATCTTTCGTATGTAATCCGCGAGCGCTTCAAAATTCAACGCCAAGTGCGCGTTTACACCGCGCAGGGACGTTTGACCATGGCGTTATTGATGGGAATGCCGCCGATTATCGTGGTTGTGATGATGGGGCTCAATCCCGGTTTTATTCGTCCGCTGTTTGTCGATCCCATCGGCCACGCCTTGCTGGTTGGCGGGCTCACGCTGCAGACGATCGGATATTTTGTGATCCGCAAGATCATCCGCATCCAGGTGTGAAAAGGTTTGACAACTACCGGCTTATCCTGCCGGCGAGCGAAGTGGACTTATGTTGCCGCTGATTCTTACTGTCGTAGTATTCTTCACCATCGCGCTGGTGGTTTTTCTGTTCGGCGCGGCGGTGGTCACGCCAACTTCGGTGCTCGGAGCCCGTCTTCGCGCGCTGGGAGGACAGCCGCAAAAGGTTGAGGTCAAACCAGCGCTGAGAGAGCGGATTGAACAGGCCATCGATCCGCTGAGCAAGGCGATCCCACTCTCGCCTGCCGACGTCTCTCGCACACGCGCCTGGTTGATTCAGGCCGGCCTGCGCGATCCCATTCACGTAAATTATTACTTCGGCGCTCGCATTCTCGGGTTGGCGATCGGGTTCCTCGGGGTTGTGCTGTTCGCCGGCTTCGATAATCTTCCCTTACTCATCGGCGTTGCCGGGCTTGGGTTCATCCTTCCGCGGTTCATTCTGAAGCGCATGATCCGCGATCGCCAGCAGCGCATTCGCCTGGCCTTGCCCGACGCGCTCGACCTGACAGTGATTTGCGTGGAAGCCGGCCTGGCGCTCGACCAGGCCATGATGCGAGTCGGTCAAGATCTTCACCATGCGCATCCCGATCTCAGTGAAGAATTTCATCTCGTGAATCTGGAAATGCGCGCCGGCAAACCTCGTGCCGAAGCTTTGCGCAATCTTGTCGATCGGACGGGCGTTGACGACATCCGTGCGCTGGTTGGCACGCTGATCCAGACCGACCGCTTCGGTACCAGCGTGGCCCAGGCTTTGCGCGTGCATTCCGACTCGCTGCGCACGGAGCGCCGGCAACGCGCCGAAGAACAGGCCGCCAAAACCACGATTAAGATGGTTCCTCCCCTGGTGATCTTTGTTCTTCCCTCCATTATTTTTGTGACCATCGGTCCAGCGGTGATTTCACTGATCCGACAACTGGGGCCAACAACTTCGGGCCACTAACCGGCCGCGCCAAAAAAGGGGATCGGTGTTGATGGCGGTTTTTTCTTCGGGGCAAGTGTTCAACCGGACGCGCGATACGTGTCTGGCCACGTCGCTGGCCGTTGCTGACACACATTGGACGCGGCTGCGCGGTTTGCTCGGAATGGACGCCGATGACTTCGGTAATGGCCACGGACTCTGGATCGTTCCCTGCCACGGCGTTCATACTCTGGGCATGGGGTTTGCGATCGATGCGGTTTATCTCGATCACAACCTGAACGTAATTCACGTCGAGAGCGAACTACGCCCGTGGAGATTCGCTCCCGTGCGTGCCAAGGCCACGTCGGTACTGGAACTGCCGTGTCATACGGCGATGGAGACCGGAACCGCGGTCGGGGATAAAATTGAGATCAATTTTGCGGAGAGTAAGCAGTAAGGTGTGGTGACGCAAACGCTCCAAGTCGAAGTGAAGGTCGCAGTCTGCGGCCAGATGCATGACGTGCCGAAGCTGCTGGTGGAGTGGTCTTCGCCCTGGCAGGAGTTTGTCTCCTCCGTCGGGCCGGCGCTGGCGCGTTCGCAATCCCGGCTCGCGGGAGAGGCCCCGTATGGGATTTTCCCCTACCGGGGAATGATCCCGTGCCTTCTGCTGGAAGCGTTTCTGATCTTCGCGGCGATCGTGATTCGGGTGAAGATTCAGGAATTGCGCCCATACATCGCACCGCGTTTTTCCCATCGAGATGTCATTTATTACAGCGGCGACGAACTTCCGCGTACCGAGGATCTTGGCGGATCTCAGGCTGGGACGAACGGCCGCGCCGGCGGAAATGAGGCGCATCATCGTACTCAGACCATCAAGGTTGCCCGCGGGTCGTTGACTCCCGAAGTCGTAGACGCACCGAATCTCAATCTGCCATCTTCCAGCGATGCGGTGGCGAACTTGCTTGCGATCAATCCGAATATCGGACCTCCGCCGGCGGAAGGACTGCGGTCTGCGCGCACGCCCATCACGTTTACCCCGTCCGTGGTTGCACCGGCGCCGAATGTGATCCACGATTACACGCGCAACGGCATTCAGATGGACGCTGTGATCGCACCGACACCGTCGGTTCCGCGCGATCCCTTCCGGGCAGCTCCGAATCTCAGCGCTGAGGTTGTTCCGCCGGCACCGAAAGTTACAGACGACCAGCGGCTTGTCGCGCCAGCTCTGGGATCGCCGGTAATTCCGCCGGCGCCGAAAGTTTCGGGCGATCAGATGCGCAGCGCTCCCAATGTTCAGGCTGCGGTGGTCGCGCCAGCGCCCAAGATTTCTCCGGGCAATTCACGCTCCGGTCCCGCCCTCAGCGCGAGCGTGATTCCGCCGGCGCCGAATGTGTCGAGCCCAGAGAGTGCTCGTTCTCCCGTGCGAGCAGCGAGTGAGGCTGTCGTTCCTCCGCCAGTTTCTGCGCCCGAACGGGTGAATTCGCGAACCGCGAAATTGAATCTGCCCGCGCCCGTGATTGCGCCTCCTCCGTCCTCCAATGTTCCTGACGACACGCGCCGGCTTGCGGGCTCGGCCATGCCCGATCCGTCGAAGGTCGTGGTTCCCCCGCCACCTGCGGAGCCGGCCAGCGGATCGTTCGTGAGCAGTCTGATTGGCAAGATCTTTGGTTCCAGCGAAGTTGTTCCGCCCCCGCCTTCGGTCAGCGGCGGCGCAAACAAATCCGCACCTGTGCTCGCCGCGCAGGTGGTGCCACCGCCACCGAGTGTGAACGCCACCGAAGGGAATACCGGAGGCAGGCGCAAGGGGATGGGGACATCTCTCGGCGCGAATGTGATTGCCCCTCCCCCCACTAGCGGAATTTCCGGAGGCACCGGCAGACTCGCGGCTTCAGCCTCAAAAGCGCCGACTCTGGGCATGGCGAGCGTCGTTCCGCCTCCGCCAACATTGTCCGGAGCGGGCGGAGGCACGGGAGCGGCCGGCGGCGGAAAAGGCGTGCCGGGTGGAACTTTGCTGGCGAACAACGTTGTCCCCCCACCCCCATCGGTCGCTGCTGGCTCGATTTCTGCCGGATCTGGGTCGGGACGACAAGACCCAGGTCTTGGCCACGCGATGGATGCGGGCGCGGGACTGGCTCCGCCCAGCGGCGGGGGAAGCGGCGCCAACGCAGGTGTAGTCGTGTCTCCTCATCCCGGTTCGAAACTCGGATTTCCCTCAAATGGCAGCAAGGGTTCGACCGCGCTCTCGCCTTCCGGCAAAGACAAACCCGGTCTTGGCGGAACTGGCGGAGGAACGAGCATTGGCACAGGAAGCGGCTCGGGTAGCGGGCTGAGAGGCGACGGATCCGGAGCAGGCAAGGTTGGTACGGGACGCGGCTCCGATCCCGGCGCGCGCGGAGGAATCTCTCCGAGCGCCGGCCCGGGCGGCGCGGGAAATACGTCTGGGGGCAATCCGGCCGTCCCCGGCGTATCAGTCAGCGGCGGAAGCACGATTGTCACATTACCTAGCTTCGGTTCAGATTCGCCGCCGCCCGACTCTCCGAACGGCCGTCCACTCCGCCAGCAACAACAAGAGCTCAATGTAACCGTCGTAGCGACGGCCACTTCCGGTGGAGCTTTCGAGCCTTACAAGAATCTGCTACGAGGCGAAACTTATACGACCTATCTGGATACCTCGGCCGGAACAGTTGTCATGGAATTCGCCGATGCCTCTGGCGCGCGCCCTGGAATTGTCAGCGTGACGGCTCCGCAGGCGATCCGAACGACGTTGCCCCCGGGGTTGCCGCATGCTCGAATGGTGATCGCATGCACGCTCGATGCTTCGGGAAATCTGCG
>Ga0335073_10007914_pt1 | contig 14892 bp, 14 predicted proteins | sample Lox_Sample_22_FD_207093 | JGI IMG/M metagenome (GOLD analysis project Ga0335073, IMG submission 207093) | Soil microbial communities from Loxahatchee National Wildlife Refuge, Florida, United States - Lox_Sample_2.2 | ecosystem: Environmental > Terrestrial > Soil > Wetlands | place: USA... | reverse complement strand
GCCCCGTCAAAACCCCGCTCAGCGAACACCGCACACGCAATCTCGATCAGCTCCTCACGCCGCCGCTGATTCTCCCGCGCCGGCGCCCGAGGCGAACGACGCCCGGTGGCCCTAGCCGCCTGAGCCGCACTTCTCGCAGCCATATTCATCACCTTAACCCGTGCAATTGCATCCGCCGGGCCAGGATCTCCTGGACCGGCCCGCGCCGCCGTCGGAACCCTCCGCTGGGCCCGCCGCCGCACCACCCGCGAACGAGGAGATCACGTCGCTGTCGCGTCACGGCGTGCTTGCCGAGCCTGCTCGCGAACGTGTACTGTACCAGACAAACAGTTGGTTGTTCAACGCGGAGAGTTCAGCCATGAGCGCGTCAGCCATCGAGGCGGAACCGCCGCCGTCGGACACCACGGCAGGGGGGGTCATCCGGTACCAGCGGCTGCCCGTGCGCGACGGGCAGTGCGCGGCGCTGCTCACCCTGAACCGCCCGGAGCAGCTCAACGCTATCGACTGGGAGACCCTGCGGGCGCTGCGCGCCGCGCTGGACGAGGCCGCCGAGGACCGCGCGGTCCGCGCCGTGCTGATCACGGGCCGCGGCCGGGCGTTCTGTGTCGGGGGGGACATCAAGGGCTTCGTGGACATCCAGTCCGATCCGGCCGCCTTTCCCCGGTTCGTCGACGCCTTCATCGACATCGTGACCACGATGCGCACCATGGGCAAGCCGGTGATCGCCCTGGTGAACGGGATCTGCGCGGCGGGCGGCCTCGAGCTGGTCCTGGCGTGCGATTTCGCGTGGGCGGCACAGTCGGCCCGCCTCGGTGACCTGCACCTCAACTATGCCCAGATCGGCGGGGCCGGCGCGATGACGCTTCTGCCCCGCCTGATCGGCCCGGCCCGGGCCCGCGAGCTCGTCTTCTCCGGCCGCCTCCTGTCCTCGGACGAGGCGCGCGAGTGGGGCTTGGTCAATCGCGTCCTCCCCGATGCCGACCTGCTCGGCGAAGCCATCGGATTCGTCGGCGGCATCGCCTCGAAGAGCCCCGCCGCGGTAGGCACGGCGAAGCATCTCATGAACTCGGGCCTGACCACGGACCTGGACAGCGCGCTCCGCCACGAGCGGGGCACGGCGCTTCTGCACTGCCTGACGGGGCCAGACGCGAGGGAGGGCGTCGCCGCCTTCGTCGAGAAACGCGAGCCGCGCTGGCCGGCCGGCTGAGCCTCCCCGGCGGCCCGGAGCCCGGTCAGGCGGATCCGTCCGGCGGCCCGGTGGACGCAGACGCCCACGACGCGAGCAGCGACCGGCCGCCGTCGAGTAGGTAAGCCTCCCCTGTGACCCACGCCGACTCGTCCGACGCGAAATGGACCACGGCGTCGGCGACGTCCTCGGGGGCACCGAGCCGACCAAGCGGGAAGTTCCGGCCGAGGCCCGCGGCAGTCGCCTCCGCCGACCGCCCGTGCTTGCGCGCCAGGTGGTCGATGTAGCCCTCGGACATCCTGGTGCGGATGAAGTCGGGGCACACCGCGTTCACGCGGATGCCGTGGCGGGCGTAGTCGAGCGCCAGTGATCGCATCATTCCCACCAGTGCGTGCTTGCTCGTGACGTAGGGCATCTGGGCCGGGCGCGCCTGCAGGCCCGCCACCGAGGCCACGATCACGACCGAACCATGGCCCTGCGCGATCATCGAGGGCAGGAGGGCCCGGGTCATGAGGAACGGACCCATGACGTTGATGCGCAACTGCCGCAGCAACTCGTCCTCGGGCACATCGAGGGCGGCACCGGTGATCGCGACCCCGGCGTTGTTCACCAGGACGTTCGCCGGACCGAAGGACGACTCGGCCGAGGCGACGGTCCGCTCGCAGTCCGCCGCGACGGTGTGATCCATCCCGACCGCGATGGCCACGCCGCCTGCGGAGACGATCCCGGCGGAGGTGGCCGCGGCGGCATCGGCGTCCAGGTCGGCGCAGACCACCCGCGCGCCCTCGCGGGCGAACCGCTCGGCGATGGCCCGGCCGTTCCCGTGCCCGGCCCCGGTGATGACAGCGGTGCGGTCGCTGAGCCGGTTCACCTCGACCGCCCGGAGCGCTCCGCCGCCGCGGCGGCCAGCGCGGCTCTTCGCACCTTGCCCAGGGACGTCTTCGGTATGTCGTCGAACAGGAGCACGGCATCGGGCCACAGCCCGCGGCCGATTCCCCGGGCCTGCAGGTGGTGCTGGACGGTCTGGAGGGTGGCGTCGCCCACCACGCACGCGCAGATCAGCTCGCCCAGCCGCTCGTCGGGCACCGCGCAGACGGACACCTGCTCGACGCCAGGGCAGCCCGCGATGGCCAGCTCGACGTCCTGGGGGACGACGGTGGCGCCGCCGCGCAGGATCACCTCCTTCAGCCGGCCGACGATTCGCAGGTTGCCGTCGACGAACGTGCCGAGATCACCGCTGCGGAGCCAGCCGTCCTTGGTGAACGCGGCACTGGTCGCGGCCTGGTCGTCGTAGTAGCCCAGGCAGACCGTCGGTCCGGAGATGACGACCTCGCCCACGCAGCCCTCGCCGACGGGGTCCCCGGTCTGCGCTGAGCGGACCGCGAGGTCGACGCCGGGGCAGGGCCGACCGACCGATTCGGTCAGTACCTCGATGGGATCCCCGTCGCGGGTGAAGCAGACCGACTGCCCTTCGGTCATGCCGTAGCACACGATGGGCTCGGCACCCCACTCGTCGCGGATGCCGGTGACGACCTCGCTCGGGACCGTCGAGCCACCCACCAGGATGTACCGCAGGGCCAGGTTCCATCTCCCGGGCTGCGCGCGCCACGTCGCCAGCAGGTCCTGGGCGTGGGTCGGGACCAGGAACGTGGCGGTCACGCCCGCACGGTCCATCGTGTCGAGCATGCGCTCAGGATCGCCCCGCCCGACGAACACCGCGGTGCCGCCCGCGTACAGCCCGAGGAGGTAGGAGTACCCCCACCCGGCGTTGTGGTGCATGGGGGCCACCACGCCCACGACGTCGGTGGCGGACAGGTCGAACGCCCGGCGGAAGCCCCGTGGGCCCGCCAGCTTCGTGTTCGCCGAGTTCATGACCCCCTTCGCCCGGCCCGTCGTCCCCGAGGTGAACATCACCTCCATCAGCGCGTCCGGGTCTGGTACGTGCCCGGTGCCCGGCGGCGCCCCGGGTACCCAGACCGACGCGTCGTCCAGCTCCAAGCGGCGCAGGCCGGCCAGACAGGACCATCCCTCGGGCGGCCCGGCGTATGCGCGCGCATGGACGCGCTCGACGACCGTGGCGATCTCGAGCTCTCCCGACGACGCCGCGACAGGGATCGCCACGGCGCCAACCGCATGAGCGGCGGCCGAGGCGACGACGAACTCCGCGGAGTCCGGGAGCCGGATCAGGACCGCGTCGCCCCGGTCAACGCCGGCCGCCGCCAGCTGCCCGGCCGCCCGCTCCATCGCGGCAGCGAGGTTGGCGTAGGTGAGCGAGCGGCGCGAGTCGATCGTGGCGATCTGGTCCGGGGTCTTGGCCGCGTGGGACCGGATCAACCCCGGAATGGTGTCGGTCGTCCAGGCCCGCGAGTCATAGAAGCGGCGCGTATCCCGCCACGGTTGCCGCAGGAGGTAGTTCATGGCTGACCGGCGAGCCCGCGCGCGTCCGATGGCCCGCCCGCCGGGCGCCACACCGGCACGCGCATGTCACCGACGTCCATGAACGTCGCCACCATCGCCAGGCCGGCCGTGAGATCGGGCTCCCCGGGAAGGTGACCGACCAGCCGGGCGGCCGGGAGGTCCGTCAACTCGACCAGGACGATGGTGTAGGGAGCGGGAAAGGCCGGGTGGATCTGCCGGTACACCGTGGTCCACGAGTACAGCGTCCCGCGGGGCGCCACCACCTGCCACTCCGTATTCCAGCCGCCGCACGCGTGACAGTATGCCTTGGGCATGTGCAGCACCTGCCCGCACCCCGTGCAGATCTGGATCGCGAGCTCGCGGCGCAGCACTGCCTGCCAATGGCCCCCGGTGTCGATGTCGTTCACGACCGGGAGCGGGAACTGGCTGTCCGTCATCGGGTTCCCCGAGTCAGGATCAGGGCGCTCGAGGCAATCGGCAGGCCGGAGGTTACAAGGCACACCTCAGCCCCCGCCACCTGCGAGGTTGACACGTGCCTGATCTGGCGGACCCCCTCGACGATGTGGTTGAGGCCGTGGATGTAACCCTCGGACAGGTGGCCGCCCGCGGTGTTGATCGGCAGCGAGCCATCCAGCTCGATCGCGCCGCTGGCGGCGAATGGCCCGCCCTCGCCCTTCTTGCAGAACCCGTAGTCCTCCAGCTGGACGAGCGCGGTGATCGTGAAGCAGTCGTAGAACTGGGCGACATCGATATCCTCCGGCCCGAGGCCCGCTCGCTCGTACAGCCGCCGGGCCACGACCGCCGATGGCATCGTGGTGATGGAGTCGCGCATCAGCGTGGGAAACGCGACGCCGGGCTGCATGCCGGCCTGCACGCCCTGGGCCACAGCCCGGACGACGCACGGAGGCTGGCGGAGGTCACGGCCCCGCTCCGTGCTCGTGACGACGATGGCACAGGCACCGTCGGTCTCGATGCAGTAGTCGAAGAGCCGGAGCGGCGCCGTGACGGGGGGCGAGGCCAGGTAGTCGTCCAGGGTCATCTCCCGCCCGTGCATCTGCGCCGACGGGTTCGCGTTGGCCCGCCGCCGGCACGCAACCGCGATGGCACCGAGCTGGTCCTGGGTGGTCCCGAACTCGATCATGTGCCGGCGGGCCATCAGCGACCACATCTGTCCCGGCGTGCTCAGTCCGAACGGCACGAAGAACTCGTTGTATGTCCCGTTCCCGCCTCGCTCGGCGCCCTGCCCGTCGCCCTGGCCGTAGCGAGTGCCGGTCCGGCCGTTGATGGACCGGAAAACTAGGACGTTGTCTGCCTGCCCTGAAAGCACCGCACCGATCGCCTGGCCGACCATGCCGCACGGTGCGCCGCCCCCCGTGCCCGTCTCCCCCCAGTACGAGAGCTCGGGCAGCCCGAGGGCATGAGCCAGGTCGTTGTGCGCCACGAGGTCCATGTCGCACTTGACGATGCCGTCGATGTCCCGGACGGAGAGCCCGGCGTCCGCGATGGCCGCCAGGGAGGCCTCGACGGCCAGGGTGAGCTCGCTGCGACCTGAGCACCGGGAAAAGTCCGTCGCGCCGATACCCACGATGGCACCCGCATCACGGTGCCCTCTCGCACTCATCGGCATCCTCCACGGCACGGGCCGCGCACCACGGCGGGCGCTTATCAACCATACGATAGGTTGGTATCATATGAATTGGCCGCGGCGTCCGTCAAGGCGGCCAGACCGTTACGAGCGACCCGGACCAGGGAGATCTCGTGTACTACGACTTGCTGCACTCGCCGGACGCTGTGGTGCCGGACGTGGACCGGACGGCGCGCGCGATGGTCGAGCGGGTCGGGCTGCCCGAACCCCGGCCCGCGTGGTTCCAGGCGTCGGTCTGCCACGGCTACCGGGCGCTGTTCGCGAGGGTGCACCCGTCGCGCCAGCTCGCGCCGAGCCGTCTCGAGGTCATCGCGCCGGGTCCCCGCTCGCCATCGCCTGGCGTGGCGGACGTCCCCGCCTACATCGACGAGATCGCGGCCATGCAGGGGGACCGCCCTCTCAAGACCCATGCGACCGTGCTCACATCGTCCGCGTTCCCCGAACTGGTCGAGGATCTGCTCCGGAAGGGGGTACGCCACCGGGTCGATCCGCCGTCGCGGGAACTCGGTCACGAACGGCTGTGGATCGGGTTCAGCCCTGGCGGCGGCCCTGAATACTCCCCGGACGACGACGCCGGCCTGTTCTTCGAGGTGATCCCCACGCAGTGCCTCGGGCTCCCGGACACCGTCGTAGGCGGCGCTCCCACCGCCACGCCGGCCGTCGCTCCTGGCCAGATGATCCGCGTGGCCGCCCGGTCCTACCTGGTCGGCCAGCTCGACCCGGTACTGGCCACCCTCGAGGAGCGGCTGTCCTGGCCGGCCGAGCGGGTCGAGGGCACCGGCGGGGAGCGTCGGGCCGTGATGGCGGTGAACTTTCCGAGGAGCGCGCGATTCGAACTTGTCGAGCCGGGTCACGATCCTGAGGTTGCGGCGCACTTCGCGCGGTGGGGGCCAGGCACATACGCCACGCGCATCACGGTTCGCGATCTCAGCGCCAAGGCCGACGATCTCCGGGCGAGGGGGACGCCGTTCCGTAGCCTGCCCTCTCGCGGGACACGGCCCGAGATCCTCCGGGTCGATCTCCACGTGGTCCCCGGCTTCCTGTTCGACTTCGTCGAAGACGAGGCCGAGGGCGTGCCTCAGAATGCCAGTGCCCACGCCGCCGATGCAGGCGCAGCAGTGCAGCAGCAGCATCCCGCCGGGAAGAAAGACATGGGGTCAGCATGAAACCACTTGCCATCCATCACGTGACGATCAACGTGGCCGACGTCGACGAAGCCACCCGCTTCTACACCGACGTACTCGGGCTCACCGAGCGCAGCGACCGTCCCGGCTTCGACCAGCCGCGCGTCGTCTGGCTGGACGCCGGAGGCCAGCAGCTGCATCTGGTCGAGCGGGAGACCACGCCGGCGTTCGGGCAGCACTTCGCCATCCGGGTCAGCGACATCACCGCCGCCGTCGCGGACGTGCGCGGACACGGCGTGGAGGTCCGCGAGCCCAACGGTGTCGGCGCGGCCCTTCAGACGTTCCTCAACGACCCGTGGGGCAACGTTATCGAACTGCAGCAGGTGGCGGCGGTCGATGACGACCCCGCCTATCCACAGGCGCTCAGCGGGTCGGCTGGGTGATGTTCTTCGCTCGCTGGTAGTTCTCGATCGGGTCGATGCTGCCGTCACGCCCGAGACCGCTGTTCTTGTACCCCCCCGGGTTCGCGCCCGGGGCACCGGGCGCCCCGTTAACCACCACCTTGCACGTCTCCATCCCGCGCGCCAGCTCGCTCGCGTGCTCGAGATCGGCGCTGAACACGGCGCCCGAGAGCCCGAATGTGGAGTCGTTCACGAGGGCCAGCGCAGCCTGGTCGTCGGCGAAGGGGACGACGACGAGCACCGGCCCGAAGATCTCCTCCTGGTAGATGCGCATCTCGGGCCGCACGTCGAGGAAGACCGTCGGCTCGATGTAGTAGCCCTTCGGCAATCCGGGAGGCCGGCCCCCGCCCATGACGAGGCGGGCGCCCTCGCTCCGCCCGGCGGCGATGTACCCCTCGACCCGATCGCGCTGGGCCGCGGAGACGAGCGGTCCGAACAGCGTCGCGGGGTCGGCGGGGTCGCCCAGCGGCGCCTTCCGCAGCGCCGTCTCGAGGAGATCGAGAACCTCGGCATACCGCCGCTGGTGGACCAGGACCCGGGTCCACGCGTAACAGACCTGGCCGGAATAGGGCAGGCACGACGGGACGATGGACCGCTCGAACAGCTCGAGGTCGGCATCGGCGAGGAGGACGGCGGCGGACTTGCCTCCGAGCTCCGCACTGACCGGCTTCAGCTGTTCGCCGCACGTCGCCGCGATCACCCGGCCGGTGGCCACCGATCCGGTGAACGAGATCTTGTCGGTGCCCCGGTGCGCGACGAGCGCCGCCCCGGTCTGGCGGCCCCCGGTGACAATGTTGACCACACCGGGCGGGAACTGCGCCGCGGCGACCATCTCGCCCAGGATGTACGCGTCCAGCGACGTCTCCGGCGACGGCTTGACGACGACCGTGCAGCCGGCCGCCAGCGCCGGGGCCATCCGGACGGCGAGCAGTCCTTGAGGCGCGTTCCAGGGCACGATCACGCCGACCACCCCGATCGGCTCCCGGCGCAGCAGCGATCGCTCTGCGCCCAAGGCGAGCTCGGCTTCCTCGACAAGGTTCGCGGCGAGGTGGGCAGCGCCCCGGTAGGCGCCGACGGGCAGGCTCTCGTTGGCCAGTTCGGTCCACCACAGCGGCGACCCATTCTGCTGCGTGACGAGCCGGCTGATCTCGTGCGCCCTGGCCTGGTACTCGCCGGCCAGGGCGGCGAGCAGCCGCGCGCGGTCCGCAGGAGCGGTCGCCGACCATGACTTCAGGGCTGCCCGCGCCGCCACGACCGCGTTGTCGACGTCCGCTGCGTCGCCGTCAGGCACCGTGCCGATCTCTGCCTCATCGGCCGGGTTCACGAGCGGGATGCGCCGGGAGGTGTGGGCGGGGACGAACGCGCCCCCCAAGAAGAGGCCATCTGGTGCGGCAGTCATCTGCGTGCGCTCCCCTTCTGTGGCATATCCGGCCACGTCGCCGCGCGCTCGCCCTGCTCAGGGTGCGCGCCCTGCCTCAGTAGTGGATGGCCCGCGGCGATCCACCGCCACAGGCCACGGCGTCTCCGTTGATGGCGACGCTGCGCGGCGACGCCAGGAAGGCGATCACCGCGGCCACCTCATCCGCCGTGGTGAGCCGGCCGATGCTGGTCGTCTCCGCCATCCGGCGCTCGATGTCGGCCGGCTCGACACCCTCCCGCTCCGCGGCGCAGACCAGCACGCCGGAGGTGCGCTCGGTCCTGGTAATCCCCGGATGTACGACGGTGACGTTGATTCCCTTAGGTCCGAGCTCGTCCGCCAGGTTCTTGGTCATCGCGGCCACGGACACGTTCCTGACACTGCCGATGATCGAACCGGTGGTGCGTGCGGCCAGGCCGCTCACGTTGATAATCCGGCCCCACCCCGCCGACACCATGCCCGGAGCCAGCGCCCGGATGCAACGGAGGTAGCCGAGCACCTTGACGTTGACGTCGGCCCAGAACAGTTCGTCGGTGGTCGTTTCAAGCCGCGGCGCCTGGTGTCCGCTGCCCGGCACGGCGGCGCAATTGACGAGGATGTCGATGCCGCCGACCAGATCGGCTGCCTCAGCGGCCATGGACCGCACGGAGGCGTCGTCTCCGGTGTCGACCGTGGCCCAGTGCACCTTGGATCCGGTGGCTGCACGGATCTCCCCGGCAGCTCGCGCCAGGGATTCCGCGGAGCGAGCGGCGATGACCACCTCCGCGCCCTCGAGGACCAGGTTCCTCGCGGTCGCCTTCCCGATGCCACGGCTGCCTCCGGCCACGAGGGCGCGCCGCCCGGTCAGCTGGAGGTCCATCTACCGGTTGCCGGTTGCCTGCACGGCGTCGCGGTCGCGCCGTCCGGTGTCCGCCGATTCTGCCACCATGCGCCGGACCTCCTGGACCAGCTCGTCGGGCGGCTTGGTGAAGTCGAGCATCTGCAGGAACGGCTGGCGCGCCTCTATGCGGGTCTGCCAGTAGAGCTCGCAATTGTTGCCGTCCGGATCGGCAAAGTACACGCCGATGGCGTTGCCGTGCGTAATGGTCATGTTGATCGGAACCTCGTGGGCGACCAGCCGCTGGTAGAAGCTGAGCACGTCCTCCAGGGTCTCGCAGCGGAAGGAGATCTGCTGCACCACCTTGGCCTCGGCCCCGGCGGTCCGGCCCCGGACCAGTGCGACCTCATGGTGCTCGAAATCGGGCCGGGAGCTGAGGAACACCACTCCGATCCGGTCGTCTTCGTCGGTGACCGTCAAACCGAGCATCTCGGTGTAGAAGCGCCGGGAGATCTCCAGGTCATTAACGAAGATGCCGACATGTCCGAGTTCAGCGATGGCTGGCAAGGGAAGGGTCTCCTGTCTCGATTACGGGGTCCGGGACGGTAACCAGGACCTCCCTGCGTTCTCGCGCCGAGCGGAGGATGGCGAGGCACACCTCAAGCGTCTGCCGGCCCCATTCCCCGTCGTGCAGGGCGGGCCGGCCGTGGGTCACGGCGTCGAGAAGTTCGTCCAGGACCTCTGCCCGCGCGGGGAGACCCCTGGACGGTTCGACGCCGATCTCTCGGTAGCCGTCAGACCCATAGACGGCGACGGCGTGGCCGGCGAGCCGGAGGTCGGCGTCGTCGCAGCTGATGAGCGTGAACCCGAACGGAGGGTCGCCGGTACCGGCACCGCCGCCGGCCAGGGCGGTGGCCCTGGTGACGCGGGCGCCGACTTCGCTGTCGTGGTCGGCCGCCAGCCGCCCGAGCCGCCGTCTGGCCCGACCGGGCTGGGGCGTGCGCGCCGCCTGCGGGTCGGGGGCGCAGCTGATGTCGCGGGTATCGAAGTGGTCGTAGCCGCTGTAAACCAGGGAAGCCGCGCATCCCGACGCGAAGTCGACGAAGGCAGTGCAGGCCGCCTCGACGGGCCGGCCGGGATCCCAGGCCCCGACGCTGGCTCGGACGGCGCGCACCGCAGACCCGGTGAGGAGGCGGACCACGTCCACCTGGTGCGGGAGCTGGGCGAAGACGATGCCGCCGCCTCGCGCGGTGTCGAGCTCCTCGGGCCGCCGTGGCCGGTAGAGGAAGTCGGTGAAGTTACAGGTGACGATCATGCGCACCGGGCCGAACTGACCCGAGGCGATCAGCTCCCGCGCCTTGCGGACGTCGGGGGCGAAGCTCTCGGTGTGGCCGACCACCAGCACGACCCCGCTGCTCGACGCCGCCTGCGTGATGCCGTCGCACTCCTCGACAGTCAGTGCAAGCGGCTTTTCCACGATGACGTGCTTGCCCGCGGCCGCCGCCGTCCGCGCGTGGAGGGGATGCAGCTCGTGCGGCGTCGCCACCCAGACCGCGTCGACACGGTCGTCGCGGCACAGATCAGCGAGGTCGCCGTACCTGGCGACGCCGGCCGGCGCGACGGCCAGCAGCTGCTCGTGCCGATCGGCGACCGCAACCAACTCCACCCCGGGATGGGCCATGACAGCGGCCAGGTCGCGCTGGCCGGCGATGCCGAGCCCGGCGACTGCGACTCCCAGCCGCCGCGCCTCAGTCAATGCGGGAGACCAACTCGGTGCGGTGCCGGGCAAGGAAGCGCTCGAGGTCCTGCTCCACTTCGATGTTCAGGTAGGGCAGGACCGCGTACAGGCTCCCGTCGGTCGCCGCCTTGGGCTCGATCCCGTTCTGGAGATCCCGGGCGGCCCGGATCAGCATCCGGCGGGCGGCGAGGACGCCCCGGTCGGCGCTGCCCAGGTGCTCCTTGGTACGGTCCACGATCGGGCCCATCGACTCCTGCACCGCCCGGTCCTGGTCGCTCACACCCCAGATGCCCGTGAAGTTGCCGGTCCGCTGGAGCTCCCGGTCGATCAGGTAGTCGTTCCTCCGGTTGGCCAGGGGCATCTCGGTGCCCGGGATGAGGCGCGGCGGGAACACGGCCCCGGAGAATGCCTCGTCCCGCTCGGCCTGGGTGAAAGGGCGATCCAGCCAGGCGTAATGGATCGTCCGGCAGTTCTCGTCGTCGATCGGGACGAAGACACGGCCGCTGAAGACCGGTGACGACGGGACGAGGCTGAAGCTCGGCATGAGCCAGTGCCCGATCCGCCAGTAGTCGCGCCCGTCGGACAGGCCGCGGTGGGCAGCGTACAAGCACCCGTAGTCGGTCTCCCGCACCGCCAGTTCCGGATTCCCGACGCCGCTGTCGCGGATGAGCTTCAGCCCGGGAGAGGGGTTCTGGATCTGAGCGGGGGCGCCCTCGAACACCTGGTGCAGGAAGGAGAGGTGACTCGCGTCGATCTCCCCCTCCAGGCCCTGCGCCCAGTTGGATTCCTGTAGCCATCGCGCGACGATCCGCTGCTCCGAGGGCACCCGCATCCACTCGAAGTCCGGAAGCTCGGGCTCCAGTTCGGGCGGTCCCATGTACACCCAGATCAGGTCGGCGGCCTCCCGCACCGGGTAGGAGCGCAGGCGGATCCGCTCCTTGAACCGGCTCGATTCCGGCTCATTGGGCATGTCGACGCACCGGCCCTCGGTGTCGAACTTCCAGCCGTGGTACACGCACCGGAGCCCGCACTCCTCGTTGCGCCCGAAGTAGAGGGAGGCTTGCCGGTGGGCACACCGCTCTTCGATGATCCCCACCGTCCCGTTGGTGTCCCGGAAGGCGACCAGATCCTCGCACAGGAGCCGGATCCGCACCGGCGGACCGTCAGGTTCGAGCAGGTCGCTCACCAGCAGGACGGGCAGCCAGAACCGCCGGAACAGCTCACCCATCCGGGTCCCGGGACCGACCCGGGTGTACAGCTCGTTGTCCTCTTTCGACAACATGCTCAGTGAACCTCCCGCTCATCTCGATTGCTGCCGTTACGCTTCGCCCAGGCCTGCGTCGCCGCGCGCGCCGCGGTGTCGGAGACGCTGGTCCACGCCGGCGCGTCGCCCTCCGACATCTTCTGCTCGGCGGCGATCATCCGCTCGAGGATCCGGCGGGCCTGCAACGGGCCGGCGTCGACCTTGATGTTCAGCTCGACCGGATATGAGGGCTCCCAGGCGGCGATGATGTGCTCGATGGCCTCGCAGGCCCCGATGTCCTGGAGGATGACCGTGCGCAAGGCCTCCGCCATGTACCCGGTCACGGAGTCGTCGTCGATCGCGTAGTCCCTGGACGTCGACCAGAAGTAGTGGGCCGAGGTGCGGGTCTCCGGCGTGATCCCGTGCATCGCCTTCTGGCGGCAGGCGCGGGCGTCGTCGGCGTCGGCATGCGGCCTGCTCATCGCCGTGGTGATGCCGAACGACGGGGCGATGAACTCGGCGGTCTGCACCCGGTCGATGGGCTCGTCGATCCCGGTGAGCCGGGTCAGGTAGGGGTAGCAGCTGGAGTTGGGCATCTCGCGGTGGACGGTCACGGAGCGGTCGTCGAACTTCACCCTCACCGGGGCCTCCGCTACCTCCGGCGACCCGATGGAGTCAGCGTGCAGGAAGCTCAGGTGCGACAGGTCGAGCAGGTTCTCGTTCATCAGCTGCGCCCGCGCGTTCATGTGCAGCGTGCCCGACACGGTGGCCCACCCCGGATCGGTGTACCAGTGGTGGTCGGGGATCAGGCCGGGGTCGGCCAGGTCGCGCTGCCCCGGCCAGATCCACACCAGTCCGAACTCCTCGTACAGCGGGAAGACCTGGACCCGGACGCGCTGGGAGATGGAGGTGGCGCCGGGGATTCTGGTGCAGATCCCCTCGGTGTTGTACGTCAGGCCGTGATACCCGCACTCGATTTCGTCGCCCTTGCGGCGCCCGAGCGACAGGGGCATCTGCCGGTGGATGCAACGATCCACCATCGCGACGGGCCGGCCGGCCTCGGTGCGGTAGAGGAGGACGGGGTCGCCGAGGATCCACCGGGACAGCAGCCCGTCGCCAACCTCGGCACTGCGGGCCGCCACGTACCAGGCATTTCGGGGAAAGAACTCTGGGTACACGTTGCACTCCCCGGCTCAGAAACCGATTCCTAACCAACCAACTGTTTGGCTGATTGTTACGCTACACTCCGCCCCCGCGGTCCGTCAACAGAAAGCCGATGACCCAGACCGCGGGCGCGGAGCGCAGGTCAAGTGACTCTAGAAGCGGACCACGCCACGGATGTTCTTGCCAGCGTGCATGTCCTCGAAGCCCCTGGCCACGTCGTCGAGCTTGTACTCCTTGGTGATCAGCTCGTCGAGCTTGAGCCTGCCGTCGCGGTACATCTGCAGCTGCTTGAGGATGTCCCACGTCGGATTCGATGCGCCGAAGACCCCGCCCTGGATCCGCTTCTGGAACAGGGTCAGCTCGGGCACGGAGATCGGGAGACCGACGGCCGTGATGTCGCCGACCGCCGTCACCACGACGGTGCCCGCCTTACGCACCGACGCCAGGGCCTGGGCCACGATCTGGCCGGAGACCACGCCGACGGTCACGATGGCACTGTCGGCGCCCTGGCCATTGGTGATGCTCCGCACGAACGAGTCGGCCTCGCCGATGTCGGCGAACACCCGGGTGGCGCCTAGCTCAAGCGCCTTCTCCCGCTTGAAGGCCACCGGGTCGACGGCGACGACGTTGCTGGCGCCGGCCTGGGCGGCACCTTGGACCGCGTTGATCCCGACCCCGCCGACGCCCATGACGATGATCGTGTCGCCCGGCTGCGCCTGGGCCAGATTCACCGCCGAGCCCCACCCCGTGCCGACCGCGCAGGCCAGCAGGCAGACCTTCTCCAGGGGAAGGTCCTCGTCGATCTTGACCACGGAGCTGACGCTGACGGTGGTCATCTCGGCCAGGGTACTGATACCCAGTGCCTGGCCGACCGGCGTGCCGTCCAGCAGGTGCAGCCGGAAGCTCGTCGGGTCGTCGAACCTGGCCCCGCTCAGCATGGCGGCGCCGAGATCGCAGAGGTTCTGCCGGCCCGTTGCGCACCAGCGACAGCGACCGCAGCTGGGCATGAACGAGAAGATGACATGGTCGCCGGCCTGCCAGCCGGGCGTGTTCGGCCCGACGGACTCGACCACGCCCGCGCCTTCGTGCCCGCCGCATACCGGGTACGTGCCAACGGGCATGTCACCGGTCGCGACGTGGTCATCGGAATGGCACAATCCGCATGCGACCATGCGAATGCGCAGCTCGCCCTGGCGCGGGTCGTCTACCTCGAGGTCCATCACCTCGTAGGCGCCAGGGGCTTGCATGAGGACCGCTCCACGAGTTCTCACGAGACAATCTCCTTCCTCGAGTGGCCATTCTGGCCACGTTCAATGGACTCGGCCGCGCGCTGCGGGCACCAGATCCGGACGGAGAGGAGCTGGCGCCGACTCGTCGAGGAACACCCGGCTCAGTTCCTCGCCCACCTGCCGGGCCGAGAGCCGGCCGGGCCGGAACCAGCGGTGCACCCAGTTCATCGCCCCCAGCAACGCCATCGCGACCAGCCGCGGGTCGGCATCAGCCCGCACACCGCCCTCCCGCTGCGCCTCCGCGATGAGGCCCATCAGCCGTCGCCGGTCCCGCTCCTCATACACCAAGATCGACTTACGCCGGGCCGGCTCCAGCGCGTTCAGGTCATGCAGCCACACCGTCACCGCCGCCTGATGCTCAGCCACATACACCACATACGCGACGATCAG
>Ga0335073_10007913_pt1 | contig 14896 bp, 11 predicted proteins | sample Lox_Sample_22_FD_207093 | JGI IMG/M metagenome (GOLD analysis project Ga0335073, IMG submission 207093) | Soil microbial communities from Loxahatchee National Wildlife Refuge, Florida, United States - Lox_Sample_2.2 | ecosystem: Environmental > Terrestrial > Soil > Wetlands | place: USA... | reverse complement strand
TTTACCCCCGAACACCTGCGCGAGCTGGCCGCAAATTCCATCGAGGCAAGTTTTTTACCTCCTGAGAACAAAGTGGGAATCCTTCGGCGCATCGAATCCCTCGAATGAGGTATAGACGCCCGCCTGGCGGCCGATATACCTATAAGCCGAGGCTGCGATTCATGGGTGCGACTGGGCTATCATGAACCCATGGCGTTGCTGAGGCGCTGTATCGTCTGCCTGTGCGGAAAAGAGAAGGCTGTGACTGACTTCGATACCTCTGATTTGACCCCCACCTCGCGCGCCCTCCGCGCTGTAGGGTGGACGTCCGTTGCCCTGGGAATTACCGCCCTCGGCCTCTACATCGGCCATGAGCTTCGCGTGCGCTACAAGTTCAGCCACCAGACGCCGACCGACTTCTTCTCCCACGCCGGAGAAGAGATGAGCGCCGAATACGGCATGGGCATCTAGAAAAGCGGGTTTCCGGGTTCACCTTTCATTTTGAACTTTTCCCTGTTGCCTGATTCTTAGTGCGTCCGGTCGACCAGAAACCCCGCCACAGCTTTTAGACTTTCGGCTGCCTCGCCATAGGGCGTCAGTTCCGCAAATGCCTCGGCAATCAGCCTTTGCGCATCTTTTCGGGAAGCCTCGATCCCAAACACCGCCGGCCACGTCGCCTTGTCGCTGGCCACATCCTTGCCAGCCGTTTTGCCCAGGTGCGCGGAATCCTGCGTCATGTCGAGCACGTCGTCCACAATCTGGAACGCCAGCCCCGCCTTGGTGCCGAAGGTCGTCAGCCGCTGCACATCGGCCTCGGTCGCGCCTGCGTAGACGCCCCCGGCCACAATGCTCACCCGGATCAGGGCACCGGTCTTCGCGCGATGGATCGCCTGCACCATCTCGGCCGTCGGCTTTCTGTGTTCACCCTCCAGATCGAGCACCTGGCCGCCGATCATTCCTTCTACCGTCCCGGTCGCCTCCGCGACCAGCCCCACAATGCGGATCGCCTGCAGCGGCGCGCAGCGCAGATGCGCCAGGGTCTGATAGGCCAGCGTCTGCAGCGCGTCCCCGGCCAGGATCGCGATGGCCTCGCCAAACGCTACATGGCACGTGGGTTTGCCCCGCCGCAGATCGTCGTTGTCCAGCGCTGGCAGATCGTCGTGGATCAGCGAGTAGGTATGCAGCATTTCGATTGCCGCGCCCACCTCTTCGATCCCGTCGGGCAGTCCCGATCCGCCCTGCGCCGCCCGGATCGCCCGCGCCGCTTCCATCGCCAGCACCGGCCTGAGCCGCTTGCCTCCGGCGAACACACTGTGCCGCATCGCTCCGTGGATTGAAGCGGGAACCTGGCTCACCGGGGGCAGCAGCCGCTCCAGCGCCTCATCGGTTCGCTCCGCACCCTCGTGAATCACTTTAGCTACATCCACTTGCATACCACTGGCCTGCATGGAAATCATGATACTGGACCCGGCGTCTCCAACCCTCCCCGGCGTTTCTCCATCCAGCCGCCAACGAGCACAGCAGCCAGCGCAAGAAGCGAAGCGAGATATCCCTCCCGCTGATCCGGCGTCGTCCGCCATCGAACGTCGATCTTCTGATCTCCCGCAGTTACAGGAACCGCCATCCATCCGTCGCTGGTCCGCGCCGGCGTCACAGGCACGCCATCGCGCGTCACGCGCCACGCTGGATAGTCCACAAGCCGCAGGACGGCGTACGCCGCCGATGCGCTGTCCACATCCACCGTCCTGTGCTCCGCCTGCCAGCGCAAGATCTTCACGTGAGCCGCGATCTGCAGCGCGTGGTCTGTCGCAGCCGGCGCATCACGGTGACTCTGCAGAGCCTGCGCATTCATCACCCAAACCGGTCCGTCCCCGCAATTCGCGGTCGGCACCGCGCAATCGACAACTCCCGGCGCAATGCCCGCCTGATCGTCGAGATCGATCCCCTTGAGCGTGTACTCGTCCGTCCCCTCAAATCCCGTATCGTGAAACGTCTGGACTTGCGCCGCGACATTGTCCTCGTCGTCGCACACTTGCCAGAAGTACACCGAAGCCACGGCCACCATCCCTCCCGCCAGCACCAGCGCCGCCAGCGCCCGCAACGCGATCGCTCGCCGCGTCGGCGGTTCCGGCTTGAGAGCCAGCGCGGTCAGGCCCGCGGCAAGCACCGCCAGCACCAGCAGCCAGCGCCAGGGAAACTGCAAAAACGCGAGCTTCGGCACGTGCCGCCACACCACATCGCTAAATCGGAACTGCAGAGCCGCAATAGCCGCCGCTGCAGCCACCAGCGGCAACCATACCGCGCTCTTCCGCCGCCACGAACGCCACGCCGCCACCGCCGTCGCCAGCAGCAGAACCACCGCGATCCACGAAGCCGCTCGCAACACGCCGTTGTGGTAGGCGATCGCGAACGCATCATCCGGTGACGCGCCCGCCGGCGTCTTCACGAATCTGAACAGGAAGCTGTCCTCCACGCGCATCAGAGGCCCAATGGCCTCGCCGATCTGCACCCACCGCTGCTCGTAGACCGCCGGAACCAGCCAGAACCCCGCCATCCCCAAACCCAGGGCGACTCCACACGCTGCGCGCCCCACCAGACGCCAGCTTCGCTGTTGCGCCGCCGCCACCGCCACCAGCCCGGCGAGCAGGTAGCTGCCCATCACGCCCGCCGGCGGATCGGTTAGCCAGAGCGCGGCCACCGTGAGCGCCAACGGCCGCCACGCCTTCGCCTGTCGCAGGCCGTAGAGCACGAGCAACGGCATCCACACAGCGCACAGCAGTTCCGCCATCGCGCCTCGCTCGTAGGCCACAAACAGCATGTAGGGATTCAGCACATACAGGCATGCCGCCAGTGCTGCGTTATCGTCGCCGGCCCACTCCCGCGCCATCGCGTGCAGCGCCCAAGTCGCGCCCAGCAGGCAGAGCAGCGTGAAAACCAGAGGCGTCCATGACCACGGCAGCACACAACCCAGCGCCGCGCCCAGGAACCGGCTCAGCGGCGGATAGAACACAAACCGCGGCTCCCCCGCCAGATAGTTGGCCGACGCCGCCCAGTGCGGGTTCAGCACTCCGTGCCGCCAGCTTAGCGCGACTTCCAGCCAGTTCTGCAGATGGAAATCGAAATCCTGCCCGCACGAAGTGCCGCGCCACGCCAGCGGCAGCACCGCCATCAGCGGCACCACCCGCATCAGGGAGCGGCGCCGCCGCGACCGCGTCGCTTCGCTCGCGAGGCTCTTCGGGAACTGAAACGAAATCTTCACGGCTCCAGATGCAACGTGTGCGCCGTCGCGGCGGTCACAGCTTCATCGGAAAAAGGCAGCGCGAAGGTCTTGCCGCCGTACCAGTACGGCCACTGATCGCGGTAGTACGGGCTCAGCGGATCGCCCGATTCGCCCATTACGATGTCTTCGGTCGCCCCGTCCACGTTGGCCCAGTCGATGGTGAACCGCTGCGACGGCCCAAACGTCCGCCCCACCTGCTTCACGGTGGTCGTGTTGCCCGACTGCGGCTGCGGTCCCGTCCCCGTCCAGTTTTTGAACCACGGCAGCAGCCCGTACAGTGGATGTTCGAGGTCGATCACGTGCGTCTGTCCGTAACGCCAGGTGGATAAGTCTGCTGGCGCATGGCTCTGCGCCAGTCCCTGCCGCACCAGATCCGTCAGAAAGTCGTCCCACGTCGCGTAATGCGGCGGCAGCCACGCCGCCGGCTCCTTCATGATGATCTGCTCGGTCACATAGCTGCTCTCCGCCCACCGGTAGAGTCGCCAGTCGTCGCCCAGCTTGGGCCGCAGGATCGCCGGAAGGAACCGCACCGACTCCACAATCGTCGCCGCCGGCGAATCCACGCTGACCACGCCGTCCCACGTCCGCAAAAGGTCCGCCGCCTGGCGCAGTTGTGCGTCGGTCTGCTTCGCGTGATCAATCGCGTAGGCCAGCCGCTGGGCGACCTCCTGATATAGCTCGGAGTAGATGTCCGTCTGCAGCGTCAGCATGTCCTGCTGCGTCAGCTTCTGCTTCGGAGAGAGCCATTTCCAGATGCGCTCGTTGCGATACGGCTCCGCCCACTCCAGCGTCAGCGGCGTCGGATACCCATCCGGCGTCACCCGCGCATTTGCCGTCGCCAGCAGCCCATCCGGCGGATCGTACGCGCTCGGCATCGTGTCGAATGGAATGTATCCCTGCCACTCGTGCTGATTGTCGGTGATGGGCACGCCCGCCAGCCCGCCCGGCCGGCTAGGAATATACCCGACAGCCTGGTATCCGATGTGCCCCTGATCGTCGGCGTAAACAACATTCAGCATGGGCGCCCACCATCCGGCCAATGCCGAGCGGAATTCCGTCCAGTTTGAAGCCCGATCGATCGCCAGCAGCGGAAATCCGCTGGCCTTCGGATCGTAGATCGACCAGTCCAGCGCCAGCGTGCGCGTCTCGCCAGGAATCAGCGGCGTGATCACCACGCCATGGTCCGTCCTCGCCACATCCACCGTCACATCGTGGCTGCCGCGCACGTGAATCGTCTCCTGCGCGTGCTCCACCGGCCGCCACGTTCCATCCGGAGCCTGGTACTCGTCCTGTGCGTTCGTGTGCTCGACGTAGACATCCTGGTTGTCGCCGTAGAGCGCGGTGAATCCCCAAGCCACATGTTCGTTATGGCCCGCCACTACAAAGGGAATGCCCGGCACCGTCACGCCGGTTGCGTGAAATCCCGGAGCCTCGAGCCCGTTCTCGTACCAGATGTTCGGAATCTGCTGCTCGAGGTGCATGTCGTTCGACAGCATCGCCCGCCCGCTCGCCGTCTTCGACCCAGCCACCACCCACTCGTTCGATCCGGCAATGCACGTCGTGCAAGAGCCCGGCGCATGACCTGTCAGTTGCTCCACATGCAGCAGATCGTCGCGCAGTTCTCCCGTCTGCGATTCGTCCAGCGGCACGTCGGGCATTACCTGATTCGGCGCGGTAATCGGAAGCTCCGACGATATCGGCGGATGATCGCGCCACGATCCCGTGGGATACAAATCCGCCGCCAGCGTCGGCCCCAGGCGCGCCGTCAGCCGTTCCCGCACTAGCTTCTCCGGCCAGTGCTCGTCGAGTGTCTGCACCATGCTCAGCACGATTACGATCGAGTCCGACGGCTGCCACGGCTTCGGCTGATACATCAGCAGCCGGAACTCCGCCGGAAGCCGGTCGCCGTGAGCGCGGATGTACTGGTTCACCCCGCGCGCGTAGTCCTCAAAATAGCGACGGTTCTGCGGATCCAGCGTTGCCATCAGCCGCTCCGCCGTCGGCCGCATGGCCAGGATGCGCTGCATCCGGTCGTGTTCCACCAGCTTCGACCCGAGAATCTCCGCCGCGTCCCCCGCAGCCATGCGCCGCGCCATATCCATCTGCCACAGCCGATCCTGCGCCGTCACGTAGCCCTGCGTGAAGAGCAGATCGTCCATGTTCGCGGCCTGAATGTGCGGGACGCCGTGCTGGTCGCGCCGCACCGTCACCGGTGCCGTCAGCCCCGGCGTTAGTTCCTGCCCATCAATCACCGGCAGCGACGACTGCATCTTGTGCTTGAGCCATACGCCGCCGGTCACCACCATGCCGGCTACGGCCAGCGCCAGCAGCAGCGCCAGAACCACCAGCACGCGCAGCACCGGATGCCTGCGCGCGTCTTCAACCTCTACATTCCGTCCCAGGGCCATTCCGCATCATTGTCTCAGAGAGCAGGCTGCAAAAAGCAAAAGGGCGCAGCATCAACGCCGCGCCCTGTGACCTGTGGCCTTTGGCTTTTGGCCTACATCGAACCCTGCTGCCGGCTCGCCGGAGGCACGATCCCGTTCATGCGCAGGTACTCAACCATCTGCCCATAGTGATCCATCGAGTGCGCCAGCGCGAACGTGGCGGTCGACGCGCGAGTTAGCTTCCACTTCGCCGGTCCCTGCACCGACATGAACGCATTGTCCGGCGTAATGCTCGCGATGGCTGCATTGAGGTAGGTATACGAATCCTTCAGCGCCTTCATGATGTCGTCTTTCGTCTTCAGCGCCTCAATCGTCTTGGAATCCACAGCCCCCGGAAGGCTCCAGCCCTGGAAAAACTCGTAGTTGGACTCGGCCAGATGCTTCACCTGTTGGCCAAACGTGCGCACGCCCGCGAACGTGCCGTAGGTCGCCGGCGGCGCAAAATCGTACTTGTCGGCGGGCATGGCGTCCGCCGCACTCACCACTTCGCTTTGCAACAGGCTCTCCAGCGCACTCAGCGAATCGGCCGGGGCGATGGGCGCCGGCGTGAACGGCTTCTGTGCGCTTGCCGCGCCTCCTTCCTGCCCCATCGTCACCGCTGGCCCAGCCAGCGCCAAACACATACCCGCACACAGCAATCCCCGAAAACGCATTGGCTCGTTCTCCTTATAGCGGCTTCAAAACCGCGCACCAAGGCTACCAGAAGCAGTACGCAACTTATGTCACAAACCTGCGACTTCTCCAGAGCGCATTTTGCCAGCGCAAATCTGTCCGGATTCGGGCAGTGAGCGATTGGTGCCAACCACTCATTGCAGCGTCAAAATCGTCGTCCCGTATCCACCCAGCGTCACCTGCATCTGCGCCGCCGGCGTCAGAGGCTGCTCCGTCGGCCCATTCGTCGGACTGGTATTCGCGTCGAGCGTCAGTTGCTCTCCGCCCGTAAAGCTCCCCAGCGCACTCACATTCAGCAGCACCGTTCGCGGAGCGCCCGTGCCGTTGTTGTCTGAAGCCCCGGCCACCGCGTGGTCCGTAATCATGACGAGCGTGGGCCCGCCCGGCCGCTGCACAGCCAGCACTTCGACGTTGCCATCGTCATTGGTGGTCGCCTGCAGCAGTTGCCACTGCGCCTGCCCGAAATACTTCCCGAGCCAGTAGTCGACCCAGTAGCTGAGCTGCAGTTGTCCGCTCGCGGTGTTGAATTCGCCGTACTGCTGATCGCCGTTATACGACCAGTGATAGAGCGCCTGCGCGCCCGCCTTGCCCACCTGCGAAAACACATACGGCCGCCAAGCCGCGAAGAATGCGCTCGACCCGCGATGATCATCGACAAACACCTGCCCGGGATTGCACGTGCTCATCCCGTTCGCGCCTTCGTAATCCGCGTTCACGTTGTTCTCGAGGATCCACACCGGCACGCTCGTCAGCTTCGGATTCGTCTTCAGTTGCGAGTAGATGTACTCCACGCCGCTCGCGAATCCCGGCACCGTGTTCATCACCGTCTGGTCGCTGTCGCTCTGATTGCACGTGGAATAAAAGTGCGTCGCCAGCACGTCCACCTGCGCGGTAACTCCCTCCACAAACGGCGGCACATATTGCTGCTCTTCCGTGCCGTAGTCGCTCAGTTCCAGCGCAACGATCTTAATCGCAGGATCGACTGCCAGCATCGCCGGAACCAGGGTGTTGTACATCTCTACGTACTCGCTCGCCGTAATACCGTTCCCGTTCGGCTCGTTGTAGATCCCCCAGTATGTGACGGGATAGCTGTTCGGCGATTGGTAGAGCGTTCCACCCGCCGTGAATCCTCCTGTGTTGTAGTAGCGCACCAGGTTCGCCGCATAGCCCGCGAACTGTTGGAACGTCGGATCGGTGAACGTGGTCGTCCCGTTCACGTACATGAAGGCCGGCGCATACGCCACCTGGAACTCCGGACTGTGATCCGACGATTCCTGCACTGGTTCCACCGTCTGCTCCAGCATCGTGAAGTCCCAGGCGTCCGCCGCCGTTTGCGGAATCGCCTGCGACATCACCTGCATCCGCGTGTGTTGTGGATTCAGCGTGTTCAATTCCGGCTGCGCGCTTGAGAAATCCTGGAAGAATCCCTGGTTCCACTCTGCCACCTGGAACGACGTCGACATCGCCTCCTGGAACGTCCCCAAACGGTTCGACGCCACCGTCGCCAGTACCCCCGCCGTCAGCGTCAGCGGCTGCGTCACCGAATACGTTCCGTCAGTCACCGACACCGTGAGCGGGTAATCCCCTGGCGTCCCGCTCGTGTTCGTCAGCGTGAGCGATCCCGCATTGCTGGTCCCCGGGGACTGCACCGTCGCCGTCACGCCAGTTGGCAATCCGCCCACGCTCGCCGTCAGATTCGCTGTCGATCCACTCCGCGTCACCGTCATCGCAATCGCTCCGGTCGCCTGCCCCGGAAACGTCGTCACCGTCCCGCTGCCCAGCGTGAACGCAAACTGCGGCCCGGTTGTGTGCGTCCCCGAATTGCTTCCGCAACCGGCAGCCACCAGCACAATTGCCAGCAACATCGCAAGTTTCTTCATCGCCCGCCTCGCAACCCGGCAGGATACCGCCGATTCCTCCAGGACAGTGACGGTTATTCGTCGCCCTCCGTTACTGCAGTGTCCATGCCGCGAAACCATGCTCGCCCCAGCCAACTCCCTGCAACCTGTACCCTGTTCCCTGTACCCTGCTCCTACCCGGTAACCTGCTCCACGAGGCACCTTCGGATGAACGAACCCGCTCCGACCATTCGCGCACCCCGCGGCAACACCCGCACCGCTCGCGGGTGGATTCAGGAAGCCGCCAAGCGCATGCTCATGAACAACCTCGATCCCGAGGTGGCAGAGAAGCCCGCCGAGCTGATCGTCTATGGCGGACGCGGCAAAGCCGCCCGAAACTGGGAAGCCTTTCATCGCATCGTCGCCACGCTTGACCGCCTCGAAAACAACCAGACGCTGCTCGTGCAGTCCGGCAAACCCGTCGCCGTGCTCGAAACGCAGCCGCTCGCGCCGCGCGTCCTCATCGCCAACTCCAATCTCGTCCCCAACTGGGCCAACTGGGAGGAGTTCGATCGCCTCGACCGCGCCGGCCTGATGATGTACGGACAGATGACCGCCGGCTCGTGGATTTACATCGGTACTCAGGGCATTCTCCAGGGCACCTACGAGACGTTCCAGGGCGCAGCAGAGCGCCACTTCAACAATTCGCTCGCTGGAACCATCACTGTGACCGCGGGCCTCGGCGGCATGGGCGGAGCGCAGCCGCTCGCCGTGAAGCTCGCCGGAGGCGTCGCCCTCTGCGTTGAAATCGATCCGCACCGCATCCAGCGACGCCTCGAAACCCGCTATCTCGACAAGGCCACTTCCTCGCTCGACGAAGCGCTTTCGCTCGCCCGCGACGCCAAAGCCGCGCGCCAGGCCGTCTCCATCGGCCTCATGGGCAACGCTGCCGAAGTCCTTCCGCGCATGGTTTCGATGGGCTTCACTCCCGACCTCGTCACCGATCAGACCAGCGCTCACGATCCTCTCTGGGGCTATCTCCCCATCGCGCGCGCCGACGAAGATCTGAATACGCTTCGCTCCAAAGACCCCGAAGCCTACCTCGCCCGCGTCAAAGCCGCCATCGCCGAGCATGTTCGCGCCATTCTCGCCATGCAGCAGCGCGGCGCCATCGCCTTCGATTACGGCAACAATCTCCGTACCCAGGCCAAACTGGCCGGCGTTACCGACGCCTTCGCCTACCCCGGTTTCGTTCCCGCCTTCATTCGCGATTCCTTCTGCGAGGGCCGCGGACCGTTCCGCTGGGCTGCGCTCTCCGGCGATCCGGCCGACATTGCAGCGACCGACAAAGCTCTGCTGCAGCTCTTCCCCGACGACCGGCGTCTCCACTCCTGGCTCACCTACGCCGCCGACCAAATCGCCTTCCAGGGACTGCCCGCGCGCATCTGCTGGCTCGGCTACGGACAGCGTGATCGCGCGGGCCTGCTCTTCAACCAGATGGTGCGTGACGGCCGCCTCAAAGCTCCCGTCGTCATCGGCCGCGATCACCTCGACGCCGGATCCGTCGCCAGCCCCTTCCGTGAAACTGAGTCGATGCTCGACGGCTCCGACGCGGTTTCCGACTGGCCCCTGCTCAACTTCGCCACCGGCATCGCCAGCGGCGCTTCGTGGATGAGCTTCCACCACGGCGGCGGCGTGGGTATGGGCTACAGCCAGCACGCCGGCCTGGTCGCCGTAGCCGACGGCAGCGACGAAGCCGAGCTTCGCCTGCGCCTCTGTCTCCGCAATGATCCTGCCATGGGCGTGATCCGTCACGCCGACGCGGGCTACGATAAGGCCATCGCCGTCGCGAAAGAACGCGGTCTCGATCTGCCGAGTCTCCCATGAAAGCCGATCTCCTCGTCACCGGGATCGCCCAGTTGGCCACCGCCATCTGCCCGGGGCCGCTGCGCGGTAAGGAGATGCGCCGCCTGCACCTCATCGACGACGCAGCCATCGCCGTCACCGGCGATGTGTTTACCTGGATCGGCCCGCGCACTGAGTGGGCCGGCAAAGCCGCTCGAACCGTCGGTCTCGGCGGCCGCGCCGTCGTTCCTGCCCTCGTCGATCCGCATACGCACGCGATGTGGGCCGGCGATCGTCTCGGCGACTTCGACGCCCGCACCTCTGGCGTCTCCTACGAACAGATCCTCGCCGCCGGCGGCGGCATCTGGAGCACTATCGAAGCCACCGCTGCCTGCACGGAGACGCAGCTTTCTGCGCTCGCCGAGCCGCGCATCGAAGCGCTCGTGGCCTCGGGCGCGTCGGTCATCGAAGTCAAATCCGGCTACGGCTTCTCTCCTGGAGCAGAGCTCACCATGCTCCGCGCCATCCAGGCAATCAGCACGCCCGCGCGCATCGTTCCCACCCTGCTCATCCACGTACCGCCGCAGGATGCCTCCGCCCGTGCCGCATACGTTGCGGAAGTTTGCACCCAGCTCATCCCCGCCGTCGCCGCCGAGAATCTCGCCCGTGCCGTCGATGTCTTCGTCGAGAAAGAAGCCTGGAGCGCGGCCGAAGCTGAGACCATCCTCACCACCGCGCGACGTTATGGCCTGGGCATCAAGCTCCACACCGAGCAGTTCCAGCGCGTCGGCGGACTCGAGCTGGGCTTGCGCCTCCGCGCCCTCAGCGTCGATCATTTGGAAGCCTGTAGTCCTGAGCAGATCGCCGCCATGGCCTCCACGTCCACCATCGCTACCATCCTGCCCGGCGTCACCCTCCATCTTGGATTGCCCGCCGCCCCGGGCCGCGCGCTTGTCGATGCCGGTGCAGCCGTAGCCGTCGGCACCGATCTCAACCCCGGCTCCAGCCCGTTGTTTTCCACGGCCGCCGCCCTCGCCCTTGCCGTGCGCCTCAATGGACTCACCGCCCCCGAAGCCCTCATCGCCGGCACCGCCAACGCCGCCGCCGCGCTCGGCCTCACCGACGCGGGCCGCATAGCGCCCGGGCTGCCCGCCGATTTTGCCGTTTTGCACGGCCCCGACTGGCGCGAACTCGTCTACACTCTCGGAACCAACCCCGTCCGCGAAATTTGGATCCGCGGCATACCTGCAGGAGTCGTCTGATGCCCACGCTCTTTCGTCCCTCGCTCCTGTTCGCAGGCGGCCAGTTCCTCTCCGGCTCCGGTCTCCTTGTCGGCGACGACGGCCGCGTTCTCGCCGTCGGCGCCAACGCCGCACCCGCCACCGTCGTCGATCTCCCCGGCAAAGCCCTGCTCCCCGGCTTCATCAATGCGCACTCGCATTCCTTCCAGCGCCTCATCCGCGGCAAATCCGAATCCCGCGTTACCAGCGGCAAGGATTTCTGGTCGTGGCGCGGCACCATGTATCACGCCGCCGCGCAGCTTACGCCCGAACAGATCCACGACGTCGCGCGCATGGCCTTCCTCGAAATGGCGCTCGCCGGAACCACTACCGTCGGCGAATTCCACTACCTGCACACCGACGCCGGCGGCCGCCCTTACGACGACCCGAATCACCTCGCGCATCAGGTCATTGCCGCTGCGCGCTCCGTCGGCATCCGCATCGTGCTCCTGCGCGCTGCTTATTTCCGCTCGGGCTACCAGCTCTCGCGCGATCCCGGCCAAACTCGCTTCTTCGAGACGCTCCCCGATTACCTGCGCAACACCGCGCTGCTGCGCACCGCCTATCCTGACTCGTCTGCCGATGTCCGCATCGGCGTCGCGCCGCACAGCATTCGCGCCGTCACCCTCAACGACCTTCGCGAGATCGCCGCGTTCGCCGGTTCCTCTGGAGTGCCGCTCCACATGCACATCTCGGAGCAGACCGCCGAAAACGAAGCATCGGTCCGCGAATATGGAACCACGCCGGTTACATTACTGGCCAACGCGCATCTGCTCGCGCCCGGCTGGACCGCCATCCACGCAACCCACATCTCGGGCGAGGAAATGTGCCTGCTTGCCGAAGCTGGCGTCAACATCTGCGCCTGCCCCACCACCGAACGTAATCTCGGCGACGGCGTCTTCTGCGCCGATCGCGTCATGGGGCATGGCATCCCTGTCGCTCTCGGCTCCGACAGCCAGGCGCAGATCGATCCCCTCGAAGACGCGCGCCAGCTCGACTACCACCTGCGCCTCAAGTGCCGCCAGCGCGCCATCCTCGATCAGATCGCCGACGTGCCTCTGGCGCAGCGCCTCTTCGCCTGCGCCACCGCCAACGGTGCGCGCGCTCTAGCCGTCCCCGCGGGCGACCTGGCCGCCGGTTCGCTCGCAGACTTTTTCACCGTCGATCTGCGTGACCCCTCCATCGCCGGCCACTCTGCCGCCGATCTGCTGCCGCTCATCGTCTTCGCCCTCAATCGCACCGCCATCCGCGACGTCGCCATTGCCGGCAAGCTCGCGGTGCGCGACGGCCGCCATCCTCTGCAGGACGAAATCATCAGCCGCTACGCCGAGGTCCACACCGCCGTCTGGCGCGAGGCACCCGGAAGCGCAGCATGAAGTCCGCCGCCGAGTTTCTCGTCGATCTCGTTCGCATACCCTCGCCATCCCCCGTTTCCAACCGTGCCGTCGTCGAATACGCCGCCGGCGTTTTGCACGCACGCGGCTGGTCCACGCGCCCCGTCGGTTATCGCGATCCCGCCGGCGTCGAAAAGGTCAACCTCATCGCCGCGCCTCCCGGACAGAGTCTCTCCGATCGCGTCTCCGACCTCGTGCTGATGTCCCACACCGACACCGTGCCTTACGCCGCCGAATGGACTGACGCCCTTAATCCTTTCGTCCGCGACGGCCATCTCCACGGTTGCGGATCGTGCGACGTCAAGTCCTTCCTCGCCTGCGCTCTCGCGGCCACCTCCACAATCGATCCCGCCCAGTTCATCGACGGCCTTCGCATCGTCCTCACAGCCGATGAGGAAATTGGCTGCGTCGGGGCAGCACATCTGATCGCCGACGACACGCTGCATCCCCGCCGCATGGTCATCGGCGAGCCCACGTCGCTACAACCCGCGCGCGCGGGCAAAGGCTATTGCCTCGCTGAAGTCACCGTCACCGGCAAGGAAGCCCACAGCGCCCATCCCGCGCAGGGCTACTCCGCCATCTACCATGCCGCCCGCGTCATCACTGCGATCGAAAAGCTGGCCGAGCAGATCGCCCGGGACGAGAACCCGTTCTTCCACCCCGGATACACCACCCTCAACATCGGCACCATTCAGGGCGGCACTGCGAAGAACATTGTCCCCGGCCTCTGCCACTTTCAGCTGGAGTGGCGCCCCATCCCCGGCCAGCCTGCTGACGCGGTTTTCCATTCTGTAACGGACTTGATTGCAAAATTGAATGCTGCCGCCCCCGGCGCACAGGCGAAGATCACACCACTCCGCCGCCAGCCCGGTTTTGAAACGCCCGCAGACTCGCGTCTCGTCCGCCGCATGGAGTCGCTCGCCGGGCGCGACGCCGTCTCCATCCCCTTTGGCTCCGAGGCCAGCCTGTTTGCTTCGCTCGCCGAAGAAGTTATCGTCTTCGGCCCCGGCGACATGCGCACCGCCCACAGCAGCCGCGAATGCGTCCCCCTCGCCGAGCTCGACGAAGCCACAGCGCTGCTCCGCACGCTCATGCAGCGCGCATAACCGGCTGCCCGCTACGCTACCGGACTGCATTTTGCTGCTTCTCGCGGCCTTTAGCTGCTTTTCGCTGTTTTTCTGGAGCACCGGGCCGGAATTGAACCGGCGAATACTGGTTTTGCAGACCAGCGCGTTAGCCACTTCGCCACCGGTGCTCTCGCTCCGCCGCGCCGATCCGCACGGCAGAGGTCCATCCTTCAGCCGCGGGCGCGGCTGCTCCCATCTTACTTCGGCTGCGCCGCGGTCCGCAGATACGGCTTCACGGTTTTGTAACCGGGGAAGAGCTTATCCGCTTCCTCGTTCGACACCGCGCCGGTCAGGATCACGTCCTCACCGTGCTTCCAGTTCGCGGGCGTCGCCACCTTGTGCTTCGCCGTCAGCTGCATCGAGTCGAGTACGCGAATGATCTCGTCGAAGTTGCGTCCCGTCGTCATCGGATACGCCAGTTGCAACTTGATCCGCTTGTCGGGTCCGATCACGAACACCGTGCGCACCGTGGCGTTGTGAGCCGGCGTGCGCCCTTCCGAAGTCTCGCCCGCGTCGCCCGGCAGCATGTCGTACAGTTTCGCGACCTTCAGTTCCGGATCGCCGATCATGGGGTAGTTCACTTTGTGCCCGGTCACTTCCTGGATGTCCGGCTCCCATTTCGAGTGACTCGACACCGGATCGACGCTCAGCCCGATCACCTTCGCGCCGCGCTTCGCAAATTCCTTCTCGAGGCCCGCCACCGCGCCCAGTTCCGTGGTGCACACCGGCGTAAAGTCCTTAGGGTGCGAGAAGAGCACTGCCCAGTGATCGCCGATCCACTCGTGAAAGTGAATCGTCCCCTGCGTAGTCTCCGCCGTGAAATCCGGCGCAATATCGTTGATGCGAAGCGACATGGATTCGACCTTTCCGTGGGAATTCCCCACCAAGTCTATAGGGTATAGTACAACGCAAAAACCCACTCGGACCGATCCGGGGAGTGGGTTCTGAGGAATTTCTGATTTCCGAACCAGATTCTCAGACGCGCACCCGCACGCAGCGAAAACAGCACATGCAGGTTAGGGAAGACGCGATCA
>Ga0335073_10007911_pt1 | contig 14898 bp, 11 predicted proteins | sample Lox_Sample_22_FD_207093 | JGI IMG/M metagenome (GOLD analysis project Ga0335073, IMG submission 207093) | Soil microbial communities from Loxahatchee National Wildlife Refuge, Florida, United States - Lox_Sample_2.2 | ecosystem: Environmental > Terrestrial > Soil > Wetlands | place: USA... | reverse complement strand
ACTTGATCCACCCATACTGACCGGGGTTGCTCAAGGTTGCGTCAGCGATATCAATGCCCTAATTAAAGGAACCGCGTCCGCACCAGGCTGCGGTCGATTGAAGCGAGGGTCGGACGGCCGGTCTGCGCCATCGCCATCACCAGTTCGCCTTGCAGAATTTCGATCACGCGCGTCACGCCTTCCGGCCCGAAGGCTCCCAGCCCCCAGCGCGCCACGCGCCCCACGCAAACGGCCTTCGCGCCCAGCGCCAGGGCCTTTAAAACATCCGCTCCATAGCGAACGCCGCTGTCGAAAATCACCGGAATCTTCCCACCCACTGCGTCGACAATCTCCGCCAGCACTTCGAGCGTCGACGGGTCATAATCGAGCGAACGCCCGCCATGATTGGAAACATAAACGCCATCGAACCCGTGCTCGATGCACAGCCGGGCATCTTCCGCAGTCAAAATTCCTTTGGCAAACATCGGAACCTTGATGAAGGGCCGGATGTCGTCGATGTACTTCCATGAATACCAGATTCGCCGATCGGGAACGCGATACGGATTGGTCGAGCGATTGCGCGCCGCCAGCGCCCGCGCCCTCGCCGGCGCGCCCAGATGCAGGTCATGCTGCGGGCGCTCATAATAACTCGCCTGTTGATCAAGGGTGACCGCGACCGCTTTCGCGCCGGCGGCCTGCACGCGCTCCAGCGTGTCCCGGGAGTCGTCCACGCTCTGTTGCGGATAAAGCTGGAACCACACCGGGCTGGGCGCCGCGGCGGCCACTTTATCGAAGGGAAAACTCGACCCGTTGCTGACAATGTACGGGGTGGCCGACGCACCGTTGGCGCCCTGATGCGTCCCAATCTCGCCCTCTTTGTACAGCGACCCATGGCCTGAAGTCGGCGAGAGCATGATCGGAAACGCCATCCTGGTTCCGGCCACTTCCGTCTCCGTCTTCACCGCGCTCACATCGACGAGGCCGTTCGGGACCAGCTCGACCCAGCTAAACGCGTCGCGATTACGGCGCAGCGTAAACTCGCTGCCCTCGCCGTACATGGTATAGTCGTAAACTTCGCGCGGCACTTTGGCGTGGAACGCCCCTTCAAAATCGAGCGTCGTGACCAACTCGTCCATTCCGGGGACGCGGCTATGATCGCGGAACGGGTCTTCCTGCGCCGGGACGAGCGGCGCGCCCGCCGCCATCGCCAAACCGCCCAGTAGCCGCCTTCGAGTGGTCAAATCGGCTCCCTTCATACCTGATGCACCTTCACGGCGGTGCGGTCGATCGCCGCCGGATTAATTTTTCCGCACATCGCCAGATCGCGGCCCAGGTCCGTTTGCAACATTTCTAAAACGGACTGCACGCCCGGCGCTCCATACGCGGCCAGACCCCACACCGGCGGCCTGCCCAGCAATACCGCTTTCGCGCCGAACGCCAGCGCCTTGAAAATATCGGAGCCGCGCCGGAAATTTCCATCGACCAGCACGGGAATCCGCCCGTTTACGGCGTCGACCACCGCGGGCAGCGTCTCCATCGGCGGCGCCAGGCCGCGCGTCAGCAAGCCGCCGTAGTCGGAAACGACGATTCCCTGAATGCCGTGCCTGGCTGCCGCGTCGGCTTCCGCCGGATTCATGATTCCTTTGATCAAAAACGGCACGGTCAAACCGTGGCGAAGCTGATCGACCACGCGCCAGTCCACCAGCGGCGCGGCGGCGAGCCTGGCCGGATCCGGCGGCCCTTCGCGATCGCGATAAAACGCGCCGACCGTCAGCATTACGGCTTTGCATCCGGCCGAAACCGCCTGCTGGATTTGCGTGCGCACGGCGCCCGCGTCGCCTTCCGGAAAAATTTGATACCACAGACCCGCTTTTGCTTCGGCGGCGATTTTGTCGAGCGGCAGGCTCGATTCGCTGCTCACGATCATCGCGGTTTTCGCCGCGGCGGCGCCTTGCGCCATCGCGACTTCGCCCTCGGCGTGATACTGCTGCATTTTAGAGATCGGCCCGACGATGATCGGCGTGAACAGTTTCATGCCGAGCATGTCCACCGTCATATCGAGATGGGTGGTCGGCACGCACATCCGCGGGCGGAGGGTGATGCGGTCGAAATAGGAGCGGTCACTGCCGGAAATCCGGGCGAACGCGAGCGGCGAGAGCATTCTTTGGGCGACGCCGCCGAATTCGAGAACGTTGACCAACTCCGTGCGCGGCGCGATGCGGCCGGGCGGTTCACCGATGAGCTTCGGTTCATCCGCGCGGGTCAAGGAAGCGGTGGCGGCGAGCGATCCGACTCCGGCGAGCGCGCGGCGCCGGGTCATCTTGGTATTTTTCATCCAGGCGCGTCCTTATGGAACTACGTGGTACGGAGAGGTTTGACCGTCCGACAACTGAAACGGAGCCATTATATCACCGGCCTTATTGGATTAAACAGTGCTGAATGGCGTGTCCGATGAAGGGGCGGGCATTCAGTGCGGAAAAAGTCGAGCCGATCTGCTTTTTCCAATCACCCCAGGGAATACCCGGAGGCCGGATACTTCAGGTCCTGCCGCCGGACCGCTTGTTTTGTCGCTCCCGTAGTTTCAAATAGTCCGAGAGTTTCATCGGGACGGACGCTCCGTTTCTGAGTTGGAACTGCACCGCGATCCGGTATTCACGCAGCACTGCCATGCGGACCCGGCTAGACGCGATGTCTACTAAGATTTCGATCTCCCACGGACAAAAATGCGTGCGCCGCAGATCCTTTCGAAATAGCTCGTCCATCAAGCGGTCAAACTGTTCAGGAATAGTATTGGCCCCACGTTCGGCAGCGCTTTCTGTCATCGGCTCGTCCCCATTGGCTAGGTGCGACGGGGCGCTCTTTCGTTTCCCTCTCCCTGGGCCGACGTTCTCTTCCTTTTAAGAACGCCGCAGGCGCTATCGCCGCATGAATCATTTCATGTACAAAATGTCCCCCCCGGCGCCTAGACGCGCCGGAAGCCGCATAATCGCCGCGAGATCATAATTTACAATAGCTTTTAGGTCGGGACTGACGTTAAAGTCACTCCGACCGTAGTGCACGCGGTACAATGAAAAGAAAAAATACGATCGACCTGGCGTCGTCGCGGGTTGCCCTCGGATGTAGTTGACGAGGCGTTCTCAATTGGACACTCCTGAAAGAAAGATCTCGCCCGTGCTCTGGAGGTTCCGAACGGGGGAAAATTTACTCCGTCGTAGAAAAGCACATAAAGGCTATCGCATCGGTCCTGGCGGTTCGTCTCGCCCCCTTCTCGATATTGCGCAAGCGAAGGTAGCTTAGCGCAGCGCGAACGTGAACAGGGCTGAATCCGTCGATACGGAAATATACTGCTTCCCATCCACACTGTACGAGATAGGCGAACTATTGATTTCCGCTCCGGTCTGATAGTGCCAGAGTGCCGCACCAGTTCGGGCATCGAGCGCGATCAGGTTGCCATCCTTCGAAGACGCGAAGACTATACCACCGGCCGTAGCGAGCACACCCGCGCCCACCGAGCCTTGGTACAAATTGAAATTCCACTTGATCTCGCCGGTTTGGGGATCGATTGCCCGGATGGCGCCCGGGACGAGACCCGGATCTTCCTGCTGGCCGGTTCCGGTGTAGGGATCTCCCGGCCTGGGCTCTTTCGTAATGCTTGTGTAGAAACCGCAGGACTCGCGCACGGCTAAATAGAAGAGCCTGGTTTGCGGGTCCCACGAAGGCGAGGCCCAATTGGTGGCCCCGGACTGATCCGGACAAACATAGGCGCCTTGCGGAGTCGGATCCCGGTTGGGAATCAGCACCGGACGGCCGCGGTCGTCCAACCCTGTCGCCCAATTCTGCCTGGCGAAAGACTTGCCCATGAGAAACTCCCCCGTATCGCGGTCGAGAACGTAAAAGAACGCGTTGCGGTCGGCGTGAAGGATCAGGCGCCGCATCTTGCCGCGAAAGGCGCCGTCGATGAGGACATTGGTTTCGGTGGCGTCCCAGTCGTGCGTATCGTGCGGCGTGAACTGGAAATGCCACTTCAACTTCCCCGTCTTGGGATCGATCGCCAGCACGCTACAGGTGTACAGGTTGTCGCCGGCCCGCACCGAGCCGTCGTAGTCGGGCGACGGATTTCCGGTGGACCAGAACAGCGTATCGGTCTCGGCATCATAGGTGCCCGTCATCCACGTGGGGCCGCCGCCGAAATCGGCCGAATCGCCGGCCCAGGTGGAACGCGCAGGGTCGCCTTTGCCGGGGATGACGTTGACGCGCCATAATCTCCGGCCTGTCGCCGCGTCATAGGCGTCGACGAAACCGGTCAGCGCACACTCACCGGCGGTGATTCCGACAATGATTTTGCCATCAATCGCCAGCGGTGCGTGGGTGATCGATGTGCCTGTTTTGTAGTCGTCGACCGGCACATCCCAAATGGGATTTCCAGTCTCCGCATCGAGCGCCACCAGGTGCGCGTCCAGAGTCGCCATGAATAAACGGTTCCCTAGGATCGCGAAGCCGCGGTTGGTCATCACGGTGCAGTTCGCGTGGATATCGGCCGGCAATCTGCGGGCGTACTGCCAGATCGCGCGCCCGGTGCGGGCATCGAGCGCCGCGGCGTTGTTGCGAGGCCCGGTGACATACATGACGCCGTCCACCACCAGCGGCGTGGTTTCGACCCGCGTCCCGCCAAACTGGTATGCCCAGGAGCCCGTCAGCGAACCGACATTGGCCGGGGTAATCGAGGAAAGCCCGCTGTAGTGGGTTCCGCGTAAGTCGCCCCAGTAGGTCAACCAGTTCTGCGGCTCGTCAGCAGCTGCCTTCAAACGCTCGAAAGAAACGTCGTCGCCGCCCGGTGCTCGGCTGGCGCCCGGATCAACGGCGGGAGCGACTTTCAGAAAGGCGATCACATCTTCCAATTGGTGTCCCGAAACGGCGCCTTCCGGCATCAGCGACTTTCCCGTGAGCCGTACGCTGGCCACTTCTGTTTTGTTGAGCAAATGCAATTTCTCCGCTTGATCGATGACCTGCAAGGAAAAGGTATCTTCGTTCTTGCGGACGCCGAGAATCCGGCTGCCATCCCGCATGCGAACCTCTACGGTTTCGAATCCGCGCACAAGATCGCGATGCGGCTGGGAAATGGCCGCATTCAGTTCCCGGGCGCTTCTGGCCTGTCCGATGCGGCTCAGGTCCGGGCCTAGCCGCCCGCCCTGTCCCCGATACATGTGGCAGCGGCTGCAACCCGCCGCGCCGAAGAACAACTCCTGTCCCTTGGCCGCGTTCCCGGTGACTGGTAAGGCGGGTCCGCCCGCTCTCAGCGATCGCAAATAAGCCACGATCGCGTGAGCGTTCTCCTCCGGCATCGGAAACGCCGGCATCTCGGTGCCCGCAATCCCGCCGATGATGTTATCGACCATTTCCGATTCGAGAGAACCGTGGTTCAGCTTGCCGGTAAGGTCGGGTCCGCGTCCGCCCTTCGCGTTCTGCCCGTGACAAGCCGTACAGGAGGTTTCAAACAGCCGTTGTCCTTCCGCGATTCGCTCATCCGGCGATTGGGCCAAAGCTGCCGTCGCGCCGTTGAGCAGCAGCCCCCAAACAAGGAATCCAGCCGCGTTGAACACCGAGAGGTGGTAGCAGCGCGCGACACTCAGCCAGCCAGCCTGCTTAAGCCGGCTGGAGAACCGGATGGGAGGCTGAACCGCCGACCCGACTGCGTCTACTGAAGCGGCAGGAACGACCATTTTGATTTCAACCTCAACGAACATTACATCACTTTGGAGGGTAAGCGGCGCGATGCGCTGCTATGCCGCGGGAGATCTCTGAATCACGGCAGCATTGGCTCAAACCCGTTGACCCGCCGAAACAGGTTACCGGCGGTCAAGTCGCCTCTGTCCGCGTCAGGCAGTTTGCGTCCGCGTGGCCCAATCACCGGGCGCCTATCCGAGTGGATACGGCAGATCGCGTTTGGCGTTCCATGATGAACGATTAGGCTATGATAATTTTGATGGGATCGATCCCACCATTGATCTCAGTGGTGTTGAACGGATGACTAACCTTCTCCTGACATGGTTGCTGAGCGCCGTAAGTTTGCTCATAGTCGCATATGTCGTCAAAGGCTTTGACATCAACGGATTCGGCTCGGCGTTAATCGCGGCGGTCGTCATCGGCCTGGTAAACGGAACTATTGGCTTCTTTCTGAAGGTCGTCACATTTCCCTTGACGATACTAACCTTAGGGTTGTTCTGGTGGGTCATCAACGCGCTCATGTTAAAACTCGCGGCCGCTCTCGTGCCTGGTTTCAACATAAACGGCTTTTTTCCGGCCTTAGTGGGCGCGCTGGTGCTGAGTCTGGTGAATCTCTTGCTGCGGACGCTTTTGCAGGTTTGATCGAGCCGTACGGACTAAGATTTTTCCAATCCTCAGGCGATCAGAGAGACATGTGCCTGGGTGACGGCGCATGTGGGAAATTTCCTTGCCGCAGCGTCGCCAGCTACTCGCCCGGCCTTCCCATCCCGGGGACCTCGAGACGTCTTTCATTCTCCTTCGGGACTAAATGCCAGAGGCCAAATGATGCGGGAGGCTCAGCCCGAACCGAATCCGATCGACCTCCTGAAGTGGTTTGAGGAATGCCGGCTCCTCCAGCGGCCATAGTTGAGCCGCGCCGGCGCTCGAACCGGCGGAAAGGAGCAGGCAGTTCACCGCTCGGCGCGCGGCTTCGTTGGCCGCCTCCATGCAGGCGATATCCGTGTAGGTACGCACGTAATCCGAAGCCACAAACAGATTCTGTAACTCCACCTGCGCCTCGGGTCGATATTGCAGCGATCCCGCGGTGTTGATCATCAACGGTTCGGCATTTGTTGTCGCGCTCGGATTAGGGAATTCGATGTCCGGATCGAGGAACCAAGCAACCAGGTTCGAATCGGCTATCGGTGCGGCGCCACCGACGTTCAGGTGCTGCTTGAGTTGCGTCCACACCTCCTCCTTGATCTGCTCGGCGGTGCACTCCTGCGCACTCTTGCCATATACCACCCCTGCCGCTTGCCACTCGGAAATGTCCACCGAGAGAATCCCGCGCACCGTGCCGTCGCCGAGTTGCGTAAAGTCAACGTTGGTCCAGAATTGCCGCTGCGAGACGGAGGTGAGCGCCCAGGGGGAGTTAAGGTAGATCGCATGGCCATTCACCAAAGGTACATCCTGAGCAAGATAGAACTGGATTCCGTTCATCCACCGGGTTTTCAACTTGTCCAGGTTGGCGAGCGACGGGGCAGCGCCCTTTAGTTCATCCGTCATCAGAGCACTCATCACCTCGACCGGAAGTGCCGCGATATAGTAGTCCGCCGTGATCGAGGAACGGCCGGACACGGTCTCCACGATTGTGCCGGTGACTCGTCCACCCGCCGTTTCGATCGCCACCACGCGGTTTCCGGGACAGAATTGCACATCGAGTTTCTTCAGATACTGAATCCAGGGATCGATCCAGACATCGTCCGTGGGACCCGATAGCAGACGATCGAAGACGCGATCCGGGCAGATCAGGCCGTACAGAAGCTGAAGTTGAGTGCAGCCGACGGTCCGCGTGCTGCTCTCTTCGGCGCGCATGGCGACCAGCGACCGCGTAAGGCCTTCCCCTAGGTAGGCCTGGTAGGCCGTCGACATCCTTGGCGCCTCAATAAAATCCCACCAGGAGATGTTCTCGAATTCGGAAAGACGGCGCTCGGAACAGCTCGTGGCCACGATCAGCAGGCGGTCGACGAAGTAGCTCAATTCGTCTGCCGGGACGCCCAACGGCGTGAACAACTCCCGAAGAAACACCCGGAAATCATCCAGCGAGGCAGGGCAACGTGCGAGCCACGTGATTTCCGCCTGGTTAGACCTCGCCAGCAAGATGCGCGTCGCCACCGTGAGGTTGTCGAATGTGTTGCCCTTAGCACCGCAGGGGATGCGGCGCATTGTGTCGGTGACATGCTTATAGAAACCGGGAAAGAATCGGAAGCCGTGCTCCCCAGGGAGCGGCCTCCTGCCGTCGCGGGCCGAACCGGGAACTGGAATGCTCCTGGCCTTGCCACCCCAAACCGGCTTTCGCTCATAAACCCGCACCGAAAAGCCGCGCTCGGCCAACTCATGGGCCGCGCTGAGCCCTGCGACTCCGCCGCCGAGGACCGCCACAGTCTGCTGCATTTCGTAATTTTACGACAGATGACTCGGGGGTTCCACGAAGCAACCGTTGCTCGGAAGATTCTCGCCAGGGATCTCTAACGGTTTATAGCGCTGGCAGACCTCGTTGGAAATCTTTTCCGGATATTCGCAGTGGGTGGTTTCTTAACGCCTGACGCCGCACGGTCATCCCGACCCTACACCGTCAGGTAGCAATCGTTAAACTCAGGAGCAGCGCCACTCGGCCTCGCATTGAAACGCCTCCTGGCGGCTGTTCAGGTATTGGTCGGCTCGCAGGGATCCGCTCTGGAGTTGTCCGGGAAGATCCTTTGCCACGATTTCGGCATCCTGCGGATGCAACACCTGGCCCAAACCGGCGTCCTGCCATTCCTCCAAGGTAATGCCCAAATAATCCAGCGATGCCCGATTCAATAGCGGCGCGCCCCGTCGGGCTCCATTTCGGCGATGTGCAGCGGCGACAAGTCGAGAAGTTGCCGGGCTTCCTTCTCGCTTTGGCGGATCTTCTCTTCGGCGCGCTTCTGATCGTCGATGTCGGTGGTCGTGCCGACGAATTTGAGGACTTTTCCTTCTTCATCGCGCAAGACCACAGCCTGTTGGAGATGCCAACGATATGTCTGGTCCTGAGTGCGGAGAGACCGGGTTTCTATCGCGAAACCGTGTCCTGAGCGTACTCCGCCCCAAAAGGCCCTCGATGCTCCTTCACGATCCTCGGGGTGGACCGCCGTCATCCAGGCTTCGGGATGCGACCGCAGAAAATCGAGAGTCTGGCCGGAATATTCGAGCCAGACTTGATTTACGAAGTCCGGTGTCCCATCGGGCTTGAGCGTCCAGGCGGATACCGGAAGACGCTGCAGCAGCTCGGCCTGGAGTTGAAGATCGGAATAGAGGCCGGCGTTCTCAAGTGAGATCGCGGCCTGTGACGCCAGCAGCTGCAGCACCGTAACACGGTCCCAGTAGAAACTCGGGAGGTTCTGTCTTAGAGGGTATCCTGGTCGCCACGCCAGCGCCGCCTTACAGATCATTTTGACATTATTTGCGGCCTTTCAGAATTCATGGAGCGGCCAGGAAGGGGCGAGAAAAGCGTCGGGAGGGTCGCGTGCGTGAGGGGCCGCCGGCAGCCCAGACCACTTAGAAGCACCGTTCGGCGAAAGTGATTCGGATAGCGCTTTCGAGAGGCAGACCGCAGAACGAATGGCTCACTTAACGAAGATGATCGACTCCGAGTTCGGATCATTGGCAGTCAACGTCTGTGGAACCACTGCCCACGGCTGAAGAGCGTAAGCACCGGACATGGCATCGGCGGGGACTTGGATATTAATCTGCACGACGCCGCACAAGAGCGTCGGCGCACTTCCGGCGTATAGGACAGGAGTCTGTTCCTCAAACGCCGCGCCGTAACCCTGAGCAAGATTAACGGCCATGGAAGGGTTCAAGGCCCCGGTCGCGCACGCGGGCCCGATAGGACCGAAGCCAGTGCCCCAAAGCGCAACCACCGAGCCGGCACTGGCAGGGTTCGATGGTCCGTTAATTGTGCCGTCCTGGTTGACTGCGTAAGCTTGCGCAGACACGTTCGGCTGCGCACGAAAAAGGCCGGGGGTGCCGGCGTTCACGGGCACGCTGACCGAACCAAACGTCGCGCCGTTGTATTCGAGGGTGACTGTAGTCGTCGATCCCGGAATCAATTCGAAGGGTGCCAATGCGTTTACCTGCTGCGACTGGGCGTAAATCACTGGAGCTTGCTGGTCGCCGAAAAACACTTTGACGCCGGACAACTCGAGCGGAACTCCTCCCTGCGCGTTTGGTTGATAACTCACGCCTGCCTGCGGCCCGATGCCGAACCCCGTCAACGAGACGAATTCGCCCGGTGAGACCAAACCCAATGAGCTAAAGATCGCGGAGTTGAGGACATCCGGCGACATGCAAGCCGGAGCGCTCCAGCCGGGCCCGCCGAAGGTAATTTGCGACAGACCCATTCCCGGCCCCGCGTTGTGCCAAGCCAACAGGACTGATCCGTCGCCAACAATGCTGAAGCTTTCGAGCAGATTCAGATTCGGCGGCCCGCCGAGATAGGTAGCGTCGAGCAAGGAACCGTTTCCATCGAAATGCGTCACCAGAGCGTCCTCGATCGCGCCGAAACAAGGCTGTGGAGCAGATGCGGTCACGGGAAAACCGGCCCCCGAAAGGCCTGCAAGGTATGCCTCGCCCGTGGGGGTCACGGCGAGCAACGGGCTGTTTCCCAGAAAGACGGAGGTGACCGGAACGTATGTCGAATAGGCCAGCGCGCTGCCATCCGGGGCCAGCTTCGCGAGGAATGCGCCGGGCGAGGTGCTCCAGAGCGGTACCAAGGAAGTCGGCTCGAAGGTTCCTGGGGTGGTCGGAAAATTCGACGAGCCCGTTGTGCCGGCGACAAAAATGTTGCCCGTAGAATCTGTTTGGATGGCGCTTCCGCTGTCTGGGCCGGTTCCGCCAAGGAAGGTCGAAAACAAAATGTCGCCGGACGGATCGAGCTTCGTGACAAACGCGTTATTAAACCCCTCATTCCCTCCGAATTGCGTCTGCACGGCGCCCGCTGAGACTGGAAAGTCCGGCGAACTGGTATAACCGGTGACGATCGCGTTTCCGGCCGGGTCAACTGCAATCGCGAGGCCGGCTTCTTGACCTGTCCCGGCGAACTCTACTGTGTACGGAACCGTAGAGCCGTCGGCGCTTAGTTTGGTGACATAAGCGTGATGCGTACTGGTGTATCCAGTTATATACGAGTCGCCCTGAGCGTCAATCGCGATGGCAGATGCGCCTGCGACCGCAGTGGGATTGCCCGCGTCGTTCGGCAGATACGTGCAATAGATCAAGTGACTTCCGTCCGCACTCAGCTTCGCTGCGAAGAGCGTACTCGAAGTGCTCACGGGAATCGCAGCGTTCGGGGTGGTCGGAAGAGAACCTCCAGTGGTGCCGGTAAAGTACACTTCGCCTGCTGCATCCACCGCAAGGGCCGTCGCGGAGTCGTTGGTTTGGCCGCCTAGGAGCGTCGCAAAAATCGTGTTGCCCGCCGCGTCGACCTTTATCACGTACGCGGCAACGCACGGCACTGAGATCGGCCCGACGGGAAACGCATTTTCGGTACATGTACCGCCGCCGGACTGCGTTTGGGCCGCTCCGGACGTCACCGTGCAATCGTCGGAACAAGCCCCAACGGTGTAGGCGTTACCCGCCGAGTCAATTACGGAAGCACCGACAAACGGCAGGTAACGAGTGGCGATGCTCCCAGCCGCCTGGGCGCCGGCACTGGTCGATAGGAGGCAGAAAATCAAGAGCAGAATGAGAGCTCGCAGTTCGCCCTGCCAGTTCCAGTTGTATCCTTTGGCCTCACGAAAGAGGCAATTCTGCCACCGACTGCCACTCGATTGCGCAGGTTCCATTAGATCTATTCCGCTTCCAAGAATTCGCCCTGGATACGCGCTGCACGCCACGTACCGACGCATAAAAACCTTTCTCATCATAAGCCGATGGCATTGCCAGCCGTGTACCCACCCGTTCCCTACAGTTACTATGCAACTGGGACGCCGTTAATGCGACACGTCTGCCGCAAACACGTACTTGCTTTCGTAAATCAGCACTCTCACTCCGCTTTCGTACACGCGGACCCTTTGAATCATGTCGACCCTTCGGATCACCGTGCGATCAGTTGTGACCGTGATCAAAGACACGCCGGCTCCAGGTCCATCGACGGAAATTAACCAGGTCCTTCGCTCCCAAGCATCGATTTCGGCCGCTGTCAACGTATCTGTCTCGATCGTCGATGTCCGCACCTTTGTCCAGAAGCAGCTTCGCGACGGCGGTTTCGCCGTTGCCAGCGGCCGAAATGATCGGCGTCCGCAGATATTCATCCCGCGACTCGATGCTTTGGCCCCCAGGACTAGAGGCTCCGATCTTGCTGTGATCAGGAGCGCTTTGTTCAGAGCCTGCCGATCGATCGGATTCGTCAGCAATGATTTCACTCGCGTGTCATCGCCCGCTTGAGCCGCTTCGAGGAGCATTATGTTTGATTGTGAGCTCTTTCCACAAGAGGATCGGCAGAGTAGTAGGTGGTCGGCTTGTTGCAGCGGCAAAAGAGGTGTACCGCAGGATTTGCTCATTGATCGGCGCTCGGCACACGGGAAAAATTTCTTCGCGCCTCGGACCGGCTGAGCTGCATTCAGGGTGGCTGATTTTCACAATACCCGGCCGCTGCCGCGTGGAATAAGATATCCTCAATTCAGCCCGGCGACCTTAAATTCAATGGGATCCAATTCAAGAGAACCTTCGATCACCCCAAACGAGTTGCGTGGCGTCGCGCAGCAGGTGGCGGCCCAACTCACCCGCGCCGCGATCTTTCTCGTGGTGACGCTAAAGCCCAGCCCCGACGCTCGCCCGACGATTCGATCGTTCTGCGGAGACCTCGCCAAGCTCTTGCGCGCGGTGGGATTTCGCGACCTCGACGCGGCGCTCTCTTGTGTCATGGGCTTCGGATCGGATGCGTGGGACCGGCTGTTTGGACCGCCGCGCCCGGCGGAGCTGCACGTGTTTCGCGAATTTCGAGCCGGCTCGCGCCAGGCGATTTCTACTCCGGGCGATTTGCTTTTCCACATCCGCGCGAAGCGAATGGATTTGTGCTTCGAGCTGGCGACGCAGATCATGGCGCGCATCGGCGGCGCCGTTTCGCCCGCGGATGAGGTGCATGGATTCCGGTACTTCGATGACCGCGATCTGATCGGCTTTGTCGACGGAACGGAGAATCCGACGGGAGAGGCCGCAGTCGACGCCGTGCTGGTGGGAGAAGAAGACGCCGCATTCGCGGGCGGCAGCTATGTGATCGTGCAGAAATATCTTCATGATCTTGACCGATGGAATGCGCTGTCTACCGAGGCGCAGGAAGCGATTATCGGCCGCAAGAAGCTTTCCGATATTGAGCTGGACGATTCCGTCAAGCCGGCTTCGGCGCATAACGCCCTCACGACCATCGTCGAGGACGGGCGGGAGATCAAAATCCTGCGCGACAACATGCCCTTCGGCAGCGTGACGCAAGGCGAATTCGGCACTTACTTTATCGGCTACAGCCGTTCGCCCCGCACGATCGAGCTAATGCTGGAGAACATGTTCGTTGGCCGGCCGCCGGGCAACTACGATCGCCTGCTCGATTTCAGCCGCGCCATTACCGGCACCCTGTTTTTTGTTCCCACCGCCGCATTTCTCGAAAATATCGGCAACGATCGGCCCGGCGTTGCCGCACCCGCGGCAGAGCCGTCCGCCTCCCCACCGAACAAGGACGGTTCGCTGGGCATTGGTTCCCTCAAAGGAGAAATTCCGCATGAATAATCTACATCGCGAGCTTGCTCCCATTTCCGATGCCGCGTGGGCTCAGATCGAAGAAGAGACGGCTCGCACGTTCAAGCGTTACCTCGCCGGACGGCGTGTGGCCGACGTGCAGGGACCAGCGGGCATCGCTCTGTCCGCGGTGGGCACCGGCCATTTGCGTTCCATAGCCAGCTCGAAGGAGGGAATTGTTGCGAGGCAGAGGGAGGTGAAAGCGCTGGTCGAATTGCGTTTTCCATTCAACCTCGATCGCCAGGCGATCGACGACGTCGAGCGCGGCGCGAACGATTCGGATTGGCAGCCGGCCAAAGACGCGGCACGCCAGATCGCTTTTGCCGAGGACAGTGCAATTTTCGAGGGTTATGACGCAGCCGGCATCGTGGGAATTCGTCAAGGCACGAGCAATCCCAAGACGGCGCTTCCGGCCGATGTTCGCCAGTATCCGGACGCGATTGCTCAAGCGTTGAGCCAGTTGCGCCTGGTGGGAGTCAATGGCCCTTATGCCGTTATTCTGGGCGCCGACGCCTATACCGCGCTCGCCGAGACCAGCGATCACGGTTATCCGGTGCTGGAACATGTCAAACGCCTGGTGGATGATAAAATCATCTGGGCGCCGGCGATCGAAGGCGCTTTTGTCTTGACCACGCGCGGCGGCGATTTCGATCTGCACCTCGGCCAGGACGTCTCGATCGGTTACTTGAGCCATACCGATACGTCGGTCCGGCTCTATCTTCAGGAGACGTTCACGTTCCTGCTGCTCACCAGCGAAGCCTCTGTCGCGCTGGCGCCACCCGCGGCGAAGTAAAGACAATCGCGCAGGGGACGCTTCATGCTTGCGCGCCTGTCCGATAAATCGGATGAGGCTTGAACCATTTCACTCCGCGCCGCGTGGGTCTCTTCGCTCTTGGTTGAATCTGCCCTGCGCTCGCCGAGAGTTGCCGAATGGTCTCGCATACTCCTCTACGAATAGACGGCGAGCGCAGCGGGAATCGGGCCGATATCACCACTGAACTGACCCGCACTCTCGCTCCAAGGGGTCGTGGTCACTGATGCTACGAAGCTGCGATCGTGGCCTCGTCAGTGGAAAGCCACGTTATTCTCATTACCAGCAGGCAGCCGAGATCTGAGTGTACCCGAAGAATCATAATGCACATATAATATGCGTAATACTAAATTGGCGCCTGCGCCAACTAATTCTCGATCGTTAATCAACGGTTTTCAGCACGTTTTCGCGCCCAAATCCGCCTCGCGGCCAGATTCTCGTTGATTTGTGCGCCTGCACGTAGCTAACATGTGATCCGATGAAAACAGTCGGCTACGTTCGTGTTTCCACAGAGCGCCAGGCGGATCAGGGCGTTTCGCTTGAGGCCCAGGAAGCCAAGATTCGCGCCATGTCTGTCGTGCGCGGGGGCGATT
>Ga0335073_10007910_pt1 | contig 14898 bp, 12 predicted proteins | sample Lox_Sample_22_FD_207093 | JGI IMG/M metagenome (GOLD analysis project Ga0335073, IMG submission 207093) | Soil microbial communities from Loxahatchee National Wildlife Refuge, Florida, United States - Lox_Sample_2.2 | ecosystem: Environmental > Terrestrial > Soil > Wetlands | place: USA... | reverse complement strand
CGGCTGCCCTGGAGAAGACCGTGTGGACGGCCACTCGGAAAAGGCTTCGAACGCGGGGTAATTCTCGAAAGAAAACGCGGATCATGAAAGGACAATCCGAGAGAGTGGTACACTGAAAGTGCCTTTAGAAAGCACCGCGCAAGAGCTTGGCCGACCCTTCGATCTGCCTCGTCTAGCCCGCACAATCGGGAGACAGAAGTCCAGAAAATGAAAGACACCTTGTCGGAAACCTTGAAATTCGCGGCTACCGGGCACCGGCGGCGACAGTCACGCTGGTAGATGTTCTCCGCACGGCGCGGCCGTGTTGTCCGAAAGGGAGGTATATGGAGACTTTCAAAAAGCGGCAAAAAGAACTGAAACGTTTGGAGAAGCAGCGGGACAAGGCTGCCCGGAGGATGCAGCGAAAGCAGGATCGTGAGAACGGGACCGCCGATCCGTCGGTGGATGAAGACGGAATCGCTTTGCCCGAAGATTCGTCGGAAGCCGGACCAACCACCGCTGAGATGCCTTCTTAGGGAAGCGAACGTCCCGTTTCCCAAGTTGGCGGCGGAACCAACGGGCGCACCTTGGTTTCCGCTTATCGGATAGGGGGGCGCCAGGCAGTCTCAGACTCCGCATTCGCGAAAGGCTTTGGCTGTTTCCTCTTGTGTTCGGCGTTCTCCCGTGCGATTGCAAGCTTTTCTGCGTGGCTGCGCATCTGCTGTTCGGTGAAAACAAGCGCGCCGATCTCAGTAGGTTCTGTGCGTTGCTGTAGGAGTTCCCGGCACAACAGTGGAAGGTCCTGAATTCGGATTCCATAACCTGGAATCAGAGCCAAATTCACTTCGACTGTGTAGTGGGTTCGCCGGGCATCAACCCTGGCCTCAAAAGCATAAATGCGAATTCCGGCGTTTTGAGTAAAGCCTGTGATGAGAAACTCGGGCTTGACGCTCTTGTCCTGCTTTGGCTCTATGGGGACTTCCATCATGTGTTTCCACCTGTCTCACATTCGTCGATTGCACACGGGCTCGTACTCCTGAACCAGCCGGTTTTGCCTGGTCCGCCGGGCAGCGGGATCGCAGAGTTCGAAAACAAACCCTGTAGGAGATCGTCCCAGGAGCACGGAACCGCTGTGCTGCAAGTCCTGCAACAAGGCGGCTTGTATGTTATCGGCCTCCCCGATATAGATCCATTCTCTTGCGTTGGAGACTCCGTAGATTCCCGAGGCGGCCGGAGCATTAGCCCTCACCGAGGCCGGAGTGAACGACCGCGGTGTGAACTGCTCAAACGGCATCTGGAATTCCACTGGAGCCGGCGGAAAGGTGGCTGGCCGCGCGCCGCGTTCCGGACACGGCCGGAGTTTCCGAAGCTTGCTTGACCAGGGCCCTTAAGCGGAGAACCAGATCCTTGCCCATCGCCAATTCGGACGGATCTGCTTTGTAGCCCGGCATTTTTGGGTCGATGAACTCCCGGCGGAACAACTGATCCGACATCAGAGTGATGGCGAGCAAAAGCTCCTGTTGAGTCACTTCAATTTTGATGTTCTTCATAATGGTCGGCTCCAGCCGGGCTTCGGACCCCGGTTCGCTCTCTTAGGCTCAAGCCTGCGGGAACGGGGAATATACGCACACTACCGGGCCGCGCTACAGAGCCACTTCGCAAGGCGTATGCGTATTCAACCTCCCCGGTTGATGGGTGGCTAAGAGGTGAGGCAGATCGTCTGACTTAGTTCAAACCATCTGCGAGTGAACGACAGTGCTCACTTCTCCTCTATTATCGGCTCTGCGATGAAGGGTGTCAAACTGGACGGGCGCCGGCGCTTGAAAGCTGCTATACTCAAGTCCGCTTTTGATCGTTCCGCAATAACCTGGCCATCTGCAAACCTGCCTCGTTTCGCTGCTCAGTCAAAAACGAAGTGCGCGGCTCCAACACGCGTTGGGAGGATTAACCAATGGAACTTCGGTACATGGGATTTGAACAGTTGGAGAGCGCGCGTGGGTACCGTTTCGATCTGGTTACAAAAGGCGACGCGCCCCGGCGATTCGTGGTGACAGTCGACCTGGCGCTGTTCCGGACGCACAGTGTCGGAATTCAGGAAGGGCCCAAGCTTTGCGCGCAGAAGTTGCAGTGCGACCTGGAAAAGAACGCCGAAGGCGCTCATGAGCTCACGACGGAAGACCTTCGGGCATACGCTCAGGAACGCGCCGCCGCCGAAGCTCGAAGGATGGAAGCGCGAAGGAACGGCCCGCGGCGCCCAAAGGTGCCGGGTTCGCACCCACCACCGGCGTGGCAGCGTTCGCGTTTCTGAGGCCGGACGAAGTTGTGGCCAACCTGTTATAGTAGAAAAGTACGAAGTCTGATCTGCTAGCTTTCTCCCCTCACCGGTAGGCGGTTCGCCGATTTTCCCTTCCTCACAATCTGAACAATGAAAACTTTCTCTGAACTATCTCTCTCTCCGCTACTGAAGACCAACCTTGCCCGAAACGGCTTTTACGCACCCACCGCGATTCAGGAAGCAGCTATCGAACCGGCATTGGCCGGCAAAGATCTTATCGCCACCGCACAGACCGGAACCGGCAAAACCCTGGCTTTCGTGTTGCCGGTGATTCAGGCGCTCACCAGCGACCGCTCAGCGACTGGAGTCCGAGCCGTTATCCTGAGCCCGACCCGCGAGCTGGCATTACAAATCAACGAAACGTTCACCAAAATGGCGGCCGGCAGCGGGTTGCGCGCCGCAGCAGTGGTCGGCGGCCTAAGCGAGAAATCGCAGTTGCAGGCGATCCGAAAGGGCGCGCAGGTGGTGATCGCCACCGCAGGGCGTCTGTACGATTTTCTCAGCCGCCGGCTGATCGATCTGGGCCGGGTACAGATCGTCGTGCTGGACGAAGCGGACCGGATGCTCGATATGGGCTTCCTCCCGACCATCGAACGAATTCTGGCGGCGGTTCCCGAAAACCGCCAGACCCTGTTTTTTTCCGCCACCATCGAAAGCTCGGTCCGCCACCTGGTGGCTATGCACGTCCCTCGTGGCACCAGGATCGAAGTCGGTTCCACCACAAAGCCGGTGGACCAAATCGACCTTCGGCTGTACGAAGTGGAGCAGGACCAGAAGCTCGGCCTGCTGCATAGCCTTCTCGAGCGGGACGAAGGTTCGTTTCTGGTGTTCGCGAGGACAAAGCACGGTGCGGACCGGCTGGCTCGACGGCTAGCCGACCGCGGCGTCAAGACCGCTGCGATTCATGGCGATCGCAGCCAGAACCAGCGCAACCAGGCTCTGCGCGGATTTCAAACCGGCTCTTATCGCGTGCTGGTGGCAACAGACGTGGCTGCCCGCGGCATCCACGTTGACGGTATTTCGCATGTGGTGAACTACGATTTGCCCCAGGTACCCGAGGATTTCATTCACCGCGTGGGGCGCACGGGCCGGGCGGGAGCCCGGGGGACGGCTTCCACGTTCGGAACGCGCCTGGAGCGGAGCACGGTAGCGGACATCGAGCGAAAGCTCGCGATTCGTCTGACGCGCTATACCGAAGGCGGCGATGTTGCGGAGGTTTCGGGCGATTCTGTTCTGCAACGGCCGCGCCGCTGGCGATCCTATGCGCCCGGGCGAAGACGCGCCCGCTAGCGGGTCGCTCTTCTCCCGTGAGGCTCCGGTGCGAACCGGTGGCAGGAGAATCACGACTGAGCGGATTGGGTGAACCACCGCTCGCGCCACAATCCTGCTAGCCGGTCCGTATTCATCCATTTGCTGATCGATCTGGCGAGACAATTGCAGGTCCGTAATTGAATGCTTTTGCGCATTTGTGACAACCGGAATGATGAAACATCGAGGAAGGATTTGCTGTTTGCTCTTCCGAATCGCTGACCGAAGGAGGACGGCGGCAGGAAAGCGTAGGAGTTCCGGTTGGCGGCACGGGGGTGCCGATCTGGATTGGTGCAGGGTTCTTGCCGTCTCCCCTGCTTTATGGCCGCTCCGGGAACGGTAAAATCGTTCACTAAAACAGCCCGGGGAGTCAACAGATATCGAACCCAGACCGACACCCTGCCCTATGCGGCGCGAGGCAGCTTTAGAACACGTGCATTGCGAGGCCGGTCTCGTTCGAAGTGAACAGGCGCAGGTATCGTGGGTATAGCCTCTGAACCTCCCGGTGGCGGACTCTGGTGCATGGCTGTACCGGAACGACAATCAAGCTATTTGGATTCCTTCTTTGCGGGGCCGTGATGCTGACGACTGCGCGCGCTCAAGATGTGACGGAGTCGAATGGCCAAACCCACGGCTGCAAGACTTGAGGAGCACCCGTGAGGCGGTCGTGCGCCAACATGCGGATGCTGGCCTCGCGCCCTTCAAGAACGTCTTTAAACTCGACGCCCGGCCCGAGGTCTACAGCGCCTGTTCATCCTTTTCAACGAAGCGCTTTTCGACGACCTCCGCTGTTCTCAGCTCGACGATGCCATTACATCGGGGACGGTGGTTGAGATGTGCAACTACGGTTGCTTTCTTAAAACAGAATGGGTATTCTGTTTTAGGGAATGAGGGATCAGCATACCAGTCGAACGGCCGAATATATGGCTTTTTTCCGGGCACTGGAAAGCTTGGAGCCTGCCGAAAGGCGTCTGTTTACCGATCCTTATGCGTTACCTCTGCTCGCAGGGCCACTCAGGACCGTCGCCCGAATTGCTCGCTTTGGGTTGGCTGGCTCTTTCGTCCGGACGATTTTGGAAATCGGATGGCCTTATACGCTGAGCTCCGGTGTCGCCCGGACTCGCGCGATCGACGATCTCGTCAGCGATGCGATCAGAGGCGGGGCTCGTCAACTTCTTTTGCTTGGGGCCGGATTCGACAGTCGAGCCTATCGGCTGCCAGAAGCGGCGAAGATTGCGAGCTTCGAAGTTGACCATCCGGCCACGCAGAGAGCGAAACGCGAACGGCTCGGCGCATTGGCCGGCCGGATAAATGCGAACGTTCAATTTGTGGCCGTCGATTTCGAAAAGGACGACCTCGAATCCAGATTGATCCAGGCAGGTTTCCACCCAGCGGTTCCAACAGTAGCCGTGTGGGAAGGTGTGATCAGCTACCTCACCAGATCTGCCGTCGAGGGAACCTTCGCGATTTTGGGGCGGTTGCTTGTTTCGGCGAGCCACTTGGTCTTTACTTATGTGCATAAGGGCGCGCTGGATGGCTCGAGGGCGTTTCCGGGCGCACGCCGCTGGAAATCCTGGGTTCGATTCAGCGGCGAGCCGTTCGTCTTCGGCTTTGATCCTGATACTCTTCCCGCGACCTTGCGGTCGTTTGGGTTTGTGCTCACGAGCGATGAATCTACGGAACAGACAGGCAACCGTTACAGCGCGCCGTTGGGCCGCAAGGAGCTTGGTTCCCAGCTATATAGGGTTGCGTCTGCGGTGCGCGCGGAAGGTTGATAGATGCCAAGGATCACAGAAGAAAAACGACAGGCTCGTCAGCTTCAGATTCTAGACGCGGCGGCGCATTGCTTTGCGCGGGAGGGCTTTTGCCGCACATCGATGGAGGACATTGTCAAGGAATCAGGGCTGAGCCCCGGCGCTATCTACTGCTATTTTCGGAGCAAGCACGAGATTGTAGAAGCCATCTCGGCACAGCGTCACGCGAGCGACTACGACTTGCTTGCGGAGTTCACTTCGGCGCCCAATATTCGTCAGGGGCTCAATCGTTTGAGCCGCGCAATGGTGCGTTTGCTCCAGGATCCCAAAGAGAAGGAGCGTCGCAAGATTTCCGTTCACTTCTGGGCCGAATCCTTGCTCGATAAGGGCATACGGAGAATTGTCGAGCGCGGAATGCGGCGGCGTGATTGCCTGACATCCGCGCTCCGTGATGCGCAACAAAGAGGAGAGCTGCCGCGCAGCCTGGATGCTGATGCCGCCTCGCGTGTGATGGTTGCGCTTCTCCAGGGAGCCATCCTTCAGCAGGCCTGGGAACCCCATATGGACATCGAGGCGTTCGCGACAACTGCGACGGTTTTGATCGGTGCAGGACTTTCCTCTACAAAGCCAACCGCGAGCCGCCGAAACCGGAAACACGCGCCTATAAGTCCCCTGTCCGGACCGGCGGTTGCGTGATCCCGAGCGAGTCACGCGGCCAATCGGAAGGTGGTTGCGTGGATCCGACCCACCGGCCAACGCAACAGTACTCAATGCGCTAACCAGCGGAAACCCGCTTGCATGTGACACACCACTGAGCTCCTTTTCCCGACTTCCACCGCCGCATTGGCGCCCGAGGACGGTCGAGTTGATGATGGGAACGAGAGAACCGCCGCCTGAGCGGAGCGGGCATGCAGCTTGCGCCTAGCCAGTGTAGACCTCGCTTGGAGGCTGACGTCGAGCAACCTTTCGCCTCCGATGCGGTGTTCGGTGGAATCCCGGGATACAGCATCAGCCGGTTTGTGGTGCTACGACAATTGGCCGGTGCGGCGTCGCTGCGTGCTATCGGGCCGTGAGGAGGGCCTCTGCCGCGCTGCTCCCAACGCCTCGCAGCCGACCCGGGAGTGTTGTCCTGCGTCGCCAAATCGCAAATGTCGGCACCAGCCTACCTCGGCCCAGTGTGATTCACTGCCGTCCAACTGGCCCGGACGCGCCGCGTGGCAGACCAGCAGCTCCGATAGCGTTGGGCTTGTGATTCGCTTCCTGCCGTAGTGGCACAAGCGCCGGCAAAACCCGAATGATCGCCATCATGCCGCCATCCTCATGCTCCAGAATGTGGCAGTGATACACGAAATCACCGGTATCGGGGCCACGGAGATCCATGCGGACGGTGACGCTCGGATATGGATGGGCCGGATTGCCGTCCCAAAAGGGAATCTCGATCATATCCGCCATTTGCCCCTGAATCGTGTTAACCGGCTGGCTTCCATTGAGTTCGAAGTTGTCTTGGGAAAGCACGAGAAAGTGAAGCTGGTGGATGTGGAATTCGTGGTTTTCCTGACTGCGGTTTTCGATAGTCCAGTCTTCTACGGAGCCCTGGCGGGTTACGATGGCGGGCGGGTTGTCGGGTGAGAAGGCTACTGGCGTCTGCCCGTCCACGGTAATGAAAAATTGGGTTGTGTTCTCGGAAAAATATAAGTGACGCTTCGCCGTCACACGCGCGGCCGCGAGCCCACTGAAACGAAGATGGCTCGCCGGCGGAGCAACAGCCGCCGGCAGTGCCATGCCGCTCTCAGTGGATGCGCTGCCGACGATCGTCGCCAGTACCCGCTGCGGATCGTTATCGCCGTCCGGACCGGTATCGACGGACTGCGTGATGAATTGAGCGCTGTGGACGTCCGGCGATGGCGTCCGGACGATGAATTCCGCGCGCGAGGCCGTCGGTAGCCGCAAATGCGTGAAGGGTATCAGGCTGCCAACGTGAATGCCATCCTGCGAGCCCACCGGAACACCATCGAGCGCCACCAGCATCAGCTCTTGCGGTACACCATCGTAAACCACCTGAAAATCCAGGATGGTATCGGCCGACGCATTCAGCACCCGCCAGAATTCGGTGGTGGAGTAAGGGGCTTGAATTAGGGCTGGGGTCAACGCCGGATAGGCGATTGGGACGTAGTTCAGAGTGAGGTCCCATGAAGGCACATTGCCGCCCGGGGTGGGAGAGCCGGCCACCATCTGGTCGCGAACGATCAGTAAACGTTGCGGCAATCCGGCGACTGCTGGCTGGAGGCTCTCGATTCCCTCGACGACAATCGCTCCGGAGGCGCCGCCCTGCACGGCAGGCTCGGAAATCCCATGAACATGAGGATGATACCAGTACAGCCCCGGCGGCTCATCGGAGGGAAATGCAACATTGTATGTGAATGTCTCGCCCGAGTTGATTAAGGTGTGAATCACCTCGTCGGAGTGGCAGGTCGGCGAAGTATTCGTGCCGTGGTAGTGAACATTTACGGATGAGGCATCCATCATTGCCGCGCCGCAGATGAACGCGGCGTTGGTGGCCATCGCCATGGAGCCGGCCGATGCCGGAGCCGGCAAATTGTTTTTCACCGTCACAATCAGGTGGTCGCCAGGCCAGATATGCAGTGTGGGAGATTCTGCACCGTCGGGCGTCGTGAAGCAATACAACGTGCGACCGTCGGAGTCCGTCGCCGTGTTATAGGAGAGGTTAACCGCGAGAGAACCTCCCACGCTGTACAAATCCGGAGGCTCGGTCACCACGCTGCCGGCAACGAAGCGCGGGCATGAGCTGGATTGTCCGCACAAGTATGATGGAAGCGCGATCAGCGAGATCATAAGCAAATTGCGTAATTTGGCCATTGTTCACGGCGAGGCACGTGACCGACCAATGAATCTTTTTTCGTAATCCATCTGCAGAGGAGGTCTGTGAACGCACGGATACGAGAGGAGCGGTGCCGCTCGAATGGATTGGCTGCGGTAATACACTTCTCCCGGATGCCATCGAGGGGTTCGGAAGGCGTCTTGCACTGTGTCATCTCAATTGTGAGTGCAGGGAGAGACTTCTATGCGCACTCTGTGTTTGCTGCTCACCATATTCCTCGGATTCTTCGCGGCGCCTTTATGCGCCCAAGATCGGGTACCGCCGCAAGACCCGCAATCAGACGCGCCCGCCGCTACTAATCCGCCCCGTATTCCGACTCCGCCTTCCTCTCCGTCGAAGGGTCCGAGCCAGCAACCGAGTTCACCTCCGCAGCCGACTCTGCCCTCGCGTGACGTATCCTTCACGATACCGAGCTTTGCAAGGAACTTCTTCAGCGATCAGAAGAGAATCTGGACTTTTCCGGCGAAGGTGGTTACTGGCCACCATTTGGTGCCGGTGCTGGCCGTATCGGGCATCACCGCCGCGCTGGTCGTGGGCCTCGATCCGACGGAAGGACGCTATTTCCGCACGCATGCCTCCACGTTCTCCGGGTTCAACGACACGTTTTCCGAACATCGCACGACAGCTTCCACGCTTCTCATTCCCGCCTCGCTGTGCGGGGTGGGATTGATCACGCGGCACTCTTACCTGGCGCACACGGGATTGCTCGCGCTGGAAGCGTGGGTGGATGTAGATATTACCGCCGAGGTGATGCGCAACATCGCGGACAGAAGGCGGCCTCTCGATATCCCCTTGAATGGGAACTATTCGAACACCTGGTTCAAGACGGCCAGCAGTCCGCTGCATGCCGACGGTAGCTTTCCGTCCGGGCACACGGGATGGGGATTTGCCGTCGCGACGACCATCGCCCGGCGTTATCCTCAGCACAAGTGGGTGAGATTCCTGGCTTACGGCCTGGCCAGTGTGGACTTGGCTTCGAGGCTGACGTCGAGCAACCATTTCGCCTCCGACGCGGTCCTCGGCGGAATCCTGGGATACAGCATCGGCCGGTTTGTGGTGGTGCGACAATAGGTGGGCCAGCGCGTGTTGACGGGCCGTGGATATCGCCGGCTTCGGTCTGGGCGAGCTTACTAGAAGGAAATCCTGGCCGAAAGCTGGAGGTCGCGCGGCGTGCCGCGCCCGGTGGCGTAGTTGCTGATAGTGGATGTGATCTCACCGAAAGTGACCTGCGAAACATCCGCCACGGGCGCTCCATACTGCGCGCGATTCAAAACGTTGAATGTATCGATGCGGAAGCGGATGCGGAACCGCTCGGTAACCGCGACATCCTTCGACAACGCCAGATCCACCGCCGAAATCGCCGGCGCACGGAACGCATTGCGACCCAGGTTCCCAAAGGTCCCCGAAGCCGGCACCGCAAATGCCGCCTGGTTCACCCACAACTGGGGCGTCGATCCGCCCGGAGGCGTCAGCGGCACGCCATACACGTAGGTCGGTCGCTCCGCCCCGCTCACGGCATAGTTGCCTGGCACCGCACCGTTCGAACGATCGATGGTGATGTTGAAGGGAAGGCCGCTCTGCGCGCTGCCGATGGCGCTCAGCGCCCATCCACCAAAGACGCTCCGCGCGAAGCCCGGGCTTCCGAGGATTCGCCGCCCGGCGCCGAAGGGAAGCTGGTAGACAGCCGACAAGTTGAATACCTGGCGCACGTCGTCGTCGCTGCTCGCCTTGTCGCATGACCGGCAAAACGAATCTTGCGGCGTGTCGGACTCTCCGCCGCCGATGCTCCCGTCGTTGATCGAGTGCGACCACATGAAGTTCGCCCCCACCAGCAGGCCATTGCGGAACGACCGCCGGGCGTTCAGCTGGAGCGCGTGGAACGTGCTATTGCCCACGTCGCCGCGCCAGGAAACCACGCCGAACGCCGGATAGGGAGCCACGCCGGTCAGCGGATTCACCAGGTTGGTATAAGTAGTGGTCAACACGTGCGTGCCTTTGTTGCCCAGGTAGCTGGCCGTCCCCACGAATTGGAACGGCAGCTTCCGCTGGACGGAAGCCGTCCAGGCGGCAACGTAATCGTCCTTGCGGTTGCGGTCGAGATCGCGCGGCGAAACCACTCCCAACCCGCCCGCTTCGGCATACGCCAGGAACGGCGTCAGCGGGAACGAAATCGTAGGGAACGTAGTGTTGCTGAACGAATATCGGTCGACCGTGTTAGAAATCGGCAGGTTCTGATCGTCCTCCTGCCCATCGGTGTGGTAAATGCCGCCTCCCAACCGGACGACCGTATTGCCGTGTGCCCATGCCACACCGAGGCGCGGATCGAAGTCCAGGTACCGCGGATGGAAGAAGGCATCGGTCGGCGGGCAATATCCGCCGCAGGTGGCGAAGTCGAACGGCACGGCGTCATTGCGTAGCGCGTGCAGGGCATTGAAAAAGTTGTAACGGATGCCGACGGTGATGGTGAGGTTGGGCGTAGGCTTCCACTCATCCTGCAGATAGGCGAAATACTGAGTTTTGCGCTGCCGCACCAGCGGCAGAATCGAAGTGTAAGAAGCCGAGCCCATGGCGTTGTTGAGGAACGCAGTGGTGGAAGTGTAGGTCAGCGTCCCGCTCTGCGACGTACCCTGGTCGAGGAACATCCAGCGCGTTTCGAATCCGAACTTGAGCACGTGCTTTCCCGCGGCCCACGAGGCGTCGTTGATCCAGTCCAGCGTTTTCGAGGGATAGTCCGTGGTTGACGCCCCGGTCAAGGAACTGAATCCCGACACCGCCACGCCCAGCGGCACGGGCGAAAGGTTGGCAGTGTGGTAGATCGTCTGATTCACTCCCAATTTCATTTCGCCGATGAGCGAAGGCGTGAACACCTCTGAAATCGCCGCCACGCCGTTATTGAACTTAGTGTCGTAGAGCGTCTTCAGCGTGAGGTTGCCGGTGGGAATTGCTTCGACGGCTTCATCCGCGTTGAATCGCACAAAAGTCGTCGTGCGCTCGGAAAAGTAGTGGTCCAGCCGCACCATGCCGGAATCTTCGTTATCTGTCTGCCTTCCCGGCGCGCGGTAATTCCACACCGCCGGGTTGGATGTGGCTGACGTTCCCGCCGGATACGCCGCCAGGATCGGCGCGAGCACCGGCGAGGCCGTAGCCACCTGAGCCGCGAACGATGGGCTCGGGACCAGTCCGATCTGCGTTCCGTCCAGTCTCTGCCGCAGCCCCTCGTAATTGACGTAGAAGAATGTCTTGCCGCGCACGATCGGTCCGCCCAGGCTGCCGCCGAACTGGTTCAGCAGGAACGGGTCGGGGGAAGCGGCGTCGAAGGGCGATCGCGCGTCCATCGCGTCGTTGCGGAAGAAATCGAAAACCGACCCATGAAAACCGTTCGTCCCCGAAGGCGACACAACGGACACCTGCCCGCCCGCCGTCCCCGATTGCGTATCCGCCCCGAAATTCTGCGACTGCACTTGAAACTCTTCAATCGATTCGAGCGGAATGTTGAGCCGCATGTACTCGCGCTGCTCCTGGTTATAGACCGCGGTCGCATCGACGCCGTCGAGGGTGAGATTGTTATCGTCCAGTCCGTGTCCCGCGAAACGGATGGTACGCTGGTCTCCGGCGCCGTTGTCGATCGCACCTGGCGCCAGCGCGGTCAGGGTGGCCCAGTTCCGGCCGTTGATCGGCAGGTCTTGCACCTGCGCCTGCTCTATCGCAGCCCCCACCGTGGCATCCACTTCCTGCAATTGCGCGACGGATTCGGTAACGGTGGTCTCCGCCTTTCCTGGCGCGAGCTCCAGCCGGACGTTGAGAGTCCTTTTTTGGCCCACGACCTGTTCGACGCCACCCACCGTCAGCGCCGCAAATCCGCTCTTGAAAAACCGTACCGAGTATACGCCCGGCGGCAGTCCCGGCAACTCATAATTGCCCTGGGATGTAGTCAGCGTCGTGCGCTGAAAGCCGGTGTCCTTTTCGAGCGCGCGCACTTCGCACTGCGGAACGAGATTCCTTTGCTGATCGGTGACGATGCCAGTAATGGTGGTGCGCTCCACCTGTGCCTGCAGCAGCCGGCATGGTCCGAATGGCGTTAGAAGCAGCGCGACAATCACAGGCGCACAACCACGGAAGACTCGCATAGATCAATTAAAGCCTTCCGCGGCCGCAGGAGCAAATGAAGAAATAGTTACGGGCGGGTCGCGGGCTTACGGCGCCACTCTGCGCCCGAAGCGGCAGGTGAAATTCAGCGCGATCCCCAGCAGACACAGGAAGATCAAGGCATCAAAATACCGGTGTTCACTCCCTACCTTGGACCGAAGCTTCTTCTTAACCCGAATCGCAGTTGAAACGGTTCGACGGGGTGAAAGACGTCTGTGAATGCCGGGTCGGCGGTAGGCGTTATGCGGGAAGTATAGGCGTAGTCAATGTCGTGATCCTTGCGGTTCAGCAGATTCAAAGCTTCAACGACAAAGCTCCACTTTTCGGTGATGCGGTAACGCACCTCGGCATTGAGCAAGATCGTAGCCTTTGAGCGATAGATTGCGTCCGATGTCAAATCGCGGGGGCCAAACGCACGCAAGCGCAAACTCGCCGAAAAGCGTTTGTAGTCGTGCATCGTGGCGCCCGCTGAGGCCACCACCCCGACCGCTTCGGGCACCCGCTTGCCACCGGGACTGTCCGGCGCAGCATCATCCGGGTCGATTTCTGTAAAATAGGCCCTGGAATCCGCAAGGTCAAAATCAAAGGCCCAATGGTCCAAAGGCGTGTAGTAGTTCGCGCATTCGATGCCATAGCGGTTGCTCGGCGATAATGAAGCAACGGTGCCTCCGGTGTCGCCATCCTGCAGCAGTTCGGACTGACTGTGGAGATACCAGAGCGAGAACGTGCTTTGCAGATGTGGGGCGGCCGTAGTACGCACGCCGACTTCCCACCCCTTAGTTTGGATGAGGGCGGGGATTCTCGCGGTGGCCGTGGGAAATGGATTGTCCGGCGAAATCGGTTCCTGCGTTTGCGTTGCGCCACGCGCGTCGTTGCTGTGAAAACTGAATCCGCCCTGTACATAGAACTCCGTCTTGGACCACGGACCGAAAATCAAACTCGCTTTTGGTTCGGGCAGGAACTGGGTGACCGTGCCGGAGTTGGCGGCCGCAAAGTTGACCACCGGAGCCGCGGGTAATTCCGTGGCAGTATAACTGGGAGTCAAGCTGGTGACGGCATCTCTTGCCTCGTCGCCGCGAAAAGCCAGGACGGTGCGGAATTTCTCGGCCCACTGGATTTTGTTTTCCACATAAAACCCGAACATTGTCTCGGTAAATCTATTCACATCAGTGTCCGCGGGTAAGACAGCCACCAGGTTTGGATCGGTAGTGCATGCGTCGATGGGTTCGTCATTGCACGCGTTGATATTGTTCTTGTCCGTGCGCGCGCGATTTTCCGTCCGGTAGAGGCCATTGTTGACCCAATCGTTGCGGATCTGCAGTCCGAACGTATTCTCAATTTTGCGGCCGAACCAATGGCCGAAAATCGTGTGGCGTGCGTCGATCCCAGCCACCCAGCGCTTGTCCTGCTGTTCGAACTGATCACCCTTAACGGGATCATCCAGGTAGTAAGTGAAATCGGAAAATAAATTGAGGTAATAATAGAATCCGTATGCCATGATTTGCGTTCTGGAATGATCGTCCTGGCGATGCCATTCCGCCTGCAAGCTATAGCGGTCCGAATTGCCGCCGTCAGTTGGGTTTAGCGCGCCAAAGAAACCAACAAGGGGCACGGCGGTGATGGGGATTTGGTCGCTCGAGTTCCATGTCCCGCGGTAAGCGTGGGCCGTGATGCTGAAACCATTGGCTTCGTCGCCCTGGCTGTACGTCAGAATGCCGTTGTATTTGTAAAAATTATCCGGATGCTTCCAAGGGCCGTCATCGTGGTAGAGCTCACCGCCGAAGAGCAGATTGCCCGCGCCAACTTTCTCCGACACGCCGAAGACGGCCCGCTCATAGCCATACATGCCGCCTTCCACCTGGAAGAAGTTTTCGGGCAGCGTCTTGTAGAATTCCAGGTGGGCGGATCCGGCCGAGCCATAATCGCCGACATCGGCGTAAGAGGGACCTTTCTCGTAATTCACCCGCTGCACCAACTCCGGGATGACGATGTTCATGTCCGCGTACCCCTCGCCGTGCGCGTGCGACGGCAGGTTCAGCGGCATATCGTCGAGGAAAACAGCGAAGTCTGTGCCGTGGTCGAGATTGAAGCCGCGTAGAAAATATTGGTTGGCCTTTCCGCCGCCCGCGTGTTGCGTGATGATAAGGCCGGGTACCGTCTCCAAAACCTCTCCCGAACGAAGAATAGGACGATCTTCGAGTTCCTTTGCACCCACCGTTCCCTGGGTGGCGGATTGGGCGATTCCGACAAGGTCATCCTCCCGGCCCCGCACGTTTACGCTGGTGCTCACGGCGCTCACAGCCAAAGAGATGTGCACGGAGCGTGGCGTTTCGGCGCCGATAGTGACGGCCATTTCCTTGGTTTCAAAAGCGGCATGAGACACGACGAGTCGATAATTCCCTGCCGGGAGTCCGGAAATAGCGAAGTAGCCGTTCTCGTCCGTCTTTCTTTGCACGCTACCGTTCGCGCTCTGGACC
>Ga0335073_10007909_pt1 | contig 14902 bp, 14 predicted proteins | sample Lox_Sample_22_FD_207093 | JGI IMG/M metagenome (GOLD analysis project Ga0335073, IMG submission 207093) | Soil microbial communities from Loxahatchee National Wildlife Refuge, Florida, United States - Lox_Sample_2.2 | ecosystem: Environmental > Terrestrial > Soil > Wetlands | place: USA... | reverse complement strand
CCAACAATCTCGGGGAATTGCGTTGAACAAGGAATCTCCAGTTTGAGGTCCACACCAATCGCAGCGTTATTAGGGCCCTCTCCGTGCCGGTCGTTTAAGGCCACGCCGAACTGGGTGGCAACTTGCTTGAGAAGGGGCAAATCCTCAGTCCGGAACGCATTATTCCGAGTGCTACCAAGTAGTAGTACTCCAACTGGTTTTTCAGCGCGGAGAATAGGAACGCAACAGAGCGAACGCAATCCCTCGGCCAGATACTCGTGAGCGATTTTCGCTTTGCAGTTTCGCAGTTCGTCAGGGGAATAAATCAGCACGGAACGGCTTTCAACAGCTCTCCCGCCAGGGCTGTCACACTCGATGGGCGTGTTGGCGGTATGCCCCTTGCCTAAGGGAAAGTCCTCGGCCTGCCGAATCAGCAATCCGCCGTCGTAGGTAGCGTACGCCGCATATTCTTGCAAAAAGACGCGCCGGAGGCATGCGGACAGTTTGAGGAACAATTGCGTGACATTGCCATCTGCAAGCAACGTTTCGCCAACGTCCAGAAGTAAACGCAAACGCTGTGAGAGGTTTTCTGCAGATTCATAGAATGATTCAGTTGCTTTGATCCGATCGGGGATCTCGAGCACCACCGCTGCGACCCGGGTGACGACGTTCGGTACGTCGCAGACAGGAATGTATTCAATAATCCAGCTAGCAAGTTCTGGTCTGGTAGGAAGAACCGCAGAGGCTTCAAAGCAAATCGACTCAGCTGTGGACAGAACCCAACGCAGCTTGGGTTCGACTAAGTCTGCAAAATCTCCCAGAATTTGTCGAACGCTCTTACCCAGATGATTCTCGGGAGACTGGCCATTGATCTGTGCGAGCTTTTTGTTGATCGCAATGTACCGCAGCTCGGAATCTAGGATGCAGAGGCCGACAGACGACGAGTTGAAGTGGGCGGTAAGAAGTTTTTCGGGTTCAGTGAAACTTCCGAGATACGCGCTTGGAAGGGGTGCTTGAGGGCCGAATGATGGGCTACTGCTGCTGGATAACATAGACGGCTACGAGTTCGGGAGAATTAAACACCTCTAAGTCTTGCTGTCAGGCGCTAAAACTGTCTATCTCGCCCGGCTTCCCAACTGTCTTCTATCTCAGTGAGACTCAGATTTATCGTTGCAGTGGGAGGACTCGCCATCAAGCCAAGCACATATGCTCGGATAACCTCGGCAATGAAATTCTGCGTGACCACATTCAACGCAAATACTGACATCGAAATCAGCACTGTATAGCGATGGTTCCGCCGTATTGCGCGACAAATCGCAGGCAAAATGCCCGGTGACCCGTTGCTTGTGAAGACAGCCGGAAGACGCCATCTTTCCTCCCCCGGGCCGCTGCAGACGACCTGTATTGGCTTCCGGACCGCCCAAAAGTATAGCGCCAGGGCAAAATTCTGTGTAATTGAAAATGTCGGTATGTGTGATTCAAATCACATACACGAACGTCGCTTCCGTTGCGTCAAAGCACGTGCGCGTGTCTGCGCCCGGGCGGCGATTGTGGCACCGGTCAGTCTTTACAACGTTCAATCGCAGTCCTCCGGTGCTGAAGGCGCTCGGGCACAAGATCGTGCCGGCGGGCCGACAGATCCTCGCCCGCATGCCGATGTTCATGCTGGCCTTCCTGCTTCGTCTGATGTGCAACTCTAAGTTCGGAGAAGTTGGCCTAAGCCTGACACGCGCAGCAAGCGCCCGACGAGTTGCAGGCCTTGGCCAATGATCTACGCGCGGCGGTGCCCGTTCCGGCCCCGCCCTCCGAAACGTGTTAGACATGAAGTAGGGTCATGGTCTCGACGTTTCGAGCGCAAAGATACGCCGGCGGACGACAGAGTCTTAGTGCGTCGTCAGTGATCCGCGCGGTGCGGTTTTCGCTGCTCGGTCCAAATTGGCAAGCACGCCGGAATCGGTGGACGTTTTCGGACCTCGCCAGAGCACGCTAACAGCTTGTTCCGGGTGGACTCATGCATCACCACGGGATCGTAGCGTGCGGCCGGGGTTGAAAAGCTCAGGGCGTCTTCGATTTCGCTCCGTGCATTTGCGAGTTTCGCGACTACCTTCTCTCGAAGCTCGTTACGCAGCATTCGTTTCACCTTCCTCTCTGGGGGAAAAGGAAGGCACTAAGAGTCGCATGACAATAGCAGGTCTATGAAATCTCAGGCTGTGACCGGAATCACGAAAGCTAACTTTACTGGTGCGGTTTCTTCTTACCCTGAGATTCTTTGGAGTACAGCCACGACAGTATCGGGAGTTGCCTAGCACCCTGATACAATCCTGCGCGGAGGATTTCATGACTAATCTAGCTGGTGTTGTCCAGCAGTTGAAGAAAGAGCGAGATCAAGCAGCGAACACAGTTAAGCGCCTCGATGCCGCGCTCGCTGCTCTGAATGGCACTTCATCTGGAAAAAGGACTGGAACTCGTAGCCCTCTGTCGGCAGCAGCACGGGCTCGGATCGCCGCTGCTCAGAGGGCGCGATGGGCGAAGGTGCGCGGACAAGGTGGACAGACAGCGCAGGCTGCGCAAAAACCCAAAGTCGTCACTATGCCCACGAAGAAGAAGACGATGTCGCCTGCGGCCCGGAAGAAGATCGCCGCAACGATGAAAGCAAGATGGGCAAAGATCAAAGCTGCCCAGAAGAAGTCGGCGTAGGGAAAGTAGAGGTAAGCTGGCTAGTGTCGCGAATTGGCGAACAGCGTGCAGGAAGCGTACGACTATCGACTTGATCGGCGTGGGATACCGCCTAACAATCCGCAACTTTCAATTTGTCGCCTCTCACTTGCAGGTATCGATCAACACTTCGACACGCCGGTTCTTGGCGCGGCCAGCCGGGTTGTCCGAACCGTTGGGATTGGTATTGGGAGCGACCGGGTCCCGCTTGCCGAACCCTTGGATCGGAGTCGTGGCCGCAAGGTAGTGATGTGCTGCCAGCCAGTCGCGCACCGTTCGTGCGCGTTGTTCGCTGAGCAATTGATTGAAGACATCCGACCCGATCGAGTCGGTGTAGCCGTGAATCTGTACCGGATGTTGGCCGGATTTCTTGATCACGGGGCCTAGTACGTTAAGTGTTTTCTGAGCCGTTGGCGTCAGCGTCGCTTCGGCGAAGGCAAACAGTGCATCCGATCCGACCGTGAACTGCTGCGTGCAGCCGTTCGCTACCGTCTGAACCTTCTCAACTTCCGCCACAGGGGCGGCCACCAGCGTGATCGTCGCCGAGGCGGTGTTCCCCGCACCGTCTTTGCCGACGACCAGGAACTCATGCCCGCTGGATCCGGCATTGGCCGGCACGTCGATGGTGAAATTCACGGGCGCCACGTTGCCCTTGAGTATGACTTGCGCCACGGAAAGACCCGTCCGCCACGGAGCATCCGCCGGTGCCTTCGCGGCGAGCGAGACCGTCCGGCGTACTCCTGGTTGGCCAGTACCTGAAGCGGGACTTGCACTTGGTAGGCGCGGCTCGGTGCAAACGGTACCTGTCTACTCGGGGCAATCAGAAACTTCCCAGCGACCGACTCCGTACAAGCCAACAGCGCCGGCACAGGTTGTTGCAGTTCCAGCAAAAGTAGCTTTTTGTAGGTCGCGATGTCGTAATCATCCTTGTCGAAACCGTTATAGATCAAAAGGCCCTGCCCGAACGGAGCGTACATGTGCATGAAGCCGTCCACGTTCAAAGCGTTTGTGCCAAACAGGTGCCCGCACCAGTGGGGATCCTTGGTCGTCACCGTATTGGAGTCCCCGATTTGATTGGTGTCCGAAAACCAGGATTTCAGATCGATGTATTGCTTGGAGTTCTTGGTGTCATTGCCGAGCGTGCTGGGCTCGACGAGAATGAGGTCGTGTGCGCTCGCTCCCTGTGCGCCGGGATTCGAGGTGTGAAACTGGTAGGGCAGAAAACCGTAATCGGTGGACGTGCACTTATCGGCATCGTCGATGATCAACTAGTGTCCCGCCTGGGTGAAATCGAGCAAGGCCTGCGCTTGCCATGGCGCCAGTTTCTTCCCCGCGTCGCAGATGTATCCCATAACCACAGTGTCGACGCCGGCCAGCGCCTCGGGCGCAAACACTGCGATCGACAACGGAACAAAGCGGTAACCCGGAAACTGCGCCGGAACTTCGACAGGTGGATACGGGCTGAACCTGCCATCCTCGGTTAGAACGAGGACATTTTGGCCGGCACCGACGGGTTTTTCGACATGAGCACAGTCGGGACCAGCCGGGAGACGCATCAGAATGTACGGATCTTCTTCGTTGCGGCTCGCACCGACGATCAGATTTCCTTCCGCATTGAGCACGCCATCGTTCAGCGGATCTTGGCCGAGCCCCGATTCCCAGCGAACCCGCGCACCGGCTTGCGACCCTCTCATGGCACTAAAAAACTGGACCACAGATGTCGTGTGACAGGGGCCCGCACTGAACTCACTGCCGTGCTGCACAATCTGCAGCATCAAGTACGTCTCATCCACCAGCGTCGGCTCTGGGACCGCTGTGAGTTTGCCAGGACCCTGGAAGAGTTGGTCACGGGCGTTTCTCGGGTCTGCATCGTAGAGCCACACGCCGGAAAGCCGATTCGTTGTCGTCGGCGGTTGGAGCCTGCCGTAGGCGAAGACGCGGCTCAGCGACGTATACGCGACACCCCGCCGCTGCTGCAAAGTAACCCTTAACCAGCGCGCCGTGGCCGGGCGAGGGAGTGGAAAATTCTGGTCGTCAACTGTGGTCTGCAGAGTATATTCGCCCAGAGGGCTATAGCCGGAGTCCGGCCCCTCGGTTGAGCCCTCAACGCGCACAGCCTGCGCGGCGTTGGGTGCCTCAGCAGTGTTCCGCCGATATGCTCGAAACCCCAGCGAGTCAATTTCCGCCAGCGCGGCGAATTCGAAAACGAACACATATGGGCCCGACGCACCGATCTTGGATTGCCAAAAGAACTGGTCGTCGTCGATCAGCGCGTTCGGTGTAGTACCGGCGGAATAGTCTGTCGATGTTGGCGGCCACTCGCGCGTCACCGTGCCGGCCGACCACGCAATCAGGTTCGCCGGCTGGGTGGAAGCAGACTGTAAGTCCGTGCCCGCTTGGGTTGACGGCGTGGTCGGCGCCGCTGTGGGCGAGGAGGGACCGTTGGGCGCAACCGCAGAAGGGCTGCGCGATCCGACCGGTGACCCCGCGGCCGTTCCGGCTGAGCCGCTCTCGGCCTCACGCTTCGCGTCACCCCCGGATGATCGCTTGCAGCTCCAAGTCAACGCGAGCGTCAAACACGCTAGCGTGATGGACGCCCCAAAAAAAAAACGCTGGGTCGTTGAGGGAGTCACCTGAGTTTTATCTTTCGCGAATGATCTTCTCGTCTTTGTCACGGTTAGAACCCTCTCTCGTTACGGTTCAAGCGTACTGGTCACGGGCGATCGACCTTTCGCCGGATAATCCTTGTGCCTGGTCCTTCACTCGCTTCAACCATCACCTGGATGTCATGACGAAGGAACGAGTCGGATTACCAGCCGCCGCCCCCGCCGCCTCCACCACCCCCGCCTGATCCTCCGCCTCCGCCACCAGCACCGCCGCTGGAGCCCGGTGCGGACGACGAAGACGAAATGGCGCCAGAGAATGATACGCTCAGCGAACTGGCGAAACCTATGGCTCCCAATGTGCTCCAGCCAGCGCCCGAATACCACGAGGGTGAATAGCCGCCGGAATTTGATCCGGAAGTTTGGCCGGCTCCACCCAGGACTGCCGAGAATTTCTCTGCCCAAGCCTGCTCCACATCCATGGCCAACGCATAGGGCAGGTACTTCTCAAACACGGCCGGCGTATGTTCCGGCGGCGTGACGCGATTCATCCGATCACCTTCGACGGCGCCGAGAAACATCTTGAACCCCTCGATTTTGTCGAGGACGCTGCGGCCGGCGCTCGTCGGTGCCTTCAACAGGTGGTGAAACAGGACGTGCAGAAGCACGGTCACCAGCAAAACTGCCGTGATGAGGACAGAAGTGGCCCAGGCCAACATGACGAGCCCGAGGATCTCGCCCAGCACAAAGGGAATGGAGAAAAAGGTCATGACCGTTGCGCTCGCCATGAGCCCTGATTTGAGAGGGCCCGGAGCAAGGGCGGATTTCCAGAGGTGTGCGGCGTTGCGCAGCAGCCCAGCGACACCGATGCTCCAGACGCTGAGCCACAGGCTCATGAATCCGGCGATCGCCATCTTTTGCTGCCCCTGGGCGGAGACGATCCCCACCAACATGGCCACCGACAACGCGATGGCCGGGACCATGAAGCCACCATTGGTCACGAAGTAGATTTTCTGCTCGCTGGTCTTGAGCCAGGCCTTCAGGGCGGCCATCGCAGCGCTGATCGCGACGTGGTTCTGTGCCTGCAAGGTGATCGAGGTGCGCCCACCCTCGAATAGCTTCCCGGCGGCGGCTTTCTCTTCCAGCGTGAGCGCTCCCCCATCTGCTTTCGAGCGGCAGAGGATGTAAACCCCAACGTCCTCCTGGATCTGCAAGAAGCCCTTCACCGCCATGTCCAGCACCGCCGACGTGAAGGCCTTGTTGTCGTAACCCATGCGCACGAGGTAACGCATGGCTGATGGCGAAAATCCGGAAGGAGGTTCGTAGATCGGCATGATGCTGCCCGGTGCCGGATCGCGACCGACGCACACCCAAACGATCACGTAGTAAAGGAAAATCACAAGCAAGCCGCCAACCCCCATCAGAGCATCACGGTTGTCTTGCGCAAAATGGCGGAACTTCTCTTCTGCGGTGGGCTCGCGGAAATAGCCCTTGGGCCAGTCCAAAAGGATGGTCAGGCCCTCGGCTGGAGCGAGCGCCTGGGTGGTGAAGCGGAAGCTACCGTCGGGTCCGGTGGTGGAGGTGAAATTTTTCGCCCTCGAGCCCTGCGCGCCGGTGTAACCATCGAGGCCCACTTCGCTCGCAGGGATTTTCTGCGGGAGGTGCACGATGGCAAAGACATGGTCGATGGGAAACACCCAGCCGTTGCCGGTAACGTTCCAGAACAGCTCGTCGTGGGACTTGAAAAAGCCGAGTTGGCCGCCGGTCGTGTAGGTGATGCTGTAGGCCTGAAATCCGACGGGCGCAAGGGTAGACTTGCTGCCCAAGTAGATGCGTACGCCGTTACTGTAGTCTTCGACGCGCGATTCGACGGGGGCACCATTGCGGGTGGCCGCCAGCAGCGCAAAACTGACCACGTAACGGTTCCCCAATCGATCTGTGTAGCGCGTTGGAAAGTCGCGATAGATTCCGTGACGGACCAGATTTCCGGTGCTTACGACGCGAATGGTCTCGCGAACGAGCATGGTCCCGTCATCCTGGACTCGGATGTCGCTGATGTAGTAGTTTATGCGTTCCGTTTGCGCCGCCGCGATTGTCGCGAGCAGGAGCAAGCAGGCCAAAGCAAGAAGGCTACGGAAGCGGGTAAGGGATGGCATACGTGTACGGCGATTCTTGTGGTGTTATAGTATCGGCGCAACGAGGACCTGTGGCGTTCTTCTCAGCCCGCGCGAGTTCTGCGTTGAAGGTCGATGTGCCAACGCGAGATGAGTGTACACCGGGTGCTGTTCCTGAAGTCAAAAAGGAAACTCCGGTGGTGTGGAGAGTGGAGTATGGACATTCGCTGGAGCGGCTCGGCGAACCATCCGGGACCCGCTATGTTGGTGATCGCCAACGGCGCGCCGCTCATCACCGTCTGGCACATCCTGGCGTTCCTTGCAGGTTTGCTTGCGATCTGCGTATTCGGGTCACTCCTCTGGCAGATCTGGGACTACGGCGTAAGGCAAAGACGGCCCGGTCAGTCCCCTGAGCAGTTTCTCCAGGCCAATGAGCAGTTAGGCGCTGAACAGTTGAGGAAAGCTGCGGAGGAATGGAGACTCCCGCCGGAGCTCAGCCTTCCCACGCCTCGGCCGGTCAAGAGCGGGCGTCCGGGTACTCGCCTGTTGCAGAGCGTTCCGTTCCTCTTACTTCTTATGTTTCTTGGGCTCATTACGTGGCACACGACTTGGAGGCTCTGGCCCAGCCGCAGTGCTTGGGCGCCTCTTGCTCTTGATTGGATACTTCACGCATCGGAAGGAACAGAGGTTGCTCAAGTGGGTAAGCCGGCCCGCGCTGTGGTCACATCCGTCTCTATGGGCGGCGGGGCAGGGGCGTGGAATTTGGAATACCATGACTCCGCCGGAAACCTGATAAAAGGCTCCCTATCGAGAGGTTCACCGCCCAAGACCCCAGTTCTGACGGTGCTATACGACCCCGACATGCCGCACCGATTCACGCCCTACCCTGTTGTGCGGTACCAGATCGTGGCGCCCGAAAGCTCCTGATTGCCCACGAATGTGTTGACGCGCAGGATCGATGCTTCCGTAAACACCCCTCGCCAACGCGGCAGCATCGGTTTCTGGGCTTCTCTTTTTACTGGCAGCGATGGCCATGCCGCGAAAGATCTAAAGGGCTCGCCTATCAAGATTGAGATGCAGTCCAGCCGTGGCCCAGCCACGATGGAGTACAAAGACGTGAGCTTCAGCGAACCGGACGCCGGACTATTCACTCACCCCGAAAACTGTCAGCAAATGCCTGCCATATCTAGCGGTGTATCATCCCAGTAGCAATGTAAGCGAGTGATGACGATACGATTTGCGCGTCGGCATTCGATCATCGAGAGGCCTTTGCTGTGGGCTGGGGCTTGCCTTCTCGTCTACACGTCTGCCGGCAATCACGATTTTGGCTGGGCTGCGCTTGGAGGCTTCGAGGCGACCCTAGCCGACCTTGGCGGTTCGTACCAGGCTCGAATTGAAGAGCAACAGTTTCGCTGCCAGTACGATTCGAGTCGAGGCTGGTCAGAGAGTGATTTCCAGCGGACCCTATGGCATCGTCCGCCATCCCATGTATATGGGGGTAGATATATGGTTGTTGTTCACGCCCTTGGCGCTTGGCTCGTACTTCGCCTTGCCTGCCTTCCTTCTCCTCATCCCATTAGTCGTTTTGCGCCTCCTCAACGAAGAGAAAGTCCTGCGCCAAGAGCTACGCGGCTACTCCGAATATTGCCTCCACACTCGGTTTCGACTGGTGCCTTACCTCTGTGACTGACATTTTCTTCAAAGCACATCAATGACGATCAGTGTGATGTCGTCTTGCTGCGTTGTGGATGCAGGCTGCCAGTGCCGTAGTTCAGAAAGCAGTCGGTCGGATAGCTCAGAGGGAGGGCGGGATTCGGGATGCCAAGCTTTCGCACCCCGCCGTCCGGTTTGGGGATTTCTACCCGCCTCACCGGCTTTGGTTCGTAGGTTCCACTCAGCAGTTGCTCTCGGATCACTGGCCAATGCTGTTTCAGATAGTCGGTGAGTTGGTTAACGGTGATGCCGTCCACTCCCGCGCTACCTTTATTACCCTTCACCTGCCGGAATGCTTCCTTCAGGTTTTCTCGCTTGCAGACTTCCTCCATCAGTCGATCGGTTCTAGCTGGGCTTTCGGATCCACTCGTCGCCACTAACGATTCAGTCTTTTCTCCTGCGGCACCCCGGGGGTGTCCTCCGAAGCCACCACCGACGATGATCACATGCGGAATCATCTCGCTCGTATCGAATACCGATTGGTCTCAGTTATGAATCCGTGAAAAGTTGCTCGCGCGGATGGCCTTTGGCGAGCGGTGGGGGCGCATCCGGCTCCGTGAAGTCCTTCGTCCGGTGCCAGTTCTTAATTTCTGGCATATCTTTGAGCTGCTCGCGAATGTAGACGTGATGCTCAGCCACCGACCTAAAACCCAAATCACCATATCAGGAGCTTCTTTGGCGTCTTCCGCTTTAGGGCTCTGTCGTAGGTGGTCAGAAGTTACATTCTCTCGTCGGCGTTCGTTTCTCAGAGAGTCTGTCGGGTGAGATGCGACAACCTCAGAGACTACGCCTTCCAATCCGCGTCAGGGACTTACCTTGCTTAGGAACACGCCATCTCACCACTTTGGCGAATATGAGCACAACAGCTTTGTGCGCATTTTAGATGTCTGGCAAGCCCCGACATTTCCTCTCGCAACCAGCTGCCAGAAGGAGTTGATGCCGATTCGTCCGCCAACTAGGATAGACCTCTGTAACGACCCTCCGGAAATTCCAAGCCCAGGAGCTCTCTTGTGGTTCCTTTACGAACACCGCTGCGTTTCTTGCTGTCAGGAGTTCTGATTTGTGGGGCAGTGCCCTGTGGTGCGCAAATCAATTCAAGCCCGCCAACGAGCGCTCCCGGCCAAGCGATTCCGGGAACGAGCGCGGCCAGCGCATTCGCCAGCAGCGTACCGACGAAGGTTGTTCCGGGAGTGCTGCAAATTTCCCTGCAGGACGCCATTGACCGCGGCCTAAGACAGAATCTCGGATTGCTGCTTTCGCGCGCCGACACTCGTTCCGCTCGCGGACAACGCTGGGAGCAGTTGAGCGCCTTATTGCCGCACGTAAGCGCGGCGCCTTATCTGGCCGAATCAAAGATCAATATCGATCAAGTCGGCTTCGCAGGTGTGGCGAGCCTGTTCCATATCTCGCCCTCAGTTGGCCCGTATTCTTACTTCGATGCGCGCGCCGCAGTCACGCAAACTCTGTTCGATTGGCAGTCCATTAGCGCCACCCGCGCCGCGAACCAGAACGTGAAGGCGGCGGACTACACGCTGCAAGACACTCACGATCTGGTAGTGCTGGCCGTCGGCTACACCTACTTACAGGCCATTGCCGACGAGGCCCGCATCGAAACTGCAGAAGCTCAGGTCAAGACCGCGCAGAGCCTCTACGATCAAGCCAGCGACCAGGTGAGTGCGGGCACGGCGGCAGATATCGACGCGCTGCGCACCAAGGTCGAGCTTCAGACCCGGCAGCAACAGTTGATCCAGGCAAAAAACGACTTTGCCATCCAGAAGCTGAGCGTAGCGCGGGTGATCGGACTCGCTCCGGCACAGGAATTCGTGCTGACGGACAAGTCGCCGTACCAGCCATTGGAAGCAATAAGCGTCGAACAAGCCCTAAAGCGCGCCTACGCGTCGCGTTCGGATTACCGTTCGGCCCTGGCCGATGTGCGCGCAGCGGAACTGTCGCGGAAGGCAGCCGCGGCCGGATATCTACCATCGCTTTCAGTGGGCGCCGATTACGGCACCGGGGGCATCAACCCGTCGGATGCGACCCAGGTGTACGACGTGCGCGGGACGCTGTCGATCCCTATCTTCACCGGAAACAGCGTTCACGCCAGTGTTCAGCAGGCCGACGCGAAGCTCGAACAGAGCCGTGAGCGGCTGGAAAGTCTGCGCGCCCAAGTCGAGTCGGATGTGCGGGCGGCGCTGTTGAACCTGCAGTCGTCGGCTGACAGCGTTACTGTGGCACGTAGCAACATTGACTTGGCGGAACATACGCTAGTTCAATCCAGCGATCGTTTCAGCGCCGGGGTCACGGATAGCGTGGAAGTGGTGCAGTCCCAAGAATTGGTTGCGAGCGCACATGAACAGTACATTTCGAGTCTGTACAACTTTAACCTGGCGAAAATCTCCCTGGTTCGCGCCATGGGCATTGCCGAGCAGGGCGTCAAGGAATATTTCCGAGGAAAATGAACATGGCGGATGAGACTTCAACCGATTCATTGCCCGAAAAAAGCGAGGCGTCAACCGTAGATCGTTTGTCGGCAACAGAGAAAGGCCATGTGCCGCCAGCGCACCGCGATGCAAAACGCCGCAGGAGAATCGTAATTTTGGTTGTGATTCTCGTGTTGCTTGTGGCCGGCTTCTTCGTCTGGCGCTATTTGAGCAGTTACGAATCCACCGACGACGCCCAGGCGGATGTACATCTTTACCCCGTCAGCGCGCGGATCTCAGGATATGTGGTGAAGGTCAACGTTGACGACAATCAGTGGGTTGAGAAAGGAGCTGTGCTGGTCGAGATCGATCCGACCGACTATGAGGTTGCATTAAAGCAGGCACAAGCGAATCTCGCCAACGCGGAAGCGACCGCCCAGTCACTGAATATCACAGTGCCGATCACCTCCGTGAATACCTCCAGCCAATTGAGTTTCACCGCCTCCGGTATTGAAGATGCCAGCGCCGGAGTTACTGCTGCCGAGAAACAACTGGCCGCGGCTCATGAGCAGCTGGCGGCGGCAGAGGCGAACGATGTGAAGGTACAGGACGATCTTCACCGCTACAAGTTGCTCGTCGACAAGCGGGAAGTGTCGCAACAAATCTACGATCAAGCATTGGCCGCGGCCAAGTCCAGTACTGCCACCGTGGCGGCAGCCCGCGCCAGCGAGTCCGCTGCGGACCAATTCGTGCGGCAGGCGCAGAGCCGGCTCACACAAGCCAATGCCAACCATCAATACGCGGAGACGGGCCCACAGCAAGTGGGCTCGGCGCGTGCCCGGGTGCGGGCGGCAATCGCGGATGTCGAGCAGAAGCGTGCCCAGCTTGAGCAAGCCGAGCTTAATCTGCAATACACCAAGATCGTTGCTCCGGTAAGCGGCGAGGTGAATAAAACCGTGGTCGTTGGCCTGAATGTGGAACCGGGACAGCAACTGCTGACCGTGGTGCCGCTCGATGACGTGTGGGTGACAGCAAACTTCAAAGAGACCCAGCTCCGGTACATGCGAGTTGGACAGAGAGCGGAGATCCATGTGGATTCGAGCGGCCGAACTTTAAAGGGCCACGTGGATAGCATTGCCGGGGCAACGGGCCCACTATTCAGTTTGCTTCCCCCGGAAGATGCCACCGGGAACTACGTCAAGATTGTCCAGAGAGTCCCGGTGAAGATCGTACTTGACCCCGGAGAGAATCGGGATCGTCGGCTGCGGCCCGGGATGAATGTTGTACCGGATGTGTATCTGCGATGAGTAGTGCTGCTCTCACTCTCGACCAGGAAGTTTGGCAGCCAAGGTACAACCCTTGGCTGATCGCCGTGGTTGTCGCGCTCGCGGCCTTCATGGAAGTGCTGGATACCAGCATTGCCAATGTCGCTCTTCCCTACATAGCGGGAGGTCTCGGTGCGAGCAATGACCAAAGCACGTGGGTTCTCACTTCGTATCTGGTGTCGAATGCCATTGTCCTCCCGATCAGCGGTTGGCTCGCGGGGGCTTTGGGACGGAAGCGCTTCTTCATGTCCTGCCTGGCCATTTTCACCGTGAGTTCGCTTCTGTGTGGGATGGCGCCCAGCCTCGGGTTTCTTCTTCTGTTCCGGGTTTTACAGGGGGCGGGCGGAGGCGGCTTACAGCCGATGGCTCAAGCCATCCTGGCCGACACGTTTCCGCCGCAACAGCGAGGCCTGGCCTTTGCGCTATACGGGATCACCGCCATCATGGCGCCGACAATTGGTCCAACCCTCGGAGGCTGGATCACGTTTAATTACTCCTGGCGATGGATCTTCTTCATCAATCTTCCGGTCGGCATTGCCACGTTATTGCTGGTGCGGCGCTTTGTCGAAGACCCTCCCTATCTAAGGCGGCTCAAAGCTGCGGGCGTCAAGTTGGATTATGTCGGCATAGGCCTGTTAACGATTGGCATTGGCTCTCTGCAGATTCTGCTCGATAAGGGCCAGGAGGATGATTGGTTTGGGTCGCACTTCATCACGACTCTGGTCGTGCTTGCGACCGTGTGCCTGATCTCGCTGGTGATCTGGGAGTGGTTTCACAAAGCCCCAATCATCGACGTGCGCATGTTCAAGAACTTCAACTTTGCGAGCTCAAGCCTGATGATGTTCATGCTGGGAATTTTGTTATTCAGCAGCCTGGTTCTGATGCCCCTGTTCCTGCAGACACTTCTCGGATACACCTCAGAAATCGCGGGACTTGCTCTTTCGGCTGGGGGACTTGTCTTGCTCATCGAAATGCCGATCATGGGCCAATTGACGACGAAGGTGCAGGCGCGCCGACTGATCGCGTTCGGCTGGCTGGCGTTATCGATTGCGATGTACTACTCGACCAAGCGCATTGACCTGCAACTTAGTTTTAGCGCGGCGACGTGGCTGCGCATCGCTCAGGTCATCGGGTTGGGATTCCTCTTTGTGCCGATCACGCTGGTAGCTTACATCGGGATCGCCCCCGAAAAAAACAATGCGGTAGCCGGCATCGTCAACTTCATGCGGAATATGGGGAGCAGCGTGGGAACGTCGCTGGTGACCACGTTGATTGCGCGGCGTTCGCAATTGCATCAATTGAGACTCGTGGAAAAGGCGAGAATCGACAATCCGAATTTTGTGAATTTGAGCAGCGGCTTGACTCGCGCCCTGACTACTTTCGGGCTGGAAAGGCGCGAGGCGGTTGCCCGTGCGTATGCAAGCATTTACCGGTCATTGCAGGCGCAAGCCGCCACGCTGGCGTATATCGATACCTTCATGGTTCTTTCTATAGCATCGGGGGTTATGTTCTTTCTGACCTTCGTCCTCAAGAAGAACGATCCTGGGGGCGGAGGGGTAAGAATCGCTGAGTGAGCGCACGGAAAGGAAAAACTGTGATGCGAGAAGCACGACGGCGCGATGAGGAATCATGTTGATCCGACGCATTCTGTGCCCTATTGATTTCTCAGAGTTTTCAACGCGGGCGTTCCGCCATGCCCTGTCGCTGGCAGAGCACTACCGCGCCGGACTCGTGGCCCTCCACGTCGTGGAGATGTGGAAATACCCTTACGCGGATTACGCCGCCATCGATGGAGGAGACTACGCGAACCTCCGTCACTCTCTTCACAAAGGTGCTAAGGAGCACCTGCAGGAATTTGTGAGCCAACATCAACACGAAGGGGTTCATGCGGAGCTCGCGATTTGCGGGGGCAGGGCACCTGATTCGATTCTGTCGTTTGCCCAAAGGGAGAAATTCGACTTGATCGTCATGGGAACGCATGGCCGCCGTGGGTTCGACCGACTCATGCTCGGGTCCGCCACGGACCGAGTGAT
>Ga0335073_10007908_pt1 | contig 14903 bp, 9 predicted proteins | sample Lox_Sample_22_FD_207093 | JGI IMG/M metagenome (GOLD analysis project Ga0335073, IMG submission 207093) | Soil microbial communities from Loxahatchee National Wildlife Refuge, Florida, United States - Lox_Sample_2.2 | ecosystem: Environmental > Terrestrial > Soil > Wetlands | place: USA: Florida... | reverse complement strand
GAACGTGCCGCCGAACTCGGGCGCGTTCGGGTCGACGATGAAGCCGCCCGTGTTTTCGTTGTAGTTGGGCGTGAACTCCATCGCGAGCGCGTCGTTGTTGCCATACGCTTCCCACTTCAGCCAGAACTCCACGGTGATCGACTGCTGGCCGGAGAGGTCCATCGGCACTTCGCCGAAGGAGGACGGCACGCCCTCGAATGCGTCGCCGGTGCCGGGGAACAGCGCAGCCGTGTCGCTGTCGCCGTTGACGGCGCCCGGCACGCCGAGCGTGACGTTCGTGAGGTTGCCGTTGCTGTGGCCCGCGCTGTCGGCGATCGTCGTGCCCGAAGGCTCGTCCAGGCGGTAGTAGTGCAGCAGCGAGGGAACCGCGCTAACGGAGTCGCCGTAGCTGCTCACGGCTTGCGTGATCACGCGGATCGGCAGCGTCGCGGTCGCGGTCGCTCCGTGGCTGTCGGTGACCTGCAGGCCGACGGTCGCCGTGCCGGCGCTCGCGAAGGTCTTGCTGACGGTCGGCGTTGTGCCCGTGTCGGTCTCATACGTGCCGTTGCCGTCGAGGTCCCACTTGTAGTCGACGATCGTGCCGTTCAGCGCGCTCGAGCCCACGCCGCTGAGCGTGTCTTTCTGACCGACGCCGACCGGGTTCATCGAAGCGCTGAGCTTGGCCGTCGCGGTGTTTTCGACGTTGACCGTGCGCTCGGTGGTTTCGGTTTGTCCTTTCGCGTCGGTCACCTTCAGCAGCACGCGATAGGTGCCGGGCTGGTTGAAGACGTGCGTGGTCGAGGAGCTCGAGCCGGTGTCCGTGGCGAATTTGCCGCTGTTGTCGAAGTCCCACTTGTAATCGGTGATCGAGCCGTTCGGCGATTTCGTGGCCGAGGCGTTGAACGAGACCGATTCGCCGATCAGGATCGAGGCGGGCGTCGCGGTGAAGGAAGGCCACGGCGGTTTCAGCGCGCTCGGCGATTCCGTCGTGATGTCTTCGGCGGGCGTCGCTGGCTGCACGCCCATGTCGGCGATGATGTTGTACGTGGCCTGGTCGATCGGCTGTTGCACGTCGAACGCGAGGCTCCACTCCATCGAGCCCGAGGAGAAGACGAGCGCGCCGCTCGGAGCGCGGTACTCGACCGCGCTCACGTTGCTCGGGGTGCCGGGCGGCGCAGTCGAGGCGCGCGCGCGGCCGGCATCCTGCAGCCAGGAGTCGCCCGAGTTCGTGACGTCGGTCAGCGTGAGCTGCTTGACGCCCGCGGGCTCCTGTGCGAGATAGCCGGGGACCGTCGGGATCTGGTCCCACTCCCAGCCGACGAACGGTTCTTCCATCGTGGTCTTCTGGGTGTGGTTGATTTCGGCGTTGCGCCAGAAGCGGTTGGTCCCGAATTCGCCGTTCGCGTTACCCGCGGGGATTTCCAGTTTGAAGGGGTTGTCGTCGTTGTCGCCGACGTACATCACGCCCCACAGGGAGTTCTCCGGTTCGTTCGGGCCGATGCGCCCGCCCGGAGGAGCGTTGGGGTCGCCCGCCGGCGCGCCGGGATCGCGGCGCGTCGTCGTCGCGAATTCAGGACGCGGTTCGCCATTCGGGCCGATCGAGGCGGGATCGTTGGGCGTGCCGCCCGGGTTGCCGCTGGTCGTACCCTGGATCGTCTTGTAACAGATCAGCGTGCGGTGGTTGTTTTCGTAGCGCGTCTGCCAGTAGGCGGTGTTCGCGCTGAGCGAGACGATGTTCACACCCGCGTCTCGCGCTTTCTTGAAGTTGTTGAACGAGTTGTAGGACCAGTACTCGCTGTGCCCGGAGACGAGGTCGATCTTGTGGTTCAGCAGTGAGGGCAGGTTGGAGTCGGTCTGGATGTCGTCCGTGTAGGTGACGTCGTAGCCCTGCTGCTCCAGCCAGAACACCGTGTTGTAGTCGGGCCCGAAGAAGTGGTTGTCTTCGTTGTCGCCGTGTGCGGTGGGTCGGTCGAAGGACACCGCGACCGCGCGCGGGTCGCCGGCGATCGTGTTGGCGCCGCCGCATTCGTCGAAGTACAGCGACTTGCAGCCCCACAGGTTGTAGGCCTGGTAGTCGGCGTCGGGCAGGACGTAGAGGATTTCCGAGGCGCGCGATTCGTTGCGCACGGGGAAGATCACGTAGTTCTCGATGCCGCCGTCGGCGACGTCGGTGAAGACCGCCTCGTAGATCCCCGAGATCGGCAGCGATTTGCCGGGGATCGTGTAGCTCACGTTCCAGTTGGAGCAGCTCAGTTCCCCGGTGGTCGTGTTCTCCGGGTTGCATTCGAAGGTGTTGTTGACTTTGACGTTATTCGCGCCGGCGCCCGGGATCAGGCGCGCGCCCTTGCCGCCGTAGTAGCCGATCCGGTAGACGCTGATGTTGACGTTCGTCGCCGGGAAGGAGCCCTCGTCGGTACCGATCTTCAGCGGCACGTTTTCGCCGAGGCTGTAGCTCGACTGCGGCGTGAAGCCGTTGATGTCTTCGGAGTAGTTTTCGATCGCCAACTCGTTTTCTTCGGTGCCTTCGCCCATGCAGTTGTTCTCGTTGACGATCGGGTTGGAGTTGGGGCAGGTGGCCGCGTTCGCCGTGGCGGACCCGGCGAGCAGCAGCGCGCAGGTCGTGACGAGCAGGGCAAGGAGGCCGCAGATGGCCTGCGCCTTCGGGGTTTTGGGCAGAGCGATATTTATGAGCACGATCAGACAACGGGCCGGATCGCCCCGTGCTTTTGCGGAATTGGGAATTTTTTAGAAGTCACGGCAGCCCGGCGCTACGCGGCTGGCCGGGTGCCGCCGAGCCCGCGCTTGGAGCTACCGAGGCGACGGACGAGCGGGCCGTGCTCGGGAGCTACCCGAGCGAGAGCTTCTGGGCGATGTTCGAGAGGTCCTGCGCCGCTTCGCCGACCTGCTGGGCGATCTTGCGCTTATCGGCCGGTGACAGCGCGCCATACAGTGCGAAGCCCAGCGGCGTGTCGCGTCGGTAGGCGTTCAGCTCGTCCTGGACGGCCTGAAGCTGCCCTTCGATCTTGTCGTAGAGCGCTTTGTCCCCGCCGTGCTGTTCGAGCGGCACGCGCACGAACTGGAAGGCCTTGCGCGCTCCGGTCAGGTTCCCCTGGAAGTCCGAGAGATCCGTGTGCGAGTAGCGGTCCTCTTCGCCGGTGATCTTGACATTCGTGATCTCGTTGAGCAGCTGGACGGAGCCGTTGATCATCTGCGTGGCCACGAGCGGCAGGGTGGGGACCTTCTGGTGGAGCGTCTCGACGTTTTCGAGCAGCTGCGTTGCGTACTTGCTAGTGCCCTGGAGCGTGTTCTTGGCCCACATCGCCTGCTCGATGCGATGGAAGCCGGTCCACTTGCTCACGTCGCCCGCGACCGTAGGGGAGTCGATCCGCGCGTCGATCTCCGAGTCCAGTCCGGGGAAGCTGCTGGCGACTGGCTCGATGATCTCGTAGTGGCGGCGGACCGGGCCGTACAGGCGCTTTGCCTCCGCGAGATTTCCCTGCTCGATCGCAGCGACGAAGCGGCGCGTGCCGTCCAGCAGCTGGGTGAGCTGTTCAGAGACGTAGGTGCGGTACTGCAGAACGGCGGTCTTGAGCGCGACTTCGGAGGTCGTGTGCACGCGGTAGGGCTTGCCCGTTACGAGCAGCTGGCCCCGCGTCGTGTTGCCGCTCGGGCAATTGACGATGTACTTGCCTGGCTGCAGGTCGAGAGAGAAGGAGCCGGAGAGCCCGGGGAGGATGTTCTCGCGCTCGCCGATGATGATTTCCTGCTCGTTTTGCAGCTCGAGCTCGGTGACGAAGCGGGCCCCGCCGTTGCTGACCGAGATAGTCACCGGACCGGCTGGAACGCTCGCATCGTTGGGCACGCAGCCCTGGTTAGTGAGCGTGAAGCTGAGCTTGTGTGAGCCGCCGCTTCCGCTGCCGCCGCAACTGCTCAGTGAAAGCGCGACAGCAAGCGTCGCGATGCCCGCGATTGCGGCGCCAGGCCTGAATGTCGTACAGCCGTCGAGTTTCCCGTAAAGACGCAAAGCGGCAGCTCCCCGATCCGTTGGGTAGAAGGACGTATCGGCACCCTAGATCTAAACCCTTAGTAGAGGGTTAGGGTGTGAATTAATTAGGGTACCCTAACATGAGCTTTGGCGAAATAGCATCACCTCGAGCATTTCCGCGCGTCGTGCGTGTGCTGAGCACGTGCCTGTCGATGGCGCTGCTCACGCTGCTGCTCGTCCTGCCGGGTCCCGCTGTGGCCGCTTCGGCCACCAGCGCTGCCTCCTCGCCCGCCGGCTCGCCTGCCGCCGCCTCCACGCCCCCCGCGATCACGCCCACTGAAGCGCAGACGCTCGACATGCTGCTCGCGCTGCTGCCGAGCCGCTACGAAAACGCCCACCCGCTGCACGACACAAAGCTGGCCGCGCCCGTGAGGCTGCTGGCCCGAGCCGTGGAGCAGCGGGTGCGCCAAGCGAGCGGAGCGCTCGCCGCGAGCGACCCGTCGGCCGGTGCGCGCGCGCTGGCCGCGCTTGAGAGCTTGACCAGGTCGCTGCGCTCGACCAATGAACGCTTCCAGCCCTGGCCGCTTGGCTTCGAAGTGAGCGACCTGGCGACGCGAGCCCGGACCGAGCTCGCCCGTGCTCTGCATCCTCCAGCTTGGCCCGCAGAGCTTCACCGACAGATCGAACCGGCGCTCGCGCGCGTGCTCTCGAACGCCCGGACGAGCCAGACGGGCCATCTCGGGGACGTGCCTGTCGACAGTGATGTACTGCGCGCCTACGCGCTGTACGCGGCTGGGCCGGGCAAGCGCCTGCTCGCCGAGGACCCCGCACTGGACGCGCAGATCACGAGCGGGCTGCTGCTCGGTGGCGCCGGATCGCCGTCGGTGAACGAACTCGTCCTCGAGGGCGCCCGCCCCGCGCGCGTCGCGCACGCCATCGAAGGAGTACGGGCCGACGTGGGTGTGGCCGAACAAGTGCTCGGGCTCGTGACGGTCAGCCACGCGACGATCGTCGCCAACGGCGCGATCATCGTCTTCCGCGAGGGGTTGGAGGCGATCCTGATCCTCGCGGCGATCACCGCCTCGTTCGTCGGCGCCAGGAGGCACTTGCGCCGTCCGGTCCTGATTGGGGCGCTCGCCGGGGTTCTCGTGACGGCACTCACATGGATCGTCGCGCAGGTGCTGCTGCACATGCTCGGCGACGGCGGGCTGAAGCTCCAGGCGGTCACGGGCCTGATCGCGATCGCAGTGCTGCTGCTGATCACGAACTGGTTCTTTCACCGCGTGTACTGGAGTGAGTGGATCTCGCGCTTCAACCGCCGGCGCAAGGCGATCGAGCGATTCGACCGCGTCGGGTTCCTCTCCGGCCAGGTGCTCGGTCTCGTGCTGCTCGGCCTGTCGAGCGTCTACCGCGAGGGTCTTGAGACCGTGCTGTTCTTGCAGGCGCTGCAAACGAGCGCGGGCCTCGGCGCGGCGGCGCTCGGCGCGGGGATTGGCTTGGGCGCGACATTGATCGTCGGCGTGATCACGTTCAAGGTGCAGCGCAAGCTGCCCTTCAAGCGAATGCTTATCTTGACCGGGGTGCTGATCGCGCTTGTGCTCGCGGTGATGGTCGGCACGACCGTCCACAACATGCAGGGCATCGGCTGGCTGCCGACGACCACGACGAGCTTCGACGTGTCGATCGACTGGAGCATGTGGCTCGGGGTTTATCCGACGTGGGAGGGCATCGGCGCGCAGCTCGGTGCGCTCGTGTTCGTGCTGGGCTCTTACTTCGCCGCGCGCGAGCTGCAGGTGAGGGGTCCGCGCCGCCGCGCGCAACGCGCCTCGACTCCGACGGCCTCGCGCGTCGGCGCGGCGGATGCCTAGGGCACGCGTAACGGCGTTGGTCGGCGCCTGCCTCGCGGTGCTCGCGGGAGTGGTGCTGGTCGTGTCGGGCCTCACCGGGACGACCGGCTCGGCGCTGGAGCGCAAGTTTGCCTCGGTCACGTTCTACGTCTCCCCTAGCGGCAGCGACGCGGCGGACTGCACGAGCGCTGCCGCGCCCTGTGCCTCGCTCGGGGGCGCATACCGCAAGGCGGCACCCGGCGACGTCGTGCTGATTGCCGCGGGCGAATACCCCGCGCAGACGATCGGCGGGCCGGACGCGGGCGAACCAAGGGAGGTCGCGGGTCGGCACGGACAGGTCACGTTCCTTCCCGCGCCCGGCGCCTCCGTGCGCTTCACAGGCAGGATCGAGGTGTTCGGCTCGCACGTCGGCCTCGCGCACTTGACGGTCCAGGACGTGATCATCGGCAACTACGACCAGACGTCGGGGCGCATTAATCCAACCGACGTGACGCTCGCACACCTGCGCGGGCGGAACTTCCAGATCGACTCGGCGACCAACGTCACGGTGAAGGGGGGCTCCTGGGGCCCGGCGAGCGCGTGCGGCGGACCGTACGGCGGCACGAACAACAGCATCCGCGACATCACGGGTGTCGTGCCGACGCACATCGCGATCGAATCCGTCGTGATCCACGACGTGCAGTCCTATGACCTCACGAACTGCCACATCGAGGGGCTAGCGATCTTTGCGGGGCGCGAAGTCAGCGTGACCCACTCCCGCTTCTACGGCAACTCCGTCTACGACGTATTCGTGCAAGCCAACAGCGGCCCGATATCCGGCTTGCGCTTCGTCGGGAACTGGATGGCGATGCCCGTCGGCACCGACGCAGTGCAGAACGGCACAGTGATCGGTTTCTCCTCGATCAGCTCAGACGTGCTGGTGAAGGACAACCGCTTCAACTACATCATCTCGCTGGACGACAACGGCATAAACCCGTTGTTCAAGCACTTCGAGCTGGTCGGCAACGTCGGAGTGCTGCCCTACGCGGGGTGCTCGCTGCGTGGGATTGTCTGGCGCAAAAACCTGTGGCGCAACGGCGCGTGCTCGCGTAGCGACGTGAGCTTGCACGGCAGGTCGCTGCCCTACCGCGATGACTCAAACGGCGGGTCGCTGAACTACCGGCTGACGTCGGCCGTGCCTGTCCGCTGGCGCTCGTCGCTGCTGCCAGGACGCTAGGCCAGCGCCAGGTCGAGCAGGGTCTCCTGCCGCGAGGCCCAGGAGTGCTCAGCGATAAACGCTCGGCGCGCGTCCTCGGAGGCGCGACCGCGGGCCAGCGCCTGGCGTACGCCCCCCGCGAAATCACCGCCGGGCTCGACCAGCACGACGCCGGGGTCAACGCCGCGCATCGGCTGCAGGTCGCCGGCCACGACGGGCAGCCCGCCCGCCAAGTACTCGTACAGCTTCAGCGGGCTCATCGCCCGGGTGAGCGCAGAGTCGACGTGTGGGACGAGACCGACGTCAGCGCTGCGGATCAGGCCCGCCACCTGCTCGCGCGCGAGCGCCGGGTGGATCTTCACGTTGGCTTGCCCGCGCAGCGGTGCGAGGTGCGGATCGTCGAGCAACGGCCCCACCAGCGCGATCTCCGACTCAGGCAGCTCTCGCGCGAGTCTCGCCAGTGCAGGCACGTCCAGGCGGGAGTCGAGCGAGCCGACGTAGAGCAGCAGCGGTCGTCGCGCTCGGGGTGCCCAGCTCGGCGGAGGGGGCGCCGGACCCTCCCACTCGGTGGGGTCGAGTCCGTTGGGCACGACCGCGCTCGATCCGCTCGGCGCGATCCGCTCCAGCGCCGCCTGCGAGACGGCGCAGACCCGCCGGCCCCTGGCACGCACCTGGGCGAAGCTTGCCTCGTAGGCCGGCCACCAACGTTCGTGCAGCGGGTAGGCGAGCCAGTCGTCGTGGGCGAAGTAGGTGACCGAGCCGGCCCACGCGAACTCGGCGAAACCGGCCATCAGCGGGTTTGCGGTGATCAGCACCGGTTCGCGCATGCCCATCCGCCGGGCGCGGCGCTCGAGCACGCGGTCGTAGGCCGCGCAGGCGCGGCGCACCCCGGCGATTGAGGTGGGGTACTCGCGCCGCAGGCGCACCGGGCGCAGCAGCTGGCGCGAGGTGCTGGTCGGGAAGGGGTAGCGGTCGCTTCGCAGCGCAGACACGCCGTCGCGCAGCAGCTTCACGGGCAGGCTGCGCATCAAATCGGAAATCAACAGGCGCTCGACACGCTCGTGTGAGACGAGCGCCTTCGCGAGGCGGTCCTCGGGCATGAACCACCCGCGTTCCGCCGCGGCCTGCCAGCTCACGTAGGAGTACGTGAAGACGACGTCCGCGCCCTTCATAACTTCTCAACGGTCGCGACCGGCACAAACTTCTGGCGGCGCGAGCCTCGGGCGAGTCCCGAGCAGCCCGAACCAGCCCGAGCGTCACGCGGACCATGGGCGGACTGTGGCCTGCCTGCAAGCCTCGCCTCTGCATACCCGTTGTTTAGGGAACGCCCATGCCGCAAAACTCCTTCAAAGAGGCCACGATCAGCGGCGTCCGTTGGGTGATGCTCACGCGCGCGGTGAGCGAAGTGCTCGCGCTTGGTTGCATCGTCCTGCTCGCTCGGCACGTGTCCCCGGCCGACTTCGGCCACGCCGCGGTCGCGGTGATCTTCGTGCCGCTCGCGGGCATCCTCACGTTCGAGGGTTTCGCCTCCGCGCTGGTGCAGCGTGACTCGGTGGATGAGACTCACAGGCGGGTGGCAATGATGATGAGCCTGCTCGGTGGGCTGGTCCTCAGCTTGCTTGTACTCGGGCTCGTGCCGCTCGTATGGCGCCCGGTGTTCGGCGCGAGGACCGCGGAACTGATCGCGCTGGTCTCGCCCGTGTTTTTCTTCGCGTCGCTGGGCACGGTCTCACGCGCCACGCTGTGGCGACGCCTGGACTTCAGGCGGATGAGCCTGATCGACATGCGCGCGACGATCCTCGGCAACATCGTGCCGGTAGTACTCGCGATCGGGCTAGGGCTGGGCGCTACGGCGATTGTGATCGGAGCGCTCGCGCAGGTGCTGCTGACCTCGTTGTTGCTGCTGGTCGCGGCGCCCCCGCCGCTGCCGGGCTGGCACGGACGCTCACAGCGTGAAATCGGCGGCTTCGGACTGGCCGCGGCGCTCGCGGGTCTGGTCGACGTGATGTTTCGCAATGTGGACTACGCGATCCTCGCGGCGCAACTGCCCGCCGCGCAGGTCGGGATCTACTGGCGCGCGTTCAATCTCGGCGTCGTCTACCAAGACAAGCTAAGCAGCGTGATGATGCAGCTCGCGTTCCCGGTCTACTCGCGCACCGAGGGCCGCGAGGAGATCCGTGAGCTGCACGAGCGCGCGGCGCGCGTGCACGCCGCGGTGATCTTCCCCTTGCTCGCCTCGCTGATCGTGCTTGGCCCGGTGCTTATCCCCTTCGTGCTCGGCGGCGAGTGGATCCCCGCGGTTCGTCCTGCGCAGATCCTCGCGGTCGCGGGGATGGTCGCAGCGGTGCTCACGGGCTATCCGCAGGTGATGCTCGCGGTCGGTCAGCCGCGGCGGCTGCTCAAATTCAACGTCGCGATGCTGCTCGGCTACGCGGCGATCGTCGCGGCGGTCGCCCAGCAAGGGCTGATCACGATCGCGATCGCCGTGGTCGTCGCGTACTTGGCGATCCTGCTCGGCGTCTACCGCTTTATGCTCCAGCGCGAGGTCGGAATCTCAGTCGCCCGACTCGTGCCCGAGCTGGGCCCTGCGATCGCGGGTTGCCTAGCGCTGGCTGCGATCGATGAACCGCTGCGTCGGCTGTTGGACCCTGCGATCGGCGCTGCGCCGACGCTTGCAGTCGCGGGCAGCGCGGGGCTCCTCGCCTACTGCCTGACGCTGCGACTGGTCTCGCGGGCGACGTGGAACGACCTCACGGGTCTCGCGGCGCGCGTGCTGCCGCTGCCGAGCGGCCTGGCACGGATGCTCAGTGCTCGGAAAGGCGGCGAACCAGCCGCCCCGGCGCCCCAGCCACAACCGACCGCGGTGGCACATCCTCCCGTATGACCGAGTTCGCGCCGATGACCGCGCCACGTCCGACGGTCACGCCGGGCAGCAGCACGACGTTCTGACCTAGCCACGCGCCATCTTCGACGACCACGGGGCGGATGTCTTGCAGCGGCTGGTCGATGATCGGCACGTCCTCTAGCTCGAACCCGTGCCGGTGGTCGGCGATGTAAACGTTGCGCGCGAATAGGACGCTACGACCGATGCGCACGCTGACCGCGGCCGAGAGCACGCAGTAGCCGGCAATCGAGGTGTCATCGCCGACCTCAAGTCGTCCCTCAGGCTCGTGGGTCAACAGCCAGCAGCCGGGGCCAAAATACACGCGGCTGCCGATCGTGATCCGCTTGCTGCCCACGAGTTGCACCGGCAGCGATAGGCGGCTACGGGCACCCAAGCTCGCGAAGGAGGAACGCATCGCCAGCGAGAAAACGCGGTCGCGCGTTTCGCGCAGCAGGTTGTAAGCGCTTGCGGCGTTCATCTCCAGACCGTTATCGGCTGCGGGGCTAGCCGAATGGAGGGGGAGCGACGCCGGCGATAACCGCCAGCGCGTGCCGCTCCGCTGCCAGCCGCTCCTCGGGACGCGTCCACGGCCGCGCCGACAGACCGAGTACGCGCAGCAGGTGCCGGGCCGTGAGCGCGGCGCGAATCGCCGCGCTGCGCCCGCCGCGGTAGTGCTTGCGCGCGAACAGCAGCTTCGCGTAGCTGAGCTGGGCGACCAGGTCGGGCCGCGTGCTCGGCTTGGTGTGGTGGGTCACGCGCATCTGCGGCAAGTGGCGGACCTCCCAGCCGGCGGCGCGCGCGCGATAGCACCAGTCGGTCTCCTCGGAGTAGAGGAAGAAGCGCTCATCCAACCCGCCGATCTGCTGCACGACCTCGGCGCGTGCGAGCAGGAACGCGCCGACGAGCCAGTCGGCGTCACCCTCTTGGCGGTAGCGGTCGGCCATGCGCTCTTCCTCGCGGGCACCAGCCCAAGGCAGCGCGACGGCCTCGCCGAACGTGCGCATCACCGAGGGGTAGTGGCGAATCGAGTACTGAAGCTCCTCGTCTGAGCCCTGCTGGATCACGCTGGCGATGCCGACCCCCGGGCGAGCGTCCAGTGCGTCGATCAGCTCGGCCAGGGTGCCGGAGATGATGTCCACGTCGGGGTTCAGCAGCAGCACGTAGCGGCCCCTTGCCAGCTCCAGCGCGCGGTTGTTAGCGCCCGCGAAGCCGATGTTCTCGCAGCGCAGCAGCTCCACGTGCGGGAAGGCGCGCTCGATCTGCTCAGGGGTGTCGTCGTTCGAGCCGCTGTCCACGACGAGCCACTGCACCGAGAGGCCCTCCGCCGCAGCATGCGCGCAGCGCAGCGTCGAGAGCGCGAGCTCGGGCCGTCCGTGGGTGACGACGATCACGCTGAGGTCGGGCGTGACGGAGTTGCCGCTCATCGCGCCTGCCCCAGGGAGGCGGGTGCCAGCGCGCGCCATACGCGCGTGCGCAGCTCGCGGCGCACAAAGCGCTTCAGTGCGGGGTCCTCGACGCGCTTGGTCTCGCCGACGGCGGCTCTCAGGTAGCCGTAGAGAAAGGCGCCGCCGCCGATCGCGACCGGGCGCGCGCGCCCGACCTTGAACGCGCGCGCCGCGACCCAGGGCAGGCCCTGGTGGGTGATGTAGGCGCAGGCGCCGTGACGAGCTCGACCCCGCAGCACGCCGCCGCGAGTAGCGAGGTGGCGATGATGGATCGCGACCGGGTCAGGGAACGAGCAGGTGCTCCAGCCGCGCATTCGGGCGTAGGCTTCGTCGATCGTGTCCCAGCCCAGGCGCGCCTCCAGGCCGCCGATCTGTACCAAGCAGTCGATCGCGTAGAGCTTCAGCGCTCCGTGGACATGGTGCGGCGGGATCGGGATCGTCTGGCTGACGCCGTCGTGGATCTCGCAGAGTTGCCCGCAGGTGATGCCGAGACGGGGGTCATCGGCGAAGCGCACGAGCAAAGTCTCATACCACTCTGGCGGCAGCTCGATGTCGCCGTCGAGCTTGGCGACGTGCGTGAACGAACGCCAGTCCACGGCGTTCAGGCCGTAATTGAAGGCGTGCACCTCGACGGCATCGGTCAAGCGGTCCTCGCCCGCGCGGACCTTTGGTGCCTGAAGGACTGTGAGGAAGTCGAACTCACGCTCCAGCTCGCGCAGCTGCGCGAGCGTGTCGTCGCTGGATGCGTCGTCGACGACGATCCATGCGTCGGGACGGCGCCGCTGCGCGGCAACCGCGCGCACGACGCGTTCGATGTGCCGGGCCTCGTTGTGCACCGGCGAGACGACGAGCAGCCTGTCTGCCTTCACACTCAGAAAAACGGGCCGACCACACGCCAACTTGCGTCCAGGAAGGGGCATTACGTCCGCAAGCCCGCGCCCGATCGCGCCGTTCATTAGGGGACATGTGCGGCATCTGCGGCATCGCCGGGCGCGATCGTTTCGCGCCGGCGCTCGATGAGGCGCGCCTGAGCGCGATGACCGACGCGATCGTGCACCGCGGACCCGATGAACGCGGGCTGCATCGCGAGCCGGGCGTCGCACTGGGAATGCGCCGGCTGAGCATCATCGACGTCGGCGGCAGCCGCCAGCCGATCCTCAACGAGGACGGCAGTCTCGCCGCGGTGTTTAACGGCGAGATCTACAACTTCCGCGAGCTGCGCGAGTCATTGCGCAAGGGCGGCCATCGTCTGCGCACGGACGGCGATGGCGAGGTGATCGTGCACCTCTACGAGGAGCACGGCCTGGACTTTGCCCGGCACCTGGAGGGCATATTCGCAATCGCGCTGTGGGACGCCCCGCGCGGGCGGCTCGTGCTCGTTCGCGACCAACTCGGCGTCAAGCCTCTGTACGTCACGCTCGGCGGCGAGGGTCTGGCATTCGCCTCGGAGGCCAAGGCGCTAATCGCGGGCGGGCTACTCACACCGCAGCTGGACCCGCTCGCGGCCGAGATCTTCCTCGCGTTCGGCTTCGTGCCAGGGCCGCGTTCGCTGTTCGCAGGCGTGCAGAAGCTGATGCCGGGATCGATGGTGGTTTGGCAAGGGCAGGAGCAGATCGAGCAGCGCGCCTACTGGTCACTGGGCGAGGGCTCTGAGGTCCGCCCGGCCCGCGCGAGCTGGGCCGAGGACCAAGAGCGACTGTTGGATCTGCTGCGCAGGGCGACCCATGCGCAGATGGTCAGCGACGTCCCGCTCGGGGCGATGCTGAGCGGCGGCTTGGACTCCTCGCTGATCACGGCTCTGATGGCCGAGCACAGCTCACAGCCCGTGAAGACGTACTCGATCGGCTTCGTCGAGGACGCCGACGCGAACGAGTTGGGCGACGCGCGCAAGGTGGCCGAGCGGCTTGGCACCGATCACCACGAGCTGCTGACGAGCGCGACCGAGCACCCCGAGCTGCTTGACGACGCGCTCTGGCACCTGGAGGAGCCGATCGCGGACGTGTCATTCCTCGGCTTCATGCTGCTTAGCCGGCTCGCGAGCGAGTCGGTCACGGTCGCGCTGTCCGGCCAGGGCGCGGATGAGCTGCTAGGCGGCTATCGCAAGCACCAGATCGCCGCGGCGGCTGCCACGCTGGGGCATCTGCCGGGTCCGCTGCGTGGGGCGCTTGGCGCGGCGGCGACCCGTGCGCGCGCGGGCTCGACGCTGAGTCGCGGGTTGCAAGCGATCGCGACGGACGACCCCGCGGAGCGCCTGTTGGCGATGAGCCGCGTGCTTCAGCCCGCCGACCGCGACGAGCTGCTGGCTCCCGGCTTTCGCTCAAGCTCGCTGGAGCGTGAGCTGTGCGACGCGATCCACGCTCAGCTACCGGACGGAACCCGCGGAGCGCTGGGAGAGACGCTCGCGCTCGACACGCGTCTGGCGCTCGTCGACAACATGCTGCTCTACTTCGACAAGATGTCGATGGCCGCGTCGCTGGAGGTACGCGTGCCGTTCCTCGACACCGAGCTGGTCAGCTTCTGCATGCAGCTGCCCGACAGTCGCAAGGTGTGGCTCGGTCGGCGCAAGGAGTTGCTCAAACGGGCCAGCCGCGGGCTGGTGGACGCAGAGATCATCAACAAGCGCAAGCGTGGCTTCTTTCACTCCGCGCTCGGCGCGTGGCTGCGGGTGCACCGCGACGCGCTGCTCACCGAGACACTGCTCGACCCGCGCGCCCTCGCGCGCGGGCAATACGACGCGCAAGCCGTTAGAGCGCTGCTCTCGCTTGCCGGCACCGACGGCAAGAAGGCTGATCAGCGTCTGTTCAGCCTGATGCTGCTCGAGCGCTGGCAGCAGCTGTTTGTCGACGGCGACGGGGCTGCGCGGCGGGCGGCCTCGCCGCAGGTAGCGCTCGTCGCCTGAGTCGATCGCGCCTGGGCAGGACCGGACGCGCAAGATAAGGCCAGATCGGTCGCGCGGCCCCTGGCAAGTGACACCTCGACGTGCCACGAGAGGCTCGCCGACGACCGTCTACGGGCAGGAGAAGTCTCGGACGAGGTCCTACTCCGCACCAGGCCAGAAGCCCGATGGTGCGTACAAGTTGATGCTCGCAAATTGCACGTTATTTGATAATTCCAGGTTATTGAGATTTGGGCAGACGGCCAGTAGCGTGGCGAGCGAACCGCGTCGCGCAGCAGCGAGCGGATATCTGAACAACTGATAGCCGCATTTGCTCGGGGGGAGCGATGATTTGGCGACGGCATGATGGGTCTCGAGAAGACGGCCTCGCTCAGCCCGACGGTCTACGGTCGAGCACGCCGGCGTCCGTCGAAACAGGGGCACCACGACAGACCTCGCTTACCGCAACCGCGGTGAGCTTTGAACGACTTTGCCTGGCGACGTTCGCTGCGTTGGTGGCCACCCTCGTCATATTCACCCTAACGCCGCAGTACGCTTCCGCCGAAACCTACGCCCAAGCAGTCCAGACCACAACCGGCCTGACCCACTTCTGGCCGATGGAAGAGTCCTCGGGCTCCTCCTTTGAAGACCTCGTCGGCGGCGCGGACGCGAGCATCTCCGGCGGAGTCACGC
>Ga0335073_10007906_pt1 | contig 14904 bp, 16 predicted proteins | sample Lox_Sample_22_FD_207093 | JGI IMG/M metagenome (GOLD analysis project Ga0335073, IMG submission 207093) | Soil microbial communities from Loxahatchee National Wildlife Refuge, Florida, United States - Lox_Sample_2.2 | ecosystem: Environmental > Terrestrial > Soil > Wetlands | place: USA... | reverse complement strand
GTGAAAAGGTCTAGTAAGAGGGTTGATACGGGGCTTTGACTTTTGAGATTCAGGGACAAACGGTCTCGCCAGAGGATTGAATTTAGAAAGAGAAGCCGAAAGAACTGGCGACAGAGAAGTTGAGAGCGGAACGTCTCCGTGGAGAGCGATTCCTTGTGACGAGTATAGTCACGCAGGTGAGGAGCCTTTCTTTGGGCATTTCGAAGAAGGGTGACCCGGTTGGGCACATGTGTAGCAGATGTGAAGTCAACCGCAGGGTTTGTTCGCAGAGCATTTATCCTTGTTGAACTTGATGCAAGTTTGGAGATGGAAAGAGATGGATGACTTCTGAGGGGAGCGACTTCTAGAGGAGCTGTCTTTACTGGACTCGCGATGCTTTCTGAAGTTTGGGTTGGACGTAGAGCTCGACGTGTTTGCGCTTGAGGTCGACGTAGTTTGGGGAGGGTTGTTGGTATTCCCATGAGTGAAATGTACCGACGTCAAGTGATTGTCAAATGACAGCCATGTTTCTGGAGGGTCGGTTTCATGAGTTCGAAAGAAATTGACTGTGTACTTTAGGACGTTGGGCCAAAGAGTATAGGTAGCGTGATAATAGATTTGTTCCATCCATGCCGTAAGTGCAGGACCGTATTCTCTGTTGTAGGCAGAACGAATAGCGGTGTAGATAGTGAAAGCGGACATGAATGTCTGGATATTGGGGAGCGAGGAAAGGAGTTTCGAATCACCGAACACGAGCTTTTGTTTGCCAGAATGAAGGTCGGTTAAAACACTGTCGACTGTCTCCTTGAAGTGTTTGTGTCGAGCATCTTCATCGCGAAGGAGTTTGGAAAGCTGATTGATGTCGAAAGTTCCAGAAGCGATTGCCGACAAATGAGCTGTCTCTACCCATGGCCAATAATGGAGGAGGCTGTTAGAGGTGATGGAGGATGTACCTGTGAATGGACCGGGGATGGGGAATTGAGCAAACGAGTTAGGTATGCCTGTGACAAACGATATAGTTGGCGAGGGTTGTAAGAATTGCCTGGTGGGGATGGGATGATGAGTCGTGGGGTCTTCCGATCGAATTGAATTGGAGCGAAAGTGGCGACTATGAGAGCTAGCTCGAGAGGGAGAGCGAGAAGGGGGGAGCATGGAAGTTGGTTCCTCTTGAGGTTGGTGATAGTTGATGGTTGTTCGGGAACTAGTACGAGAGGATGGACGAGAATGGGATTGGTTTGAGGTAGGTTTGGGATCCGTCGATTGTTGTTGCTGGAGCTGGGAAACTTGTTCCGACAATGCAGAGATTTGTTGGACTAATGTGTTGAGGAGGTCTTTGTTCGCCAGTGGTTTAGGCTTTGGAGTTTGACGAGGTTTCTTTGTGGGAGAGTAGGATTCGTCCGAGTCAGTTTGTTTGGATCGCGAGGTTTTGCGTTTCCGAGGGGAATCACCGATTGGTTTGGTCGGTTTGGTGCTAGGAAGACGAAGGGGATGCTTGATAGATGGAGTTGGAGAAACTTGCACGACGACTTCTTCTTCAACTGACTTTTCCTCCTCAGAATCGAAATCGGAATCATCTTCTTCCTTGTTGTCATCCGAGTCGGTGTCCTTTGACTTGTTACTTTCAAACTTTTCAGACTCAGGTTGAGAACTAGGGACAACTGATGATGGTAGATGGATGCTGTCCGAGAAGGATCGTTGGTGGTTGGGAGGAGTGATTTGGGCGGTTTTCTTGCTGTACGTCTTTGTAGTGACTGGTGTGCGTTTGAGGATGACCATTGTTGAATTAAAATTAAAAATTAACCGTCTACTAGGTGCAGAAAGTGATTAAGGATAGAATTATTGATGGATGCAATGCTGAAATGCGAATAAAATGAGTGAGAACGAAAAAATGATGAACGAGTCCGAAGGAGAAAAATTTGATGGTTGAGGTGAAAATTTTTCCGCCTCCTAACTATTCCACCCGGGATTACCTAATCCCCCAATCGTGGAAAAGGGAGACCTTTAGTTGAGCTTTAACGACGAAAAGGCGAAATAAATTTACTGTTAGGCCAGGCATAGATTAGACTTTTTTCTCGAATAGGTCTAAAGTATATTTTGCATTGATATTCATGAGAGATGCTGGCCATGGGCAACTTTGATAACAGTTTATGATCGAATATGAATCACTCGGTACTCAGAACTCAGATCTTCATGGGCTGATGTGACTACCGTATGTACCGTACGTACTGTACCTGATTGATGTGCCGCGGAATGTATCTGGGTCTGTCTCCCTGTTGCGGCCTGCCACCCAGAAGCGCTGCACGGTTTTAAAGGCCACCAATCCCAGCACCACGCAGCATGTGCAGCAAGATGTTGTGTGATTAAGGTGAACCGCTGCCGGTTGAACCCCAATGAGTGGATAAGCTAATGAGACGGGAGGGATAGGGCCGATCGACACAAATGAAAAAGCCTTCGCATTCCCAAGCACATTCCACAGGTTGGAGGTATTAATCCGTCCAGTTTAGTTTCCTGCCAACTGCTCACAAAGCTCACAAAGTGTGTGTTGAGAGTAAGCATTCGTTGTTGGTGGGGAGATTGATCGACTTCATTAATGTAGATGTCCACTGCGTCGCTTTTCCACCGATCGAGGAGCCTGACTTCATCTTCGGAGAGACCTGCTGCAATCGCACAGACTGTAGCACCTTTGCAGATTGAGTGCCCTGAGTACTTCGACGGGTTTTGACGAGTTTTGAGTAACCATGTTTTAACTCGATCGACGAAGTAGGGTTTGCTGAAAGGTAAACCAGCTGATCGAATGAAAAGTGGGGAGCCGGATAGCGCTCGAAGAGACTGTGGAGGGCGGCGATGGGGCATAGGAGAGAGTTGACCCTCGGGAGGTGGATTTTTGTTCCTTACTAAAATTAGTCTGTCTTTGACGATGGGAGGAAGAGGGTGGCAGTGTCATTGACGAAAGTGACGTGCATTTCTGGCGAGATAAGTGCAAGGAGAGACTTGAGGATTCCATTCTTCCCAAGTAAATTCGCCAGATCTGAGGAACACAGCAAAAGCGACACAGAATGCTGCTTTGAGGTTGGCGGCATCAAGACTTGTGTCGAGAGAGAGCAAGTTGACAATGGGGATGAGGAGGTTGGAGATAAGTGGGAGGCGTTCACGGTTCAGTTTGTCGCCGTAGATTCATCTACCACCACAAATGGTGGTCGACGTATGAGTGATCAAAAACTTTGGTATCGAGGTTATGTTCGACATGGTAGTGGCGCAGTGCTTTGATGTAGTTTCGTATTGTCTCTTGCGTGACTGAAGGAGCGAGATGGGCGATTCAGGCAGTGAGATGCTTGATCTGAACCGGGAACGCTTGAGTGTTGTGACGAAGGAGGAATGTCGAGTATGCTTTGACACTGGAAGAATATGCTTTGCGAGTTGACTGTAGTGACAGTCGAATATCAAAAGGAACAAAGAGATATGGTTCATGAGATACATTAGTTTGAGGATCCAGCAGCCTGCATAGGCTTCTCTGTGCACTTCCGAAAGAGATTGGGGCTCTATTGCGGTAAGCCAGCACTGAGTGCGATGATCTCCATATAAATCTAAGCGAAATAAAATCACGTACAATCCTTTCTACACTGAATATCCAGCCATATCCGCATAAATCTCCGTCACTATAAATCCTCCAAGCACTTTCCCTCTCATATCCTATTCCGAGCCCATCTCATGTCCTATATCCAAGCCCTTTTCATTTTCAAGTCCTATTCCCTCAAAAGGAGCGCGGTTGCGATATGCAAAGGGGTCGCAGTGGGTGGGATTTTCTTGCAAGTTTGGTGGTGAGTTGGTTTGATGAGGCGCTGAGGGAGAAATTCTGCCGGCTGGTGTAAAATAGTGTCATGGGATCATCTCCCCCACTACACTCATCCACACGTACCTGACGATTGCGACTCCATTCCACAAGAAGAGAGCAACTTCCGGCGTAACATCGACGTTGGAATAGTAGGATGCTGAGGGCAGTGAAGGATTGATGCCTGAGTAATGTAACCCAAGTTAGCCAAACGTTTGAGGTTATGTCGTGACAAAGCGTCAGCGACAGAGTTCTGGTCCGTTGGTATCCATTGAGCCAGAAGGTCTATATTAAACAAGGCGGCGATGAGGAGGAGGGCTTGCAGAGGTGTAGTGAAGGATTGGCAGGACGAGCATTTGTTGATTGCACTGACTGCGGTGGTATTGTCACAAAGAATGATAAGACGACCATTGCTGAAAGACTCGTACTATGAGAGTAATGCATAATAAACTGCATATAGTTCCTTCCAATTGATATGTTTCTTGCGGTGACCCCTAGTAGGTACTCGAGATGCAAAGACTTCCTTTCCAAACGCTCCACCTATACCCTTCTTTCCACTAGCGTCTGTAGCAATGTGAAATGTGGGTCGAGCGTCGATGGTCTGAATGAGTATTGAACAAGACCAGAGGTTGAGAAAGATAAGCCATCATTGAATATCTTGACGAGCAGTGTGTGTAAGATATGCATAGGGGGGACGAAAAGAACAAATTGCGAGAGTAGCTTTCTGGAGGAAACTGAATAGGTTTCGAAGGAAAGCGCGGCCGATGGGAACGACTTGGCAGCAGTGACTGAGAAAACCCAAAGTTTCTTCGAGACGAGTGCGAGATATCCAAGATTTGAGTAGCAGACTATGGACGACGGCGATAACTCTCTTGCATTTGTTGGGTGGAAGACTAGCTTCCATAATAGTGGTGTCGATGTTGAACCTAAGGTGCATGACACGAGTTCCCATTTTATCCTTCTTTGCTTCGTTTTGTATTCCAAAATCGTCACAGACAGAGTAAAAGGTGGATAATGGTTTGGAGTCGGTATTGGGAGGAAAAACTGATAAAGAGTCGTCTAAGTAATGGATAAGACTCCATCCGTATTCGTACCCAGTGTAGTCCTTCTGCAAGGAGGTTGAGGAGAAAAAGAGCGATGCGAAGACCAAAAGGTAGAAACAATTCGACATAATAGTCGTCTTTCCATGGGAAAAAAACAACCAGTAGTCGTACGGGCTGAGAAGTACATGACAAAAAGCTACTTTCAAGTCTTTCTTTAGAAGTATTGCTCTACGACTGATCGATGCGACAAGTGCGAGAGCTTCTTGGAATGATTCATATCGCAGTGAACCGTATTCAACTGGAATGTGGTCGTTAACAGATTCTCTATTGGGGCAGGAAAGGTCGAAAATCATTCGCCATCTTGTTTGAACGCCATCCTTTTTCTTGGGTGCTAAACCGAGAGGAGATAAATAGTGAGATGACGAGAGTGCAGAGATCTTTTGGATTCTTCTAGCTGAGAGTTCTTTAGCGATATGTTCGTCGAGGACAAAAGGACTCGCTGTTGCTGAGCGATGATTAAGCCTAATGATTTGGACTTTGCTTGGGCCTTCATAGCCTACGCGAACACCGAATTGGTCGTGGGATTAGATAATCTCAGTGGCAATGATTAGGAGTGCGTCGATCATTTTCTCTTCACCATCAAAATTTTCACCTTCAGACTCGTCATCGTTTTTTCGCACTGCATCAACGTTTCTTGCATTTAGAATTGCATCCATCAATAATTCCATCATCTTTCAGCATCAAACATCTATTAGACACTTAATCGCTAATTTTTAATTCGATAATGCCTGTTAATCGCACTCCACCATCAAACAAGATCATCGAGAAAAATCGGGACCGCAATCAACAAGGCTCATCAACGTTCCACTATCAAACCACCTCACCAATCATCCCACCATCAATTATCCTGACATCTCCTCTCTTTCCTGCCGCTTCCGACCTCAATTATTTGGTCGACGAAGAAGAAGATGATGATGATGACGAAGATGATGACGATGAAGAATACGAGGACCCCAAAGACAGTGATTACATTGACAATACCGTCACAGTCCGACCACCTCCCTTCAACGAATCCATCAAATCGGTTAACTCTTGCTCCTCGGCATGTACAGCAAATCTCAAAGGCAAAGATACAGCCACTCCCAATCCTCAGCCAACCGACGAATCTCCACGTAAGAGGAAACCATTCAGATCAAAACCCAACCCCCTTGACGATTCTCCCACTAAAAAATCTAGAACACGTCAAGTTCCGGAACTCGACACTATCAACCTCCTCAAAGAGCAAATAGCTGCTCTAACCAATCAGGTTTCCAACCTCCAACGTCGACGTTCCAATTCTGCATCAGTCTTACCCATTTCTCGCTCAGTCTCTCGTGCCAGCTCCCATGTTAACGATCCCACTCCTACGCACTTCCCAACTCGTCCCCCTTCGCGTTCAAGTCACTACTCCAATAGAAGTCATTCACGTTTCAGCTCAATTCAAATTGACGACATCTCCACTGTTCATCAACCACTCGCAATCCCCAAATTTCTAGAACCTCCTCAACATCTTTCTATCATCGGCAATCCCAACCCATTCACTCAATTCAACCCTTTGAATACATCTACAGGTATCTCCACTTCTCCTAACATCATTGCTCAATATTGGTCATGAGTCGAGACAGCACAGATATCTGCCATCGCCTCCGAAACATTCAACATCAAGGATCTCCCCAAACTTTTACATGATAAAGAGATTCGTCAACAACACGTCAACGACTCGATCAAGGGAATCAACCTCGACCTCGAAACGGGCAATCCAAAAATTCTTCACAAAGCGCCCAAACTCCAAACGTATTTCCCGAACATCCAAGCATTCTCTTCCGCGTTTATGGTCTACGCCTCCATCCGATCAACATTTGATAAAGAATATGGTCCTGTATTCTACGGCTTCATGGAACAACTCTACTATCATGCCGCTAATGCTCTGTGGCCCAATGTCCTCAAGTACGCTACTAGCTTCTTCCAAACATACCAAACCGCCCCTCCTGAAGCTTGGTTCCAATTCGACAACCACTTATTGGGAATTCACTTCACTCACGCTCGTCAATTCAACACCACCGCTACTACCACTACCACCACACCCCCCACTACATCCGAGTCCAATGCTTCGCATTACGCTAGAAGTCGTTTACGTCGAGATAACCCATCGAAAGACAACCAAACGGTGAACCGCTCACAGCTAAAGCCAACTACCCCTTTTCACTTACAAGTGTGCATCAGGTTCAACAATGACAAATGCCTAACTGACAAACCTTGTGGATGCCTCCACGTCTGTCTCCTCTGTGGCAAAGACCATCCTAGCACAAAATGTACCAAATCCTCTAACACCACGACAACCAACACCACCGGCTCCACCAAATGACTACCTCCATTAATCACTACTTCTCGCGTTCTATCGCTAACACCTCTCAATTCTTCTTCTATTACTTCTCACTCTTTTAATTCGTTACTCAACCCTCATGCAATACCATTCTTTCCAAAATACTTCTTTTCTATTCCCTTTGCTGTACCTGCTCATCGTCACACTTTGTCTCCTGCTCAGGCAGAAGCATCATTCACGGCTCCTGCCGATACTCACATTCCAATTGTCTCTACTCCTGCTCTGGCAGAGGCATCACACGACCACTTGGTCGATGTTAATATTCTCGATGTCACTCAAACATCGTTCCCTGTTCCGATAGAGGCATCACATGCTCAGGCAGATGCTTTTCCATCTCTCATATCGACGTACGTTCCCAGTGATATCTGTCCTAACACGGAACAACTGTTTGAACTCGTCACTCCATCTCATTCCCTTGCCAACGTCCCCACTGCATCCCATGCAGAAAAGATACGGCATCACCTTCGCCACTACCCTGATCAATCACTGGTCGATACCTTAATCGGTATAAGGACGTACGGTGCTCGGGTAGGCTTTTCAGGCCAAACAACACACACTGTTCAAAGGCCAAACCACCCTTCTATTCATAATCACATGGAAGTCATTGACAAGTACATCCACAGCGAGATTACCGCTGGTCGAATCCATGAAATCCAAAGTCCCCTCCCTCCAACATTCTACTGCTCTCCTTTAGGATTGGTCTCGAAGAAACGAAACGGTATCCAAATAGGTTGGAGGATGATCTTCGATTTATCATATCCCTAGGGACTATCTGTCAACGATGGCATTCCGAAGCAATTCGAGGCTCTGCAATATGAGTCGTTTCAATTCGCTTTGCAAACCATCGCTCATTCAGGTCCTAACTCTCTCCTACTAAAGAAAGACCTCAAATCAGCATTTCGCCAGGTCAGAATCAGCCCATTCGACTGGTATCTCTTTCTCTTTCGCTGGCGCGGCAAGTACTATATCGACACTCATCTACCATTTGGTTTTCGCACCTCCCCTCGCATCTACAACCTGTTTGCTGAAGCCATCCATTGGGTTCTACAGCATTCATTTTCATGGTCCATTTCACATTATGTCGACGACTTCCTTGGGGTTTTTCCTCCCAGCACAGATTTAACCAGTAAATCTCAAACGTTCGACAGAATTTGCGATGACTTTAGTTTCCCAACGGAACCAAACAAAGACGAGATGGGCACTCGAGTCAATCACCTTGGCTTCGAAGTCGACACCGTCTCAATGACAGCGACTCTTTCAAAAAACAAGCGCGACCGCGCTATCAACCTCCTTATTACTCTCATCGGACGCAAGTCCATCTCAGCGAAGACACTGGAAAATCTTCTCGGCTTTCTCAACCATTGCTGCGAGGTAGTTCCTACTGGTCGCCCCTTCCTTCGTCACCTGTTCAACGCACTTACAAAGGCAAATTCTGCCAACCTTTCTCTTAACCCTTATCGATATACTCGCATCTCACGCCATGCCAAACGCGATGCCCTTTGGTGGCTTTTCTTTTTACGTCACTGGTCGTGTGTCTCTATTATTCAAATCAAACGTCCTCTTTATGAGATATGGACCGACGCATCGGGTACCAAGGGCATTGGTGGTATTTTCACGGATCATTTGTTTTCCGCTCATGTTCCTCGTCGTCACCGAAGGAAGCATATAAACTGGAAAGAGATGTATGCTATACTTTACGCATTTTTATTGTGGCATTCACACTGGGAGAATGGGGAACTTCTAGTGCACTGCGACAACGAAGCAGTAGTCGAAGCAATCAACAAGCGATCCATTCGGGGCCCAACAATCTCTCCTCTCCAAACTTTACTCTTAATCGCGGCCCTCTTCAACATTACGATATCTGCTGTCTGGATACCCACGGCCTTAAACTCGGTTGCAGATGCCCTTTTTCGTCATGACTTTAAGCGGTTGGCTAACTTAGGACACCAGTACAACCATCACAATGTTCGCAACTTGGAACCTCTCTCTCTCATCGTCACCTTGCGCCAGAAGCTGCGTTCCTTCTTAGAAACAGCATCGCTGAGTCCACCTGGAAAGGCTATGACAACGCCGTCGCCAACTACATCTTCTTTGCCAGATCCAATGGCTATAACCAACCATTCCCCGCCACCATCCCCTCAATCACCCACTGGCTCGCTCACCTTCTTAAGAAAGTCAAAGTCAAAACAGCTCAGACGTACCTCGGAGCAATTAAAAACTACCATCTCGAGCACTCCTACCCCGAACTCAATGACCCTATCATCAAGCAAATCTTTAGGGGTGCCAAACGAGTCCACCACCAAAATTCAACTCGACGAGAACGCCTCCCACTCACCAAAGACATCTTCATCAAAATCGTCTCTCATCTACGAAACGGCTACCTCAACCACGACACAGTCAATCTTTACGCAGCACTCTGTGTCGGATTTGCCGGGTTCCTTCGTGCAGGCGAATTCACCTGGGATCAATGGGATCCTATTTCATCTCCTCGATTTCGTTTATCCCGGAAGCACGTCACCTTCAATACCCAACAAGGTTCGGTCACTCTCTTTCTTCCATCGTCAAAGACAGACCCTTTTGCCCAAGGCACTGAAATCCACCTCCCACCAACGGGCACAGAAATCTGCCCTGTTGCCGCCCTCCACCACCTCTTTGAACGATTCCCAGCCCATAGAGACTTCCCCCTTTTCACTTGTAGCTACGGCCCTTTCTCACGGTCCCTTTTTGTCGACAGAGTCAAAACAGCACTTCTCCATATCGGACTCGACCCATCCAAATACTCTGGCCACTCCCTCCGTAAAGGCGCCGCAGTCACAGCAAGCAAAGAAGGACTGTCGAGGACCAATATCCAACAACTCGGTCGATGGAAAAGCGACGCAGTTGACATCTACATCAACGAGGTTTCCAAGTCAGATCATCAGACAAAGATGCTGAACCTTAGATCACGTCTTTTAAGTTAAACAACGCTCTCCCCTCCTCGGTTTACTTCCCTGGCATCACAGTTGTCGCCGTCCCCTCTTCGCGACTCCAACTCCAACTCTTCATTCGGCCTGAAGAGAGCACAGGGACGACACCGCGGAGCCGAGCGGCGTCTGCGGACCCCCAAATTCATCATATTCTTCATATCTGACTTTCCTTCTTCCTCTATCGACGACGACGACATATTGCCTGATATCCACGAGGAGCTTGGGCAATGTGGGGTCGGGACAATTGCGGAGATGATGGCGAATGCCGTCGGGGTTGAGGGAGATGGGGGGTAGTAGGGATGGATCGCAAGGGTGACGATTGGGTATAGTGGAGATGTATTGGGACGGGTATTGGGACGGGTATTGGGTAGAGTGGGTAATGGGGTTGCGATCTGGGAAGGGGTGCTGTCTTGGGTATGAGGAGAGACTGCGGAATTGGGTGAGAGAGTCTCGTCGGTGGGAGGAATTCAGGTTTCAGTGAGATGGGTAAGTGGCATTTGTGGGGGTGAGGTGACAGCAGGGATTGTTGCAAGGATGGGTTTGGGAATAAGCCGAGAAGTTTTAACCGTTGGGGGAGACAAAGAGATGAGTTGACTAGCTAAACATGTTGCCTGGGACAGGGTTGGCCTTTATTGAATTGAGGATACTTGCAACCAGCGGGACGATTGTGGATTTTGCAGCGATATTGGGAGAGATCAACATTTGTGGTCGACTTCTTGGGGGAGGGTGGACGCTGAGGTTGGTGAGATGATTGAGCAAATGCGAAGTGGAGAGAAATGAGTTCGCCATCGGTATCCTGCCATTTAGAAGGGGTAGCAGACTGGTGGGTTTGGAAGTATTCGATGGTGTACGAAAGAACTGGTGGCCAACTGCCTTTGGCATTATAGCGACAAAGGCGTTCGATCCACACTGGGATTGTGACTTCGTCTTTGGAGAGACCGTTGTTGGTTTGTTTTGATTTTGAAACTGACCGAGATGAGCGAGACCTTTTCGATGGACGCGAGTCGAAACTAGAAGAAGAATCGGAATCAGAATCAGAAGATACAGAGGAACTTCTGGTAGATTGGTGGGAAGCTGGTGTCGTTTGGGTGGTTGGGTTTGACTGGTTGACGGGGCGACTTGGATGGATATTCTGGCGTCGCAGTATGGGTTAGACACTCGGTTGGAAGCGTTTGCTCTAGCGAGAGTATTAAACAAGTGGCGTAAGAAGGGACGGCCGATTGGAGTGACTTCGCAACAATGATTAAGAAAGCCAAGCAGATTTTCCAACGTATTGGCAGATACAGTCTTTCTGGTGACTACATAGGTTCAGAAGAAGCTTGAGGGTACGATTCCGCTTATTCTCTGAGAGCTTTGCTGTCATCGAGACGGTATCGATTTCGAACCCGAGGTGATTCACTTGTGTGCCCATTTCATCTTTGCTAGGCTCAGTTGGAAAGCCGAAGTCGGCGCAGATTTGATCGAATTCTCGAGACTTCTCAATGAGGTGGTAGATGGTGGAAATATACCGAGGAAGTCGTCGACATAATGGGACAAGTTCCAGTTGAGGTTATATTGCAAGACCCAGTGAATCCCTTCTGCAAATAAGTTGTAGATGCGTGGAGCGGTTCTCAATCCGAAGGGGAGACAAGTGTCAACATACTATTTCCCACGCCAGTGGAAGACGAATAAGTGCCAATCGATAGGATTGATCTTAACTAGCCGAAATGCAGCTTGAAGGTAAAGAAAGATCTCTTTAGAAGGAGTGAATTGGGACCCGCTTCGGCAATGAGGCATAGAGCATGAGAAATGGGGCTCGTATTGGAGGGTACCAAATTCCTTTGGTATACCGTCATTAACAGAACATCCGTGTGGGCAGGACAGATCGAAAATCATTCTCCAGCCAGTTTGTATTCCGTCACGCTTTTTGGGAACTAGGCCGAGTGGAGAACAGAAGAATGATGGTGGCAGATCTTTGAGTTCGCGAACACGTCCAGCGAGGATGTCTTTTTCGATATAGTTGTAAATGACCTCAGCGTGATTATGAATAGAAGGGTAGTTGGGGGATCGGACTGTGTCCCCTCGATCTAGTGAAGCCAATTCTGGCGCCATAGGTTGTGTTTGAGTGAACTCTCGGTTAGGGTAGTCTCATAGGTGATGTTGAATCCTTTGAGTGCGTGAGATGGTGTCGGAATCGACCATTGGAGAGTCGCTGGGGATAACAAGTCGGAAGAGTTGTTCCGTATTTGGACGAGCTGTAGACCGAGTTTGAAGGTCGGTAGCAGGAGCGATAGCGTCGATCTGAGCGTGATGCAAGACTGTCAGATTATGTGTCTGCCTGTACAACAAGAAGCACCTCTGCGGTAAGGGAGCCGAAGACAAGGGAGCTGTCGGCAACGAAGTGGATAGCATTAGCCTGAGCATAATGCAACACTGTATGAGTGTGGGTGGAAATGGTGTCCGCCTGAACGGAAAGCACCTCTGCCTGAGCAGGAGTAGTCGCAGACAAAGGATTTGTCGGCAGAGAGGTAAAATTAGCATCGGCCTGAGCGAGATGCAACACTATAGGAGTGTGAATGGGAATGGTGTCCGCCTGAGCGAGAAGCACCTCTGCCTGAGCAGGGTAAATGGGCGACAAGGGACTTGTCGGAATAGAACAAGCATTAGCCTGAGCATAATGCGACACTGTAAGAGTGGGAGAGGCAGTGGTGTCCGCTGGAAGCACCTCTACCGAATCGGCAGTCACCGGAATAAGCGATGCCGTTGAAAGAGCAGATGTGAAAGGAGACAGGGAATAATAGAAAGAAGAGATAGCATTACTGCATTGATAGTAATGATTCGTTGCCGAAGCAGACGAATGAGGAAGGTAAGACTTCAGAAGAGGAATAGGTGTAAAAGGTTGCGCGAGGGCGTTGAGAATAGGACGAGTTCTGGGAATGAAAGGTTTTGCTGACGGGTTGAACCGAGGTAACTAAGAGAGTGGACGAAGAGTTGGACGAAGAGTTAAGTGACAATGAAAGCGAAGAGGTTGACACGGATGAATGGGAGGACAGACACATAGTCGGTCATCCTTGAGCGTCATCGGTTTGGTAGGCTGCAGGGGTGACCATTCTGACTGCAGGGAGTAGCAGATGTGCATTCGTCCACATGGTTTCTCAGGATCGCAGCGACCTTTGTTGTATTTAAGGCAACATCGAGGTCAGGTCATTGGTGCTGTCGTCTTTACTACGAAACTTCTTTGAAGGGGAGGATTGATCATTGTCCTTCGATTTGCTTGATTTCCGTATTCGAGGGGAAGCTTCGACCGATGAGGGTGCTGACTCCTTCGCGGCGATAGAGGTGATCTTCTTCTTTGCTTCATAAGAGGCCATGCGACCAGACGAACGACCTGTGGTGGGTGACTCAGACCGCTAACGGAGAAGATTGGTGTTGTTTGACGACAATTTCTTCAGAGAGCAGAGAGGCGTTGTCGTCATCGTTGTTAGCGTCATCGACGGTTTCGGCTGCTTTGGAGGAACGATTGACTGCAGAAGAAGACGTGGGATGTGTCGACGTTGATGGGTCGATGGATGAGTTGGTGGTGGATGGTTTCTTTTAGTACGTGCGAGTTGGCTGAGGTGGCGAACGTGGAAGTGCCATTCGGGGTTGACGATTAAAAATTAACGATTAGGTACGCGATTAGTAGTAAATAACGATGCTAGGACGCGCTAATGATGAATTCCGATGGAAAGAATGATGGATGGATGCAAAAATGCTGCAAAGTTGGATGAAATGCAAAAACGCGACGAACGAACGTGAAAAATTTGATGATGAAGAGAAAATTGATCGCCGCTCCTAAACCATTCCACCTGGGATTATCTAATCCCACAAACTATGAACCAATCCCGTCAGGCTCATACGACGCCTGCCTTTATCAGATATAGGCCTGTAGAATGCACAGGATTAGCGCGGTGTCCTCACATTTCTCAGTGAGGCGCCAAATCTACCCTCATTCTATACCTTTCCTTCCACCCGGTGAAATTTCACGACAGCATTATTGCTAGATAAGCGACGGGAAGGAGCATGCAGCCGGAACGGTGGCGGCAATCCCAGTACAGCTCCACCGCTGACGTAGCTGAAGAGTAACCCCGGGTGACGAAGCGGCGACATAAGGTGCCTGAAGAGTAATGGTTACTCTTCGTAAGGGCGTGTGGCTAAAGCGATTACTCGAGTTTCCAACCTTGGGACTGGAAAGGAGAATGCCGAAGAGTAACCCCCTGCTCGTCACTGCAGAAAACTCCATTACTTCTTAACCAAGTTGGGAGCAAGAGTGAGAATCTTCATGCTTCCTGTGGAGCACGGAGCGGTTACTCTTCAGACCGGCGCCGCAATTGTTGGGAGCTTTGGTGCTATAACGGAATTTGTGGAGATTGCTCCAGAACCCAAAGTGCGGAGGCGTTACTCTTCAGAGACTTGATATTCTGGGTGGGCTTCACCAAGCTTACTCTTCAACCAACCTACATTTGCCGAAGGGTAACAGTTACTCTTCACCTATGCACAAAAGAGGCTCCGTCCTGGGCGGTCCTCCAGGGGTTACTCTTCAGCCAACTTGACCAGCAACGCTTCATATGAAGAGTAACCGTTACTCTTCACCCACATTGGCTCAGTAACCCGCGGTTACTCTTCACCGTTTCCCTCGGGAGCCCT
>Ga0335073_10007905_pt1 | contig 14904 bp, 8 predicted proteins | sample Lox_Sample_22_FD_207093 | JGI IMG/M metagenome (GOLD analysis project Ga0335073, IMG submission 207093) | Soil microbial communities from Loxahatchee National Wildlife Refuge, Florida, United States - Lox_Sample_2.2 | ecosystem: Environmental > Terrestrial > Soil > Wetlands | place: USA: Florida... | reverse complement strand
CCAGAATGCGGTTGCTGGCCGATTGCAGAGGCATGTGAAAATGCGGAGCAATCCGTTCGTTTTGCGCAAACAGCTCGATGAGATCCTGCGTAACATCCAGCGGCTCAATGGAACTGATGCGCAGGCGCTCAACGCCGGTTTCACCGAGAATGCGCCGCAGTAAATCCAGAAACTCCACCTGTGGCGTCAAATCGCGGCCGTAAGTCCCCAGGTTGATGCCGCTGAGAACGATTTCGCGAAAGCCGGAATCCGCTAGCCTTTCAATTTCCGCCAAGACCGCGGCGACCGGCAGGCTTCGCGATTTGCCGCGCACAAATGGAATCACGCAGAACGAGCAGCGGGAGTTGCAGCCATCCTGAATTTTCAGCGTGGGGCGGGTGCGATTCCCTTCTCCGCCCAGTACAGGAGCGACCAGCACATCGGAAACTCCCAAAATGTCGCCTGTGAGAATCGGCGCGGAGTGATAAGGAACCAGGTCCTCACGCAGAGCCGGGGCCGGCGCGGCTGCAATGGTATTCAACAAATGCGGAATCTGCGGTTTGTGGGAGTTTCCCACGACGTGCGTGACTCCAGGCAGCGCCGCGATTTCCTCCGGCGCGCGTTGCGCATAGCAGCCGGTGACGATAATGCGCGTGGCCGGATTTGCCATATGAAGTTTGCGGATGGCGTCGCGCGCCTGAGCGTCCGCCGCAGCGGTAACCGTGCACGTATTCACAACCACAAAGTCCGCCGAACCCGCATCGCCGGCGGTGACACAACCTTGCGCGCGCAATTGCCGTTCGATGGCGGCTCCATCGGCTTGTGTGGCACGGCAGCCGAATTGTTCGATATAAAACGTAGTCATACGCCAGCTTTCAATTTTCTATTTAACCACACTGCATGCCGCCTTTCTCTCGCTCTCTTTACCTAGATAAATACACCTTATACAATTGCGTCAACTAATATGCCTGCCATCCGACGGAGCCCCACATCGCTGGTTGACCCCAAAATATCCGTGGTGATCCCGTGCTACAACGAAAAGGAGACGGTCTTCGAAATACTGCGGCGTGTGCTGGAGCCGGATATTCGGAAGGAAATTATTGTGGTCGACGACTGCTCCAAAGACGGCACGCGCGAAATCCTGCAAGAAATGGCCAACCGTCAATCGAACGGCGAAGCGGAAGCACCGGCGCTGGACGGCGGCGACTCCGTGCCGCTCAACGATATCCGCTTCTTTTTTCAGGCGCTGAATCAAGGGAAGGGTGCGGCGTTGCGTCGCGGATTTGCCGTAGCGACCGGTGACATTGTTTTGGTGCAGGACGCCGACCTGGAATACGATCCGCGCGATTATCCGAAACTGCTCGAGCCTATTCTCGATGGCCGCGCCGATGTGGTTTTTGGCTCACGCTTTCTCGGAGGGCCGCAGCGCGTTCACTATTTCTGGCACTACGTGGCCAACAAATTCCTCACATTGCTTTCCGACATGTTCACCAATTTAAAGCTCACGGACATGGAAACCTGCTACAAGGTGTTTCGCCGCGAAGTGCTGCGCGAAATCAATATCAAGTCGGACCGGTTTGGATTTGAGCCGGAAATTACCGCCAAAGTGTCCAAGGGAAACTGGCGCGTGTACGAAGTGCCGATCAGTTACGCCGGCCGCACCTACGAAGAAGGAAAAAAAATCACCTGGAAGGACGGCGTGCAAGCGCTGTGGTGCATCATCCGCTATCAAATCGGCGATTAATGGGCTGCATGGCCTTCGGGCTAAACTCCGAAGCTCAGCCGCGGTAAAACACGTTGGTTCCGCTTATGCTTGCGAAGCAAGCCGGCGCTGGAAGGTAAGCAAGATTAAATCCGCACGGCGGCGCACGCCGAACTTATTCAGCAGATTCGATACGTGAAACTTCACGGTGCGTTCGGCGATATTCAATTTGCTGGCAATCTCTTTGTTGGACAAATTCTCCAGCAACGAATCGAGCACTTCCTGCTCGCGACGGCTCAAGTTGGTCACCGCATCGGTCTTCAAGCGGCGGCCCTGGCTGCTGAGAATGGAGTCTACGAAACCAGACAGGACCGAGCGCGGCACCCAGAATCCGCCATTGGAAACCAGCGGCAGGGCGCGGGCCAACTGGTCGCGCGCTTCGGCATAAGAAAGGATGCCCTTCACGCCTAAGCGGAGCAGCGAAAAGCTGATGGAATCGCTGACGGAATCGCCGACCACGATCAGGCGCGCCTCCGGATAGCGTTCCAGGATATTGGTCAACAGCGCCCCGGTAGCCTGACGGGCGGCGTGCGCATCAATCACATAGACCTGGGCCTTCGGCGGCTCCAGACTGCGCAGGTCCGGCGCCAGGGTCGATTCCAGTTGCTTCGGAATGACCTTGAAATGGGGCGCTTTCGCGAGCAGACGTTCAAATTCGCTGAGCACCAGGGGGTGCGGCGAGAGCAAGCAAACTGTAAGTTTAGGGGACATGCGTTTAGTAGCCACGGTACTCACTGTACTTGAGGGTAGTTAAACCCAATCAAAGGGGCAAGGACCTTGGGCACTAATGTTCACGAATTGTTACTGACAGATAGGAGTGTTTTCAGAGGGTTGCGTGTTCCAATGAGATACTCCCCCACGCCATTCGCTGCCGGATTCTCGGCGGCGAATGGATTCGATTCGCGCAGAAAAGCCACGTAAAATAAGGTGATATGACCTGTCCGCGGTGTGTACTGGAGCACCCCGGATGGCTCAAGGAACAAGGCGGAATGAGGAACCTCAGAGAATCGGAGCAGGCTCTTCGCGAGCTGCTGGCGCAACGCATCGTGGTACTGGATGGCGCCATGGGCACCATGCTGCAGCAGCGCAACCTGACCGCCGAGGATTTTGGTGGCCCGGCGCTGGAAGGCTGCAATGAGAACCTGGTACGGACGCGCCCGGATGTAGTGCTGGACATCCACCGCAAGTATTTCGAAGCCGGCGCGGACATTGTGGAGAGCAATAGCTTTGGCGGAACACCGCTGGTCCTTGGCGAATATGGACTGCAGGCTGACGCTCTGGAGCTGAACCGCCGCGCTTCCGAATTGGCAAGCCAAGCGGCACAGGAATTTTCTACGCCCAGCAAACCGCGCTTCGTCGCCGGCTCCATGGGCCCCACGACAAAAGCGATCACAGTAACCGGTGGTGTCACCTTCAACGGCTTGCTCGATTCGTATTACGTGCAAGCGAAAGGATTGGTGGAAGGCGGCGCGGATTTACTGTTGGTAGAAACTTCGCAGGACTCACGGAACATCAAGGCGGCGATTCTGGCGATTCACAAATTGTCGCGTGAGCATGGCTCGGCAATTCCCTACATCGTTTCCGTAACCATCGAGCCGATGGGCACGATGCTCGCCGGTCAAACTGTGGAAGCGATGTGGGCTTCCCTGCGGCACACCCATCCGCTGGCGTTCGGCATGAATTGCGCCACGGGCCCGGAATTCATGACCGACCACATCCGCACTTTGAGCACGCTGACGGGCGAATTTGTGTCGTGCTATCCAAATGCAGGCTTGCCCGACGAAGAGGGCAAATACGCGGAGACGCCGACCACACTGGCGGCGCAACTGGAAAAGTTCGTCAACCATGGCTGGGTGAATCTGGTGGGCGGATGCTGCGGCACGACGGAAAAGCACATTCGCGCGATTGCGCAAATGGTGGAAGGCAAGAAGCCGCGCGTGCGTCCCGCCGAAGCGCATCGCGCGATCTACTCTGGCATCGAAACCATCGAAGCCGACGACCAAACACGGCCGCTGCTCGTAGGCGAGCGCACCAACGTGATCGGCTCGCGCCTTTTCAAGAATCTGGTGGCCGAGGAAAAGTGGGAAGAAGCCACAGAAATTGCGCGGCGCCAGGTGAAAGGCGGGGCGCATATCGTCGACGTGTGCCTACAGAGCACCGAACGCGACGAGAAGAAAGATATTCCGGTTTTCTACGAGAAGCTGATCCGCAAAACGAAGACGCCGATCATGATCGACACGACCGACCCCACCGCCGTGCAACTGGCGCTCACCTATTGCCAGGGCAAGTCGATCATCAACTCGATCAACCTGGAAGATGGCGAAGAAAAATTTGAAAAAGTAGTGCCCATCGCACACGATTACGGCGCCGCGGTTGTGGTGGGCTGCATCGACGAAGATCCGGTACAGGCCCAAGCGTTCACTCGCGAACGGAAACTCGCCATCGCCAAGCGCTCCTACGATCTTCTCACCACAAAATATGGCATTGCCCCCGAAGACATCGTGTTCGACCCGCTGGTTTTTCCTTGCGCTACGGGCGACGAAAACTATATTGGCGGCGCGGTGGAGACCATGGAGGGCATTCGCCTGATTAAGGAGGCGCTGCCGGATACGCGCACCATCCTGGGCATTTCGAACGTGTCTTTCGGCTTGCCGGCCAGCGCCCGTGAAGTGGTTAACTCCGTCTTCCTGTATTACTGCACCAAGGCCGGACTGGATCTGGCGATTGTGAACGCGGAAAAATTGGAGCGCTTTGCTTCGATTCCCGAGCACGAACGCCGGCTAGCCGAGAATGTGCTGTTTCAGCATCCACCGAAAGAGGTGCCGGAAAATCATCCGCAGGCAGAATTGCTGCGGAACGTGCCTGCCGACTGGCGCCAGCAGAGTAAGGAACACAAGGCTGCGGTCAATCAGTTCCATATTGCGGCGATTGCGGAACATTTCCGCCACGCCGTGAAAAAAGAAAAGATAAAGAAGGAAGATCAGCCGCTCGATCAGCGCCTGGCCAACTACATCATCGAAGGCACGCGCGACGGCTTGGTGGAAGATTTGGAACGCAAGCGAGCCGAGGGTGTTACGCCGCTGGACATTATTAATGGCCCCTTGATGAGCGGGATGGCGGAGGTGGGCCGGCTGTTCAACGCAAACGAGTTGATTGTCGCCGAAGTGCTGCAATCCGCAGAAGCCATGAAAGCGTCAGTAACTCACCTGGAACAGTTCATGGAGAAAGCGGAAACCGCCAAGCGCGGCAAAGTGATTCTGGCCACGGTGAAAGGCGATGTGCACGATATTGGCAAGAATCTGGTCGAAATCATCTTGAAGAACAACGGCTTCGACGTGGTGAATCTCGGAATCAAGGTGCCGCCCGAAGATTTGATTAAGGCATACCAGTCGCACCGGCCGGACGCGATCGGGCTTTCGGGCTTATTGGTGAAGAGTGCACAGCAAATGGTAATTACCGCGAACGATTTGAAGGATGCAGGGATTGGTGTACCGCTGCTGGTCGGCGGAGCGGCGCTAAGCGCGAAATTCACAGAGCAGAAGATTGCGCCGAGCTACGGTGGCGCGGTCTGTTACGCCAAAGATGCGATGACCGGATTACGCTTGATGAACGAACTAATGGACCCGGCCTCGCGGGAGCGCGTGATCGCGGAACATGCCAACAATGGCGACGGCGTGAAGGTGACCACCACAGTAAAGCTGGCGGAAAAACCGGCAGTTCAGCATTCGCCCAAAGTGCGCACGAATTTGCCGATTCCCTCGGTCGCGTCGCTGGAGCGCAAGGTCCGCCTGGTACCGGATTTGCGCGAGGTGTGGAGTTACATCAATCCGTACATGCTGTACGGACGGCATATGGGCTATCGCGGCGATTTCGAGAAGCATCTGGCGGCGCGCGAAGCGAAAGCCGTGGAACTGTTCAACGAGATGGAAGAAGTGAAGAGCGAAGCCGCCACATTTATGAAGGTGCGCGCCGTTTGGCAATTCTTCGAGTCCGAATCTGACGGAGATGCGCTGCAACTTTTCGCGCCCGGCGGAAAGGAACCGCTGCACACCTGGCGTTTCAAGCGGCAGAAAACCGGCGACCAATTGTGCTTGAGCGACTACGTGCTGACGCCGCAAAATGGCACTCGGGATCACGTTGCCGTGTTTGTCGTGACCGCCGGCGAAGGTGTGCGCGGGCGCTCGGAGCAAGCCAAGCACGAAGGCTACTACTTCAAATCGCACGGGCTGCAGGCGCTGGCGATTGAAACCGCCGAAGCTTGCGCGGAATGGCTGCACCGCCGTATTCGCGAAGATTGGGGCTTCCCGGACCCGCCGGAAATGACCATGGCGCAGCGCTTCACCTCGCGCTATCGCGGCAAACGCTACAGTTTTGGTTATCCCGCTTGCCCCGACCTGGAAGATCAAGCTGGCATCTGGAAACTGCTCCGGCCGGAAGAGATTGGCGTGCAATTAACCGAGGGGTTCATGATGGACCCGGAGGCGAGTGTCAGCGCGTTGGCCTTCCACCACCCGGATTGTACGTATTTCAGTGTGGGCGAGTCCGAAAGCTCCACCTAAAGCTCGAACCAAGCTCTAACTAACCCTGGGCACCAGACACATTTTCCGCTAAAGATACGTATCTTAGAGAGGACCGCTCGGGCAGTCACTCGCTCAGGGCAGGCGGGGGAACCTTTGGGGCCTTGACCGGGAACTATTAGAGTAGCCGCCAGTTTGTGCCTGGAGTAGGGTTACGAGAAGGGCACCGCCCGCGTCTAAGAGCCTAGCGCTGACCGTCTGAGAACTCTGGGAGAGGTGGAACGTGAAACGGGCAATCCGAGTGTTTTTCGTTGTGGCGTTGTACGCCTTGTTAGGCGTCGGCATCAGTTGGGCGCAGGATGATCCGGGAGCGCCGCCACCGGCGCAGCAGGGCGCGGGTGGGCACGGACAATGGCAGAACGGAGAGCGGCCGACCTTCGGGAAAATCACCGCGATTCACGACGGGGCGCTCGAGGTGACTGGACCGGACGGGCAACCCGTCACTGTGAAATTGACGCCGCAGACCGAATTTCGCAAGGATCGCGAACCCGCGAAGATCTCCGACTTTAAAGTGGGCGATATGGTAGTCATTCGCGGAGACAAAAACGCGGACAACACCGTGACCGCCAGGATGGTGAACGCCCGCACGCAAGGCATGGGCGGACCGGGAGGCCGTCCCGGTGGCGGCATGATGGCATCGCCCGGCACGTTGGGCAAAGATTATGTGGCCGGCGAAGTGAAGTCGCTTGATCCACCGAAAATGACTGTGCTGCGCGCTGACGGCGTAACGCAAACCCTGGAACTGACCGAGGAAACTACGCTGCATCGCGGCCGGGATAGCATTACCATGGCGGACATTAAGGTGGGCGATCACGTGATGATTCGCGGCGCCGCGCCAAACGGCACCTTCGCGCCGCGCGGAGTCATGGTGATGAACGCGGAACAATGGCGACGCATGCAGCAGTTCCTCTCGCAGGCTCCTCCGGCCCAGCCGCAAAGCGGTGGCACGAGCCAACCCACTCCCACTGCCCCGGAGGCTACAGCTCCGAAACCACAGGAGTAGCGCGTTGAACAGATTCCTGCGCGGAGTCGTGGTGCTGCTTTGCATGGCGCTGGTCTGCGCCGTGTTGTTTGTCTGCATGGCCTTCGCGCAAGAACCGCCGTTGGCGCAAGACACTCCTCCCCCTCCGCCAATCACTTCCTTCCAAATTACCGGCACGGTGAAAAGCGGGAAGACTCCGCTGCCCGGCGTAACCGTCACCGCCGCAAATACGCTGACCGGCAAGAAATTTAGTGCGGCCACTGCGCCGGATGGCTCATTTGTGATGAAAGGGATGCCGCGCGGGCGCTACGTCGTGAAAGTCGAATTCATGGGGTTTGCCACACAGACGCAGGACGTCGTGCTCAATCCGGAGAATCCCAGCGGCAAGGTAGACACAGAACTGATACTGGCTTCGCGCCAACAGCAGCAGGAGGAAGCCAACCGGCAAAGCGCGGCGGCCACCGCCGGACGAGGCTTTCAGAGCCTCTCCGTCGAAGGAGGCTTGGCGAGTCTGGGCGAGAACGGGAATGGCAGTGGGAATGGAGGGGCGAGCGCCAGCGATTTATCGAGTTTGCCACTGAGCGGCGCCGGTGCGGATATGGCTGCCGAATCGGTGAGCGTTGCGGGCCAGCAAGGGCGCAGCCAGGACTTTGGCGGCGGTTCCGAAGACGAGTTGAACCAACGAATTCAGGATTTCCGCGAGCGCGCCGTACAGAATGGCGGTAATCAGTATGGTCCGATGATGGCTGCTGGCCCCGGTGCAGCGGGAGCAAGTGGGCAAGGCGGACCAGGTGGGCCCGGAGGACCGGGAGGCGGGCCTGGTGGACCCGGCGGACCGGGTGGCTTCGGTGGCGGAGGTGGCGGGCCAATCTCGATCGGACGATTCGGGCGCAACTTCAATTTGAATCAGCCGCACGGATTCTTATATGTGCAGGACGACAATGCTGGGCTCGACGCTCGGCCTTATTCCCTCAACGGTCTGCAAATACCACAATCCGATTACAATCAACTGAAGGTGGGCGCGTTCATTGGGAGCCCGCTGAAGATTCCGGGCCTGTTCGATTGGAGCAAGAGCACATTTGTCACCGGCGGGTGGTATGCGGTGCGTGGCAGCACTCCGTACGATGCGCTCAGCACCGTGCCCACCGAGGCGGAACGCGCGGGCGATTTTGCGGGGCTAACGCAGAATGGCGTTCCCATCACGATTTACAACCCGCAGACCGGCCAGCCTTTCCCAAACAACACCATTACGCAAATCAATCCGTCAGCCGCGGCGCTGTTGAAATACATTCCGCAACCGAACATGCCGGGGACGCTGCAGAATTTTCAATACGTAGCCACCGACGAGAGCAATACGGATAACATCAGCTTCCGTTTGATCCACAATTTCATCAGCGGCGGAGGTTTGCCATTTGGCCCTCCCGGCGGCGGAGGGATCGGGCGCGGTGGTGGACGTCGCAACGGTCCGCGGAACAATTTGAATATCGGCTTCAACTTTACGCGTGCCAATACCGCGCTGCTAAATCCGTTTCCTTCCCTGGCGGGCAACACGGACACCCAGGGATGGAATGGCAACGCACACTGGGTATACGGCAAAGGGCGAATCACCAACAATCTGGGGTTCACCTATAACCACAATCGCACCTCGACCACCAACCTGTATTCCGGCGTAACCAACGTTTCCGGCGACGCAGGCATCACCACGCCGGTTCCGTCCGTCCCGTTCAACTGGGGCTTGCCCAATCTTTCGTTCATCAGCTACACCGGCTTCAACGATCCGGTCCCGGCGCGTGAACTCGATCAGACTTATACAATTTCCGATCAGGTTGTCTGGAGCCGCGGAAGACATAACTGGAGGTTCGGCGGAGACTTTCGGTGGGTGCTGCAAGGATTCCAGTCGGCGGAAAATTCGCAGGGCAGCTTCATTTTTACAGGCTTCGCCACCTCGCAATATCTGCCGGGGAGCATGACACCTGTTCCGGGAACCGGTAACGACTTTGCCGATTTTCTACTGGGGTTGCCGCAGCAGACGAGCGTGCAAGGCGGCACGAGTTCGTACCAGTTTCGGTCGAACCAGCTTGACGGCTACGTGCAGGACGATTGGCGTATTCTGCCGAATTTGTCGCTGAACCTCGGCGTGCGTTACGAGTACATCGGCCCATTCACGGAGAATCAGAATCACATTGCGAACCTCGATGTGCACTTCGGCCCGAACGATACCCTTGGATTGCTGGTGCTGCCGGGGCAGTCGGGACCAATTTTCGGAACCTATCCGGATTCGCTGGTGCGGCCGGACCGTGATAACTGGGCGCCGCGCATCGGCATCGCCTGGCGCCCCAGCAGCAAATTCGTGATTCGCACAGGTTACGGGATCAACTATGACTTGTCGCAATACGGCACGTTCGTTCACGAATTTGCGTTTCAGCCGCCCTTTGCCACCACGGAGACCAATTCCGTGCCGGACGTGACGAATCCCGCGGCCAGTCCGCTGACCTTGCAGAATGGATTTCCGGGCGGCTTCCCCACTGCGGTGACAAATAACTACGCACTGAATCCGAATTACAAGCTGGGCTATGTGCAGATTTGGAATCTGGATATTCAACGGCAATTGCCGGGAAATATGCAGCTCAACGTGGGCTACAACGGCGCCAAAGGAACGCATCTGGATACGCAGCGGGCTCTGGTACCTTCCTGTTCTTTGAACGTGCCGGCAAGCTGTGCAGGCACGGAAGTGTCCGCGCCGTTCATTTTCGATTCTTCGGAGAGCAATTCGATCCTGAATGCGGCGACCGTGCGGATCCGCAAGAGAATGTCGCGCGGCTTTGCAGTGAATGGAGTATATGTATTCTCGAAATCGCTCGATGATGCGTCGTCAATTGGAGGCGGCGCAGTGATGGTGATTCAGAATCCCTTCGATTTGCCGGCGGAACGCGCACTCTCAGCGTTCGATCAGACGCATAGCTTTACCGGCAGCTGGATTTACGATTTGCCCTTTGGAGATAACCGGCGGTTCTTTAATCGCGGATGGGTCTCCCACGTGATCGGTGGATGGCAATGGAGCGGAAGCTTCACGGTTGCGTCAGGGCTGTATTACACGCCGCGCGTGCTGGGGGCGACGCAAGACATTAACCGCGGGGTCAGCGGAAGCATCCGGGCGAACGTTGTGGCGGGTGAGTCGTTTAGCGTGCCCAACCCCTCGACGAAAGAATGGTTCAACATCGCGGCCTTCTGTCAGACCGGGAACCCAGGTTGCGCCGGGCCGACGGTATATGGCGATGCGGGACGCGACATTATTGAGGGCCCGTGGCAGTACACATTTAATTCGGCAATCAATAAGACCATTACGATCCACGAATCGCGCTCGCTGGAATTGCGACTGTCGGCGACGAACATTTTTAATACGCCGTATTTTTCGAGCATCAATACCAGCGTGAATTCGCTGACGTTTGGTGAGGTAACAGGAGTCAGTAATATGAGGCGGATAACGATGATCGCACGATTCCGCTTCTAAGGTGGAAATGAGTCACAGAACAAAAGTCTGGAGGATGGCGACAGCGGCGCTGTGGATGTGGGCGGCCACGGGAAATCTATTGGCGCAGCAAGCTCAACAAGCACAGCCGCCGGCGCAGCCTGCCTCGACGCAAAAATCACCCGCGCAAGGAAAGGCCACCAAGCAAGCGTCCCCGCAAGCGCCTGCGCACACTCCGGGCGTTGTGAAAGTGACTACGGAAATTGTGCTGGTGAACGTTGTGGCGCGCGATAAGCACGGCAATGTGATCGCGGGCCTGAAGAGAGATGACTTTACCGTTTACGAAGACGGGAAGAAGCAGGACGTCGCCAGCTTCGATTTTGAAAAAGTAGATGAGATGGTGATGGCGGGCGCGGCCGGCGCCACGGTGACCGGTACCGCGGAAAAAGGCGGGCTACTGAATACAAAAGTGCAAAAGAGCCTGGACGCACGCGACCGCCGTCTGATGCTGATGTTTTTCGACTTTTCCGCGATGGAGCCCGACGATATCGATCGCGCAGTAGCCGCAGGCAAGAAGTACGTCCAAAAAATGATGCAGCCTGCGGATCTGGTGGCGCTGATGTCACTTTCGAGCAATCTGAGCCTGGATCTGGATTTCACCGATGACAAGGACAGAATCCTGGCGAAGCTGTCTTCGTATAACAGCAGCGAAGGCCAGGGATTCGAAAATGGATCGGAAGGCAGTTCCTCGGGCGAGGCGGAGACCAGTGGTTCGTATACTCCCGACGATACGGACTACAACACGTTCAGCGCCGACCGGAAACTGCTGGCGTTGGAGTCGGTGATGTCGACCATGGGCAAGATCCCGCAGAAAAAAAGCCTCGTTTACTTCAGCAATGGCATCACCCAATCGGGAATCGACAACCAGTCGGCTTTGCGCGAGGCCACCGCCGCAGCAGTGCGGGCCAACGTTTCGATTTACCCCGTGGACGTACGGGGCCTGTCCTCGTTTCCGCCCGGCGGTCAGGCGCAGACGGCCAGCTTGCATGGACAAGCGGCATACACCGGCGCATCCGTGCTGAATGATTTGAATGGCAATGACTCCTCGCAAGAGACGCTGTACACGCTGGCCGCGGACACCGGCGGCAAAGCATTCATGGACACGAACGATTTGAGCGGCGTGTTCTCCGTGGTACAGAAAGACACCTCGGCGTATTACGTCCTCGGCTACACCAGCAGCAACCACCTGAAAGATGGGCGCTACCGGCGGCTGAAGGTGACGGTGAATCGTCCGGACGTGAAGCTGGAATATCGCGCGGGATATTATGCGGGTCGCGATTATCAGCACATGGGCAACTCGGATCGCGAAACACAGTTGGAGGACGAACTAGCCGCCGAGCTACCCGATACGGATTTGCCGGTTTACGCCGGCGCAGCGTATTTCCGGCAGGACGATGCGCATTATTATTTGGCGGTGTCGCTGGTGATTCCGGGCTCACAGATTCCGTTTGTGTCGGCGCAGGATAAGGACAAAGCGACCATCGACATCATCGGGCAAGTACTGCAAGACGGGAGGCTGCCGGTGGGCCGCTTGCGCGATACGGTGAAGTTAACGCTGGATAGCGCGCAGCAGGTACGCCGCAAAAACGTGCAGTACAACACCGGGTTTATTCTGGCGCCGGGAAATTATCACTTGAAGTTTGTGGTACGTGAGAACAGCACCGGGCGCATGGGCTCGTTTGAGACGGACGTGCGCGTACCGGATTTGCGGAAGGCGCCACTCCGCATGAGCACGGTGGTGTTGAGCAGCCAGCGCGTGCCGGCGACCGGGAAGAAGACGAAATTCCAACCGCTGATTACCGAGCAGACGGAGTTGGTGCCCAGCGTGACCCACGTGTTTCAGCAGGACCAGAAACTCTATTTGCAATACGAGGTGTATGACTCGGCAAAGGCAAAGGCGGGCGAGAACGGCACCAGGTCAAATGGCAATAATGGTGGAGCGAAAGGCGAGCATCCTACGGTTCGCGTGCTCACCAGCATCGAATTCTTGCAGGGCGATGTGAAGGTGTATGAAACCAAGGCGGTTATCGCGCAGGAAATTACCGCTCCGGAGCGCAAGGCCGTGGTGTTTCAGATGGAGATTCCGCTGGGGTCGCTCAAGCCCGGGTTTTATACCTGCCAAATCAATGTGATCGATGACGTGAGCGGGAATTATGCGTTTCCGCGGTGGCCGATTCTGATCAGGGCCAGCAGCACGGCGGCAGGCGGAAACGCAGCAAAACCCTCGGGCAGCGATTGATTCGGTTTTGAAGTGAGAGCTCGCCTCGCGACGATTTGCTGGAAGCTCTAAGCCCGCACCCTTTGAAAACCGGAAGGCGTGAAGAAGCGTTATTCTGGGATGTGGTCGAGGCTGTGTTTGACGACAGGCCCGAAGAAAAGTTCGGCCATATTGCCGGTGCCCTTCCAATAGACGAAGACGCGAACATTCTTGAAGCCGGCATCCAGGGCCATCTGAGGGACTTCCTTGATATCGGAGAGGGTCAGGGTGTCTTCCAAAACGATGACGATGTCCGAATCGGCGTTGGAAGAAAGACGACATTCGCCGATGATTTCGCCGAGCGCGAATTTGGAGTAATGCGAATTGCCAATGGCGTAGTCGATCGAGCCGTTGAGGCGGCGCGCAGAAACGACGATTTTCGATTTGGGAAGGATTTTAAGCTTGTTTTTGGGCGAAGCGGGCAGCGGAGCGCTGCTGGATAGGACCGCGAGAAGTAAAATGGCACACAAGGATCTCGTGGAATGCATGAGGCCTCACTTGGAGTTCAGCGCGGAATTATGCGCAGCCATGGCGGCGTGCATGGCGGTGGCGGTCCACAAGATGAAGAAAGGCACCGCGCCATGGCCGTGGCGCTTTTCCTCCGCAGCAGCCCAGAAGGCGACGGCATTGACGGACATTGAGACGGAATAGGCCTGCGCGCGGGTTTGACCCATGAAGGGATTGCCTTCTTTGCATGTACCGGTGTGAATGCAGGCTTGCGTGGTTTCGATGTCGGCGACAGTAGCAGCGGTAAGCAGGCCCATAGCCAGGAGCATCGAGGGCGAAGTGGCAGCACTGGCCCAGGATTTATTGTGCTGTGAGAGGCCCAACGCGTCGGAGTAATACCTGCGTCCGCCGAGGACCGCGCAAGGTTCGCCGTTGCCGCGAGGACAGACGGCGCGCGCATCGTCAGATTTGGGCTGCGGCGCATCTGGTGGGTTAGGCCGGTGTTTCAAAGTGATGGGCGCGTCGGGTTGTTGCGCGGAGTTATCTGCGTTCACCGGTTGACTGGGTTGTTGCGTGTTGGCCGATTGCGGAGGAGCGGAAGATACCGTGTCGTTGGGCGACTGTGCATGTCCGGCGAAAACGATGGTAAGTGCAAGGAAAAGAATGGTGAGCAGCCGCATGAATCCTCAACAAGTTCTGCCTCCCAAGATGGCGAGAAAGAAGGAGCACGAACAGGGCCAGAGGAGAGAAGAAAAATGAACAGAGGCTGAACACAGAAGTGTTGGAAGCTGTAGAAGATAGCAAAGTCAGCAGTAATGCGAGTTAAAATTGGGCGAAGGGAAATTTCGTTTTGACGCGCTACAAATGCCGGAACGGAACGGTGACGAGGTCGCAAGGACGCGAGCGTCACCGCACTTTCAAAAGGCTACGGGCGGGCGGCAAGCATGAGGCTGGCCGGGCCGGGTAGGCGGATGCGGCGGATTTCGTGGAACCCGGCATCGTGCAGCCAGTTGGCATATTCCGGTTCGCTGTAGCTGTTTCCGGCCCTGGTGCTTACCAACATATTTAGGGCAAAGAGCGCAGCTAAATGCGGAGAAGTTTTGTCCGGTTCGAGGATGAAGTCCTGAACGACGAAGCGGCCGCCAGGAACCAGCGCGCGATACGCTCGTTCGAAAAGCCCGCGGTTTTCTTCCACGGAAAACATGTGGCAGATGGCAGACAGTAAGATAAGGTCGTAGCGCTCCCCCAGTGGATCCCTTAGCATGTCGCCAACGCGAGTGGATACGCGATCGGTCAGCGCGGCGCGGCGGACGTGTCCCTGCGTGATGGGGATGACCTCGGCGAGGTCCATAACTTCCGAATGCAGATCGG
>Ga0335073_10007904_pt1 | contig 14904 bp, 10 predicted proteins | sample Lox_Sample_22_FD_207093 | JGI IMG/M metagenome (GOLD analysis project Ga0335073, IMG submission 207093) | Soil microbial communities from Loxahatchee National Wildlife Refuge, Florida, United States - Lox_Sample_2.2 | ecosystem: Environmental > Terrestrial > Soil > Wetlands | place: USA... | reverse complement strand
TTCTGCGGAACATGCGGGCAGGTGCTGCAGTAATGGGGAATAGGCAGTAGGAGATCGAGAGTGGAAAGCGGGTCGGCGCGCCGGCTTCGTTATTCTTTTCGTCGTCTGTCAGCCCCGGGAAAATGAGATGTGGCATTCGGCACGATCCCAGCTCTCTGACTCTGATCTCTCCGCTCCGTCGCCCTTGACAAGCGATGGTCGAATGTCTACTATCGATCCTCAACGAGGGTCGAATGTCTTCCATCGCCAAGCAAGCGAAGCAGAGCGCGAGCCTTCTACAGGGCACGCTCGACATGCTCATCCTGCGCACTCTTCTTTATGGGCCGGCTCACGGTCACCAGATCGGCAAACACATTCAGCGCACCACCAATGACTTTTTGCAGATGCAGCATGGGTCGCTCTATCCGGCCCTGCACCGGCTCGAAAAACGCGGCTGGGTCAGCGCGAAGTGGCAGACGGCTCCTGATTGCAACCGGGAGTTCAAGTATTACCGGCTGACCGATAAAGGTCGCAAGCAACTCACCCTGGAGGAATCGCAGTGGAAGCAAATGGCCGAGGCCGTGGCGCGCGTGATGTGGCCGACCGCTGAAGAGAGTTAAAGACAGGCAACAAGAGAACGAGAAAGCGAATTGGAGCTATGGCATGAGCTGGTGGCGCATGAAAAAGCGCGATGCTGATCTGGAGCGTGAGCTGCGCTCTGATCTCGAGCTCGAAGAGGAGGAGCAGCGCGAGAACGGTGCGCCGGCCGACGAAGCCCGCTATGCCGCGTTGCGCGCGTTCGGCAATCCCATGCTGATTCGCGAACAGACCCATGAAGCATGGGGATGGACGCAATTTGAACGTTGGTTGCAGGACATCCATTACGCGTTTCGGCGGATGCGAAAATCGCCGGGGTTTACGACGGTAGTGGTGCTGACGCTGGCGTTGGCGATAGGGGCGAACGCGTCGGTATTCAGCGTGCTAAACGCGGTGGTGCTGCGGCCGCTGCAATTCGAGAATGCGAATCGTCTGGTTGAGATTACGTCGCTGAAAGATGGGAGTCCGGTGGGAACATCGGCGCCGGATGTAAAGGATTTTGCGAAGCAGAGCCGCACCTTCGAAAAAATTGCGGTGTACGACGAGTGGAGCAAAAATGTAAGCGCCACCGCGGGGGGCGAAGATGCTCAGGAATTACTGGTCGGCCTGGCGTCGCAGGATCTCTTCGAGGCTCTCGGAGTGCAGCCGCTGCTGGGGCGGCTATTTACAACGGAAGAGGGACTTGCGGGGCGTAATCACGTGGTGGTGATTACCGAGAACTTTTGGCGCATGCGCTTTCAACGAGACCCAAAGGTCCTGGGTCGGACGCTGACGATCAACGATCAGCCCTACACGATCGTCGGGGTAGTCCCCGACGTGATTCCCGGATGGATCAACGCAAGTTACAACCAACTGCGCCCGCTGTCGCTGTGGGAGCCATTTCTGCCGACGCCCGGGGTATGGAGCGATGAGTCGCGAAGTGGGCGAGGATACGGAACGATCGGTTTGCTCAAGCCTGATGTGACAATCTCGCGGGCGCAGGCGGACCTCGAGAGAATCGCTCACAATCTTGCGGCAATCTATCCGGCCGATCGCGAAGTGGGTGTCGAAGTGATTCCGCTCGAAAACATGCGCAGCGGTAATCTGGAACCGATTCTGTTGCTGCTGATGGGGGCGGTGGGGCTGATCCTGCTGATCGCTTGCTCGAATCTGGCCGCTCTGCTGCTGGCACGGAATACGGCGCGGCAACGCGAGTTTGCAATGCGTAAGGCGCTGGGCGCAGGGCGAGCAGCACTGCTGCGGCAAGTGCTGGCGGAGATACTGGTGCTGTCGGCGACAGGAAGCGGACTGGGGCTCGCGCTGGCGTGGGGAACGACGCTTTTGCTGCGGCTGAGCGATCCCGGACATTTGCCGCAGCTGCTGGAACTGACACTCGATTGGCGGGTAGTAGAGTTTACGCTGGCGACGGGGCTGGTGACGTGCTTATTCTTCGGCATGGTGCCGGCGCTGGTGAGCACGCGGGTGCAGGCAGCCAGCGTGCTAAAGGATGGCGGTCGATCGAGCAGTGGGGTTTCGCGACAAGGATTCAGGAAAATGCTGGTGACGGCGCAGATTGCCCTGTCGCTGATGCTGCTGGTGGGCGCGGGCCTGCTGTTACAAACGCTGGAGCGGCTTGAGAACCAAAATCTCGGTTTCCGCATCGATCACCTGATGCACGGTCAGTTTTATCTGCCGCCGGCACATTATTCGACGGCAGAGTCGATCACTGAATTTTGCGATCGGCTGACGGCGCGGCTCAGCGCGACGCCTGGGGTGCGTGCTGTGTCGATCACAGAAGTGTATCCGCCGTCTGACCGGTGGCGGGAAATGTTTTCGATTGAGGGCCGGCCGGTTTCGCGGATCCAGGACATTCCGAGCACGGTTTTTGGGGTGGTTGATGCAAATTATCTGCGCGCAACAGGGATCCCCGTGCTGCGGGGACGGGACTTTTCGGAATCGGATGGAGAGAACACTCTGCCGGTAGCGATTGTGAACGAGGCTTTTGTGAAGAAATTCTTTCCGGATGAGGATCCGATAGGGCGGCGCATTGAGGTGGGCGCGCCTCGAAGATTGCTCGCGGAGGACGAATGGATGGGTTCCGAGCGCGTCACGGTGACCATTGTCGGAGTGATGCGCGACAACCGGGATCAGGGATTGGCGCTGCCCGTGGCGCCGCAGTTGATCGGGCTGTTCCGGCAGATGCCGCCGCCCGTGAATTCCGGATTCAAGGATCTGCTGGTGCGATCGGATATTGCGCCGGAAACTCTTGAGCACTCCATCGAACGGGAGATCCATGCGCTCGACCCCCGTATTCCGCTTTCAGGGGCGGAAACGATGAGCTCCTACCTAGGCGAGCTGACGACTGTCCAGAGGTCCACGAGCGTGATCCTTTCCTGCTTTGCCGGACTGGGGCTTTTGCAGGCAGCCATGGGCATTTACGGCGTGATCGCGTATCTGGTTGCTCAGCGGACCCAGGAGATCGGAATCCGGCTGGCGCTAGGCGCGCCGCGCAGTGCTGTGCTCTGGCTGGTATCGTCACAGGGGCTGCAGATGGCGCTGGCTGGCGTTGCCCTTGGCCTAGTGGGCGCAGTGCTGGCCTCGCGAGGCCTGGCCAGCTTTCTCTACGGAATTTCGGCGCTCGATCCGGCGACGCTGGCAACGGCTTCAGCGGCACTGATCGCAATTGCGCTGGCTGCGTGTGCCCAGCCTGCGCGCCACGCCTCCAGAATCGATCCCATTCAAGCGCTAAGAAGCGAGTGACACGATAGCGACGTGCCACACGCATTGTGGCTCGCCGCCGGGAGAACTGAACAGCGGGCAACACAACTTGTGGGAGGGTTGGCATGAGCTGGTGGCGCATGAAAGAGCGCGACGCGGACCTTGAACGTGAGCTGCGCGCCGACCTCGAACTCGATGAAGAGGAGCAGCGCGAGAATGGAGCGCCGCGCGGCGTCAGTCGATCCGATGCGGGCACTGCGGACTGAATGAGTGAAGTCTGCTCTCGCGATTGGGGCGGTTTGCGTGGCCAGGTTATTTTGCCGGCCCGGCGAAAAGGATGAGGTTGCCGTCGGGGTCTTTCACAATAAATGTCTTCGCGCCCCATGGTTCATCTCTCAACTCATGGTGGAACGGCACATCGGCAGCCTGATATGCGGCGAAGAGTTGCTTGATCTCGTCAGCGCTCGCTATCGTGATTGAGGCGGACAACAGTTCTTCTCGCTCGCGAACATCGGCAACAAATATCGGCACGTCGACAAAACGCAGCGCGAGCCGAACATTGTCGCGACTCACCTGCGCATAGAACGGCGGTTCGCCATAAACAAAGTCGACCGCAAAGCCGAGTCTGGTGGAGAAAAATCTTGTTGAAGCGTCGAGATCTCGAACGTAGAGGTGCGCGGCCACCGAAGTGAGAATCGGCCGGAGTTTCGAGTGCATCTGGGGCATGACTTTCGCCTCGTTGGTTTCAAGTTTCGCTCTTTACATATTCGCCTGGCCCGAGCGCATTGACTCGTTGAACTTGGGCTTGGTGAAGTCGAGTGCCGCGTCGAGGGCTGCCTGGTACTCTGCGGCGCGCGCAATCAGCGCCGGCGTGGCTGAGGCAAATTCGCTATCGAGAACGATCAGGCCCTCGCCCGCCTCGTGCCCTGCCATGCGCGTGAGGTCAACCTCAGTCGTGTTCAGGTACTGCGCGTCGCGCGGGTCGGCAATCCACACCGGCTTGCTTTGGCCAAGCACTCCGGAGAGCCAATAAACCTTGCTCAAAAGGTAGCGAAGCCGCTCGTTGTCGTCGGTATCGGTAAATACAAACTTCTTTTGCCAGCGGCTGTAGAAGCGCGTGGTCACCGGCACCGGCTGCCGGTTTCCCGACTTCAGGAATTCAAGCTGGCCAAAATCGACCGTCTTGCGAATCGCGTTATAAACAAACGTTTCGGCGTAGGGCTGCTCCATTGCGGGAACAATCTCCGCAAAAGTCACAGTCACGCTGGCCGCAAGTTTGGCGAACAGGTTGTGCGAGCTTCCGTCGGCCAGGTGCATCTCGCCATGAACGATGTATGTGTCAGCGCCTGAAGTCGACCGATGGAACGGCCACTGAAACTGGCCAAAAGCAACCGGCATTCCGCCCAGCGTAACGTAGCACTCGGGCCGCGGATTGCGCAGGCGCTTGGCCTCGGCCGCGAGGTGCGCCGTCATTTCGGGCAACAGGTGCGGCTTGTCGAATTCGAATCCCTCAGTGAGCTCGAGCTTGAGCGTTCTACCCGATTCGGCGCCTTTCAGCCCCAGCTCGAAAACCGTGGTGGTGCGTTCGTCTGTGCTTGTGCCCTGTTTGGCTGCAACCAGTTCGAGGCCGGCCTGCGAGGCAGCCGCTTGAATAGCGTATACGAGTGAGGGCTTCAGTTCTGTGCTCATGCGGGGATGTCCTGCGCGTGGAGTTTCTGCACTATCGATTTTATTGCATCGGCCAAGCGCGCAACCGGCTCAATCCGCGAAGGCGCGCCTGCTACACTGTGCCGAGCCTGCAATTGTTTAGGAGATATAGATGGCGAGAACGAGTTTCTGTGTTCCGGTTGCAATATTCGCGTTTTCGCTAAGTGCGTTTGCTCAAAGCAATGCAATCGCGAGTGCGCTCGATGCCGCGCTCGACCCCGCAACCGATGCCGCGCTGGTAAAGCTTGGCGGCCAATTAATGATTGCCGGCCAGGCCTATGAGTACGACCGCGAGTTGGCCGACGAAATCGGAGGCCGGCTTACCGGCTCGTCGAATTACGTGAAGGCAGCCAATTGGGCAACTAGTGAGTTTACGCGCCTGGGCCTGAGCAACGTGCATCAGGAGCCGTGGGATATAGCAGCTACCTGGGAGCCCGAGACTTGGGCGAGTGGAAATATCCTCACTCCTCATGAGCAGCGCCTGCACCTCGAGAGCGATGGATGGAGCCCGTCAACGCCGCCAGGAGGAGTGCGGGGGAAGGTCTACCACCTGAGCGCATTCACCTCAGATGCGGTGAAGGCCGATGCAGCGCAGATTAAGGACGCGATTGTGCTCGTCGACAGCGACTCTTTCAAGGCTGCCGATCCGCTGTTATTTGGCAAAGCGCTGGAGACGTCGGCATTGATCGCGAGCGAAGGCGCCCGGGCTGTGCTGCTTGGCAATGGCGGAGAGAACAATGTGCCCACGGAGTTTGGCATTGGGGCCGGCAATGGCGCAATCGCACAGATACCCGTTGGCGACCTTGGCACTGAAGACACTTTGCTGCTGAGGCGGATGCTCGATCGGGGGCCGGTTGAAGTGGAGTTCACGTTTACCAACCGCATCCGCGAGCACGCAAAGGTAAATAACGTTGTTGCCGAGATTCCGGGCAGTGATCCAGGCGCCGGGTGGGTGCTGATTGGCGGGCATCTCGACTCGTGGCACCTTGGCACAGGCGCTGAAGACAACGGCACGGGCGCGGCAACGGTGCTGGCCGTGGCCCAGGCTATGAAGGCGAGCGGTATTCAGCCGCGGCGCACAATCCGGTTTGTATTGTTTGGCGGAGAAGAAGAAGGCCTGCTGGGTTCGAACAGTTATGTGAGGGCGCATGTTGGTGAACTCGACAAGTGCGCGGGCGTGTTTATTACCGACACTGGCTCTGAGCCGCCGCTGGGCTGGTACATTTTCGGCCGCGAAGATGAGAAAAAGGCGCTCGCGCCCATCAAGCCGCTGCTCGACTCACTGGGCGCCGGAGACACGACCGACGAAGGCAGGTTCACCTTCGAGACCGACAACGGGGCATTTACCATTCACGGCGTGCCGTCGTTCGTTTTGTGGACTCCGATGGAGAAGTACTTTCTGCTGCATCACAAGCCGAGCGACACGTTTGACAAGGTGAACCAGCGCGACCTGAACCTGGGCGTTGCGGTGGTTGGGATAACGGCTCTGGAGTTTGCCGATCGAGCCGAGCCATTGCACCACCTGGACGAAAGCGAGCTCACCGACCAGCTCAAGAAGATCAAGCAATACGACGCGTACCAGGACATGGTGACGCACAACCTGTTCTAAAACTATCGCCGCATACTATTCGGGGTCGAGAGGGCGAATGAAAGGTTCTCGCGACCCCGACTGAGGCGTCGCGTCGCCCATTTACAATGGCATCTGTGCAAACCAACTCTGCGCAGCACATTATTCTTGCTGAAAACCTGACCAAGGTTTACGCCTCGGGACGCATACAGGTTGCAGCGGTGCGCGGTGTTTCACTCACCGTTTTGCCGGGCGAGTTTGTGGCGATTGTCGGGCCGTCGGGCTCGGGCAAGTCCACGCTTTTTTACCTGCTGGGCGGCCTTACGCGCGCTACTGAAGGGCGTGTGGAGATCGATGGCGTCGATTTCGCCACGTTAAGCGACGCTGAACGCACACGGCTGCGCAAGCACCGCATCGGATTCGTCTTTCAAAAATTCAACCTGCTGCCCACGCTCAACGGAATGGGTAATATCGAAATTGCCCACGCCATCAGCGGCAACAAGGAGCGGCTCGATCGCAAGTATCTTGACCACCTCAGCGAAATGCTCGCAATAAAAGGGCGCCTCGATCATCGCCCCAGCGAGCTGAGTGGCGGCGAGCAGCAGCGCATCGCCATTGCGCGCGCCCTCATTACCCGGCCCGCAATTGTTCTGGCCGATGAACCCACAGGCAATCTCGATACGAAGAACTCCAACGCGGTTCTTGAGATGCTGGTGCGCTCGAATCGTGAGCTGGGCCAGACCACCCTGATGATTACGCATAACCCCGAGGCGGCTGCCGTCGCCGGGCGCATCCTTTATATGCGCGACGGGCAGATTGTGAAAGAAGAAGCGGGGGCAGGCGCTGTCGCCCGATCGTAAGCGGCATCGGGAAGAATGATCCTGCCCGGTTGCTCGAACGGAGACGCGCGATGCGGCTAAGATTCTTCATCCTGATCAACTCCATCATCGCTGCGTCCGCGATTGGACAAATCGCGCGCGCCCAAGGCTCGCAACCTGATCTCAACTTCGATGTAGTCGCTATCCATCCTTCACGGCCCGATGCCAGGGGCGGCATTGTGAAGCCACTACCCAATGGAACTGGCTACACCGTGGAGAACATGACCGCGAAGACCATGATGGCGACGATGTACCGCATACCGTCGCGACAAATCGACGGAGGGCCAGACTGGTTCGGTTCAGAGCCGTTTGATGTGGAAGCACGCGCCGATCGCAGCGGATATTCGATTGATGAACTGCACACCATGTTCAAGAACCTGCTCAAGGAGCGGTTCGGATTGGCGATTCACTTAGAAAGCACAGAAGGTCCCGTCTACATTCTTTCGGTGGCCAAAAGCGGCATCAAGATGAAGCCCGACGGGACAGATGCAGGCCTCAATATTCCCATGATGCCTGCCGGCCCTGGCCAGTGGACTGGGACGAAGGTTCCAATGGATTACCTGTGCTTTTTTCTGGGCCAGATTTCGCCCAACGATTTGCGCCCGGTAATCGACCAGACGGGGCTGAAAGGTGTTTACGACTTCCAGCTCAGTTTTGCGCCCGAATTGCCGCCGGGCGCCGCGCCCGACTCCTTGCCGCCTGAGTTGCAAAATCGGCCGGCGCTTCGCGATGCGCTCGAGGAGCAGCTAGGCCTCATCCTCAAGCCGGCAAAAGGGCCGGTTCCGCATTACGTGATCGACCATGTGGAGAAGCCGACGGCCAATTGAGGGCGGGCAAGACAGTCGGATCCTGAGGAATTTGGGGAGTGGTCCACTCCCGTCGCCCGCATTCGAATTGACCCGGTTTGGGCCGACCGGTATACTCAGATTTGCGTTACAGCGGTATCCAGACCTTGTTAAAGCACCAGCGTCCGCAGCCAAGTGGCGAATCCCTTCAGGGGAGTCGAGCCATAAACCCCGGAAACTGAAGGTGAACTGGAGAGCCGCTCGAAGCGGGAGTAGCTCAGTGGTAGAGCATCGCCTTGCCAAGGCGAGGGTCGCGAGTTCAAGTCTCGTCTCCCGCTCCAAACTGCCCTCCGGCGCCTGCCGGGTTGGCTACGGCAAGTTTGGAACGGATCCCAGATAAGAGGCAGCCCTGCCAAGGCGCGGTACCCAAGTGGTAAGGGAGAGGTCTGCAAAACCTTTATGCGCCGGTTCGATCCCGGCCCGCGCCTCCATTTCCTTCCCTGCGGTTCTGCAAAGGATACACATCTAGGCAAATCTGTCGAAAATTAATCTTCGACACGAACCTTCCGCAGCCACCCAATGCATTTCTCCTGGGTCGAACCGGCTGAACACAATTGTCCGGGGATATAAGCAAGGCTTAGAATGTCCACCATTGTCATGTGGGACTTTGGCCAGACGATTCCCCGGAACGGCCAGGCGCACGCTACGAGACCTTCGCGGGTTCGTTGGGTGGCGCTATTGATGTCTGTTCCGCTGGCCATGGCGACGGGATGCCACCACGACGAGCAGTCGGCGGTTGGATCGCACCTGGATTTCAACCAGGACGTGCAGCCCATCCTCGCCAGCCGCTGTTTCAGTTGTCATGGGCCCGACCCTGAGATGCGAAAGGCCGGCTTGCGCCTCGACATTGAAGAGTATGCGATGCGGAAGCGTCCGGGGCGCCCCGACGCAATTGTTCCCGGCCACCCCGAGCGAAGCGAGCTGATTAAGCGCATTGAATCGAAGAATCCCCACTATCTCATGCCTCAGTCACCGCAAGGCGAAGCGCAGCCGATGACAGGCAAAGAGATCGCCATCCTTAAAGAGTGGGTGAGGGAAGGCGCAGTCTATCGCCCGCATTGGGCCTTCGAGGCGCCGGCGAGGCCGGCGGTTCCAGTTTCAACTCAGAAATGGGGAACGAATGCGATTGACGCCTTCGTCCTGGCTCGCATGGAGAAGGATGGGCTGCAGCCTTCTCGCGAAGCCGACAGGCCAACACTCATTCGCCGCGTCACACTCGACCTGACTGGCCTTCTGCCCACGCCGGTCGAGGTGCGCGCTTTTGTGAACGACAAATCTCCCAACGCGTACGAGCACCTGGTTGACGGCCTGTTGGCCCGGCCGGCATTCGGCGAGCAGCGAGCGCGCTACTGGCTTGATTACGCGCGTTACGCCGACACGTATGGCCTGCACTACGACAACAGCCGCGACATCTGGCCTTATCGCGATTACGTGATCCGCTCGTTCAACGCAAACAAGCCGTTCGATCAATTCGCGATGGAGCAGATCGCCGGCGATCTGATGCCGGCGAAAAGTCTCGACCCCCTGATCGGCAGCGGTTACGTGCGACTTGGTGTAAGCAGCAATGAGGGCGGCACCATTCCTGAAGAACTGCGGGTAAACATTGCGCGCGAACGCACCGAGGCTTTCGGCGCAGCGTTTATGGGACTCACCGTCGGCTGCGCTGTTTGTCACGATCACAAATTCGACCCCACGACGCAAAAAGACTTCTACGCATTGAGCGCATTCTTCAGCAACGTCGACGAGAAGCCCTTCAACGACGATCGGCCGGTATGGACGCCGGTTGCGCGTGTTCCCAGGCCCGCAAATACCGGCGCTTATAACCGCGTGCTCGCCGAGCGCACCGATTTGCAGGTGAAGGCGAACGACATGCGCGCGCATCAGCGAGAGCTGGTGCAGCAATGGCTCGCGTCGGGCAAGTCGCTTCCCGAACGGGTTTCAGAAAACAACCTGGTTCTGCGCCTCAGGATGAATGAGGCCAGCGGCAGCACACTCACAAACTCCGCTCCAAACGCGAATCCGCAAACTTATTCAGTTACCGGAGGCAAACCGGAGTGGGGCGAAACTACGTGGCTGTGGCCGGACTTTCGCATGCAGCCGAGCACGCGCGTAGTTCTGGGGCAAGCCGGCGACTTCGACACAAGCCAGCCGTTCTCTGTGGGCGGTTGGATGATGTTGCGGTCTGCCCCAAATTACAGGGTAGATTCAACGTCGGGCACGCTGATCTCGAAGATGGATTCGACCCTGCACAATCGCGGATGGGAGATCGCGATGTTGAAGGGGCATCTTGTTGTCGGACTCGTGAATGAAGAGCCAAAGGATCCCGGCAAGCCGAAAAAGGGCGAGAAGGAAAAGAAGGAGCCCGATTTCAAGGAGCCGTTTAACTATCCCACCCCTGCGGACCTGACGACCAAGGACCTTGCTCCTTACAAACCGCCTAAGACCGAAGAGGACAAGAAGAGAGAAGCCGAAGACAAGAAGAGGACCGCGGAAGAAGAGAAAAAGAAAAAAGCGGAAGAGGCGAAAAAGCCGCCCGAACCTCCCGACCAAACGCCAATCGCGTCGATCCGGGTTTCGTCTGTAGACCGGCTCCCGCTCGACGGCTATTGGAAGCACCTGTTTTTCACTTACGACGGTTCAGGAAAAGCTTCGGGAGTGAGGGTCTATTTAAACGGCGCACCAATGACCATGAAGGTTGTCTCCGACTCGCTTGATGGCAAGACGATCAGGACTGCGGCGCCGATGCAACTGGGATGGCGGAATCCCGACAACAATCCCGCAAAGGAGACGCGCTACCAGGACCTTCGCATGTATGCGCGCTCGCTCAGCGCAGACGAGGTGGAGCGTCTGCCATTTGAAGATTACGCCGCGGAGATCGCAGCCAGGCCGGCCGCGCAATGGACCGCTGACCAATGGCAGGTGATGGGTCAGTTCTACCTCAACGATATCGACAAGACTTACAAAGCAAACCAAGACCGCATTCGCGCTCTCGATACCGAGCTCGAAAAGCTCTCTGAAGGCGGAAATCTGACGCTTGTAGCTTGGGAGAAGCCGGGCATAGCTTACGCGAATGTGCTCACGCGCGGCGTTTACTCGGCGCGAGGGGAGCGCGTCGAGGCCAACACGCCGCACTTTCTGCCTCCGCTTCCAGCAGGCGCGCCGCATAACCGCCTCGCGCTCGCGCAGTGGACGGTCAGTCCCGCCAATCCACTCACGGCTCGCGTAACCGTCAATCGCATGTGGTACGAGCTTTTCGGAACCGGCCTGGTTGAGACCACTGAAGACTTCGGCATCATGGGCCAGCGCCCATCGCATCCCGAGCTGCTCGATTGGCTTGCAGTCGAATTTCGCGAGAGCGGCTGGAATGTGAAGCACATGTACAAGCTGATGGTGATGTCTGCCGCGTACAGGCAGGCCGCCGCATCCGCGCCCGAGCAGCTTGCCAAAGACCCGAAGAATCTGCTGCTGTCACATGGCCCGCGTTTCCGCATGGACGTGGAGATGTTGCGGGACGTAGCGCTGCAATCGGGTGGACTGCTCAAGTCGAAGATCGGCGGGCCGAGCGTGAAGCCGTATCAGCCGGCCAATGTGTGGGAGCAGATCGGCATCGGTGGGAGCGACACGCTGCATTATGTTCAGGATCACGGCGACGCCCTTTATCGCCGCAGCATGTACAGCTACTGGAAGCGTATGGCCCTGCTGCCCGACATGGATGCCTTCGACGCGCCCATGCGCGACGTCGTATGCACGCGCCGCCAGCGCACCGATACTCCGCTGCAGGCGCTCGTCACAATGAACGACGTGCAATGGGTTGAGGCAGCGAGGGCTCTGGCCCAGCGAGTTATCAACCAGGGCGGTCACGACACTTCGCAGCGCATCGACCTGATGAGCGAGATTCTTCTGTCGCACGATCCATCGCCAAAGATGGCTGCGGTGCTCACAAACTCGCTTGGCGAAATGCGGCAGCACTACACTGCCGACCCAAAAGCCGCACACGCGCTCGTCTCGGAAGGCGAATCGAAGAGCGATGCGGCAATTCCCGAACCGGAACTTGCCGCCTGGACCATGGTCGCGAGCGAAATGTTGAACCTTGACGAGACGCTCACGAAATAGAAGAAGGGAAAACGATGAAGCAGCATCCTTTTTGCACCGATTGTGAATGCGAGCCGAACGTAATGGATCTCCCCATTCCTGCCGGAGTTAAGCAAGAGTGGGCCGCGATCGAGACGCGACGGAATTTTATTGGGCGCACCGGAAAAGTGCTGGGATGGGCGGCTCTGGCGAGTTTGCTGGGCGAGCGCGGCATGGTGGGCGACGCGCAAGCCGCCGGTGCTTCAGTTCAGAGCGCTTCGGCCTCGCAGAGCCCGGTGCTTCCTCATTTCGCGCCCAAGGCGAGGCGCGCAGTTTATCTGTTCATGTCGGGTGGGCCGGCTCAAATGGATCTGCTCGACTACAAGCCGCGTTTGTCTTCCCTCTATGACAAGGACCTTCCCGACTCCGTGCGAGGCAATCAACAACTGACGGGCATGACCACCGGCCAGGCGCGGTTCCCCATCGCGCCCTCGCACTGGCAGTTCAAACAATATGGCCAGAGCGGCACATGGGTAAGCGACCTGCTGCCGTTTACCGGCAAAATCGTCGACGACCTCACCATCGTCAAATCCACAAACACCGACGCAATCAATCACGAGCCGGCCATCATGCTCATGAACACCGGCAACATGAACGCCGGCAAACCGTGCCTGGGCGCATGGCTCTCTTATGGCCTCGGCAGCATGAACGATAATCTGCCCACATTCATCGTGCTGCAGACAAGGCTTAACCAGAAAGAGAACAATCAGCCGGTATCGTCGCGGCTGTGGAGCAGTGGATTTCTTTCGTCGCAGTACGCAGGTGTGGGCCTGCGGTCGGGCGGCGATCCTGTGTTGTATCTCAACGATCCCGGCGGCGTTGACGGTGAGGTGCGGCGCAAGATGCTCGACGCCGTCGAAGAGATCAACCGGCAGACGCTCGCGGAACTGGGCGATCCGGAGACAAACTCGCGCATTGCGCAGTACGAAATGGCTTACCGGATGCAAACATCCGTGCCCGAGCTCGTCGACTTGAGCAAAGAGCCCCAGTCGACGTGGGATCTCTACGGGCCCGACGCCAGGGAGCCTGGAACGTTTGCGTACAATTGCCTTCTGGCGCGGCGCATGGCCGAGCGCGGCGTTCGCTTCACCCAGATCTACAAGCGCGGTTGGGATATGCACGATAATGTCGCCGGTATGATGCCGATGTTGTGCGGTGAAACCGATCGCGGGTGCTACGCATTGATTACCGACCTCAAGCGCCGCGGCCTGCTCGACGATACGCTCGTCATCTGGGCTGGTGAATTCGGACGCACCGTCTATAGCCAGGGTGGGCTCTCGAAGGATAACTACGGCCGCGATCACCACCCGCGCTGCTTTACTACATGGATGGCGGGTGGCGGCGTGCGGCCCGGCATCACTTACGGAGAAACCGACGACTATAGCTACAACGTTGTAAGAGATCCGGTGCACGTGCGCGACTTCAACGCCACGATCCTGCACTGCCTCGGAATCGATCACAACAAGTTCACCTTCAAGTTCCAGGGACTTGATCAGAAACTGACCGGGCCGGTGCCTGCCAGCGTAGTTACCGGACTTTTGGCGTGAGTACAACGAAGATCCCGTTGCGTGTCACCTCCGGATGGTCTCGATCGTTTCGCGAGCGTCGGCCCCAATGGTTCACGGCCATGACCACCAGCGTGATCCTTCTCGCATTGCCGCTGTGCATTCGGCTCGACGGCAAACCCCACGCAGATTGGCAACAGTTCTTCGGCCGCTTTCACCCACTGGCGGTGCATGTGCCGATTGGGCTGCTTGTTCTTTTGCCCATTCTCGAAATCGCCGGCGCCCGCCGACCGGCTCTGCGCGAAGCAGCAGATTTAGTGCTCTGGCTTGCTTGCCTCGCATGCCTCGGCTCACTGTTGCTCGGATATCTGCTTGCTTTCGGCAGCGGCGAAACTGGGACTCTGGTCAATCGTCACCTATGGGGCGCGACCGTTCTTTCAGTCGCGCTGATAATTTGTCTTGTTGTTCGCCCTCTGTGGTCCGAAGGCGTCTCATCGGTTTATCCGCTTTTCCTCATTGTCGCGGTTCTCGCGATGGTCTGGACCGCCGATCAGGGCGGATCCATCACGCACGGTGATCGTTACCTCACCCAGTACATGCCCGCCAGACTGCGCGCGCTCTTCAAAGTGAGCTCGGCAAACGTAAAAACCGAATCAATCTACACGAATAGGATTGATCCCATCTTCGGTGCCAATTGTGTCACGTGCCATCGCGCGGGCAAAACGAAAGGTGGCCTTCGCCTCGATTCCTACGAGCAACTGATGAAGGGCGGCTCCGATGGACCGGTTGTGGTTCCCGGCGATCCCACGCACAGCTTGCTCTTTGAACGGATCACTCTGCCTCGAGACAACACGAAAGCGATGCCGGCCGACGGCCGTGCCCCGTTGAAGCCTGAAGAAATCGCTCTCATTCAATCTTGGATAGATCAGGGAGCATCGGCAACGGCAGGTTCGGTTGCGGGAATGTCGAATCGCAAAGAACCTGACGAATCGCCCACG
>Ga0335073_10007903_pt1 | contig 14905 bp, 12 predicted proteins | sample Lox_Sample_22_FD_207093 | JGI IMG/M metagenome (GOLD analysis project Ga0335073, IMG submission 207093) | Soil microbial communities from Loxahatchee National Wildlife Refuge, Florida, United States - Lox_Sample_2.2 | ecosystem: Environmental > Terrestrial > Soil > Wetlands | place: USA... | reverse complement strand
CGCATCGTCATGCGCATCGAGACGCGCAACCAATCCGGCGCGGTCGTGCAGACGTGCGTCTCGAGACTGCTGGTGCCCTGCAGGAACCCCGACGCACGGCGCGACTGAGCCGCCCCTTACGGTCCCTCCGCCGCCCGCTTCATCGTCGCAAGCAGCGCCGAGAACACCTTGGTTCGTTGCGCGCGTGCGGCTTCCCGCGCCTGCGCGCTCGCCAAGTCCGACTGATCGTAGAAGAGCCGGTAGATGATCCGCGAGCGGTTCGCTCCTACGGGCTCGACCTCGAGCGTCCCGTGATACAGCGTCTTCGAGTCCGGCTGGGTGTAGGTGTAGGAATGACGACTCTTGCCGACCATCACCTCGACGATGCGATCGCCCAGGCGGCGCACGGTGCCGAGGTCGCCCGAACCGGAGGCGTACGTGCAGCTCATCTTGATCCATGCGCCGATGTCGCAGAAGCCGCCGATCTTTCTCCACACGCTGTCTGCCGAGCGATCGACCGAGACATCGAGCGTGATCGTGGTGTAGTCGGCGGCGAGCGCCGTTGCGGTGCAGAGCGCGGCGCTCAGCGTGAGCAGCATCAACGTGAGGCGTGCTCGCTTCATCATCGTTCGACTCCCCTGCATGGACCCGCACAGTTGCTTGCGCGCAAGTGGATACCGGCGCAACGAGCCGTTTCGCGCGCGAAGCGCCTGGGGCTCGCTCGTGTCGATGATCTCACGAAACTCGCGGCGCTTGTCGGCCGCGCTCGCGGTGCCCCCGGTTGCCCAGGTCTCAGCGATGGCGTCGCCGCTGCGAGAATCCGAGCGCGATGACGCCGAGGCCCATCAAGGTCAGTCCCGTCGGCTCTGGCACCGGGGTCGAGCTCGGGCTCGACACGGCGGTGACGCCGAGCAGAATCGGGCTCGTGCACGCACAGTCGTTGGTGATCACGAAGTCAACGAGCGTCTGACCCGCGAAGCTGGAATCGAGGGCGAACTGCTGCTCGTCGACCCCGTAGTTGCCCGTGCGTCCGGTCGTGACGTTGCCGGTTGCACCGGCGCCGAGACAGGTGGAAGGGTCGTTGCAGAGAAAGGCGTTCTGCGTCGTCGTTCCGTTGATCGTGCTGGTCGTGACCGGGTTGCTCAGAAAGAAGTCACGAATGTTCGAGCCGCCATCGAGGGTGAACGTCTCAGTCGCACCGGCGCTCCCGAAGAACTCCACGGTCGCGACCTGACCGGTGTCGGCGGACGCCCAGTAGGCGTTCATGAGCGTATACACATCGGTAACACCCGCCACGCCGACCGGAACGGTGAGACTGCGTCCGGAGGTGAAGTTGAAGCCGTCGTAGAAGTTGCAGGCACCCGCCCCGGGTAAGCCGGCAATCCCGCAGCTCGACCCGGACGAGGTGATGTCGAATGAGGCGCCGAAGGAGTTGGTAGGCGTCAAGACTCCCGTCGGGAACGTATTGATCAGTCCCGTCTGGATATCGTTGGTCTTCGTGAAGTCGGTGATGTAGGTTTCCGTTGCGGCCTCGCTCGCCGTCGCGGCACACAGGGCTGCCGCCATCAACAGCGCAGAGCGGACCCACGAGGGGCCAAGACTGTCAGAGCTCATGCAGATTCCCCCAGACGATGGCGAACGGTAGCGGTTGGCTTTCGGTCGCTCAGCGCGCCGCGGTTAATTCACTTATTCTCGGCGACCGCGTAGCGGAACTCTACTCGCTGGTCCTCGCACGAGCAAGCGTGGTTTTGACTTAATTCGCGACAGTCACTCGCACGGTGAGATCAAATCCCGTCGGACCCGCCGGTCGAGCCACGCCGCGCAGCGGCGGCAGTCGGCCGCTCGATCCCGGCCATGCACTCCGTTCGGAACAGTCCGTGCGCAACGGGCAGTGCGGCGAGCGACCCGATCAACTGCGCAATGACGAAAGCGGGGACGTCGGCTGCCCGGATTCCCGTGAACGTGTTCGTCAGCGACCGCGCGACCGTGATGGCCGGATTCGCAAACGAGGTGGAGGCAGTGAACCAATAGGCCGCACCGATCCAGGCCGCGATCATCCAGGGCGCATCCTGCGGTCGGCGATGTCCGAGGATGACGAGCACGAGCCCGAAGGTGGCCACGGACTCCGCCAGCCATTGACCCGCCCCGCTGCGCTCGTGCGCCGAGGTTTGCAGCCACGGTAAAGCGAACATTGCGTGGGCGAGGACAGCCCCGAGGCAGCAGCCGAGAACCTGAATGACGGCATAGGCGCCTGCATCGCGCCACGAGAGCGATCCGCGCAGCGCCTGCACCAGCGAGACGGCGGGGTTGAAGTGAGCCTCGCTCACCGGGCCGAAGAGCGACACCAGAAGCGCGAGCACCGCCACCGTCGCCGCGGTGTTCGCCAACAGCGCGATCGCCGCGTTCCCGCCCGCGAGGCGCTCGGCCATGACACCCGAGCCAATCACCGTTGCGGCAAGCAGCAGCGAACCGAGGGCCTCCGCCGCCAAGCGCCGCGGCAAGCTCATGTCGACTCGGGGGGCGCTTCTCCCCTGCCGATCGCATCGAGCGTGTGCTTGAGCCTAATCCGATCGATTGAGGCGAGCGGCAGGCTGGTGAAGATCCTGATGCGATTGTCGAGTGCCTGAAACGTCGAGCGGAACGCCAACCAGCGGTCGGCATCCGATCCTGCGACCGCCGCGGGGTCCGTCAGTCCCCAGTGAGCGGTCATCGGCTGCCCGGGCCAGAACGGGCAGAGCTCGCCTGCCGCGTTGTCGCAGACCGTGAAGACGAAGTCGAGTCGCGGCCCGTCCGCGGTCGCAAACTCGTTCCAGCTCTTGCTCCGCAACCCCGTGGTCGGGATCCGCATCCGCTCGAGCAGCTCGAGGGCGATCGGATGGACCGCGCCCTTCGGGTGACTACCGGCGCTGAAGCCGCGAAATCTTCCGCCACCGGAATGATTGGTCAACGCCTCAGCGAGAATGCTGCGCGCCGAATTGCCGGTGCAGAGAAACAGAACGTTGTAGCGATGGTCGGTCAAGGGGCGCCCCGGGGACCCCTAGATGGCCCGCTTCGAACGCCGGGCCGCACACCGGGTCATGCCCGCCTCCTCTCGGTGCGGGGAGCCGATAGCGGGCGACAGTTCGCATCGCAGGGCTCGGCCGCCAGGCTGCAGCAGTTCTCCGTCAGGAACCCGACGAGGCCCCTTACCCGTTCCAGGTTCGCGCGGTAGTGGAGATTGCGTCCATCGCGGCGGCTCACGACGAGGCGCGCATGCTCCAGACCTCTGAGGTGGAACGACAGAGTCGGCGCCGGGACGGCGAGCCGCAGCGCCAACTCGGTGGGCGTATACCCATCCGGACCGCGCTTGACCAGCAACCGGTAGACGGCAAGGCGCGGCTGCGAGGCGAGCGCCCCCAGAGCAACGATCGCATCATTTATTTTCATACTTCCGATCATATCGAAGCATTCGCCATCGCGCCAGGAGCGGCTTGCCGCCTGCAGGCGCCGCTCCTGGCGCACCGGCCGGGCGCTTGGGCTCACAAGCGGTATACTCGGCGCAATGAACGACTTCGCGACCGGCGCCGCAACCGAGCAGAACACGCTCAGCCGCTCGTTACGCGCACGCCACGTCTCGATGATCACGATCGGTGGCATCATCGGCGCCGGATTGTTCGTCGGCAGCAGCGTGGCCATCGTCGCCGCAGGACCCGCCATCGTCGTGAGCTACGCGCTCACCGGCGTGCTGATCCTGCTCATCATGCGCATGCTCGGGGAGATGGCCGTCGAGATGCCGGAGGTTCGTTCATTCACCGAGTTCTCGCGCGCCGCGCTCGGCAACTGGGCCGGATTCTCGGTGGGCTGGCTCTACTGGTACTTCTGGGTGGTTGTGATCCCGGTAGAGGCGATCGCCGGAGCGGGCGTCATTGAGCGCTGGCTGCCGCTGCCGATCTGGGAGATCGGAGCCGTGCTCATGGCGCTCATGACGTGCGTGAATCTGATGTCCGCGCGCGCCTATGGCGAGTTCGAGTTCTGGTTCTCCTCCATCAAGGTCGCCGCCATACTCAGCTTCATCGTCGTCGTCGGCGCCTACGTCTGCGGGTATCGCTCGGCAACCGGGCCGACCTTCTCGAATCTGCTCGCGCACGGCGGGTTCGCACCGCGGGGAAAATTTGCCGTGCTGGCCGCCGTGACCACGGTGATCTGGTCGATGATGGGCGCCGAGGTCGTCACGATCGCGGCGGCGGAATCGCCCGAGCCAGCGCGGGCCGTGGCGAAGATGACCTCGACGATCATCAGCCGTATCGTGATCTTCTACATCGGTTCGATTTTCGTGATCGTCTGCGCAGTTCCATGGACCCGAGTGGTCTCCGGTCAGTCGCCGTTCACGCTCGCGCTCGATCAGATCCATTTCACCTATGCGAGCATGATCATGGCCATCGTGATCCTTACGGCGGTGCTTTCGTGCCTCAATTCGGCTTTCTACGTCGCCTCGCGGGTGTTATTCGTTCTCGCCAGCCGCGGCGATGCACCGCGTTGGCTGGTGCACACCAATAGCCGTCGCGTGCCGGCCCGGGCGGTGGTGCTGGCAAGTGCAGTGGGGTTTGCCGGGGTGATCGCCGCGGTGCTTTCCCCGAGCGTCGTATTTGCTTTCCTGGTGAACGCATCGGGCGCCGTCATCGCGGTGATTTATCTCGCCATCGCGGTATCGCAGGTGCGATCGCGGCGTGCACGAGAGCGCGCCGGCTGCCCCGCTCCGGCGCTCGCGATGTGGATGTTTCCCTGGTTGAGCTATCTCGCGATTGCAGGGATGGTGATGGTGTTGGTCGCGATGGCGCTCACGCCCGCTCACCGCAGCGAGTTCTGGACGACCACCGTTTCGATCGCCGTCGTGCTGCTTGCGTTCATGATGTTGCAGCGGGCTCGCCGTGGCCACGCTCCCGAGGTACGCGTTCCGCAGTAGCCACTCCTATCCGTGCTCGCAGCACTCGCAAGCCGCCCGCACTCCGCCTCGGGCGGCCCGCTATCACGCTTCGGGCTGAGGCGTCGTCAATACGACTTTCGCGATCTTCCAGGTGCCGCCGGTCTTCGCGTAGTCGACCAACAGCATGCGCCGCTCGGTCCGGTGCAAGGTGCCGTTACCCTGGGCATGAGCCATCTGCGCGAGCGTACAGTCCAGGGGAAGCGCCGCTTCCACCTCGACGGCATGGTCGAAGCGCCCCACGGCGCTGCCGCCGTCCGCGGCGATTTCGATCTTGTCCGGCACGCCGCCATGATCAACGATGATCCGCCGCACCGCTTTGTCGAGCAGCGCATGGCCGTCACCGGCATTGACCTGCCGCAGCCAGGATTGATGCAACTCGCGGATTGCGACCTCGTCTTCCAGGCGTCTGAGGCGAGCCTTCAGATCCTCGTCGGCCAGCGCCACGGCGGAAGCCGTCGCGGTGACGATGGGCGCGGTCAGAAGCGCGCCGCCTTTGAGGAACGTCCGGCGGCTGGAGGTGTTGTCTTGGGTCATGTCGTCGCGCCTCAGGTCTTGATCTGGAAGTACTTGTCGACTTCAAACTTGCCCGCGTGTCGGACAACTGCGCCGATCTGACTCATGTTGAGGCCGCGCGAGCCGCAGAAATAGCCAATGCCGGCGTCGTGCATGATGTTCAAGTTGAGCAGCACCGTGCCGAGTGTGCCGTTACAGGCCTCCTCCAGCCAGTACATGAAGTAGATGCCGTCGCGGATCTTCACGAAGTCGCCCGGTCCGCTCCACTCCATCCCCCCGTGCCCGTCGGGAGTGAAGATGATCCAGGACACCGTGTTGGGCGTGGAGTAAAGATGCATCGAGGTGAGGCCCGGCGCGTAGCTGTAGGTGATGCAGCGGCCCAGCATTTCGGTCGTTCTGGCGTGGCGGCGATACATCGGCGGCTGGATGCCCTGCATCTCGAGCACTCCGAAGAGGGTGCGCGCTCCGGCCTCGTTGGCGAAATAGGGCGTGTTGAGAAATCCGTTGTAGCAAGTCGCGAGCCCCTGGTGGAAATCCACCGCGATGATGTGGCCGTCGTGGTTGGGCGCACCCGCGAGCAAATGCCCGAACAGGAACAATCCCGGTGCCACCTCGTACGCGTGGTAGCGCGCTTTGGTCCAGTCACCCTCGCCGTCTCGACGCCAGGCAAGCTCATCGGCGCTGTCGACCTTGTAATCCATCACGGGCCCACTGTCGTAGCGCAGGGTAAAGACTTTTCCCGTCAGAAAGTCGTTTGCCGACAGGGCGTTCGTCGCCATGCCGGCGGCGCCGCCAGTCGTGACGCGCGCAGGGAAAGCGGTGGAATGTTCCTCGACGACCTTGGCCACTTGCTCCCGGGTGAGCTTCTCCATGGTCTTGATCGGGCGGTAGACGCGCCGCCCGCCCTTCACGGGCTTGCCGTCCTTGCCCTTGGGACCGGGGATTGGGTCACCAGAGTAGTCACCGAATTTCTCGAACCGGGCGATCTGGCCCACGATGTCGCCCTGGCCGCGGAAGAGGTAGTAATGCAGGTTGTCGTGCTCATCGAAGCCGAGCCGCACACCGATCTGCTGCGTGCGGTTCATGTCGACCACATAGGCGGTGAACGTGCCCGAAAACTCGCATTCGGTGCGCGTATAGACGAAGAAGTCATTGTCGAGCTTGACGTAATCGGACGGCGCGCAGAAGCCGAGCTCGCCGCCCGTGCGCGAGAGTTCCACGAAATGGGAATAGCCGGCTGAGGGGTAGTACTCGAGCGTCTCCATGCCGGTGTCTTGCCGCCAGTGATAGCCGCGGCCCTCCATGCGGTCGCTCAGCTCGTGCCGCTTCTTGGGCGCCTCGCCGCCCGCCTCGACATAGCCGTAGTAGATCTGGCGCTGGACTTCGCGGTTGTCCTCGTAGCCGCTGAACCACAGCTCGATCACGGTGGCTAGCTTGCTGTGCCGGTCCGTCACCACGGTGTAGCCGCGCTGCGTGCCGGGAACCATGTGCGTGAACAGGCAGATGTGGTCGATCTCCAGCGCGCCGAAGCCGGCGTCGACCGGGTTGCCGCCGTTCTCGGCCACCGACAGCCTGGCGTCGCTCGCGAACTTGTAGCTCAATGTGGGGCCGTCGTCGGTGACGATGCGCATCGACTCGCCGGCGAAATCCGTCGCGAGCGGCGAGACGCTTTGCGGCCCGCGCTCGGCAACCGGGCCAAGCTTGGCGGCGATCTGCTCTGCGGTGAGCTTGGTGTACGCGATGCGATGCATCTGCTTGTTCGGATACGGTGTCCCCAGCATGCGTCTTCCCCCTTTACGTCTGGCCCCTTGCGAACGATACGGCACGAGGTGTCTTCGACCTCACCGGATCGTGCGACCTCCCGCGCAACTTCCGCAAGCACAAAATGCAGTCGAGCACGTTGGAGTGGCGCAACCGGCAGGCAGCCATCGCTTTGACGCCCCCGCTCGACGTTGCGCCGGCGGTCGTAAGCTTCTGTCCCTATTGAGCTTCTGCCAACTGCTGGTGCAAGCACGTTCCGCGGCAACAACCGCGCGCGTAGCGGGAAGGGTTGAGGCGCGCCGAGACCACGCGAACTCGATGCGCCATGCGTTCTGTCGAACCCCCCACACGCTGTGTTGTGCGGTTACCCACGGACGCGCCTCCCCGGGATGCGCGCCCAACGTCCGGCTTGCTATCGGCAATGCTTGAGCTCGGAGTCGAGGAACGCTCAATCCGCGGAATGACCTCGCCGCGCCTTGAGAAACGAAGTCAACCCGCTCGCGCTCACGCGCGTTGCCGAGTCTCAAACACAGAACGACGTTTACACGCTCGCACGAACGGCGAGCTCGTCCGCGGCACTAGCGGTCGCGGCGTCGCCCCCTTGCTTCAAGCGTTTGGCGCGCCTGCAGGCGACACCGAGAGCGGCCCCTCTCACCGGACCCTTTGAAACCGCGAGGTGTTAAGCTAGTCTAGAAGTGTCGGTCGCGAATGCATTGCGAATGCTCACTGCCCTCGAGCGGCCCCGATGTCCTATTCCCGTCGAGGAGTTGTCGCCGACGTACGCGCTGCCCGATGCCCAGGCTCGTTGCGCTCATCCAATGCAGCGGGGTCGTCTGCGAACTTGGATCGACGAATCGTCATCGGTGGTTTGGGCGGCGCCCCTGCCCACGTGCTCAAATTCCGCCAATTTGACGGTCAGCTGGCTTTTTCCGTGAGCTCGGAGACCCGGGGTGCCGCCGCGGACGCCCTCGATGGTAGCGTCACAGATCGAGACTACCCGGCGCCGGCCAATAAGCATGGCACGTTTGGAGCGCTGGAGTTAGCGACCCTTGATCGTTCGGGCGATGCTTTCCGAGCCGGATCGGCTTAAGAGGATCGTGCATGACCGTCGGGTTGGTCATTCTGTGCATTTGCGCCGGCGTGGCACTGGCCGCATACCTCGGCCGAGGCCTGGGCGCAGCGGCCGGCAATCGCACGAGGAAGTGGGCGGCATCGATCTTCGTGCGCGCCGAAGCGCGCGGGGTGTTCCGCAAGCTGTCCGGCTTCGATCGGAACTTCCTTGAGGAGTATCCGGCACTTCGCATTCTGGAGGACAATTATCAGATCGTGCGCGAAGAATGCCTGGCGCTGTTGGCAGAACGCGTGGAGCTTCCGAGAATGCATACGCTGAGCGCCACCTATACGTCGGGCGGAATCCATACCATTGCCTGGAAGACCTTCATGTTCAAGTCGGGCAAGTTCATTAGAGAAAATTGCGCGTTGGCCCCCAGGACGGCAGCGCTGCTGCGCCAGATTCCCGGTGTCTACACAGCCTTCTTTTCCATTCTGGAACCGCACCAGCACATCAAGCCGCATTGGGGCTACTGGAAAGGTTTCGTACGCTATCATCTGGGCGTCGTCATTCCGGATAACAACCGCAACCAACTGTGTTGGCTTCGCGTCAACTCAAGGGTACAAGATCGCTCCCGACCCGAGGAGATCGAGAACGGGGAGAAATACTACTGGAAGGATGGCGTATCCGTGATGTTCGATGACACGTTCCTGCACGATGCAGCCAATGAATCCGATGAAGTCAGAGTGGTGTTCTGGTTGGACGTGGCGCGGAGAATGCCTTGGCACTTCAGCTTGCTCAATAAGCTGTTCATTGCGATTGGACACATGGATGCATCCGTCCGACGGATCCGCACCAATGCCAGGGTGACTGTTCCGAGGCCGAACGCCAGCTGATCGTCAGCCGCCCAAGTACGTACGCGAGCCGCGGGGCGGGGACGTCGCCGTCGTAGAATTCACGGGATCGAGGGGGAAGAAGCCGATGAAACGATTCGTGGTCTGGAAACCATCTGCGTTGGCCGCTGCATTCACTGCCGGCGCGCTTGCTCTTCTCGCCCACCCGGCGCCGTCCCGCGACGCTCCACAAGGAGTCGCGTCCGGCGCAGTGGACAGCGCCCCTGCAGCTGCGGAGCAGGGTCACTTGGTGGGGCTCGCGTTCGCGGGACGCAGCGTCTCGAACCTCGACCGATCAATCGCGTTCTACGAGGCGCTCGGGTTCAAGCTCGATCCGGCTGCACCGCCCGTGTGGCGCAGCGAAGAGGTTTTCCAGCGCATCGACGGCATCGGGAACGCGCGCGGCGTCAAAACACGCATGGCGAAGATGTACGTAGACGAAACCGCCGGCGGGCGCTTCGTGATCTACCTCCGAGAGCTCAAGGGCATCCCGCGCCGCAATCTCTCGCACCATACTGCTTGGGACCCCGGCGCGAGCCACTTCGGACTCGTCGTGCCCGACGCGCAGTCACTGTGGTCGCATCTCGAGTTGAAAGGCATGTTGCATGCCCTTTCGTGGGGAGGACGGCTGATCGCGCCGCCCGGACAGAAAAAGGGCACGATCGCCTACATCACCGACCCGGATGGCATCGATATCGAGATCATCGACCAGCATCCCCCAGCGCCTGCAGTCGATGGACGGCCCGCACGACCAGCGCTCCTTCCGGGCGTCAATCATGTCGGACTGGTCGTACTCAATTCGGCCAAGGCGCGCGCCTTCTACGGAGACGCGCTCGGCGGGAGCCTCGTGAGCCCGGAGTCGCGGTGGATGCACGGCGACTTCTACGATGCCGCTGTCGGCGGGCATGGCAACATCCTGCGTTTCTTCAATGAATCCTTCCCCGCCGCATTCGAGGCGCGACTCGCCGGCTCAGATCCCGCACTCGCGAGCCCCGCCCCAGGCTCGCGCATCAACTTCGAGCTCGTCGAGTTCCAGAACCGAAAGAAACCGGTCGTTCCGGCCCGCATCACGGATATCGGCGTCGGCTATGTCGGATTCGAGGTCCAGGGGCTCGAGGCGTTCCTCGCGCGAGCGAGGGCCGCCGGGGCGGAAATGGTGTCCGACGGTATCGTCACAATGCGCGGTGGCGGCACGCGAGTCGCCATGATCCGCGATCCGGATGTTGGAGGGTTCGTCGAGCTGTTCGATCACCCGCACAAATGAGGGCGCCCTTGCGGCGGTCAATCCCGCTGCGGAATCTCGAGTCCCCTCGCCACCGCGGCCCGTGCCACAAAGGCGTTCAATGTGCGAGTCACCTGCGGGAAATTCTCGATGCCGACCAACTGCCCGGCTTCATAGAAGCCGATCAGATTGCGGACCCATGGGAAAGTCGCGATGTCGGCGATGGTGTAGTCGTCGCCCATGATCCAGGCACGGCCGGCTAGCCGTCTTTCGAGAACCCCGAGGAGGCGCTTCGATTCCGCGACGTAACGGTCGCGGGGACGCTTGTCCTCGTAGTCCTTGCCGGCGAACTTATTGAAGAATCCGAGCTGGCCGAACATCGGGCCGATCCCGCCCATCTGAAGCATCAGCCACTGAATGGTCTCGTATCGCCGGCCGGCGTCTCGCGGCATGAGCTGCCCGGTCTTATCGGCGAGATAGATCAATATGGCACCCGACTCGAACAGTGGGAGTGGCTTGCCGCCCGGGCCGGCCGGATCGAGGATCGCGGGAATCTTGCCATTGGGATTGAGTGACATGAATTCTGGCGAGAGCTGATCGTTGCGCTCGAAGCGCACGGCATGTGACTCGTACTCCAGACCGGTTTCCTCGAGCATGATCGAGACTTTCACGCCATTCGGCGTCGGGCGCGAATAGAGCTGGAGCCGGTCTGGGTGGTGAGCAGGCCATTTTCGGGTGATCGGGAATGCGTCGAGACTGGCCATCCAGGCTCCTCGCGTGTGATGAGTGAGCGGGCGCGCGAGCGTCAACTATCGCGCATACGGCTAGCGGAACGCCAGCACCTTGCCCTCTGTGTTCCACTCGCACAATTGCCCCGGTACCGCATCAACGCCGCGACCCGGGAGACGATAGAGGACTCACCGCATTCGGTCCGCGAGTGAGTATCCGGACTGAACCGGTATCGGGAGAACGCCGTCGTTCAAGCCCGTGCACCAGTGGCGCGTTCGAAGCCTTGGGAATGCTAGACTGTGGAGTCGCCGATGGTGCCGTATCCGCATATCAATCCTGTCTTGATCTCCGTCGGACCCGTCGCCGTCCGATGGTACGGGCTCATGTTCCTCTTCGCCTTCGCCGGCGCCTGGTTACTGGGCCGCCGCCGAGCGGCTCAGCCCGGCTCGACATGGAGATCCAACGACGTCGATGACCTCATCTTCTTCGGCGCCGTTGGGGCGGTCGTCGGTGGCCGCATCGGCTGGGTGCTCCTCTATGGGCTTGAGTATGAGCTCTCCGACCCGTTGCGCGTGCTGCGGATATGGGAGGGCGGCATGTCGTTCCACGGTGGGCTTTCCGGTGCCATTCTGGCGATGGTTCTGTTCGCCCGTCGGCGCGGCAGATCCGTCGCGGACGTATTCGATTTCGCTGCTGCTCTCCCGGGCGTGGGCATTTTCGCGGTGCGCGTCGCGAACTTCATCAATGGCGAATTATGGGGGAAGCCCACGTCAGTTCCCTGGGCAGTCCTCTACGATGGTGTGCCGCGGCATCCCTCGCAGCTCTACGAGGCGCTGCTCGAGGGGATTGTCCTCGGCACCGTGATGTGGATATTCACGGCACGCCCGCGGCCCCGACTGGTGCCTTCCGGGCTCTTTCTGCTCGGTTACGGAGCCATCCGCTTTGCCCTCGAGTTCGTGCGAGTCCCGGACGCGAACCGCGGTTACCTGCTGTTCGGCTGGGTCACTGAAGGGCAATTGCTCTGTGTTCCCATGGTTATCGCCGGCGTGATCCTGCTGTGGCTCGGCTACCGCCGCGGGGAGTCGAGTGGAAACCTAGCCACGCTGGTCGCCCCGTTATCGCTGAACCAGCACTGCAGCCTTGGCAACAACCAGTTTCATTAGAAGCGACATCGGATACCGCGAGTAACCCGGAACGTCGCTGAGAGCGGCGCGGCCTTCGCGCACGAACTTGGTGCATATTCGCACAACTCGAATGCGTCCAAACTGACGTGCGCAGCATCGCTTGAGGACATTCGATACACCATATCATAAAGCCAATCTAGGCCGATCTTCACCGCCAATGCCTCGATGTTGATCGGGTCTTTTGCGGCCTGCCTGGCGAAGCGCTTCTGCGCTGCCGTCAGAAATTCGTGGTGTCGGTCGCTCATTGCAGCTTGCGCAACTGGATCTGCAAGCCAGGCGTTCAATATCTTGCGCTGATTGATCTCGCGCCGCGTAATCAGGAAATCGCAGATTTCCTCGTCATATCACGGTGGTATTGAGAACGATCGTCGTTTCCGCCAACGATCTGACGATGGTGCGGGCGTCGGCCACGATTCCCTGCCCTGCAAGGAGCAGGGCGCCTTGGAACGACGTTACAGCCCGAGCGTACAGAATGGATACGATCAATTGATGATCGCTCACCTCGTTGGGGGGGTGGCCTTCAGCAGCGCCCCGAGTGCGAGCTGATTTATCGAGTCTGCCCGATCAAGGTGTCTGACACAGGCAGCCCGATTGCCGGGCCACGGCGGGATCGGTGCCGGCAACCCGGTCCGTGACTTCCGTCTGCAGTGAAGCTGGCGATGCGTGCGCCGCGACCTTCGAAGCCTCGATCGGCAGCCGCCGCGGTGGAGTGGCGATTGCTGCAGAGAGCGCCATACGGCGAACGGCTGCCATGATCGGGTTACGACGGTCTGACGGTCTTTCGATCTACGCATTGAAAAGACCCCGAAAGCAAAGCGTGGGGGATGACCCATTGGAGTCGCCTAAGGCACACGGGTGCCAATCGCGCGCGCTTCGGGTGTACTCTCGGGGGATGCCCGTATGGGGAATCACCATGTCGTTGCGCAAACTTCCGCTCTCCCTGTGTGCTTCGTTGCTCGCGCTCGCCGCCACTGCGGCGGACAATCCGGCTGCGCCCGCGACGAGTTACTTGCTGAAGGCCGATCGCGTGTTCGACGCACGCAGCGAGCAGACGCATACCGGCTGGGAGGTCCTGGTGCGGGGAGGCACGATCGTGGCGGTCGGTCCTGCCGAGCGGATCAAGGTGCCCGGCGATGCGCACGTCATAGACATGCCGGGCACCACGCTGATGCCCGGCCTGATCGATGCGCATTCGCACATCTTTTTGCACCCGTACAGCGAGACGCTGTGGAATGACCAGGTGCTCAAGGAGCCTCTGGCCTACCGCACGATCGAAGCGGTCAATCACGTGCGCGACACGCTGATGGCTGGCTTCACCACGTTGCGCGACCTTGGTACCGAAGGCGCGGGATATTCTGACGTGGATGTACAGCGCGCGATCAACGAAGGCCTGATTCCCGGCCCGCACCTATTCGTCGCCACCCGCGCCACCGTCGCCAAGGATTGCTACGGCCCGGGCCCGATGGGTTTCCGAGAAGACATCTCGCTGCCGCAGGGCGGCATCCCGGTCGCGGGGGTGCCCGAAATGATCGCGGCGGTGCGCGACCAGGCCGGCCACGGGGCAGACTGGATCAAGATCTACGCCGACTACCACTGTGGCAAGAGCCACGGTTCGGTGCCGACCTTCACGCAAGAGGAATTGAACGCAGGTGTGGAAGCCGCGCATTCGCTTGGTCTTCCGGTGTCGGTGCACTCCACCACCTCGGAGGGCATGCGTCGTTCCATCCTCGCAGGCGTGGACACCATCGAGCACGGGTTCTATGGCACGCGCGAGGTGTTCGAGATGATGGCGAAGCACCACGTTGCCTACCTGCCGACGCTGGAAGCCGTCGCCGCCTATGCGGAATACTTCGAGCACTGGAAGCCTGGCGATCCGCCGACCGACGAGATGCGCGCCTCGCAGAACGCATTCAAGCTCGCGATGCGGGCCGGCGTCACCATTGGTTGCGGCAGCGATGTCGGCGTGTTCGCACACGGCACCAATTACAAGGAGATCGAGTGGATGGTGCGCGACGGCATGTCGCCCGCACGCGCGCTGCTCGCCGCCACTGCGGTGGACGCGAGAATTCTGCGCCAGCAGGAGCATTTCGGTCAGCTACGCGATGGACTGGATGCGGACATCATCGCCGTGCAGGGTGATCCGACCCGGGACATCAGCGCGGTCGAACACGTGCAGTTTGTCATGAAGGGTGGCGTGGTCTACCGGAATCACTGACGATACCTGCCGCCCTCTAGCCCGGTGGCGGGGGAAGATCCGTCGGAGGAGTCAGGTCGAAGCGCTGCCGCCCGGTCGTCGGATCGATGGAGCGGTCGTCGTCCACGCAGCTGACGGCCTCGTGAAACGTATGCCCGTGATCCCTGCGGTAGAGCAGCGTTTGCTCCCACGGTACCGTGAGTATTTCAGGCGCCGTCATACGCGATGCGATCTCGAGCTCGTCCGGTCCCTTCAAGGTGAATCGCTCGGTCAGGCGCACGTTGTGGCCGAAATCGATCGGTCCGATGAATTCCATGTGGCTGTTGAAGCCGACGGTCTGCACCACCAGCGTTCGCCCTTCCCAATGCCCGACGGACGTGCCAGTGTCCGATTCGTCGGCGTCGGCGCGCGGTGGA
>Ga0335073_10007902_pt1 | contig 14905 bp, 12 predicted proteins | sample Lox_Sample_22_FD_207093 | JGI IMG/M metagenome (GOLD analysis project Ga0335073, IMG submission 207093) | Soil microbial communities from Loxahatchee National Wildlife Refuge, Florida, United States - Lox_Sample_2.2 | ecosystem: Environmental > Terrestrial > Soil > Wetlands | place: USA... | reverse complement strand
TGTTGGCCGTCGGCGCCAGCGCCCTGGCCATCCCAGGGCTGGCCCTGGCCGCGGGCTCGGGCGGCGCCGGGACCGGCCCCGGATCGGGTTCGGGCGGCTCGGGCAACACGCCCGGAGCTCCGCCGGTGAGCACCGGCAACGCTCCCGTCACCGCGACCGGCAACGGCATCACGATCACCAGCCAGGAGTCCGCCTTCCTGCGGCCGGGCCTTTCCGTGAGCGGCGCCGTCCCGGGATCCGATGCCGGCGAAACCGTCGAGATCGATCAGCTCGGCTCCGGCATCAACGCGACGTGGGTGCCGGTGGCGACCGCGACCGCCCAGTCCGGCGGCTCGTTCGCGGCGACGTGGCGGCCGAGCCGAGCCGGGCAGATGACGATCCGCGCGGTGATCAAGGGCACCCAGGCCTCAAGCGCCACCGCCGCCCCGACCTTGTCGATCACGGTCTATCGGCGCTCGACCGCGACGCTCTACGGTCCCGGGTTCTACGGGCATCGGACGGCGTGCGGACAGATCCTCAGGCGCCGGACGATCGGGGTGGCCAACCGCACGCTCCCGTGCGGCACGCCGGTCCAGATCTTCTACAAGGGACAGGTGATCACCGTGCCGGTGATCGACCGGGGGCCGTATGCACACGGCGCCAACTGGGATCTGACGATGGCCACCGGCCGCGCGCTCGGGATGCTGGGCACCGCCGTCATCGGGGCCACGGCGGTCCCGTCGACGGCTACGACGACCACCTCCGCGCCACCGACCGCGGCTCCGTCGGCGCAGTAACCGCGCAGTAGAGCCTCGCCGGCTCTAGCCCGCGTCGGGACCCGGAGTGGGAGGCTCCCCGTCGGCGCCCCCCGGCTCCGCCTGGACGGTGATGATCCCGATTCCGCTGGCCTCGGCCGCGAAGCGCATCTGCTCGGCGGCGTCGATCAGCGTCGCCGCGTTGTGGCCGTCCTCCCCGAGCACCGCGAGCCCGACGCTCACCGTCAGCGGTGCTCCGCGCCAGGACTCCCCGGCGGGCACGGCGGCAACGATCCGCGAGCCAAGCGCCTGGGCGCCGGCCCGGCCGGTGTCGCGGGCGATGATCCACGCCCGGCTCTCGGTCTCGCACGCGAGCACGTCGTGGTTGCGCAGTGCCGTTCGCACCGCCTGGGCGAACCGTCCGAACGTCGCACTCGCCTCGCGGTGCGGCTCGACCGCGACCAACCGATCGGCCTCGTCGAGCTCGACGAGCAGCAGCGATAGCGGCAAGCTCGCGCGCGCCGCCCGGACGATCTCGTCCCGGAGCGCGCCGATCCAGAGCGCGTCACCGACGATCGGAGCACGCGCCTCGCTGTACCCGGGCGCCTCATTCGGCCTGTCCGCCCCCGGATCCGATCCTTCGGTCGCCCCGTCCTGCGCGATACCCCCCGCCCCAGCTGTGCCGCCGGCGGCTTCCCCGCTGCCCGCTACGTCAAGTCCCGGCGCAGCGCTCCCTTCGCCCCTGCGCTCCGGGGAGTCGGAGGCCCGGCGCCGGGGAAAGCCGGAGGCCCGGGCCTCGGGTCGCGCCACCCGCAGCGGCGACACGGGGCGCGCCGGGTCGCCTGCGACCTCGCCCCCGGCTCGTCGGCGCAGGACCGCCGCGCGCACAAGCTCGGCGACGAGCGACAGCCGTTCGCCGGCGTCAGCAAGCACCTCCGGGTCGTCCCTCGCGAGCTCGACGCGGAGCGCGCTCCAAATTACGCTCCTGAGCGTGTCGACCGCATGGGCATCCGCCTCGGCGCTTTCCACACCCGCGAGCTCACCGGCGCGAGATACGAGCGGCTCGAGCACTCCCCCCGGCTCGATCCGCCGAAGATCCGCCTCATCGGAGATCGCCCGTACCACGGCGTCGCAGATCCGCGGGCCGTCGCGCGCGACGTCCCCCGCCATGATCGCGGCCGCCGCCTCGAGCGGCGCGTCTTCGACCAGCGCCAGCAGCCATCCCTTGGCCAGCTCCTCGGCGCGCAGCAGCAGCGCTTCGACTCCCTCGGCGACGACCGGCCCTGGTCGTCTGCGACGTGGCACACCCCGCTCCATCCAGGCACTTTTACCATGCCGTGACCCCGGCCGGTTCAGGTTCATCCGAAACGGCTGGCGGTTGTTCGCAAAAATGGCGTGATGGCCACTCCCCTGATCACGATTGCCGAGGCCCGCGAGCTGGTGTTGAGCACCGCCCGGCCGCTCGGCACCGAGCGGGTTCCAATCGAGGCCGCCCACGGGCGCGTGCTGGCAATGGACTTGAAAGCCGCCGGGGACGTGCCTCCATTCGCCTGCTCGGCGATGGACGGCTACGCGATTATTGACGGTGAGGCGGACCGAACACTGGCCGTCGTTGGCGAGTCACGCGCCGGCACACCCTCGGCCGAGCCGCTCACCGACGGCGAAGCCATCCGGATCTCCACCGGCGGGGCGATCCCCGAGGGCGCCACCGCGGTTATCCCCCAGGAGAACGTCGAGGTCCGCGACGGCGCGATCCTCGCCCGGTTCGCCGTGACCCAAGGCGAGCACATCCGCAATGCCGGGGAGGACATGCGCGCCGGCGAGACCGTCCTCGAGGCCGGGACCACCCTCGGCGGCGCTGAGCTCGGGGCGGCCGTGTCCGCCGGCGCGGCCGAGCTGACCGTGTACCGGCACCCGCGCGTTCAGGTGCTCTCCACAGGCGACGAGCTCCGTGCCCCCGGCGAGCCGCTCGGCCCAGGCGAGATCCACAACTCGAACGCGCCCATGCTCGACGCGCTCGCCTCCGCCGAGGGGGCGGTGACCACGACGCCCCGGCAGCTGCCCGACGACCGGGCCGCGACCGAGGCCGGACTCGCCGGCGCGCTGGAGACGAACGACGTCGTGATCGTCACGGGCGGCGTCTCGGTCGGGCCGCACGATCACGTCAAGCCCGCACTCGCCACCCTCGGGGTCGAGGAGCTGTTCTGGCGCGTCGCGCTCCAGCCCGGTAAGCCCACCTGGTTCGGTCGGCGCGGAGACACGCTCGTGTTCGGCCTGCCCGGGAACCCGGTGTCGGCCGTGGTCACCTTCACCCTTTTCGTCCGCCCCGCACTCGCAGCCCTCCAAGGTCGGAGCGAGACGCGCCTGCTCGAGTCTGAGGCGGTGCTCGGGACCGCGATTCGTCGAAACCCCGACCGCGAGCAGGCAGTTCGCGTCCGGCTCGAGCACCGCAACGGAGCGCTCGTTGCCACCCCCAACGGGCCGCAGGGCTCCCACATCGTCACCTCGCTGCTGGGCGCGGATGCGCTCGCGTTCGCGCCCGCCGGCGAGGGCGACCTCGAGGCCGGCGCCACGGTGACGCTCGCGCTGCTCCCGCACTGACACAATCCGATCGTGCCCGTGTTCGTCGCGGCCCTGGCAGTGCTCACCGCCTTGGTGGCCACGCGTCGGCGGCGGCGCCGGCGGCCTGACCGGCTCCCGGCCCGCACCGAGATCGTCTCCCCGCCGCAGTCGACCGTGATCGCGCGCGACGGCGCCGTCCGCTCGGCCCAGTCGGCCGAGCTGACGCTCGCTCCCGAGGACTTCAAGCGGATGTGGAACGCCACCCACCTCGAGAAGCTGGCGCGGACGTACTGGCTGTTCCTCTCGCGGGTGACGCTGTGGACGATCCGCGTCGTGTACGGCGAGAACGAGCGCTCCGTCGTGTTCCTCGGCCGGCCGCTGACGCTGCTTCGCTTCGACGCACCCGACTACGAGATCGAGCGCGACCACGGCAAGGTGAGATGGCGCATCCGGGACGGGCTGCTGGTCGCCCGCGCCGGCCGGGGCTGCGGCTTCCTATCGCTCGACGTCAGGCACATCGGCAACGAGCCCGACGGCCGGGTGAAGGTCCGCATCGAGGTCGAGGTCGCGAACTTCTACCCGGCGATCGCGGTCGGCTTCAGCACGCCGGTGTACGAGGCGACCCAGTCGGCGATCCACGTCCTCGTCACCCATGCGTTCCTGCGCTCGCTGGCCAAGCTCGACCTCGCGCCCTCGAAGGTCGGCCGCTTCGCAGTCCACCGGCCGGACGTGCGCGCCGCCGCGAGCGCCGCGATCGAGCGCGCCCGCCACATCCGCGATCACGTGCCCAAGTAGGTCTGGGCCTCGCTGCGCTCGGCGTCCGTGGGGCCGTGCGGCCCCGTCCGGCCAGTGAACGCTGTCAGCCGTATCGGACGCCGGTCAGCGTCCGCAATTTCGCCCGGTCGTGGCGTGCAGATACCCGCCGGACGGTGCCCGATCGCGACCGCATCACAAGCGATTCGGTCGTCGCGCCGCGATCGCCCTGGTAGCGGACCCCCTGGAGCACGTCGCCATCGGTGACGCCCGTGGCCGAGAAGAACACGTCCTCGCCGGCGACCAGGTCGTCACAGGTCAACACGCGCTCGAGGTCATAGCCCGCATCCAGAGCGGCCGTTCGTTCCTCGTCGTTGCGCGGCCAGAGTCGACCCTTCATCTCGCCGCCGATGCACTTGATCGCCGCCGCCGTGATCACGCCCTCCGGCGTACCGCCGATCCCCCAGAGGATGTCGACCGGCGTGTTGTCGCTGACGGCCAGCAACGCCGCCGACACGTCGCCGTCGAGGATCAGCCTGACGCGCGCGCCGGCGTCGCGGATCTGCTCCATCGCCTCCTGGTGGCGCTCGCGATCGAGCATCACCACCATCACGTCGCGGATGTCGATCTGCTTGCGCTCGGCGATCAACGCGAGCGTCTCGGGCAGCGGCCGGTCGAGGTCGAGCAGGTCGGCGATCTCGGGGCCGCCGGCGATCTTCTCCATGTAGACGATCGGGCCGGGGTTGAACATCGAGCCGCGCTCGGACAGCGCGATCACCGAAAGCGCGCTCGGCATCCCCAGCGCGGTCAGGCGCGTGCCCTCGAGCGGGTCGACCGCGATGTCGACGAGCGGCGGCGTGCCGTCCCCGATCTGCTCGCCGTTGAACAGCATCGGCGCCTTGTCCTTCTCCCCCTCGCCGATCACGACGACGCCGTCCATCGACACCGAGTCGAGCACGTTGCGCATCGCGTCGACGGCGGCCTGGTCGGCGCCCTCCTTGTCGCCGCGCCCGACCATGCGCGCGGCGGCAAGCGCGGCCGCCTCGGTCACGCGGACCAGCTCGAGGGCCAGGTTGCGATCCGGCCGGGCGTGCGACTGATCCGGGCTCATGGCAGCCCCGGGGGTTTACGCGTCGTCATGCTCTCCTTCGTCCGCGCCACCGATCCGACGAGGATCAGCAGGCCGCCCACGAGCGCGATCCACCAGCCGGTCGTGATGCCGATTTCGCCCGCCGGCGACCCCGGCTTGTCGATCACGCCGCGGAACACAGTGAACCCGAGCGCGAAGATCGCGATGATCGCGGTCATCTCCCCGCGCGGCCAGGACAGCGCGTGCCCGCGCAGGATGATCCAGGCGAGGATTGCCGGCGCGACCGCCGCGACCAGCAGTAGGAAACGGATGATCAGCAGCGAGTTCCAGCCGGTACACGTGGTGTTCGGCCCTTGGCAGTGGCCGAGCGCCGTGTACTTGTCGCCGAGCGTGTACCACGCCAGAAATACAGATAGGCCGAGAATCGCCCCTCCTAGAACCGCGATCAGTTCACCGCGGTCGAGCTGGCTGAAGTGCATCGGCGGGCAGCCTAGCCGGTTTGGCCGCGGCCCGGCGCAGGTGCCCGCGGCGGTCATCAGAGGTCGCCGGTCGCCCGTTCCGGCCGGGCGATCCCGCTGACCTCGGCTGCCGCCTTGACGGCGGCGGCGACCTCGTCGTGGACCCGCTTGTCGAGGGCGTCCGGGACGAGCTCGCCATCTTTGGCCAGGTTCGCGATCGCCTCGGTGGCGGCGAGCTTCATCGCGACGTTGATCCCCGCCGCGCCTGCCTGAAGGGCGCCGCGGAAGATGCCGGGGTACCCGAGCACGTTGTTGACGCTCCGGCCGTCGGCAGCGAACGCTGCGCCGGCCGCCTCGGCGGCCTCGGGCTCGATCTCGGGGTCGGGGTTGGTGAGGGCCAGGATGACCTGACCCCGGCGGATCATCTCGGGCTGGATCAGACCAGGGCGTCCGGTCGTCGCCACGACCACGTCCGCCTCGGTCATGACCCGCTCCATCGTCGAGATCTCGATCCCGTGCTCGCGCCCGCGGGCGTGTGAAGCCTCGAGCGGATCGAACGCGAGCACCCGGCGCACGCCCCCCTCGACCATCAGCGATGCAATCCCGAAGCCGGCGGCGCCGAGCCCGAGCTGGCCGACCGTCGCCGATTGGAGCTCGATGCCGGCGTAGCGACACGCGACCGTCGCCGCCGCCAGTCCGACGACGGCCGTGCCGTGGACGTCGTCGTGCATGACCGGCTGGGGCAGCGCCTCGATCAGCCGCCGCTCGATCTCGAAGCACTCAGGCGCCGAGATGTCCTCGAGGTGGATTCCGCCGAACGTGGGCGCGATCCGCAGCACCGTGTCGACGAAGCCGTCGGGGTCGGTGGCATCGATCAGGATCGGCATCGCGGAGATCCCGGCGAACTGGTCGTAGAACACCGCCTTGCCCTCCATCACCGGCATCGATGCCACCGGCCCGATGTTGCCCAGGCCGAGCACCCGCGTGCCGTTCGTGCAGATCGCGACGCTGCGCGAGATCATCGTGTAGCGAGACGCGAGCGCAGGTTGTGCGGCGATCGCCGTGCACACTCGGGCGACTCCGGGCGTATACACATCGCGCATCTCCTGGACGGTTCGGACGGGCCAGCACGCGTCGATCCGGAGTTTTCCGCCGACGTGGCGGAGCAGCGCCCGATCCTGGTGCCACATGACGCTCACGTCATCGAGGCCGTCCAGGAGCTCGGCGATGTGATCTGACTGGGGGATATCCCGGACCTCGACCGTGATGTCGCGAACCGAATGCTCGCGCCCGAGCGAAACCGTGACGACGTCGCCGATCAGGCCCTCGCCGTCGGCGATCGCCTGGGCGACGCGCGCGAGCTGCCCGTGGTGGTGTGGGATCCGGAGGCGGTAGGTGCAGTCGAGCATGCTCCCCTCTCTCAAAAGCCGGCGTGACCTCTGCGGTGTTTGTTTATCACCCTGCTGGTAGGTTCGACGCCGTGCCGCCCTCTCCCACGTCCGGCCAGGACCCGGAGCTCCATCGGCTCAAGCCCGAAGGTGAGGGGGTGACTGCCCAGTTGCTGTCCTCGCTCACCCTCGCCGGCCGGGCGCACACCCATCGTCCGTACACGATCGCCAACTTCGTCTCGAGCGCCGACGGGCGCGCGGCGTTCCAGGGCCGTTCGAGAGACCTCTCGGACCCCGGCGACCGTCAGATGTTCCACGGGCTCCGCGAGCATGTCGACGCGATCCTCGCCGGCACCGGGACGCTCCGGGCCGAGCGTTACGGGCGGATGGTGCGCGATCCCGAGCGCCGGCATCGTCGCGCGGCCTCGGGCCTCGCCCCCGAGCCACTGGCGGTGATCTTCACGCGGAGCGGCGCCGTGCCGACCGACATTCCGCTGTTCGCTGAGCCGGCGGCCCGAGTCGTGGTGTTCACTCCGGCGCCGCTCGACGTCTCGAGCCTCGCCGCGCAGGTCGAGGTCGTCGTCCTCGACCCGGGCGAGCTGACTTTGACCACGATGATGCGCCGGCTGCGCTCGGCCTACGACGTGCGCTCCGTGCTGTGCGAGGGTGGGCCGACCCTGTTCGGCGCGCTGGTGCAGGAGGACCTGGTGGACGAGTTGTTCCTGTCGCTCGCGCCCAAGCTCACCGGCGGCGGCAGCGCCCCATCGATCACCACGGGGCCGGCGCTCGCCGAGCTGCGGGCGCTCAGGCTCATCTGGGCGGCCGAGTTGCAGAGCACGCTGTACCTACGGTACGCGATTCACTGAAGCGGTTCACCTAAAACGCCTGAACCGGTTAACCTTAAATGGTTAACCGTTTCACCAACGGGGTGAACCGTTTCACGTGGAAGTTACCTCTACATAGTCACCGGATTTCCCCTGAAGTTAATAATCGGCGTGCCTACAATGACTGTCAGTGAACGGTCCGGTCGCAGCCACTGCTCCCTTGACTGCGACGCGCATCGTCGAAGCGCTCCAGGAGGCGCGCCGGCGGACGTACGCGCTGGTGGCATCGGTGTCCGAGGAGGATCTCGAGCGCGTCCATTCGCCGCTCATGAGCCCGCTGGTCTGGGACCTCGCGCACATCGCCGCTTATGAGGACCTGTGGTTGGTGCATCGCTTCGGCGAGCGCCCGCTCCTCCGCGAGGACCTGGCCGCGATGTACGACGCGTTCGAGACTCCTCGCGCGGTGCGCGGCGACCTACCGTTGCTGAACCCGGCGCAGGCCCATGAGTACCTGGATGAGGTTCGCGAGCGAGCGCTCGAGGTGATCGATGAGCGCGGCATCGGTGACGGCGTGCTGCACGAGATGGTGCTGCGCCACGAGCACCAGCACGACGAGACGATGCTGCAGACCTTGTTGCTCGCGCGGCTGGACGGGTACGAGCTAGCCGGACGCCGGCCGATGCCCGCTTCGCCGAACCCGACCCACACCGGACTCGAGCTGATCGATATTCCCGCCGGCGAGTGCACGATCGGCGCGGACGGCGACGGGTTCGCATATGACAACGAGCGGCCGCGACATCGCACCGACGTACGCGGTTACCTCATCGGTCGCACCGCGGTCACTAATGCGAGCTACCTGACATTTGTCGAGGGCGGCGGCTACCGGCGCCGCGAGTGGTGGTCCGACGAGGGCTGGGCGTGGAAAGAGGAATACGACATCTCGCGACCAGGAGGGTGGACGGCGGACCTGACCGCCGAGTGGCGGCTCGGAGGAGTCGAGCCACTCCATGCCGATAGGCCCGTCGTTCACGTGTCCTGGTTCGAGGCCGACGCCTTCGCCCGTGCACACGGCGCCCGGCTCCCCACCGAGATCGAGTGGGAGAAGGCGGCAACCTGGGACGAGGTAACCGATCCCGCCCGTCCCCGCGCCCGCCGCTATCCGTGGGGCAACCGCCGGCCCGCTCCCGGCCAGCACGCCAACCTCGACCAGCGCGGCTGCGGCACCGCTCCCGCCGGTGCGTATCCCGACGGCGCCTCCGCCTACGGCTGCCTGGGGATGATCGGCGACACGTGGGAGTGGACGAGCAGCGGGTTCGACGGCTACGCCGGGTTTGTCGCCCATCCTTACCGCGAGTACTCCGAGGTGTTCTTTGGTGGCGACTACCGGGTGCTCCGGGGCGGCTCGTGGGCGACACGCACGCGGGTGGCCACCTCGACCTTCCGCAATTGGGACTATCCCCAGCGCCGCCAGATTTTCTCCGGATTCAGGATCGCGAAAAGCGCATGAGCGCGCACACGGGGACCCGCGACATCCGGATCGAGTCCTTCCTGTCCGAGAGCGACGAGCGATCGCTCGCCAACGACGTCCTGGATGGTCTTACGCGTCCGTTCAAGGAAATTCCGGCCAAGCACTTCTACGACGCGCGGGGCTCGGACCTGTTCGAGCAGATCTGCGAGCTGCCCGAGTACTACCCGACGCGGGCCGAGCGCGCGATCCTGCTGGCGCGCGCCGACGGGATCATCCGGCGCACCGGAGCCGGTGAGCTCGTCGAGCTCGGCTCGGGATCGGCGGACAAGGCGCGGATCCTGCTGGCCGCGATGTCGCGCGCGGGGACGCTCCGACGCTACGTCCCGCTCGACGTCTCGGAGAGCGCGCTTGAGTCGGCGGCCGCAGAGCTCCTCGAGGAGTTCGACGAGCTCACCGTCCACGGCGTGATCGGCGACTTCGAGCGCCATCTCGGTCAGGTCCCGAAGACCGACGGCACGCCGCGGATCGTCGCCCTGCTCGGCGGCACGATCGGGAACTTTCTCCCGGGCACGCGCCGGCGCCTGCTCCGGGAGATTGGGAGGTTGCTCGGCCCGCGCGACCGGCTGTTGCTCGGCACCGACCTGGTGAAGGACCCGGCGGTGATCGAGGCCGCCTACGACGATTCGGCCGGCGTCACCGCCGAGTTCAACCGCAATGTGCTCCACGTGATCAACCGCGAGCTCGACGCCGACTTCTCCCCCTCGGGGTTCGAGCACATTGCGTTCTTCGATCGCAAGCACGAGTGGGTCGAGATGCGGCTGCGCTCCCAGCGTCCCTGCAGTGTGCTCGTCGGAGACCTCGGTCTGCGGGTGGACTTTGCCGCCGGCGAGGAGCTCCGGACCGAGATCAGCGCCAAGTTCACTCCTGCGCGCGTGGCAGAAGACTTCGAGGCCGCCGGGCTGAGGCTCGACGCCTGGTACACGGACCCGGACGAGCTGTTCGCGCTCTCGCTGGCCGCGCGCCGCTAGGGTTCCGCGCGTGCGGATCGAAGGCAACGGCGCGCTTGTCGCCGGCGGCGCCTCAGGGCTGGGCGAAGCCACCGTCCGCCGTCTTGTTGCCGGCGGCGCCCATGTCGTGATCGCGGATCTGAACGAGGAGCGTGGCCAGACGCTCGCGGGCGAGCTCGGCGAGCGGGCCACGTTCATGCACATCAACGTGACCGACGAGGCTGCGGTGGGGGCGGCCGTCCGCGTCGCCGCCGGGCAGCCGGTCCCGCTCCGGATCGCCGTGTCGTGCGCCGGGATCGGCTGGGCAGCCCGCGTCGCCGGCCGCCGCGGCGCGCACCCGCTCCAGCCGTTCGAGACTGTCATCCAGGTCAACTTGATCGGCACGTTCAACGTGATGCGCCTCGCGGCCGCGGCGATGCTCGAGTCCGAGCCGACCGAGTCGGGCGAACGCGGCGTGTGCGTCAACACCGCCTCGATCGCGGCCTTCGACGGACAGATCGGCCAGATCGCGTACTCCGCCTCGAAGGGCGCGATCGCCAGCATGACCCTGCCTGCCGCCCGCGATCTGGCGTCCGTCGGCATCCGCGTGTGCGCGATCGCACCCGGGACATTCGACACGCCGCTGTTGGCCGCGCTCCCCGAGGAGTCGCGGGAGGCGCTCGCCGCCGCGGTCCCGTTCCCCTCGCGACTGGGGCGCCCCGACGAGTTCGCGGCGCTGGTCGCGCACATCGTCGAGAACGAGATGCTGAACGGGGAGGTGATCCGCCTGGACGGCTCGCTCCGAATGCCCCCGAAGTAGTGCAGGAATCCGTGCGCGTGAGTGCACGCATCCTGTGACCGGAACCTGCACCAACTCTCCCTGGCCATTTGTTCGACCGGCGATTCTGCCGAGCTTTGCAGGGGTAAAATCCGGCCATCCAGGAAGGGAGTACACGTTGGCGTTCACCATGCAGGGTGGTGATCGGCGACCAGTCCGTATGGGAACATCGCCGGATCGGTCATGACAGACCGACCCTACAAACCGCATCGAGGGGTCAGCGAATGGCCCGAGTTGCAGCGCGCTGTCACCGACGCGCTGGAGCGATCGGAGTCGCTGACCGACGCCGGACCGAAGATCCTCGACGCGCTCGCGCGTGCCGAGGAGCGGGCCCGTGGCGAGCGGCTGCTCACCGACGCAGAGCAGGCGGCCGGCACCGGGAGCTTCGAGCTCGAGCTGGGCAGGGGCAACACCCACTTCTCGGCCGGCCTGCGCCGGATCTTCGCGACCCCGGCCGATGTCGAGCTCACGCGCGAGCTGATGCTCGAGCGCGTACACCCCGAGGATCGCGAGCTCGTCGAGAGGTCTTTCGAGAGCGCCGCCGGCGCCAAGGACCCGCTTCACTTTGAGTTCCGCATCACGCGGTTCGACGGGGAGGAGCGCGTCGTACGCGCCCGGGGTGAGGCGATCGTCGAGGGCAGGCGCGGGCCGGCCAAGGTCGTCGGGACGATGCAGGACGTCACCGAGGAGGCGGCCGGGCGGGCGGCGCGCGACCTCCTGAGCTACGTCGTGCAGTCGACCGGCGACGCGATCGTGACCAAATCCCACGACGGCACGATCACGAGCTGGAACCGTGGCGCCGAGCAGCTGTACGGCTACTCGCCGGAGGAGGCCATCGGGCAGCCGATCGCGTTGATCGAGCCGGCCCACCGCGCCGGCGAGCAGCAGAGGATCCTCGAGACGCTGCTCTCAGGCGAGTCGATCGACAACTTCGAGACCGAGGCAATGCGCAAGGACGGCGGCGTGCTCGCTGTCTCGCTGACGGTCTCGCCGGTGACCAACGCCACCGGGAGGATCGTTTCGACCGCGATCATCGCGCGCGACACCACCGAGCGCGTGCGCTACGAGGAGCGCCTGCGCCACATGGCCGATCACGATCAGCTGACCGGGCTCCTCAACCGCCGGCGCTTCGACGAGCAGCTCAAGCGCGAGCTCGCTCGCGCGGGACGCTACGCCGCCCACAGCGCCGTCCTCAGCATCGACATCGACAACTTCAAGGGGATCAACGATTCCGCCGGCCACGCCGCCGGCGACGCCGTGCTCGTCCAGGTGGCGAGCGTGCTTTCGAGCCGCTTCCGATCGACCGACGTGGTCGCCCGGCTCGGGGGTGACGAGTTCGCGGTGCTGCTCTCAGCGGTGGGCGCCGAGGAGGCCCGAGCCGCCGCCGAGGACCTGCTCTCGGGGATCCGCAACAGCCCGGCAAGCTACGGCGGCCGACCGTTCCGGATCAGCGCCAGCATCGGCGTTACCGCGTTCGAGTCAGACGACGCCACCGCGGGCGAGGTGCTGGTCAACGCCGACCTCGCCATGTACGCGGCCAAGACCGGCGGACGGGACCGGGTCGTCGTCTACACCGCACCCGAGGCCCGCAAGGCCCGCGCGATGGCCAAGCTGACCTGGTCGCAACGCATTCAGGACGCGCTCGACCGCGACCGGTTCGTCCTCCACCTCCAACCCATCCTCGAGCTCGCGACCGGCAAGATCAAGCACGGAGAGCTGCTGCTCCGGATGAAGGGCGAGCGCGGCAAGCTGATCGCGCCGGGCGCGTTCCTACCGGCCGCCGAGCGCTTCGGCCTGATCCACGCGATCGACCGCTGGGTCGTGTCGCGCGCCATCCAGCTGATCGCCGAGTCGATGGGTCCGATCCCCCGTGTCGGTATCAACCTCAGCGGCGAGTCCGTGGTTGGCGACTCCGAGCTCCTGCGGATGATCGAGCGCGAGCTCGATAACTCCTCGGTCGATCCGTCCAAGCTGATCTTCGAGGTGACCGAGACCGCTGCGATCGCCAACATGCCCGAGGCCACTCAGTTCGCACGCGGCCTGACCGACCTCGGCTGCAGCCTCGCGCTCGATGACTTCGGCACCGGGTTCGGGTCCTTCTACTACCTCAAGCACCTGCCGGTGAGCTATGTCAAGCTCGACGGCGAGTTCATCCAGAACCTGCCCCGGAGCGAGGTCGACGAGCACATGGTCAAGGCCATCGTCGGCGTCTCGCAGGCGCTCGGGATCAAGACCGTCGCCGAGTCCGTCGCCGACGAGGAGACGATCTCGTTGCTCCACAAGCACCAGGTCGACTACGCCCAGGGCTACTACGTCGGCAAGCCGACGCCGCTGAGCGTCGCCATGGCCCACGGCGGGTGGCTCTCGGACCACCCGCCGCTCACCACCCAGGGCCCGCCGCTCTAACTCGCCCTCGTGGCTCCGGGTGCTCCGGAGGCTCTAGTTCAGGCGCTCGATCAGCATCGCCTGCCCCATCCCGCCGGCGACGCACATCGACTCGATCCCGAGCGTTCCGTCGACCGCCCGCAGCCCGTTGATCAGCGTGGTCATGATCCGCGCGCCGGTCATCCCGAACGGATGCCCGAGCGCGATCGCTCCCCCGAACGGGTTCAGCTTCTCGTCCGAGATCCCGAGCTCCTCCTTGCACGGAACGATCTGCGCCGCGAACGCCTCGTTGATCTCGACGACGTCGACGTCGTCGATGTTCACGCCGGTCTCCTTCAAGAGCGCCTGGATGGCCGGGATCGGGCCGAGGCCCATGATCTCGGGACGGATCGCGGCCACGGTCGACCCGATGATCCGGGCTTTTGGCTTGAGGCCCAGGCGCTTGGCCTTCTCGGCCGACATCACGAGCACGGCCGCGGCCCCGTCGTTCAGCGGACACGCGTTGCCGGCGGTCACGGTGCCGTTCTCGCGGAACGCGGGCTTGAGCTTCGCCAGCACCTCCATCGTCGTCCCGGCGCGCGGCCCGTCGTCCTTGGTGACAACCGTGTCGGGGACGTCGATCTCGTTCCCTTCCTTGTCGGTGTCCTTGTGAGCGGCCACCGGGACCGGGACGATCTCCGCATCAAAGTGACCTGAGTCGCGGGCGTCGACGGCGCGGTTCTGGGAGGTCACGGCCCACTCATCCTGCTGTTCGCGCGTGACGTGGCAGCGCTCGGCCACGTTCTCGGCGGTCATGCCCATCGGGATGTAGACGTCGTACGCCGACCCGTTCGAGCCGTTGAGGTGAGGGTTCTTCGCCTCCTCCATCATCCCGGCGCCGAGCCCCGCCCGGGAGACGGCCTCGACCCCGGCGGCGATGTACTGGTCGCCCTCGCCGGCCTTGATGGCGTGGAAGGCCATCCGGATCGTCTGGAGCGAGGAGGCGCAGAAGCGATTGACCGTACAAGCGGGAACGTGATGGTCGACGCCGGCGAGCAGCGCGGCGTTCCGCGAAACGTTGTAGCCCTGCTCGCCGACCGAGCTCGCAGCGCCCATCATGACGTCGGTGGTTTGGGCGAAGTCGACGTCCGGGTTGCGCTCGATCAGAGCCCGGATCGGGATCGCCGCGAGCTCATCGGCGCGTACGGTCTTGAGCGATCCCTTGCCCGCACGGCCGATCGGCGTTCGGATGGCGTCGACGATGACTGCTTCTGGCATCAGATGAGCTCCTGGTCGCGTGGATGGAGGACCGCCCGGACGGCCCGATGCACGAGTCGAGGACGGCCCGCACGGGTAAGCAACGAGGATGCCAGGAACCGAACAGGCCGCGCGCTACCGGGAGATCAGACGGCTGGGGGCAGGCGGCATGGCGAAAGTGAC